>Ga0187883_10000259_pt1 | contig 36326 bp, 30 predicted proteins | sample June2016WEW_20_1_2_FD_132966 | JGI IMG/M metagenome (GOLD analysis project Ga0187883, IMG submission 132966) | Peatland microbial communities from SPRUCE experiment site at the Marcell Experimental Forest, Minnesota, USA - June2016WEW_20_10 | ecosystem: Environmental > Terrestrial > Soil >...
GGCGTGTTCGTTTTCAACTTCACCCAGCGGGCCTTCATCTCCTCGTCGACTGTGATCACCGACAGCCTGCCGCTGATCCGCGCGCTGCAGTTCCCGCGTGCGAGCCTGCCGCTCGCCTACGTGATGATCGAGTTCCAGCAGATGCTGCTGTCGATGGCGGTCCTGGCCGTCATCCTCGTCAGTCCGCTCTGCCATGAGCCGATCACCTGGTACTGGCTGCTCGCGATCCCGGCGCTGATCCTGCAGACCATCTTCAACATCGGCATCGGGCTGCTTGTCGCGCGGATCGGGTCCACGGTCAACGACTTCAGCCAGCTGCTGCCGTTCCTGATGCGCACCTGGCTGTACCTGTCCGGTGTGCTGTTCAGCATCGCCGCGCTGCAGATCCGCACGCACCGCTGGGCTATCGCCCTGCTGGAGATCAATCCCGCGGCCCTGTACATCACGCTGATGCGGAACGCGCTGCTCCTTTCGCAACGTTTGAGCGCACCGGGCAGCAAGCCGTACAACGCGGTGCGGTGTGCCCTGTGGAACACCAAGGCGAAGAAATTCTGGTACGACAGCGCGTACTGTCACTACTACGCCAACCCGGACCACTTCTGGCAGTTCGGGATAGCCTGGGCAGTGCTCGCCCTCGTCGTCGGGTTCTTCTTCTTCTGGCGGGCGGAGGCGAAGTACGGCCGTGGCTGATCCGATGGTGGTTGTCGATAACTTGCATATCGTGTACCGCGTCTACGGCGCGGGCGGCGACCGGGGCACGGCGGCGACCGCGCTGCTGCGGATCCTGGGCCGCAAGACCAGGGGGTCCATCCGCGAGGTGCACGCGATCCGCGGGATGTCGTTCGTGGCCAACCGCGGCGACGCCGTCGGCATCATCGGCAGGAATGGCTCGGGGAAATCCACCCTGCTCCGCGCGATCGCCGGACTGCTGCCGCCAGAGCAGGGCAACGTCTACACGACGGGCGAGGCGTCGCTGCTGGGCGTCAACGCCGCGCTGCTCGAAGATCTCACCGGTGAGCGTAACGTGATCCTCGGCTGCCTGGCGATGGGCATGACCAAGCAGGAGGCCAAGGACAAGTACCAGAGCATCGTCGACTTCTCCGGCGTCGGCGACTTCATCGATCTTCCGATGAAGACGTACTCCTCCGGGATGGGCTCCCGGCTGCGGTTCGCGATCGCGGCGTCCAAGAGCCACGACGTGCTCCTCGTAGACGAGGCGCTCGCCACCGGCGACGCCGAGTTCCGGGTCAAGAGCCACGCCAGGATCGAGGAATTGCGCCAGGAGGCAGGCACTGTCTTCCTGGTCGCGCACAACCTGGAGGAGGTCGAGATGACCTGCAACAGGGTGATCTGGATGGAGCGCGGCGAGATCGTGACGCAAGGCGAGGATGTCGTCGGCATCATCGACCGCTATATCGCCGCGTCGGGCGGGAAGCCGGTCGACCGCGATCCCGACAGCGGTCAGCGGGTCGGAGCACGCGAGCCGGCGAAGGCATGACCGCGCGTCGGCCGCAGATCACCCGTCCCGCCGCGGAACTGAGGCGCCGCGGGGACTGACGTAGCGCCGGGGCCGACATGGCGCCGGGCTGGTGTAGCGCCAGGGCTGATCTGCTGGTTAGCTGCCCCCGGTGCCGTGCAGGGCGTCGATGTCAGCGCGCAGGGCGGCGACGTCGAGGTTGGCGGCGTCCGCGTCTTCCTGGGTGATGACGACCCAGGCCTCGTCCAGGCACGCTGCCGTCCACGCCAGCGTGGACCGCTGCAGGGCTCCCCAGGTGACCCAGGTATCGAACTGGCTGCCGTCGGCCGCGACCTTCACGATGCAGTGCCCGTCACTGGGATCAGGCTGCTGGCCGCCGGCGGTCGTCCACGGCTGCCCCTGCCCGAACAGGGTGTCGGCGTCATCGGTCAGGTTAACGCCGACGTAGGCACCATGGAACGCGGCCATGGCCGCGTCCACCGCCGCCGGGTCACTGTGATCGACCGGCGCGAAAGCCAGGATCGCCCCCGCGTTGTACCAGAACAAGAGCAGGTCAGCGATGTTGGCGCCCTGATCCTTCCCTTGATCGTAAGCGAGATACTCGGCGACCAGCTGGTCCGAGGTCTCCCATTGCTCAGACTCGCCGCCCGCCCCGGCCTTGGCCATCCGGTAATGCTGCCGTCCCGCGAAGGTGCAGTCGCCCACCCCGTCCGGATAGGTCGTGCAGGTGGGGTCAGGGCCATTGCCGAGCATCCCCCACTCGCTGATGCCCGCCGTGACGTCCAACGGATACGACGGCGCGGGCAGCGGCGTGCGCAGATAACTGGACAGGTACTGGAGGGGAAACCGCTCAGCGGGCGGCTTGACCGGCCGACGGCCGCGCAGCCCCGCAGTACGCACTTCAGGCATATCCATCCCCCTCGCCCGCCAATACCGGCCCCGCCCCGGCCCGGCCAGCATTCATCTTGGCAGAGCACCCGCTCCCGATTCCACTAACTGGCCGGCCCCATTGAGATATCCCTTCCTCCTGCCTTCCGTTGCCTGCGCACCCGGCCCGCGACTTTCGTGATCACGGTGGATCGGGGGGCCGCGACCCGCCAATCAACCGTGGCACGAAAGAGGGCTGTCCGGCTCGTGGACCGCTGGCGGCGGCGGGGCGAACCGGAGTGCGGACTGCCATGGCTCAGCTGACCGCCCAGAGCTCGCCGGGCCGCCCGTAGCAATCCTCCTGGACTAGGCCGGCGCCGCCGGACGGGGCATTCCCCGGATCGGCGAGGCAGCGGCCTGAGTTCCCGTTCAGCAGCTCGCCGGCTGGTCCGGTGAACCACTGCTGGGCGGCCGCACCCGAGCAGCGGGCGAGTTCGATAACGGCACCGTCCTGGCGGCTGCTGCCGGCTACGGCCAGGCATTCCCCCCGGATCCGCAGGGTGGCATTGCGCTTCATGGTCCACCACTGCGCGCCGCTGGTGCGACATGGCGAAATCATGATCTTGGTTCCCGGGGCGCCGGTGCCCGAAGGATCGGTCAGACAGCGGCCTGTCACGGCGGACAGGACCGGGCCGGCCGATAGCTCCCAGGACTGGGCGGCACTGTGGCTGCACGGCCAGATCGCCACCTGGATTCCGTTCTGGCCGCTGCCCGGGTCGGTCAGGCATTTCCCGTACGCCGGGCTGTAGAGCTGGTCTCTCGACCGGTATTGCCACCGTTGGCCCGCTGTTCCGGTGCAGGCCCGCAGCGTCAGGCCAGCACCCTTGCCGGTGCCAATGCTCAGGCAGCGGCCGCGGAGCTTCAGCGTGCCAGCGCCACCGGGGTACGGCGCCGGGCGGAACCGCCAGTCCTGAGCCCCGCGGCCGTCACAGCGCTCGATCTCGACTCTGGCTCCGGCCCGGCGGCGGCCGGCCGCGGCCAGGCACTTACCGCGCCCGTCGAGCCGGACCAGGCCGGCGGCCGGCGGGTCGGCAGCCATCCCGCGGACAACCACGATCGCGAATCTCACTGATCCCGAGCCCGCGCTCTGGCCGGTAGCGCTCACGGTCACGCTGAAGATCCCGGCGGCGGCCGGCCGGCCTGAGATCAGACCGCCGGAACGACTCAGCCCCAGGCCCGCTGGCAGCCCCGCCGCGGCGAACGCCAGGCTGCCGCCGGTGCTGCTGACCGCGGCGATCCGCAGCCTGGTTCGCCGGCCGAGCGTGATGTCCTGAGTCCCGGGGTTGGTGACAGTCACGCCATCGGAGGGTCCGGTGAAACCGCCCGTCCCGTACGGCGTGCCGAGACCCGTCGGGCCGTCATAGCCTGCCCTGGCGTGGCACAGGTACCGCCGGCCAGCCTCGCACCGGCCGTTCGAGCCCGACGTCACGTCGGCGAAGTCGCGCCGGTGCTGGTACGGGTAGGAAGCGGGGTAGGTGCCCGGGGCTGGCGTTCCCGCCAGCGCGTAAGCCCCCGCGATGATCGGAGTCGCGACGCTGGTGCCGGCCGCCGTGTTCCAGCCCGCCGAGATGCCCGGGACGGCTGAAGACGCCGTGTCGTAGACGGCTACCGGGGTGCGCGGGTCAGCGTCAGCGGATACATCCGTCTCGGTCCGGTTCTGGCAGCCGGACGGCGTCGATCCCTGCTGCCAGGCCGGCTTGGGCTCAACGGAGGAACAACCTGAGCCGGTGCCGCTCCAGGCCGTCTCGGTGCCCCGGCTAGCGGGCGTTGCCCCCATCAGCGTGGTACCCCCTACCGCGGTAACGAACTGGGACGCGGCCGGGTACTGGGTCCCGTACCCGGCGTCACCCGCGGCGGCGACGATCGCAACGCCAGGATGGTCGAAACGGGAGTCGAAAGCATTCTCGCCCGTGAATTCAGCGCCGCTGCCCCAGCTATTGGACACCACGCTCGCGTGCCGGGCTGCGTAGCCTTCGGCGGCGGCCAGGCTGGCTATCGAGTCTGATCTGGCTTCGACGAGCAGAATGCGGCAGTACGGGCAGATCGCCGAGACCATATCCAGGTCTACCGATTCCTCGAATTCCCAGTCTCCGGTGCGATCGGGCTGCGGCAGCATCGAGCCGCCTGCGGAGTTAACGATCCGCAGGCACGGCGCCGCACCACCGGCCGGGCAGCCGGGCAGGCCGTAGCGCGCCCGGTAGGCTGCCAGGTCGCTGCTGGCCCGCGAATCGTTGTAGGCATCCACGATCGCCACCGTCGTTGCGCCGCCTGCTCCGCTGGGCGGCGTGCCAGCCGCAGAGGTCAGTCCGTAGGCGCTGAGCAGGTCGGCCGGATTGTACGCTCCGGCGGGCGGCCCGGCCCGGGACGTAATCGTCGCCCGGTCAGGAACCAGCGCCATGCAGGCCATCTGGCCAGGCCGGGATGGGGTGGGGCACGCCTGCCTGGCGCCGCCGGACGGCGGGATCGTGCGCGGCGGATTGACGAACTGAGCCCAGGCGGGCACTTCCGGCGCCGAGTCGGCCGGCCCGCCGGCGGTACCGGGCACAGAGCCCGTCGCGGCTGCCGCGGCCGTGACGGGCAGCGTCGTCGCCCCGGTCACGGCCAGTATCGCGAGCCCGGCGGACATCCCGATCCGTCGTGCCAACGCTGGGAGTACTGGCCCCCGCCAAGACCACTCGGCCTTGCGCATGAATCCTCCGCACGCACGGTTAAGCCGCCGAACAGGGCGAGCCGCTTAAGCTACGACAGTCCGTCCGGGATTACCGTTAAATAGCTAGTGAATGCCCTTGTCCAGAGATATAAAGCGAACTCGATCACGCCAGAATGCCAATTCGCATTTGCAATGGCCCACCGACTATAACGATTGGGCTACGCCGTTTTCAGGAGAACGGCGACGGCCGTCAGCCTGCCGGGGGCTGGCCGGACGGATCGCTGACGGCCGTGGCCGGAGAGGCCGCAGAGCCCGGGGAGACCGGGGAGACCGGAGAGCCTGGGGAGACCGGCGAGGCAGCAGAGCCCACAGGGGCTGGAGAGCCCGGAGAGGCTGCAGAGCATGGGGAGACCGGAGAGCCTGGGGAGGCAGCAAAGACCGGAGAGCCCGGGGAGGCAGCAGAGACCGGCGTGGCCATGGCCACCGCAGCGCTGGCTGGGGCGACACTGCGCAGCCGCAGCCGCATGACCGTGCCGCCGCCCGGCCGCTCGCCCGCGGTCACCTCGGCGCCCTGCGCGCGGGCAAGCTGCCGCACTATGTAGAGCCCCAGGCCGATTCCGCCGAACCTGCGGCGGTCGCCGGTCTCACCCTGCACGAACCGCTCGAAGATCCGCTCACGGTCGGCAGGCGCGATGCCGATGCCGGTGTCCGCTACCGTCACCTCTATCCAGTCTCCGCACCGGCCGGCCCGGATCGTGACGGTCCCGCCATCCGGCGAGTACTTGAAGGCGTTCTCGATCAGCTGGCCGATGATGATGTCGGTGGCCATCGCGTCACCGTAGGCGGGCGGCAGGTCATCAGGGATCTCGGCGGCCAGGGTATGCCGGTCAGACAGCTGGCGGAACGCGGTCACCGCGGCACGCAGCGGCGCGGCCAGGTCGAACAGGCCATTGCTTACCGTCAGCTGATCCGCACCGGCCCTCGAGCCCAGCAGCAGCTGCTCCACCAGCTTGGCCAGCGAGCCCGCGCGCTCGGCGATCGTCTGCACGGCGCCCCGGCGGTCGGCGTCGGACAGTTTGTCCCAGCGGTTGGCGAGCGTGCTCGCAAAACCCTGCACCACGGTGATCGGCGTCCGCAGCTCGTGACTCGTGGTGGCCAGGAACAGGTCCTTTGCCTCCTCGAGCTCCTTGGCGGCGGTCACGTCGCGGAAGTCGAGCACCTGCTCGTCCCGGTCGGTCAGCCCGGTGCACAGCAAGTCGAGCCAGCGGCCGTTGGCCAGCTTGTGGGTGAGCTTGGCGCCCGGCTCAGGCAGCGGGAACGGCGGCGGCTTGCCTATCGCGTCCTCGAAGGTCACGCTAGTCAGCCGGTGCGCGGCCGGGTTCCACTGCCGGACCAGGCCATCGGCGTCGAGCACCGCGATGCCGTCCGCGCTGGCGTCGATCACCGCGCGCTCGTGCGCCCGCTGCTTCACGACCTCCTCGAACGCAGTCGCGTTGGACAGCGCCACGCTGGCGTGCCCGGCCAGCAGCTCGAGGAGTTCCAGCTCGACATGGCCGACCTTGCGCCCGGAGTAAAGGGCATACAGCGCACCGTAGGGGCGCCCGGCCACGTGCGAGAGGCTCAATGTGATGGTGTGCAGCCCGGGCAGCGCGGACCAGATCAGGTCGTCGAAGCGGCCGGACTCCCCGGTCGCCATCATGACGGTCTTGCCTGACCGCATCAGCTGGCCGACCATGCTGGTGGCCAGGTCGGCCGTGCGGCCGCGGAGCCCGGCAGGCAGCCCGTCCATGCTGACCAGGCGCAGCCGGTCGCCCTCGATCAGCGCGAACCCGCCAGCGTCGGCCCGGGTCAGCTCCCGCAGGCTCGCCGAGATCCGGTCGAGCACCGCCTCCAGGTGGAGCTGGGCGTTCATGTCAGCGACCACGTCACCAAGGCGGCGGACCACCCGGGCCCGTTCGGCCATGTAGTGCCTGACCGCCTCGTCGTCGCCGGTCTGGTGGCAGACGCTCACCCAGCCGATCGTCTCGCCGGTGCGGCTGACCAGGGCGCTGATATCGACGCGCAGATCGAGCAGGCTGCCGTCCTTGCACAGCCTGCGGGTCGCGAACGAGATCCGGCCGCCGCCGCGGACCCGCTCAAGGACCGCGTTGTGCTCGGCCTTGAGTTCCTCGGGCACCATCGGCGGATCGGTGCCGGCCACCTCGGCCGCCGACCAGCCGAACAACCGCTCGGCCGCCGGGTTCCAGGCGAGGACCTTGCGGTCGGAACCGTAGGCCATGATGGCATCGGCAGCGCACTCGATGATCGCGCGCGCGGTCGCATCCATCCGGTCCCGCCCGGCCGACGCCATCAGTCTCAGCCCCACGACCCCATGGTCCACCGGTATGCAATCGCACGTCAGCGAAAACCCAAGGCCGGTGGCGGGTTCAGCGGGCGCCGTCCGCCGCGGCGAGCACCCCGGGGCTGACCAGTCCGGACGGATAAAGCGCAGGTCAGGGTCGCATGATGGCGGCGTCGCAGGACCCAGGGTCGCGGGAGTACCGAGCGCGGGTCAGTAGCTGGCCCAGTCCTAGCCCGGGTCAGCACTGACCCGGGCTAGCGGCGACGACAGCGATGGTTCGCTGAGGATACGGTCAGCCCGTCACGCGGCTGCTGCCGCCGGCGGTGCGGGGAAGAGCCAGCGCAATTCGCGTCGGTAGGGCGTCCATCGGCCCAGCGGCTGGCCCAGGCGATCTGCCACTATTCGCATGACCGCCGGGTGGTGGGCCATGCCCATATGGCTGCCGTGAACCTCGATGTTCTCGCTGTACGGCCCTTCGTCCTGCGGGTAGCGGCGCCAGTCGAAGACGCCGTCGGAGCGCGAGTAGATGACCGTCGAGGGCACCGACAAGGCGGCGAAGCCCGGGGCGAGGAGACCGGGCGTCCGGTCCGGCGTCGCGGCCGACCGGTCGCTCAGGGCCCGCCGCGTTGAACCGAGCGGCGCGCCCAGGGTAATGACCTGGTCAACCTGGCCGGGATGGCGCTTGGCCACTTCGCGCGCGATGCATCCGCCGACGCTCCAGCCGACGAGGGCAACTCGCTGATCGTGCTGCGCGGCCATGTCTACCACCTGCTCCGCGATGCACCGCGCCACCCGCTCGGGGGCCCCCTTGTTGGCCGCGAAGCGCGGGCCGTGGACCGAGTGCCCGAGGCTCTGCAGATAGGACCGGACGGCTGTCGTCGACCCGTTGCCCCCGCTCATCCCCGGAATCACGAGAACCAGGCGCCGCCCCTTCGCACGGGGTGCCGAGGCAAGCAACGGCATGGCGGCCAGCATTGTGCCGAACTCATGTGCCGCCCTCGGGAATTCAAGAGCCCCGAACACCAACCTGCGCGCCTGCCGGTGGGTTTTCTCCAGAAGCCTGTCCGTACCGGTCACTATCTTTCCTCCCGACTAAAGTCGTCGGCCCGCGCATCACCGCTGACCGGCCCGCGGCGCGTCTGGCCGCTGGTGAGCGGGCCCCGGGCAGCACCGGAATGCGGCAAGATCGGGACCTTTGGGCCGTGCCGGCATAGGGCAGACCGGGCCTTCGGCCGGGCTGACATGACGGGGCGACCGGGACCTTTGACCCATCTTCGTTCCCTATAGCGGAAAGTGAGACCAGTATACCTTTCACCGATTACAGCCGCTAGCTAGTAGACGCGGAACCGATCCGGGAGCGGTCACGTCCAAGTGGGCATGAGGCGAGAGATGCGTGGCGCGCCGGCAGGCGCCTGGTACCTGCTCATCGCGGCGGTGTGCGCGATTGTTGTCACGGCGTGCGGCAGCGCGGCGGCTCCCGGCGGTGCCCCGGCTGCCGGCGGTGGCGCGGCCCCGGCCAGCTCTAACGCGTCAGGGAGCCCAGGCAATGGCACGCAAGCAGCCGGGATCTTCCTCGACATCAGCGTGAGCCATGGCGCCGGTACCCCCGTTACGCACTGGACGCTGCGCTGCCAGCCCACTGGCGGCACGCACCCGGACGCAGCCAGCGCCTGCCGGGTCCTGATGCGCGCGAAGGAACCGTTCGCGCCGCTCCCCAGGGGCATAATGTGCCCGATGATCGTCGCGGGAACCAAGGTCGCGACGGTCCGGGGCACCTGGTACGGCAAGCCCGTCGACGTGACCATGAACCAGGGCGGCTGCTGGCTGTCGCGCTGGGACGAGGTCGGGCAGATCTTTAACTAACCAGCTCGCCAGCGGCCAGCCCGCCAGGCCGCGGCCCGTCGCTGGGCCCGTCGCTGGGCCCGTCGCTGTGGCGGCGGCCCATCGCTGCGGCCCACGGCGGCGGCCACCGCGGCGGCGCGGCCCGTTGCTTACCGCAGCAACCGCGACATCCGCCGGTCGGCCAGTGGCTTGCCGCCGGTCTGACAGGTAGCGCAGTACTGCAGCGCGGAGTCGGCAAACGACACCTCGCGCACGACGTCGCCGCAGACCGGGCAAGGCTCGCCGGTCCTGCCGTGCACCCGCAGGCCGGCCTTCTTCTCCGCCTTCAGGTCGCCTGCCGATAGCCCCGCAGATCTGCCGATCGCCTCCCGCAGGGTGGCGACGATCACCGTGTGCAGCTCGGTCACCTCCTCCGGGCTGAGGCTTGAGGCCAGCCGGAACGGCGACATCCTGGCCGCGTGCAAGACCTCGTCGGAGTAGGCGTTGCCGATCCCGGCAATGATCTTCTGGTCCCGCAGCACGCCCTTGATCTGGGTCCTGCGGCCGCCCAGGAGCCCGGCCAGGACCTCCGGGGTAAAGGCCGGATCCAGCGGATCGGGCCCGAGCGCCGCGATGCCGGGAACCGCCGCCGGGTCGGTCACCAGGTAGACCGCCAGCCGCTTGCGGGTGCCGGCCTCGGTGAGATCGAAGCCCGAGCCGTCAGTGAAACGCAGCCTGAAAGCTAGCGGGCCCTTGCCCGGCCGGGGGGGCGCCTCAGGCAGGCTGTCCCGCCAGCGCAGCCAGCCGGCCCGGGCCAGGTGCACGACCAAGTGCAGCAACGGCGGGCTGGCACCGGCGCGCGGGGCGGCTGGTTCGGTGACCAGATCAAGGAACTTGCCGCGACGCCCGGTTTCCCTGATCACCCGGCCGCCCAGTGCGGTCAGCGCTGGATCGTAGGTCTTGAGCACCGAGATCTCTGCGATATCGGCGCGGTCGATCACCCGGCCCGTCGCCCGCTCACGCAGATCGGCGGCTAGGGCCTCCACCTCGGGAAGTTCTGGCACGAATCTGATTCTGCCCTGCGGCTGGCCTTGGGTGAGCGGCCGGCCTTGGGTGGGCGAGGAGGGATTTGAACCCTCACGTCCTTTCGGACACACGGACCTGAACCGTGCGCGTCTGCCGTTCCGCCACCCGCCCTGGGCAAGGAGTCACCTTAGCACGTACTCCAGCTGTAGCGCTGCGCCGATACTATCGGATGCGAGTAGGGGAAGGAGGTAACCCTGGTGGGCGTTCTGCAGCGCTTCGAGCACCGCCTGGAGGGCATGGTCGAGGGTGCCTTCGCGCGCGCGTTCAAGTCCGAGCTTGAGCCGGTCGAGATCGCGAGCGCGGTGCAGCGCGAGATGGACGACCGTGCCGCGATCGTGGCGCACGGCAGGACCCTGGTGCCCAACGACTTCGTCGTGGAACTCGCGGATACCGACCACGAGCGCCTCAACGTGTACGCGGACAGTCTCGGCGTCGAGCTGGCCACTCTCGCCCGCGAGCACGCGCGGGAGCAGGGCTACTCCTTCGTTGGACCTGTTCGGATGCGGTTCGAGGGAGTTCCGGACCTGACCACGGGCACGTTCAGGATCCGCTCGGGAGTCATCCGCGGCACCACGGTGGAAGACGGTGAGATCCGCAGGCCCATCAGCGACCTGCCCAGCCCGCCGGGTAACTTCGCCGGGCGGCCGAGGCTCCTCGTCTCCGGGCCCGAGGCAGGCGCGGACGGCAACACGCAGCGCACCTTCGAGCTCGGTGCGCCGCTGACCATACTCGGCCGTGGGACCGACTGTGACCTGCGTCTCGTCGATCCTGGCGTGTCCAGGCACCACGCCGAGCTGCGAGTAGAGGACGGCGAGGTCGTGCTCGTCGACCTAGGCTCAACCAACGGAACCTTCGTCAACGGACAGCCGGTGCGCAGGGTGTCGCTGAACGATGGCACCCAGGTAACGCTGGGCCGCACCACACTGGTATTCCGCAGGGATGGCATTTACTGACCTCTGCGCTGACCCCGCCCCGACAACCCGACCGCGCCAGCAACGCCCGCTGGGACCGCAGGCGCCAGCCAAGGACTTGTGACCGGATGAACGCGCTCACCCTTACCCTTATCAGGCTTGGGTTCCTCGCGGTCCTATGGCTGTTCGTCATAGCGGCCGTCGGAGTAGTGCGCACCGACCTGTTCGGCTCGGCGGTCTCGGCGCGCCGGGCGCGGCGGCAGCGCGCCGCCCAGCGGCCCAGGCAGCCGGCGCCGCCCAAGCCGGTGAAGAAGAGCCGGCCAGGACGGCCCGCGGGCGGCCGCGGGGCCCCGCAGCACCTGCTGGTGACGGCTGGGGCGCTGGCCGGCACCACACTGGACCTGGCGGACGGCCAGCAGATCACCATCGGCCGGGCAGATGATGCCACACTGGTGCTCAACGATGACTACGCTTCCACCCGACATGCCCGGCTGTTTCCGCAGGATGGTCAGTGGATTGTCGAGGACCTCGGTTCGACCAACGGCACCTACCTCGACCGTCAGAAGGTAACCCAGCCCACCCCGGTGCCGGTCGGCGTGCCGATCCGCATCGGCAAGACCGTTCTGGAACTGCGCAAATGACACTTGCACTCCGCTATGCGGTCCGCTCGGATGTCGGCCTCCTCCGCGAGGGGAACGAGGACTCGGCTTACGCGGGCCCACATCTGCTTGCCATCGCTGACGGCATGGGCGGGCATGCCGCGGGTGAGGTGGCCAGCGCGGTGGCCATCTCGGCGCTGGCCGGGCTTGATGAGGAAATCCCGGTCAGCGACCTGCTGACGGTCCTGTCCGCGGCAGTAGCCAGCGCCAACGCCACCCTGCACGAGATGAGCACGCAGGACCCGTCGGTCGAGGGCATGGGCACCACGCTGACGGCCATGCTCTGGTCCGGCTCGACGGTCGCGCTCTGCCACATCGGCGACTCGCGCGCCTACCTGCTCAGGGACGGCAGCCTCTATCAGATCACCCACGATCACACGCTGGTCCAGTCGCTGGTCGACGACGGCAGGCTCAGCCCTGAACAGGCGCATACCCATCCGCAGCGATCCCTGGTGATGCGGGCGCTGCAGAGCAGCACCGAGGCCGAGCCCGACCTGACGGTACGGGAGGCCAGCGCCGGAGACCGGTACCTGCTCTGCAGCGACGGGCTGTCCGACGTGGTCAGCGAGCAGACCCTGCACAAGACACTGATGCAGTACGCCGGGCCGGAGGAAGCCGTCTACCAGCTGATCGATCTCGCCATCCGCGGCGGCGGCCCGGACAACATCACCTGCATCGTTGCTGACGTGGTGGACACCGCCGCGGCGCCGGGCACCGCCACCGAGGCGTCGGTCATCGCGGGCGCGGCGTCCAATGGCGACGGGCGCCCCCGGCTGCGCAGCGACAGCCCAGCGGTCCGCGCCCGGCAGCTCACAGAGCCCGGCCTGCAGACGGCCGCCGGTCCAGAGATCATGACCGCGGGCCCCTTGACCACGCCGAGGACCGGCACGCCCACCAGGCCCGGGACCGGCACCAGGCCCCAGACGGTAACCAGGCCGGGAACGGCAACCGACCTCGCCGAGCCAGAACCCGACGACGACGCGGACCCAGCCGAGATCGGCCTGCCCCGCAGGCGCTGGCCAGTGGTCACCTCCGTCCTTGTCGTTCTCGTCATCGTCATCGCCGCCGGCGGGTACGCGGCCTGGCGGTATACCCAGGGCCAGTACTACGTGGGCGCCGACGGCCAGCAGGTGGCCATCTACCGCGGCGTCAACGAGCAGGTAGCCGGGCTGAGCCTGTCCAGCCTCTACCAGCGGACCGGCATCCCGCTTTCGCACGTGACAGCCAACGACCTCCCGCAGATCAAGAGCACGATCACCGCCGACAGCCTGGGTGGCGCGAAGCAGGTCGTGGTCAACATCCGCCGCGCCTACAACTGCCAGGTAGCGGTAGCCGCCGTGCAGAAGTGGGAAGCGGGCAAGCCCACACCGCCCAAGCCGGTCAGGGTGAAGGGCAAGCTGATCACTCCCAAGGCCAAGCCGTATCCGGCCAAGCCGGCGGTGCCCTCCTACTGTTCCGGCCAGCAGGGGGCGCCGGCGTGACGGCTGCCCCCAACACGGCCCGTACCGCCGCCGCGCCTGGCGCACCGGTCCCGATGCCGCGTGGCAGGCGCGGGACCGAACTGCTCATGCTCGTCTTCGCGCTCGCTGTCGTCCTGTTCGCCTACGCGAGCGTCGGGCTCGGGCTCAACGGCAAGCTCCCGTCCGGCCTGGTCGTCTACGGCGTTGCGTTCGCGGCCATCGTCGGCGGGGCCCATCTGGCGGTCCGCTGGCTGGCGCCGTGGGCGGACCCGCTGCTGCTGCCGCTGGCGGCGCTGCTCAATGGCCTCGGCATCGTGATGATCTACCGGCTGCAGGCATCCGGGCGGGGCGGCAATCCCGGCCTGCAGATCAGCACGATGAGTGCGTCCTCCACGACCTATCAGGTGCTGTACAGCGCGGCGGGAGTGGCTGCCTTCGTCGCGGTACTGGCCTTCATCAGGGAACCGCGGGTGCTGCAGCGCTACACCTACACCCTCGGCGCGGTCGGCCTGGTACTCCTCGCCATCCCGACGCTGCTGCCGTCCAGCATGAGCGTGGTGAACGGCGCGAAGGTCTGGATCATTATCGGCGGGTTCTCGATCCAGCCCGGCGAGTTCGCCAAGCTGGCGCTCGCCGTGTTCTTCGCCGGTTACCTCGTCGCCAAGCGGGATGTGCTGGCGCTGGCGGGCCGCCGGTTCCTCGGCATCGACCTGCCCCGCGGCCGCGACCTCGGCCCGGTGCTCATCGCCTGGGCGGCCAGCCTGCTCATCCTGGTCTTCGAGACCGACATCGGCACCTCGGCGATCTTCTTCGGGATGTTCGTCGCGATGCTGTACGTGGCCACCCAGCGGACCTCGTGGCTGCTGATCGGGATCGGGCTGTTCCTCTTCGGCTCCTACACGGCCAGCAAGCTCTTCGGCCACGTCGGCGAGCGGTTCACGATCTGGCTGCACCCGTTCGCTGGCAAGAATCCGGCGGGCCCCGCCTATCAGCTGGTGCAGGGCCTTGAGGGGATGGGCTTCGGCGGCGTGTTCGGCACCGGCCTCGGCCATGGCCAGCCGTACCTGACCCCGCTGGCGCAAAGTGACTTCATCATCAGCGCGTTCGGTGAGGAACTCGGGCTGACCGGGCTGATGGCGCTGCTGCTCGTTTTCGGCCTGATCGTGCAGCGCGGGCTCCGGGCGGCCGTCGCGGTGCGCGACCCGTTCTCGAAGCTGCTGGCCGGGGGCCTGTCGTTCGTCGTGGCGCTGCAGGTCTTCGTGATCGTGGGCGGGGTGACCGGGCTGATCCCGCTGACCGGTGTCACGACCCCGTTCCTCTCCCAGGGCGGCTCGTCGCTGATCGCGAGCTGGGCACTGATCGCGCTGCTGATGCGGGTCAGCGATACCGCGCGGCGGCCGGCCCCGCAGCCGATCCAGGACGAGGGCATGACCCAGGTGGTGCGGGCCGGGTGAACCGCGCGCTGCTCCGCCTCTCGCTGGCCTGCCTGGCCATGTTCGTGCTGCTGCTGCTCAACGTGAACTACGTGCAGGCCTTCGAGGCAGGCAGTCTCTCCACCAGGCCGCTGAACACCAGGACCTTCGACCAGCAATTCCAGTATCAGCGTGGCGCGATCGAAGCCGGCGGCGTCAAGGTCGCCGAATCACGGCTGATCAAGGGCACCAACGAATACCAGCGCTACTATCCGTTCGGGTCCGCGTACGCCCCGGTGACCGGATACGACTCGATCTACGGCGCGACCGGGATCGAGGCCGCGGAGAACAAGCTGCTGGCCGGCACTGACCCGCGGCTGGCCGTGCACAACCTGATCGGCCTGCTGACCGGCAAGCCCAAGCTCGGCGCTACCGTCTATCTCACCATCAACCCGAAGGCGCAGCAGGCCGCCTACCAGGCGCTGAAGGCAGACGGGGGCCATGACGCCGCAGCGGTCGCGATCGACCCGAGCACCGGCGCGATCCTGGCGCTCGCGTCCTATCCGTCGTTCAACCCGAACGCCTACACCACGCTCGACGGCACGAAGCTCGACAAGATCGACCTGGCCTACCGGAAGGACCCGGCCCAGCCACTGCTCAACCGGGCCATCAACGCGGCCTACCCGCCCGGGTCGTCGTTCAAGGTGATCACCAGCGCCGCGGCCTTTTCCACCGGCAAGGTTGCCAATCCGCAGACGACCGTGCCCGCGCCGACCAACCTCGCCCTGCCCGGCACCACCCATGTACTAATCAACGACGGCAACGAGGCCTGCGGAGACGGGCACCCGCCGATAATCCTCGCGTTCACGATGTCCTGCAACACCGCCTTCGGCGCGCTCGGCATGAAGCTCACCGGCCCGGTGCTGCGCGCCCATGCGGATGACTTCGGCTTCAACAACCCGAACCTGACCATCCCGCTGGACGTCACACCGAGCGTGTTCCCGCACGTCACCGACCCCGCGCTGACCGCGTACTCGGCGATCGGCCAGTTCGATGACCAGGTGACGCCGCTGCAGGAGGCCATGATGGCCGCCGCGATCGCGAACAACGGCACGCTGATGACCCCGTACCTGGTCCAGCAGGTTCAGGCGCCCGACCTGACCACGATCCAGAACGCCAGCCCGTCGGCCCTGTCGCACCCGGTCAGCCCGCAGGTGGCCGGCTACATCAGGCAGATGATGGTCAGCGTGACGAACAATCCGGCCGGCACCGCGTACGCCACCGCCAATCAGCAGGTAGCCGGCGTCCTGATCGCGGGCAAGACAGGCACGGCCCAGAACGGGGTCAACAACACCGGCCTCAACGACGCGGTCTTCACCTGTTTCGCGCCTGCTTACAGCCCTCGGATAGCTGTCGGCGTCATAGTCAAGGGCGGCGGCTTCGGCGCTGACGCCGCCGCGCCCATCGCCGTGCAGATCATCCGGGCCTACCTGGGGCTGAAATGACCGCGTGCCAGCCGGGCGCGCGGCCACGGCGCGACGGATCCCGCTGTTTGACAGGACAGAACACTGAACGGCCATCGACGGTGACTGCCGCCGCTTCGGCCGGCCAGGAACACCAACACGCAGGGCGGTAACTTCAGGTGCGAGACATGACCCAGCCACGGCTGCTCGGCGGCCGCTACGAACTCGACGGGATCGTCGGCCGTGGCGGCATGGCCGAGGTCTTCCGGGCCCGCGACATCCGTCTCGATCGCATCGTCGCGGTGAAAACGCTCCGCGACGACCTGGCCAGGGACCAGACCTTCCAGGCCAGGTTCAGGCGCGAGGCGCAATCCGCCGCGTCACTCAACCACCCGTCGATCGTGGCCGTGTACGACACCGGCGAGGACATGGTCGGCGCCACGCCCGTGCCTTACATCGTGATGGAGTACGTGGACGGGCGGACCCTGCGTGACCTGCTGCGCGACGACCGGCGGCTGCTGCCTGAGCGCGCCCTCGAGATCACCGACGGGGTGCTGCGCGCGCTGGACTACAGCCACCGCAACGGCATCGTGCACCGGGACATCAAGCCGGGCAACGTGATGCTGACCCGGACCGGCGAGGTCAAGGTGATGGACTTCGGCATTGCCAGGGCGGTCAGCGACACGCAGGCCACGATGACCCAGACCGCCCAGGTCATCGGCACCGCTCAGTACCTGTCGCCGGAGCAGGCCAGGGGCGAGCGGGTGGACGCCAGGAGCGACCTGTACTCGGCGGGCTGCCTGCTGTACGAGCTGCTCACCGGGCGGCCCCCGTTCACCGGTGACTCGCCGGTGGCCATCGCCTATCAGCATGTCCGCGAGCAGCCGGTGCCGCCATCGGTGGTGGATCCGGAGATCCCTGGCTGGGCGGACGCGATCGTGCTGAAGGCCATGGCCAAGGATCCGGGCGACCGCTACCAGTCCGCGGGGGACATGCGGAATGACATCCAGCGCGCGCTGTCCGGCATGCCGGTGGCCGCGCCGGCGCTTGCGGCGGGCTACCAGGGCACCCGGCGGATGGGGGCGGCGACCGCGGTGGCAGGCCCGACCGGCGCGATCCCGGCCTACGACTACGGGCCGGACGACCAGCCGCCGCCAGGCGGCCGCCGCCGGCGCTGGCCGTGGATCGTAGCGGTCCTGGTCGCGCTGGCTCTCGTGGCCGGGCTCATCTTCGCTTTCCGGTACATCTCCGGCAACGGCGGCAACATCGCGGTGCCGCCAGTCACCGGCCTCACCGAGCGCGCGGCGGTGACGGCAATCGATAACGCCCATCTGAAGCCGGACGTGGTCCTGCAGGCATCGAGCAGTACCCCCAGGGGGCGCGTGATCAGCACCAGCCCGGCCAACGGCGCGTTCGTCCAGAAGAACAGCGTGGTGAAGCTGTTCGTCTCCACCGGGGCCGCCAAGGTGACCGTGCCGGACGTGCGCGGAAAGCCGATTGCGGCGGCGGCAAATACCCTGGAGCAAAAGAACCTCCAGGTCAATGAGGTGTCCGTGAACAGCACCCAGCCGGCCGGGCAGGTGGTGACGGAGAATCCGCCGCAAGGCACACAGGTAGCCCCGGGTACCACCATCACCCTCTCTTACTCCCGCGGCGGCGTGACGGTGCCATCGGTGATCGGCGAGCCAGCGAGCACGGCCCAGCAGGTCCTGACGGGGGCCGGGTTCAAGGTCGTCATGCATGTCATCCTCGGGCCGGCCTCAGCCATTCCCGGTGACGTGTTTAACCAGAACCCAAGCGGCGGGACCGCGCCGTCCGGGTCCGTCGTAACCATCTACGTTGCCGCCACGGCACCGCCGTCACCGAGCCCGACCACCAGCTCGCCGAGTCCCTCGCCGTCGACCAGCTCGCCGAGCCCGTCAAGCCCACCGGCCAGCCCGTGACCCGACCAGGAGAATGACATGCCCAAGTCCCGCGTGAGACGTAAGGCGGTCTACACGCCGCCGCCGAGGTCAGCGAAGTCCAAGGTCAGCCCGCGCTGGCTGGCTCCGACCATGGTGGGCTGCCTGCTGCTCGGGCTGGCGTGGATCGCGCTGTTCTATGTGACCCAGGGCAGCACGCCCATTCAGCAGCCCATCGGGGACTGGAACCTGGTCGTCGGGTTCGGCTTCATCATCGCCAGCGTGATGCTCGCCACCAAGTGGCACTGAGACCCGGCTGGCACTGAGACCCGGCTGGCACCGAGACCCGGCAGCGCAGCCGGACTCAGCCGAAATTGGTCAGGGCCGTGGCAAGCTGGTGATTTCGGATAATCACCGCCACAACCAGTACCGCCACTATCGCGACCGTCGCCCCGATCTGCACCAGCGCCCGCTGATTCCGCGGCGCGTACGCATAGGCCGCGGTGAGCAGGCCTCCGGCCAGGATCCCGCCCAGATGGTCCTGCCAGGCGATATTCGGTACCACGAAGCCGAATATCAGGTTGATCACGATAAGGAAGACAATCTGCCTGCTGTCCAGGCGCAGTCGCCTGGCCACCACGAACCAGGCGCCGAACAGGCCGAAGATCGCGCCCGAGGCGCCCAGCGCGAATACGTTAGTCGGGCCGATGAGGTAGTACATCACCCCGCCGCCGAGGGCGCTCACCAGGTAGACGGTGAGAAAGCGCACGTGGCCGAGGAGCCGCTCGAGCGCCGGGCCGACCAGGATCAGCGCCCACATGTTGAAGACGATGTCCAGCACGCCCGAACCGTTCAGGCCAGGCGGCGGCAGGAACGCCGAGGTGAACAGCCGGTAATACTGGCCCTCCGCCACGCCCTGAAGCCGGCCGTCATAAAAGGCCCGCCCCAGCATCGCCAAGTCGTAGCCGATGCTGGAACGGCCCAGTTCAACGATCCACAACAGCACGTTGAGGCCGACAAGAGTCCAGGTCACAGCCGCGGTGCTGATCGCACGGCCGCCGAAGACCGCATGCGGCTGCCTGGTGCCCCGGTTGCCCTCCCTGATGCAGTCGACGCACTGCTGACCGACCGCCGCCGAACGCAGGCAATCCGGGCAGGCAGGACGGCCGCACCTGACGCAGGACACGTATGTCTCGCGGCCCGGATGCCGGTAGCAGGTCGGAACCCGGCTGGTGGCCGAGCTGGATTCGGGGCCAGGGGGGACGGCCACAGCGCTATCCGGCGGAGTCCCCGGCGCCGTCGCCGCGGTCGATCTGCACCGACTCAAGGACTACGTCGTCGACGGGACGGTCGGCACGGCCGGTCGCCACCTTGCTGATCTGGTCCACGACGTCGCTGCCCTCGGTGACCTCGCCGAAGATGGTGTGCTTGCCGTTGAGCCAGGGGGTGGGCACATTGGTGATGAAGAACTGCGATCCGTTGGTCCCGGGGCCAGCGTTCGCCATGGCCAGCAGGTAGGGCCGGTCGAACCGGAGATCCGGGTGGATCTCGTCCGCGAATTTATAGCCTGGGCCGCCGGTGCCGGTGCCGAGCGGGTCGCCGCCCTGGATCATGAAGTTGGGGATGACCCGGTGGAAGATCGTCCCGTCGTAGAGCCTGCCGTGGGCAGGCTGCCCGGTCTGTGGGTCGGTCCATTCGCGCGTCCCCTCGGCCAGGTCCACGAAGTTGCGCACCGTCTTGGGCGCGTGGTCGGGATAGAGCCGGACGGTGACCGTCCCGCGGTTGGTCCGCAGTTGTGCGGTGAGCGTGTTCGTCATGAAGGGAATCCTCGCACGGCCGGGCAGTCGGCCGGCCGGCGGCCAGCGCATGGCGCCTGTCCGGGCGCGACAGGAGCATTTTCGCACTTACCGAGGATCGCCGCGAATCCGGCGGGTTACGGTTGACCGCCCGCGACGGGGGAAGTGTGTGAGGCGACAAGGATCCACGGGGAGGTCACGTGTCTATTCTGACCAGGAAGCGCTCGGACGTCATCGAGACCGTTACGGTACGGGCGCGCCTAGTTCCGATCGCCAAGAATGCCAGCCCGATGGCGAAAAACGCCAGCCGCGTCGCGAAGGACCGCGCGGACTCGGCGCTCGCCTGGGCGATACCGTATCTCGACAACGCCCGCGTCTGGGCGGCACCCCGCGTCGAGCGCACCGGCATCGCCGTGCGCGACAACGTGGCACCGAGGGTTTCGTCCCTCTTGGTCACGACCGCGCGCAGGCTGGAGAAGGCGGAGCCCAAGCCGCGCCGCTGGCCGCGGATGCTGGCCACGATGGCCATGCTCGCCGCGGCAGGAAGCGCTGCGGCTGCGGTAGCCATGCGCCGGCGTGCCTACTCGCTCGGCTATGACCCGGCCGGCTATGACTCGGCGGCCCCGGTGCCCGACAGCACCGGTCTTGGCGCCACGGCCAGGCAGGAAACGGCCAACGGCGACCAGGCTATGTCCGAGTCTGAGGTCAACGGCCAGCACCGGATGGCCTGACAGCTCAGCTGGCCAGCCCCCGCGGTGCGCGGCGGGCCCGCCAGCTCAGGCGGCCAGCTCAGGCGGCCAGCTCAGGCGGCCAGCTCAGGCGGCCAGCTCAGGCGGCCAGCCCGCGCCGTGCGCGACGGGCCGGCCGCTGAGAGCCGCCTAGGAAGCCGTCTGGGCAGCCGCCCCGAGCCGCGCGCCCGTCCGTCGGGCAGAATTTCCCCGTGCTGCTCAATGAACTCGTCGGAGCGTCGGCCGCCGTGGCCAGTGCGCCCGGCCGACGGGCGAAGATCGCGGAGATCGCGGGCCTGCTGCGCCTGGTACCGCCGGGCGAGGTAGGCATAGCTGTCGCCTTCCTCTCCGGCGAGCTGCGGCAGCGGCAGATCGGCGTCGGTTACGCGGCCCTGGCGAACCTGCTGCGCACTGACGCCGGCCAGCAAGCCGGCCCGGCCGCCGGCCGCTCCCGGCCGGCTGAACCCGTGCTGACCCTCACCGAGACCGACGCCGCGTTCGAGGCCATCGGCGCGGTGACCGGTCCCGGTTCGCAGGCCGGCAGGCGCAGGCTGCTGGGCAGCCTCTTCAGCCGCGCTACTCCTGGCGAGCGCGAGTTCCTGGCCCGGCTGCTCGCCGGTGACCTGCGGCAGGGCGCGCAGGAAGGCGTCATGACCGAGGCCATCGCCCGGGCAGCCGATGTGCCTGCCGGAGATGTCCGCCGCGCGCACCAGCTGAGCGGCTCACTGGCCGAGGTCGCACGGACGGCACTGAGCGGCACGGGCCTGGCGGCACTGGGCGGTTTCAGCCTGCGGGTCGGCCAGCCGATCCGGCCGATGCTCGCTGGCTCGGCGCCGAGCGTCGCCGTGGCCTTCGAGCGGGTGTCACCTGCCGCCGTCGAGTGGAAGATCGACGGCATCCGGATCCAGGTACACAAGGACGGCGCCAAAGTGACCGTGTTCACCAGGACGCTTGAGGACATCACCGCGAGGGTTCCGGAAATCGCCGAAGCGGCCGCCGCGCTCAGTGCCGGTGCCGCGGTGCTCGACGGTGAAGCGGTGGCAATTTACCCGGACGGCCGGCCGCGCCCCTTCCAGGTCACCTCGGCGCGGGCGGCCAGCCAGGCCGATGTCGGCAGGCAGCGTGCCGAAATGCCGCTCACCCCGTTCCTGTTCGATCTGCTGCACCTGGACGGGACCGACCTGATCGACGCACCGGGCAGCGAGCGGTTCCGCCTGCTGTCCCTGGTGTCTCCGGCTGGGCTGCTCATCCCGCGCACCGTCACCGCGGACCAGGCAGCCGCGCTGGCGTTCTACACTGACGCGGTGAGCCGGGGGCACGAGGGAGTCGTGGTCAAGTCGCTTGACGCGCCGTACGGCGTCGGGCGGCGGGGCAGCGAGTGGATCAAAGTGAAGCCCAGGCACACCCTTGACCTGGTCGTGCTCGCCGCCGAGTGGGGCCACGGCAGGCGCCGCGGCCTGCTATCCAACCTGCATCTGGGCGCCCGCGACCCCGCTACCGGCGACCTGGTCATGCTGGGCAAGACGTTCAAGGGCCTGACCGACGAGATGCTGGCGTGGCAGACCACCCGGCTGCTCGACCTGGCGGACCCGCCGCGCGAGCCGCTGCCCGATGCGGACCGCCCCGGGCAGTACGGCGTCGTGCGCGTCCGCCCCGAACTGGTCCTGGAGATCGCCTTCGACGGCGTCCAGGCGAGCCGCCGCTACCCGGGCGGCCTGGCGCTGCGGTTCGCCAGGGTGGTCCGGTTCCGGCCGGACAAGAGCCCCGCCGAGGCGGACACCATCGACGCCGTGCGGTCGATCTGGAGCCATGGCGGAGTGTCCGGTCCGGCGTGACGGGCCTGCCCGGCTCAGCCGCCGCTCACCTGCGGCCCTGCTCATGCTCAGAACCGGGCCGCCGCAGTGCGCCCGGTTTATCGACCGGGCCCGCCGTGGCGTACGGCTGGGCAGTGACCACGCCGGTGACGAGCATGTCCGGCCGGACCGGGGCGGCGGGTTCTGCGGCGCTCGGCACGGCGCCGTTGGCCCCGGGGGCCGCCATGGGCCGGTGCCGGCGGGCACTGCCAGTGCGGTACCCTGCCCCTTTGGGAGCGGGAATCGCCGGAGAGCGGCAGGACGGACCGGCGCCCAGCGCGGGCCGGTCCGGCCGGCGGCTACCGTGACGTCATCCGTTATAAAAACTAGCAACATGATCGTCTGCACCCAGGTCTCCTCGGCTCAGCAGGGATGGACGGCGGAGGCACGGGAGATGCTGCTCGCCGTGTCCGGGCCGGCGCGGACGTCGCCGGTGCTGGGAAGCAGGGCAGAGTGGAACGGCCGTCTTGAGCATTACCGTCGCCGACGGGCCCGAGGGGCCGCCCGCTGGATCGCGGGCACCGGCTGCGCCGACGACCGTTACCCGCGTGCTGGGCTGGGCTGCCGCGGCCGCCATCGCGGTCTCCATCGTGCTGATTGCCGCTGTCGCCGCCGCCGGGCCGAGCGCGCTTGTCGCGCCGATCAGGCGGACCTGGCCGATGCCGCCGTGGTGGTTCGCAGTGAACCCATCAGACCTGCTTTCCGTGGGCGCCATTTATGCCGCCGTGATCCTGGGCACCGCCGGGGTCGCTTGCGGGCTCCTCGCCGTCCGGCGCGGGGCCAGGCCGAATATCCGCGCCATGCTCGCGGGCGCGGCCGTCGCGGTCGCCGTGCTGACCGTGCTGCCGCCTGCCGGATCGACCGACAGCATTAGCTATGCGACATACGGCAGAATTGCCGATATCGGGCACAACCCGTACGTCATGACGCCCTCGCAGCTTCGCGCCAGCGGCGACCCGGTCGGCCTGCAGACGACCCGGAACTGGGAGAATGACCCGTCCCTGTACGGCCCGCTGGCGACAGCGGCCCAGTGGGGCGCCGCCAAGCTGGGCGGCACCTCAATCGGCCGCATCATCTTCTGGCTGAAGCTGCTGTTCGCGCTGGCGTTCGGCGCGATCGCGCTCATCCTCGACCGGGTGCTGCGCGCTGACCCGGCCGCCCGGGCCCGCGCCCACCTGCTGTGGTCGGTCAACCCGCTGATGCTGTGGGCCGTGCTCGGCGGCGGCCACATTGACGCGCTGGCCGCCAGCCTTGGGGTGGCCGGCCTCATCATCGCCCGGCCTGGCCCCGGGCGGGCGATGATGATCAGCCCAGGCCGGGCCCTCGCGGCCGGGATGCTGGTTGGTGCCGCGGTCGCGATCAAGAGCCCGTTCGCCCTGCTCGTCATCGGGCTTGGCTGGGCTCTGCGGCGCTCGCCTGCCGCGCTGGCTGCCGCGGCAGCAGGGATAGCTGTTGTCCTGGTACCCGGTTATCTCGTGGCCGGGGCCGCGGCCATCAGGGATCTGGCCACCCGCGGCGGCAATCTGGTGACCTTCGACAGCTTCTGGCGCCTGTTCTACGCGCCGTTCGGCTATGGCACCGAGCCGCGCGGGCTGACCCTCATCGCCGCCCTGGCCTGCGTGGCGCTGGCCGCGCTGCTGGCCTGGCGGCTGCCGTCTGGCCCGCCCGGGCTGCCAGCCATCAGGCCGGCCCTGGTGGTGGCCTTGGCGTGGCTATTCGTCTGGCCGCTGCAGCGAGCCTGGTACGACGTCATCATGTTGGTGCTGCTGGCGATCTTCCCCGCCTCCCGGCTCGACTGGCTGGTCCTGGCCCGGTCGGTGCCCGCCACGCTGGGCCTGGTGGCCGGCGGCGCCACCCATCCGCTCAGCCCGTCATGGTTGCACTGGACCAACCACTACATGGGTACGGCCATGACCCCGGCCGTCCGGCTCGCTGCTGTCGTCGTCCTGCTGCTGCTGTGCGCGACGGGTGCGTGGAACCCACGACAGCGGCAGGCGGACGGGCTAGGGACAGCGCAGGTTCCGCTGCTGTCAGGCCCGCTTCGGGAGTAAGCACTGGATCCCGCACCGGGGCCGCGCCTACCGTGCCGCACGGCGGCAGGGCCGGACGGCAGGGCCGGACGGCGGCAGCGCCGCACGGTAGGCGATCCCCCAGCAGGTGGCGGCCGAGACCCGCTATCCGCCCGGGTCTCTGGCGCCGGGCCAGCCTGATCCGCGGTGCGGCCGCCGTGTGCGCAGAAGGTACCCGATCCGCGGCTCAGCCGCCGTGTGCGCAGAAGGTACCCGATCCGCGGCTCAGCCGTCGTGTGCGCAGAAGGTACCCGATCCGCGGCTCAGCCGCCGTGTGCGGAGAAGATATGGAGGACAGCAACCCCCGAGCCGGAGGGACCTGTATGCGGACGGTTTGGCTGGACTCGGACGGCTCCTTGTGCACGACACTGCGCGGCCGCCAGGTGCTCTCCGATCCCCGGATCAACAAGGGGACAGCGTTCTATGACGCGGAGCGGCACGCGCTAGGCGTCACCGGCCTGATCCCGTCGGGCCACGTTACCCTCGACCAGCAGGTCGCCAGGGTCTACGCGCAGTACCTCATGCAGACGAGCGACCTGGCCAAGAACGTGTACCTCACCGACGTGCATGATCGCAACGAAGTGCTCTTCTACCGGCTCCTGACCAGCCACCTGAGCGAGATGCTGCCGATCGTCTACACGCCAACCATCGGCCTGGCGATCGAGCACTACAGCCACGAATACCGCCGACCGCGCGGCGTCTACCTCTCCGTCGATCATCCGGAGCTCATCGAGAGCTCGCTCCGCGCGCCCGGCCTGGAAGCGGGCGAGGTAGACCTGATAGTCGCCACCGACGCCGGAGCCATCCTGGGCATCGGGGACTGGGGGGTCGGCGGGATTCACATCGCCGTCGGGAAGCTCGCGGTCTACACGGCGGCGGGCGGGATCAACCCGAACCGGGCGCTGCCCGTCATGCTCGACGTGGGCACCGACCGGCTGAGCCTGCTTGATGATCCGCTCTATATCGGCAACCGCCACCCCCGGGTACCTGCCGCCGACTATGACCGTTTCATCGACACGTTCGTGGACGCGGTCGGCCGGCTCTTTCCTGGCGCGCTGTTGCACTGGGAAGACATCGGCATGAGTAACGCGAGGCGGCTGCTCGACCGTTACCGGAACCGGCTGCTCACCTTCAATGACGACATCCAGGGGACCGGCGCCGTCAACCTGGCCGCCGTCCTCGCTGCCGTCAGGGCGGCGGGCATGACCCTGGCAGAGCACCGCGTCGTGATCTTCGGCGCGGGGACGGCGGGTACCGGGATCGCCGACCAGCTGTCCGCCGCCATGATGCGCCAGGGGCTGCCGCGGCAGCAGGCCAGGGAGCGGTTCTGGGCGGTCGACAGGCCCGGCCTGCTCACCACGAAGACGCCCGGCCTCAGCAAGTCACAGCGGCGGTACGCGCGGGAAGCTGCCGAGGTCGCGGACTGGACGACCGGTCAGCCCTCCGGCGGCATCAGCCTGTCGGAGGTGGTCAGGCGCGTCCATCCGACGATCCTGATCGGCACCTCGACGGTGGCAGGCGCGTTCACCGAGGAGATCGTCACCGAGATGGCGGCGCACGCCAAGCGGCCGATCATCTTGCCGATGTCCAACCCGACCTCGCTATCCGAGGCGGCCCCTGCCGATGTAATCCGGTGGACCCGGGGCCGGGCCCTGCTGGCGACCGGCAGCCCCTTCGAGCCCGTGGACTACGAGGGCACCCGCTACATGATCGGCCAGGCCAATAACGCGCTGATCTTCCCCGGCCTCGGACTCGGCGTCATCGCCGCCCGGGCCAGCCGGGTGACCGACGGAATGCTCGCCGCCGCCGCCCATGCGGTGGCGGACCTGGTCGACACGTCGGCGGCCGGGTCGGAGTTGCTGCCTCGTGTCGCGGAACTGCGGAAGACCTCTGCCGCGGTAGCTGAGGCGGTCGCCATGGCCGCAGCCGAGGAGGGCGTGTCAGCTGCCGAGCCAGATGAGCACCTGGAGGATCGCATCAGGGCGGCGATGTGGCAGCCCGTCTACCGGCCGGTCCGGCCGGTCTGACCCGGGTTAGTGCTGCAGGCGACCGGCCTCCGCTGACCGAGCCATGCGGCCTGGGTGCGTCGCCGTGAGACCGCACCGCTGAGATGGTCACTGCCAGCACATACACCACCATGAGCACGAACACCACAGCGAAGGCCAGCTGTTCCCATCGCGTGAGTCGGCCCGCGTGCGCGGGCCGTCGCACGCCACCCCCCCTGAGCATGAACTTCCCCCGGCTGAGCAATTCGCCCCGGCACGTCTAACAATCCGCCACCGAGGCGCTATAGCGTTATTTCCGATAGGGCACTTGCCAACAGGCACTTGCCCGGCTGCGACGTCCCCCGTCGCAGGTAAGTGCAGGTCCGAGGATAGACCAGCGATCGGCAGGAGCGCTTAAGGAAAACCGGACCAGGCGGCCGGATGCCAATAGCTGTGAATTCCTACTCCGTTTCTGTACTGGAACGTCCATGATTATTCTTGTCGCCGCGGGGCGACCGCATTCGGCGGCTATCACCGGCGACGGATACTCGGTATGATCCGCACAGAGATGCGGACGAAACGGTAGGTGCGGTGCGCCACCGGACAGGTGTTACGAAAGGGACGTACGGGATCTCCCCGGCAGTGGGAGCCCGGCAGGCCTCGGAGCGGGAGAAATGGTACGCAAGCCGGCGCTGGTGACCATTGACGGACGGCCGTTCAGGTGCGGGCTATGCCATAACGACGAATTCTTCGATCGGGCGGTCAAGCTCAGCACTGCCGACCCTGAGGTACCCGATCACGGCGGGGTCAGCCAGTCAGCCACTGGCCTGATCTGCAGCCAGTGCGGTTACGTGCACCTCTTCCTCAGCGACGCCATCGAGTTCTGGAAGCCGGAGCGCGAGTACAACAAGAGCTGAGATTGCCGCCCCCTGGCCCGCCCAGGCGTCTTAGCTAAGGCCGGCGCCTCCTGAACCCTCCCGGCCTCAGCCGATTTTCACCACAGGAACGGGCCTGCGCCAAGAGAGGATCCATACTTGTACCGGATTTGGTGGGGACATAACGACTATTTGGTACCGATAAGGCCACCAAATCCGGTACAAGTTGGCGATGCCGTTAAAATCATCATGAAAATGGCCGCTCGTGGTGACCGCTTGTCGCTGCGCATGCTCTGCGCGTGGTGGTTGCGCTCAGCTGAGCTGGTCGATCCCCTTGACAGACCTGTATATCCGTGCAACTATACGGACTTGCGGAGGATGGTCACTGGCAGGAGCGCCCGTCACGGAGGATGGTGACTAGCAAGACCGCGCGCCACGGCGGACCTGCGTGGCGGGAGCGCCTCGCGGAGGACGCGCCATGCCGGACTGCCGGACGTGGGGGAGGGCATGTCGCCAGCTAGTCACGATCATCCCGTCGACGCGCAGGGGGTCACCGCCGCACGGGAGGGCCTGCTATCGGTCAGCGAGGCTGGCCGCCTGGCCGGCCTGCTCGGAATGCTGGCCGATCCGGTGCGATCGAGGATCCTGTTCGCTCTGGTCGCCGCCCGCGAACTGTGCGTAGGCGACCTGGCGCTGGTGCTTGAGGTGACCCAGGACCAGGTGACCTATGCGCTGAAAATGCTGCGCTTCGCCGGGCTGGTCAGCTACCGCAAGGCGGGCCGCATGGTGTTCTACCGGCTAAGCGAGGGCTTTCCGCATCCGCTGCTTGAGCATTGCCTGCGCCAGTTGCTGGCCATCGCGGCACCGGAGGTCGATGATGTCCATTCTTAATGCGGTTGGGCACGCCCTGGCTGTCGCCGGCTCGATGACATGGCAAATCACCTGGTCGCTGATCCTCGGCTTCGGCCTGTCGGCGATCGTCCAGGCGGTGGTCAGGCGCGAGACGATCGTCCGGTTCCTGGGCGGCGACTCCCCGGCTGCGCTGGCCGCCGCCGCCGGGTTCGGCGCGGCCTCGTCGTCCTGCTCATACGCCGCGGTTGCGCTGGCACGTTCGCTATTCCGCAGGGGCGCCAGCTTCACGGCGGCGATGGCGTTCGAGATCGCAAGCACCAACCTGGTGATCGAGCTCGGCATCATCCTTGCCCTGCTGATCTCCTGGCAGTTCACCCTCGCCGAGTTCGTCGGCGGCCCGATCATGATCGTCGCGATGGCGGTGGCGTTCCGGTTGTTCGTCCGGCGCCAGCTCATCGACGAGGCCAGGCGGCAGGCAGAACGGGGCCGGGCAGGCTCGATGGAGGGCCACGCCGCCATGGACATGAGCGCCAGGTCAGGGGGCGGCTTCTGGCGCAGGCTGATCAGCAAGGATGGCTACACCGCCGTCAGCCACATTTTCGTGATGGAATGGGCGGCCGTCATCCGCGATGTGGTCATCGGCCTGCTGATCGCCGGCGCGGTCGGCGCTTGGGTGCCTGCGAGCTTCTGGCAGCACCTCTTCCTGACCGGCCATCCGCTCGCCGCCAGGCTGTGGGGGCCGGTCATCGGCCCGGTCATCTCGCTGCTCAGCTTCGTCTGCTCGATCGGGAACGTGCCGCTGGCAGCGGTTCTCTGGAATGGCGGGATCAGCTTCGGCGGCGTGATCGCGTTCATCTTCGCCGACCTGATCATCATCCCGATCCTGATCATCTACCGGAAGTACTACGGCACGAAGATGATGCTGGTCCTGCTCGGGATCTTTTACGGCACCATGGTCATCGCCGGCTACATCGTCGAGTTCCTGTTCGGCGCCCTCGGCCTGATTCCGGCCCACCGGACCGCGCGGATTGCCGAGCAAGGCATCCATTGGAACTACACCACCATCCTCAACATCGTCTTCCTGCTGCTGGCCGCTGCGCTCCTGGCGCGCTTCTACACCTCAGGCGGGGGCCCGATGCTCAAGATGATGGGCGGCAACCCGGATGAGCACTCCGGCCACGCACACGGCACTCATGGCGGGGCCACGAGTGACCACGCCAGCCAGGCCCACCTGGAGGCACCATGAAGCACCTGGGCATCCTCGCGCACAGCACGGAAGGGGCCGCGCTGTGCTTTCGCGCATTCTGCCAGCAGGGCTTCCGCCAGCTCGGTCCCAACGACCATCCGGATGTGACGCTCGACTGCATCGCCCTGGCCCGCAGCATGCCCGCGTGGAATGAAGGAGCCTACGACTCAGTCCTGGCGACGCTGGCCGAAAGCGTGCAGCGGCTCGCGCGGGCCGGCGCAGACTTCTTCGTCTGCCCTGACAACACCGCGCATCAGGCTCTCGAGCAACCCGGAGCGGAGCTCGCCCTTCCCGGCCTGCACATCGCCGAGGTGGTGGCCGAGCAAGCCGCCAGCGACCACCGCAAGCGGGTCGGCGTGCTCGGCACCAGCTACCTGATGGACGGCCCGGTCTATCCCCGTGCGCTCGGCGCCTGCGGAATTACGGCCGAGGTGCCGGGCCCGGACGACAGGTACCTCGTCAACAAGATCATTTTTGGGGAACTGGTGAACGGAGTGCTTACCGCGAGCGCGCGCCAGGAGTATGTCCGCATCATCGGGGGGCTCGCGGCCCGCGGCTGCGACGCGGTCGCGCTCGCATGCACCGAGATCCCGCTGCTGGTAACGCCCGGAACCGTGGCGCTGCCCACCCTCGACTCGACCCGCCTGCTTGCTCGCGCCGCCTTCGACGTTGCCGTCGGCAGGCGGGAAATGCCAGCGTGGCGCGGCGGACCGGCCGGAGCGTGGCGCGGCGGACCGGCCGGAGCCTGACGGCGACGGCCACGGACGCCCCGCCGCCACCCCAGGTGACGGCGGACCGGCCGGAGAGTGACGACGGCCAGGGCGACCGGGAAGTTCCGCAATTAGGTGCTCGCTCGGTGCTCACCATGCCCACCCCTGGGCATGGCCGGCCGCAGCCGCGATCGTAGACTTGACAGCCTGACCAGGCCAGATAAAGCCGCTTATCGGGGGGACGCCTGGGATCAGTTGCGACGATGTGGTCGCAGGGCCGTGGTCTGGGGGGATCATGAGCAGGATGTCACCGGGGGTCCTTGCGCCGCCGCACGAGGTGCTCACGCCGCAGGAGTGGCACAGCCGCGGCCGCGGACGGCGGCGGGCAGCAAGCCGCTCGAGTCACGCAGTCTGGGAGCCGCCGGCGGACCGGCCAGATCCGGTGACCGTCCTGGAGGAACAGGCCAAGACCCGGGTGCCTGAGCTTGTCGCGATCAGGCACGGGCGGATGATGGCCTCCCAGTTCGCCTACTTCCGCGGCGCCGCCGCCCCGATGGCGTGGGACCTCGCCAACACGCCCACGAGCGACATCCGGGTGCAATGCTGCGGTGACGCGCACCTCCTGAACTTCGGCATGTACGCGGCGCCCGACCGACGGCTGGTCTTCGACGTGAACGACTTCGACGAAACGCTCCCCGCGCCGTTCGAATGGGACGTCAAGCGGCTGGCCGCGAGCTTCGCCGTCGCGGCCCGCGACAACGGCCTCCCCGGCCACGCCGGGCGGGCAGCCGCAGAGCAATGCGCGCACAGTTATCGCACCGAGATGGCGAAGTTCGCGGCCATGCGATTCCTTGATGTCTGGTATTCGAGGATCGACATCGAGGACGTCACCCGGCTTTTCGACGCGGTCCAGCCGCCGAAGGCCGTCCGGAGGCGGCAACGGGATATCAGGAAGGCGCGCGGCCGCACCAGCCGGAAGGCGCTGATGAAGCTGTGCGACCAGGTCGACGGCGACTACCGGGTCCGGGTAATCCCGCCCGTGATCGTCCGGTATCCGCTGCACCGCAACCCCGGGATCCTCGATGAGCTGCGCGAGGCGGTCGCCATGTACAAGGAGACGCTGCAGTCGGACCGGTGGGAGGTGCTGCGGCGCTATTACTTCGGCGACTTCGCGCGCAAGGTCGTCGGCGTAGGGTCGGTGGGCACCGAGGCGTTCATCCTGCTGCTGATGGGCGACCGCGACGACGAGCCGCTTTTCCTGCAGCTCAAGGAGGCTCAGGAGTCCGTGCTTGCCCCGTACGCAGGCCCCAGCAAGTATGAGCACGAGGGCGAGCGAGTGGTGCGGGGGCAGCGGCTCACGCAGGCCGCCGCCGACCCGTTCCTCGGCTGGACCAAGGGCATTGCCGCCGACAAGCTGGCGACCAGGGACTACTACGTGCGGCAGCTGCGCGACATGAAGGGCAGCATGAACGTTCCTGCGATGGATGCCGATCAGCTCGCCTACTATGCCCGGCTGTGCGGCTGGGCGCTGGCCCGCGCGCACGCCCGGACCTGCCGGGCGGCGATGATCACCGGTTATCTCGGCAACGCCGACACGTTCGACCGGGCGATCGGCGAGTTCGCTGTCGGCTACGCCGACCAGAACGAGCTGGACTACCGGCGCCTCGTGGAGGCGGTGTCGTCAGGCCGGCTCGAGGCGATCGTCGGCCTGTAGGCGATCGTCGGTCTGTAGCCAGCGCCAGAGGCTGGCTTTGAGCCACCACGCCGAGAGCTACGCACGCGGCAAAATTTGCTTATACCGGATTTGATGGCTTCGATGGGACTGAATGTCCGGTATGTGGTCACCAAATCCGGTATAAGTCGGCGAGACGGGCCATATACGGGTCCTCTGCTGCCGAATTCTGGGTACCCATAATCGCACTCCAGATACGTAGCGTGACTTTTATCCGTCCTCGGGAATAGTCCTCTCGTGCAACCGGGGCAGAAACGGAACGCGGAACCTCATGACGCGGACGAGCGGGGGCAGGATGAGCACGGTTTTCCAGCCGCAGCCCGACGGCTGCGGGATGCCGGCGAGCATGTCTGACCGCAGGCCGAGTAGCCGGATCGCGCCGGCCGAGGTGCTGCCCGCTCCGCTGGCCTGCCACTGGGATGCGCTCCGTAAACTGCTCGAGACGGCACGGCTGCTGTCGACCCATTGCTGTTCGCGCTCGGGTTGCTGTTCGCGCTCGGGCCCGCGGTGCTGCTTGCCGCCTCGCGGGAAATCGGCAAGCTCGCTGCGTCGCCAGCGGCCCAGCGGCGCCAGCGGCCCAGCGGCGCCAGCGGCGCCCGTGACGCCCGCCTGCCTGCAGCGCCAGCGGCGCCCGCGGGCCAGTGACCGGCGCCGTGCCAGCCTCAGACGCCACGGGAAAGGACACGTCATGGCCGACGGCAGAGCAAAGCAGGCCGCAGAGCTGATCAAGCCGCTGCGCGTCGCGCCGGGTGCGAAGGTGACCCTCGCGAAAGACTTCGACCCCGGCTACAAGGCCGGGTTCCTGCACAAGAAAGACGGCGCGCAACTGCTGCGCCAGGGCGCCGAGCTCCTTGAGGAGTACCAGGCCCGGCTGGCGGCGCAGGACACCTACGGGCTGCTCGTCGTGCTCCAGGCGCTGGACGCGGGCGGCAAGGACGGGACCATCCGCCATGTAATGAGCGGGGTCAATCCGCAGGGTGTCACGGTGCACAGCTTCAAGATCCCGTCCGCAGAGGAACTCAGCCACGACTTCCTGTGGCGTTACTCCCGGCACCTTCCGGCGCGGGGGGAGATCGGCATCTTCAACCGGTCGCACTATGAGGAGGTGCTGGTGGTCAGGGTGCACCCTGAGAACCTGGATCGCCAGCGGCTTCCGGCCGCCGACAAGGGGAAAGCTGTCTGGCACCGCCGCTATCGCGAGATCAACGACTGGGAACGTTATCTGACCGATAACGGCTTCCGCATCGTCAAACTGTTTCTGAACCTGTCCAGGGAGGAGCAGCGGACCAGGTTCCTTAAACGGCTCGACCTGCCGGACAAGAACTGGAAGTTCTCCGCGAACGACATCAAAGAGCGCCGGTACTGGGCCGGTTACCAGCAGGCATTCTCCGAGATGCTCAGCAATACCAGCACGTCGTGGGCGCCCTGGTACGTCATCCCGGCCGATCACAAGTGGTTCGCGAGGATCTGCGTGTCGTCGATCATCGCGAATTCCCTGATCGAGATCGACCCGCGGTACCCGACGGTAAGCCGGGACGCCAAACGTGCTCTGGCTGCGGCGAAGAAGGTCCTTGAGGCGGAGGCACCCAAGGGGGCAGCGACCGACCCGTTCGCCGCCAAGGCGGGTAAGCCGCAAAAGCACTGACCCGCCCGAGTTCGCCGCGCCGGGCCGACGCGCTCACCGGGACCAGGCAGGCAGACGAATTACCTGGTCAGCGCGGCAAGGCGGGACCGCTGGTGCGGATGGCCCGGCATCTGTCCAGCAGCTATTATCTTGTCCAGGGATGCCCGTAAGCCCGGACACCGGGACAGGCTTCCTCCATCTGAGCCTGCCGGCGATGTGGGCGCACGTCAGACTCGGATGGCTACGTGCTGGTGATCTAGGGATGGGCATGACGCAGGCCACGGTGGAAGGAAGCGTCGGCGGCTACAGCCACGAGGCGTTCCTTTATTCAGGCATGGCAGAGTTCGTGGCCGGGACGACATCGTTCATCCGCAGGGCGGTCGATGCGGGCGATCCGGTCCTCGTCATCGTAAGCGCCCCGAAGATCGAGACCCTCCGCCGGGAACTGGGCGCTGCGGCGCGGCGGGTGGAGTTTGCCGACATGGCCCAGGTCGGGAACCCGGCGCGGATCATCTCCGCCTGGCAGGCGTTCGTGCAGGCCCATGCCGGTGCCGCTCAGCTGTGGGGCATCGGGGAGCCGATCTATCCCGAGCGGTCGCCCGCCGAACTGGCCGAGTGCCAGCTGCATGAGGCGCTGCTGAACGTGGCCTTTGACGCCGCGACGCCGTTCACCTTGCTGTGCCCGTACAACCTCGAGGCACTTGCCGGCGACGTGATCGACGAGATGCACCGGACCCACCCGTTCGTCGTCCGCGGCGCGGACCGGCAGGCGTGCGGCACCTTCCAGGTGGTCGGCCCGGGCGGCCCGTTCGGGCGGCAACTGCCTCCCGCGCCCGCCGATGCGGCCCGGTTGTCCTTCGAGCCCGGCGGCCTCAGCCGGCTGAGGTCGTTCGTTACCTGGCAGGCCAGGCTGGCCAAGCTTGACCCGGACAAGACAGCGTCGCTCGTGCTGGCGGTCAACGAGATCGCCACCAACAGCCTCCGGCACGGCGGCGGCCGGGGCGAGCTTCGGGCCTGGACCGATGACCGCTCGCTGGTCTGCGAGGTGTCCGACCAAGGCCATATAACGGAGCCGCTAGTTGGTCGGCTGCTTCCGACTCTTGACAGCGGGCTCGGGGCCGGCCTGTGGCTAGCCAACCAGCTTTGCGATCTCGTTCAGATCTTCTCGTCGCCAAGCGGCACCGCAGTCCGGGTCTATCAAGATCGCTGATCCCCCGCCACCTTCGCCGTGCTCGAAGACGAGTGGCGGCGACACAGCGGGGTTTCTGCCCGGTCCAGATGACCCTTACTTCGCGCCGATGTTCGATTCCCCGGCCGGCGATGGCTGCCGCTCCGCCCGCCTCCGCCCGCCCGGCTAACCGCCGGAAGGTGCCCTGAGCCGCATGCAACCGCGGACCGCGCGGGCGCCCCCGCCAATCGCCTCCCTCGATGAATAGCCTCGGCAATCTGCCGTTGCCACGGCTACCACCTGCGGCCGGTCGCCCGGTACCGTTGACCTGAATCTCGGCACGGGAGGCCCAATTGGGTTACGCGCTGACGGCCGTCATTGTCCTGGCGCTGGCCCTCACCGCCGCGGGCGCGCTGCACGTACGCGCCGAGACGCGCCCGGTGCCCCGGCCGTCCCGGATGGTGGTGCGCAGAGTCGTACGGAGAGTTCCGAGGGTCACACCCGGGGATCTGTGCATCTGCGGCGGCACAATAGGGAGAACCTCGAGCCAGTCCGGGGATTTCCTGGGCTGCACAGGCTGTGACCGTTCGTGGACCATGGACGGGCGCAAGATCGTCCCGCGCTGACCCCTCGCGTCACATCATGGCGGCCCGGGCCGACTCGGCCCGGTTCATACCGGCCACCACTGGCGACCGAGACCCAGGTCCTGGGCCGCTACTGCTCGCCATTGCCGGGATCCCGGCCGCGGTTGCTGCCAGGGCCTGGGCGCTGCGCTGATCCGGCGCTGCTCATGCCGACAAGCCCGTCAGCGCCCCAGTACAGCAGGCCGATCGCCGCCAGCTGGATCGGCAGCACAATGACCAGGACAACCGTCGCGAGGTCCCATATCAGGCATAACAGCACACAGATAATGGCGGCGATCCTGAAGGCCGCACGGTCGTTCATGTCACATCCCTGCGCCCTGCGCTCGGCTCTCGCCCGCGTCGAGCAGTGCCACCACAGCCTCGCCGACGAGGCGGCTGAGTTCAGGTTCGGTGCTCCGAAGGTCCGTCAGCCAGCCGCGGATCTCGCTGTGCATCCGGAGCTGATAGCTCATGACCCATCCCCCTTGCCCGCCGCTGCCAAGCGCATCGCCCCCGGAAAATCCTATGCTCCCCCGGGCGTTCTCACCGGCGCGGTAATCGGGCGGGTCAAAGCTTGGTGAAGCCGGCCGCGGCGACGCCGGTCCGCGCCCCCGATCCTCGCCTGACAGCAGGCGCGCAGCTCAGCCAGGGCTCCGCGGGCCCGCAGCCGCGCCGGCGGCGCAACCACGTGACTGAGCGCCTGACCTCCGGTCGCGTCACTGCGTGCTTTCCGCCAGGACCTTGCGCAGCAGCCCGATCACCTGCTCGTCGCCGGTTATCGTGGCGCCCTCGCCGCCGCGGCTCCACAGCCAGAGCAGCACGTCCGGCGGCGAGCCCTGCACCGTCGCGTCCGGATTGTCCGCAACGGACTGCTCTACCCGTACGTCCTTGGTGCTCAGGCGCAGCAGCCACGACCGCAGCGGGGTGGCCGCCCGGACCGTGCGGTCACCCGCCGAC
>Ga0187883_10000260_pt1 | contig 36252 bp, 32 predicted proteins | sample June2016WEW_20_1_2_FD_132966 | JGI IMG/M metagenome (GOLD analysis project Ga0187883, IMG submission 132966) | Peatland microbial communities from SPRUCE experiment site at the Marcell Experimental Forest, Minnesota, USA - June2016WEW_20_10 | ecosystem: Environmental > Terrestrial > Soil >...
ACGGCCCCTCCGCTCGCCCCACCGGGTCCTCCTCGACTCGATCCGATCCGGGGGAGGCTAACAGCTCCGTGAAACTCGGTCCACTCTGGGTAAACCGTCGCCTCAGGGGACGTCAAGGGGGCTAGTTGACGTCTTTTTGACGGCGCCAGGGTTCTCTTGACTGCTCTGTGACGGAGACTTGGTCGATAATATTTAGGTAGTGAAGAAATTCACACGTATGAACCACTGGTCAGAACCTCGAGCACAAGAGCGAGGACGGGACCAAGAAGAAGGTGAACTGCACATGAAGACCACTACCGCACCGTCGATGCAATTCGCCGACGAGACCGTTGAGCCCGTCGGCCGCTCGTTGAAGCGTGTGCTCGTTGCCGTTGACAGGTTTGACACGCAAGGCTCGGCCGCCAAGCTGGGCGCCGCTCTCGCCCGTGAGCATGACGCCGAAGTGCGCGTCGTTCACGTCACGGAGCGCCAGGTCTCCGGGCGCGCCCGCTTTGAGCTCGAGACGCCCGAGGAAGCCCGCCAGCTGGTGGAGGACGCCGTGTCCGAAATCAAGCGGCAGGGGGTGGAGGCGAGCGGACACGTCGTCCGGGCCATCCTTGGTCACGCCGCCCAGGCGATCCTGGCCGAGGCTGCCAATTTCGGCGCCGACGAGATCGTCATCGGCGCCAAGCGCTCCGGCAGCATCTTCGGCCGGAGGACCCGAGAGCGCCTCTTCCGCCACTCGTCCCTGCCGGTCGTGGTGGCTCCGCGTCCCAGCGAGCAGCTGAGGGCGGGTGTTCCCGCTGTGGAGCTCGGTCGGCGTCACGCCGCCTGAGGCGGTCCACGGGTCTGTCAGGGTGAGGAGCCGGAAGCGAGCTTGAGAGCTTCGGTCGCCTTCTGGACGGCGTTGACCGAACAGACGGCGACCGGCTGCTCGGCCGTAACCGAGCAGATGGCGGCGGTGAGGTAATTCGCCGTCCCGACGATGTCGAGCGTTGCGGGTGCCGAAGCGTCGTCGAGACGAGCGGCCACCTCCGCCTGATCGAGCCCGGCGAGCACGCTCGGGTTGTAGCTCGCCGAGACGACGAAGACCCTGTTGCCGATGTCGAGGAAGGGGAACTGGAGGGGCGCGCCGAAGATGCCGTCGTACTTGCTCCAGAGCCCTGACTCGAGCGGCGTCGTCGACTGCAGGTCGCTGCGCGTGCCGAGCCCGCTCGTGTCGTTGCCCTCACGTTCGACCGGCAGGAAGGTGACGTAGCGACTCGTGTAGGTCGAGCCGTAGAAGGAGAACGTCGGCGTCGACGGATCCGAGTCCCAGGGCGACGACGTTGTCTCCTTCAGGCCCGCGAAGGACCCGAAGCGATCGAGGGCCATGACGACCGCCCATCTTTCGGCAGCACAGAGGGGGCAGAACTCTGCGCCGATGTAGACGGCTGCCGGCCGTCCGTCGATCCGGAGGGGCGATTGGCCGCCGAGGACGGCGGGCGGCGTGACCGTTGACGGCAACCCGACGGCGTTCTCCTCGGCCCCTCCCACCCCCTTCACCGCCCGCAGAACCGTGGCGGACGCCGCCGTGCGCACGGGGGCATGCTTCTTCGGTTGGAGGTCGTGCACGATCGTCGCCATAAGAGTCGCTCCGCCCAGCACGACGACAGCGATGACGGCGGTGCCGAGAGGCGTGGAGAAGAACCGTCGCTTGCTCGACGTCGTCCCGGAGGGCCGCCGACCCGACGTCGCCGGCTCCTTGACTGAGCGCCGCCCCGACGTCGCCGGCTCCTTGACCGCGCGCCGCCCCGGGGTCGCCGGTTCCTTGACGGGGCGCCGCCCCGACGTCGCCGGTTCCTTGACCGGGCGCCGCCCCGGGGTTGTCGTCGCGGGACCCTGCTTGTCGACGACGCGAACATCGACCTCGGGAGGGAGCCGACGGCGGAGGGACGAGGCGGGGTTTCCTTCGACGAGTGTCCGGAGGCGGCTCGAGTCGGTCGGCTCGAGTACGACGTGGCGCACCGAGCACCTGATGGCGGCGCGAAAGAACGTCTTGGCGGGGTCGCGCGTGGCGACGACCTCGCCCTTGGCCTTGCCGCCCGACAGCTCGATCTGTTTGATGGCGGCCGCAACGATCTCCCGCTGCGCCTCCTGCTCCTGCTTGCTCGGGAGCAGACCGGGGTGTTGCAGGCCCATGGCCGTGCCGTAGATCTTGGCCGTCGAGAGGACGCGGATGGGTGCGCCCTTTGCCACCGAGATGGCCACCTCGACCGTCTCGGTGCTGAACGGCAGACCTGCGGAGGCGAGCAGCACCGCGGAGCGGTCAGCGGCTCGTGGGGCAACCGGGGTCCGCGCCCCCAATCGCGGCGGGCTCATGCGACCGCCTTCGGCGGTGATGGGCGTCGAATTGTGGTGATGTCGCGGACCCTACCGGTGTTTCTCAGTCCCCGGCCGACACTGCCGGTCCCGAGTCCGCCGCGAGCGTCGGCGGCCCGCGGCGCGCATCGACCCGGTCTCGGTACTTGCGCCACCACCACAGCGGGAACCAAGCGAGCACTACCGCCCAGCCGATGAAGAATTGCGGCAGTTCGTTGCCCGACCCGACCGCACAGCCGTGCAGGGAGCAGAGCGGGATGCCGTAGGCCCAGGTGAAGAAGTAGAAGGCGGCCACGAAGAGGGCGACGTATTTCATGAACTCGGGCAGTCGGTATGGCCGCTTGAGGTTGGGGCGCCAGCGGCGGAGGAAGTAGTAGCCGATGAGCACCGGCACGAAGGACCCGACGTAGCCGACGTTGCTGAAGATGTAGATGACCGCCGGGGCGCCGAAGGTGATGAGGATGATGTTCAGGAGCACGTTCAGGCCCATCGAGAAGTCGGGCACGTTGTGGCGGTTCCTGTGCGTGAAGATCTTCGGGAGGTCACCGTCCATGGCGGCTTGGTAGAGCGAGCGGGCCGGCCCCATGATGGCGTTCAGGCTGGACAGCAACAGGGCGATGACGAGCACGACGTCGACGACGTCCTGCAGGGCGGTCACGTGGATGACGTGCAGCATGAAGCCGCCGAAGAGGGCGCCCGGATCTGCCGCCGTCTGCTGGATGGCCGAGAGCCCGAGGACGCCGAAGAACACGAGTGGGATGACGGTGTAGATGAAGACGCCGTAGCCGCCCTCGAGCGCCATGGCGATGGGAGCGTCACGCGAGGGGTTCTTGCACTCCCCGAGGTAGCAGGCGGCCGCCTCCATGGCGATGACGTTCCACGTGAGCAGGGCGGCGTACTCGATGAAGAGCTCCCAGGTGTGTGTCGAGAAGAAAGCAGCGGCCGGGTGCCCAGGGTTCGGGGAGGTCAGCGGCCAGATGTTCGACCCGTGGAAGACCGCAGGGTGGAAGATCGGCGAGATCGCCAGGAACGTGAGCGGGATCATCGAGGCGAGGCCGAGAACAGTGGCGAACACCGTCCCGAGGCGGATGCCGAGGTAGGACGGGATGAAGAGGAAGAGGCAGACGATCGTGCCGATGACGAGGCTGAACACGGGGATCGGGACCGCCCCGGCCATGAACTTGATCGTGTGGCTGATATTGACGTTGAAGAGCGTGGCGAGGATGCCGCCGATGAGGATGTTGTTGACGGCCATGACGGGCCACCAGCCGAGCCAGTACATCCACGACGTCACCCCGTTGATGATGGGGGAGCTCCGCGGGAAGCGGTCCTTGAAGGCGAAGTAGGCGTAGGAGGGGCAGCCGCCGGTGCGGTCCGGCAGCATCGTCGCCATCTCGGCGACGCACAAACAGAGGATGGCGCCCGTGACGGTGACGAAGAAGAACTCCGGGATGGCCGCCGAACCGGCGCCTGCGAGCACCGGCCCGGTGACACCGGTGACGAGGATCGTGCCGGCGAGCCCGACGACGAAAGCGCCCCACCAGTTCGTGCCTTTCGTGAGGTCCCCGCCCTGGTATGCCTCAACCTCGGTGTCTGACAGTGGAACACTGATGTCGGACAACGTCCTCTCCTCTCAGGGTCTGGCGCCAAGGCCTCGGATCTCGGGGCCGCTCATTCGAATTCCTAGAAGAGCGTCAGGTAACGCTCGACCTCCCACTCGCTCACCTGGGAGTGCCAGGCCTGAAACTCCTGGCGCTTCACTTTGGCGAAATAGTCGATGTAATCGCCATCGGGCGTCTTGCCGAGCACCGAGCGCAGCACGTCGTCGTTCACGAGCTCGTCGACGGCGTGCAGCAACGTGGGTGGCATCGTCGTGATGCCACGGGCGGCGACCTCCTCCGCCGACAGCGTGTACAAGTTGTCGCTGTTCGGCTCGCCCGGGTCGAGAGCCCGGTCGATCCCGTCGAGCCCGGCGGCCAGCTGAACGGCCATGGCGAGGTACGGGTTGGCGGCGCCGTCACAGGCACGGTTCTCCACGCGGCCGCCCTCGGGCACGCGCAACATCTGCGTGCGGTTGTTGCCTCCATAGGAGGCATAGGCAGGAGCCCAGGTCGCGCCAGAGGTCGGGGCGCCCACGCCCATGCGCTTGTAGGAGTTCACGATCGGGCACGTCACCGCCACGAGCGCCCTCGCATGCTCGATGAGGCCGCCGATGAAGTGGTAGGCCATCGACGAGAGCCCGAGGCCGCGGGCGTCGGCCGGGTCGGCGAACAGCTCGGCGCCGGTCGCCTTGTCCCACAGGCTCGAGTGCAGGTGGAGACCGTTGCCGGTGAGGTTGCCGAAGGGCTTGGGCATGAACGTCGCCGCCAGGCCGGCGTTGTGGGCGACGGTGTGCACCATGTAGCGGAAGAAGATGAGACGGTCGGCGCTCGTGAGGGCGTCGGCGTAGCGGAAGTTCTGCTCGAACTGTCCGTTGGCGTCCTCATGGTCGTTGGCGTAGTTCGCCCAGCCGAGGCGGTTCATGTAGCGAGAGACCGTCGTGAGGTGCTCGTACATGCGGCTGAGCCCCTTGGCGTCGTAACAGGGCGCCTCTCCCCGGTCGAGCGGGTCGGCCACCTCGATGCCGCCTGAGTCCAGGCGGCGGACGAGGAAGTACTCCGCTTCGCAGCCGACGTTGTAGGCAAGGCCGCGTGCCTCGGCGCGCTCGACGGCGTTCTTCAAGATGACCCGAGGCGAGTACGGCCACGGCTCGCCCTCCACGTGGATGTCGCACTGCAGCACGGCCAGGCCCGGCTGCCAGGGCACGAGGGTGTAGGACGCAGGGTCGGGGACGGCGATCATGTCCGGGTCGGCCGGCGTCTGTCCCATCGGGCCGGCAGCGAAACCGGCAAAACCGGCGCCTCCGCCTAGCAACACGTCGAGCGCCTCGATCGGCACCATCTTGGCGCACGGTTTGCCGTGCATGTCGACGAACATGGCGAAGATGAACTCGACGCCGTCGGCTTCGGCCCGCGCCCGCAGGGCGGCCTCTGTGTCCTGCATCTTCCCCCGTTTCACAGCGTTCAACTCACGAACAGCTCGCAACTCCACCCGGCCCGACCATCTCGATATCGAGTGACGTGGTCGAGAAGGCTGAACGACCCCCCAAACGCAATCATTCGCTGCAGAGCGCGGCGTTCGCTGCCCACAGCGATCTTTCCCCTGGTTCAACTTTATTTACCAGGGAGGTGCGGGCTTCGTCAAACGGCAAGGGTCTAACTGCCGCCCTAGGCGGCCCGCACCCGTCGCCGTCGGCTCTCCGAGTCACGACCCGGCGGCGGGCGCCGGCGCCGTCGGAAGGGCGTCTGCCGGCTCCACCGTCACCTCGATGCCGTGCACGGCCGAGCTCTCGGCCATGTCGGACTTGTGCCCCGGGTTCAAGACGTTGACGTTGCTGCCGCTCTGTTCGAGCTTGGGCCAGTGGCCCTTGTAGACGAGAGCCACCGAGATGGGCACGTCGGCGTTCGTCGAGACGGGAGCGAGCAGCTCGCCGGTTTCGGAGCGCAGGAGGGCGACGTCGCCGTCGCGAAGGCCCCGAGCGGCTGCATCGCTCGGGTTGAGCATGACCGCCTGGGCACCGGCGTGGGACCTGGCGACGGGGTCGTTTCCGTAGCTGTCGTTGAGCGTCCAGCTCGAGGCCGGCGACAAGAGGCGCAGGCGACCGGCGCTCGGCGGCGCGTCCGCCTGCGCGAGCGGGGTGCGGGAGAAGCCGTCCGCTTCGGCTCGCTCGGAGGCGATCTCGATACGGCCGCTCGGGGTGGGGTAGCGGCCGTCGGCGAACTGCAGTCGCGGCTGAGGCTCCGGCCAGAGCGTTCCGCCTCGTGCCAGCTCTTCGAAGGTGATCCCGATGCCGGCGTCGCTGAGGAGACGGGCGAGCACGTCCTCGTCGCTCTCGAAGAGTTCGGGCTCCTCGTATCCCATCGCCCGCGCCAGCCGGCGGAAGATCTCGGAGTTCGGGAGCGCCTCGCCGGGAGGTTCGAGCGCTTTCACCTGGGCCCCGAGGCTGTGGTGGAAGTAGGAGACGACGAGATCGTCGTGCTCGAGGAAGCTGGAGGCGGGAAGGACGATGTCGGCGAGGTCGGCCGTGTCGGTTTGGAAGAGGTCGACGACGACGGTGAAGAGGCTCTCGCGCTGCATCGCCGCCTTCAGCCGGCGCTGCTCGGGGTTGGAGGCGGCGATGTTGATGTTCCAGCAGAAGAGCGCCCGGAACCTGTCCGCCTCCTCGAGGGCGCTCGCCAGATCCATCTGGCTGATGGGCGCCGGCGGCGCCGCCGCCAGCGTGCTCCCGAGGAGATAGTCGCTGTCGAGGCTGCGCGTCTCGATGCCGTTCAGGTAGAGGAAACCGCCGCCGGGCCGCCCGAGGCTGCCCGTGACGGCGGGCAGCATGGCGACGGAGCGAACGACATTGCCACCGGTGGGCTGCCGTTGCAGCCCCTGGCCGATCCACAGCAGCGACGGGCCCGCCCCGTAGAGATGAGCGGCCTGCTCGACGAGGCCGGCCGGCACGCCGGTGACGGCCGTCGCCCGGTCGGGCTCGCACCGTGCGATCTCGCTCTCGAGCTCGTCGAAGCCGACGCTGTGTGCCGCCAGGAACTCCCGGTCGATGAGGCCGTCCCGGCAGAGCACGTGCAGGAGGGCGAAGGCAAGGACGGCGTCTGTCCCCGGTCGCAGCTGGAGGTGGAGATCGGCCTGCTTGGCGGTGGCGGTTCGGAGCGGGTCGACCACCACGACCGGGCAGGCCGCCTCCGCCAACCAGTACTCGTGCTGGTGGGGGGCAGAGGCTGACGGGTTGGCTCCCCAGACGAGGATGCAGGCGGAGTCTGCCGCCGTCCGCGGGTCGAACCCGTCGAGCGAGGTGCCGTACACATACTCGAGGGCGACGTGACCGGCCTTGTTGCACACGGTGTCCGGATCGACCTCGGTGGCGCCCAGGCGGTTGAAGAACCGCATCGGGAAGTGGTAGCCGATCATGGCGAACGTGCCGGTGTAGTGGGTGTTCAACACCGCCGCGCCGCCCGATTCGGCCACGATCGCCTGCAGGCGCTCGGTGATCTCACCGATCGCCGCCTCCCAGGAGATGGCCTCGAATCGACCCTGACCCTTTGCTCCGCGGCGGCGCAGCGGCCGAGCGAGGCGGGCGTCAGGGTCGAGCAGGACGCCGTTGTAGGCCGCCGAGCACTTACGGCAGAGCTTGCCGCGGCTGACCGGATCCGCTTTGTCCCCGCGCACGATCGCTCGGCGGCCGGGGCGCGGCAACACGACGACACCGCAGGCGTCGTAGCAGTCCCGCGGGCAGGTGGTCCGGATCTCTGCGTGCGCTCCGGTGGCCACCAAAATCAGCGGATGACGAGCACCGGGCGGTCCGCCAGGTGCAGCACCTTGTGAGCGGTGCTGCCGATGACAAGACTCTCGAGCTCGGAGTGACCGCGAGTGCCCATGACGATGATCCCGACGTCGTGCTCTTTCGCCTGCTCGACGATCTCGCGAGCGGCATGGCCGTAGAGCGTGTTGAGGACGCTTCCCTCGGCGGAGAGGCCGGCGTCCTTCAGCTCGGCTACGGCCTCATCGACCTGGCCTTGAGCCTCCTTACTCTCTTCCGTGGCGACGACCCCGGTGCGGCCCATGAGCTCTCGCTCGCGCAGGTGCAGGACGAATACCTCCGCACCGAGCTGTGTGGCGAGCTCCTTGGCAGCTCGGAGCACTCGTTCAGATGCCGCGGAGTGGTCGAGCGCCACGAGCAACTTGTCGTTCATGAGTCCCCCTCTTTCCGTCAACGTTGAGCTCAGCGTCGGCCGGGTGCCACGCTCGAGCCCCCTACGCCGCCGGTGACCGTCACCGACGCGGGCCCCCCGCCCCGGGAATCCAATCGGTTCCCGCGAGCGGAACCTTAGCCATCGCCGCCGCCTCGATGGTGAGTGCGACGAGGTCGTCCGGTTCGAGATGGTGCACATCGGACTTCCCGCAGGCCCTGGCGAGCGCCGTCAGCTCCATCGTCAGCGCCTTCAGGTAGTTCGTCATCCATCGGGCACCCTCGTCGGGGTCGAGTCGCTTCTCGAGGGCGGGGTCCTGCGTCGTGATCCCGACGGGGCAGAGGCCCGTTTCACAGTGGTGGCAGAAGCCGGGAGCGGTCCCGAGGGCGGCGTAGTCGGCCGTGGCGTCGATGTCGTCACCGTCGAGGTGGTAGGTGCTCCTGTTGCAGCCGAGGGCGAGGAGGGAGGCCACTCCGATGGACACGGCCGTCGCCCCGAGCGCTAGGGCCTTTGCGACGTCGGCCCCCGAGCGGATGCCGCCCGAGACCACCAGCTGCACCTCCTCGTGCTTGCCGACCTCCCGCAGCGCTTCGGCCGCGAGGCGGACGGCCGCCAGCGTCGGGATGCCGGTGTGCTCGATGAAGACGGTCTGGGTCGCCCCGGTGCCACCTTGCATCCCGTCGACAACGACGACGTCGGCCCCGGCCGCCACGGCCAGCTTCACGTCGTGGGAGACACGGGTGGCGCCGAGCTTCACGAAGACGGGCTTCTCCCAGTCCGTCGCTTCGCGCAACTCCTCGATCTTGATGCGCAGGTCGTCCGGACCGGTCCAGTCGGGATGGCGGGAGGCCGATCGCTGGTCGATCCCTGCCGGCAGCGTGCGCATCGACGCCACCCGCTCGCTGACCTTCTGTCCGAGCAGCATGCCGCCGCCGCCCGGCTTGGCTCCTTGACCGATCACGACCTCGATGGCGTCGGCCGCTCGCAGGTCATCGAGGTTGAAGCCGTAGCGCGACGGGAGGCACTGGTAGATGAGGGTCTTCGATGCGCGGCGCTCCTCCGGTGTCATGCCACCATCGCCTGTGGTGGTGGAGGTGCCGACCGCAGTGGCGGCCCGGCCGAGGGCCTCCTTGGCGTTGGCGGACAGGGAGCCGAAGCTCATGCCGGCGATCGTGATGGGGATGGCAAGCTCGAGGGGACGGGTGGCGACGCGGCTGCCCAGCACCGTGGCGGTGTCGCACTGCTCCCGGTAACCCTCGAGCGGGTATCGGGAGAGCGATGCGGTCAAGAAGGTGAGGTCGTCGAAGGTCGGAAGCTGGCGCTTGGCTCCCCAGCCCCGGATCTCGTAGCGCCCCGTCTCGGCCATCTGGTGGACCTCGGAGATGACGGTCGGCGGGAAGCTGTAGCTCGGGAGCAGGCCATGGGCCGGAATTGCAGGGCCAGGCATCAGTACTTCTGGTCCTTCAGAGCGTCGAAATTGTAAAGGTGACGAGCGGAGGCAACCTTCGTGACGTTCTCCGGGGACACGTGCACGAGACCCGCGTCAGCGGCCAGCTGGCCTACGAGCTTGACGTCGTCGGCGGTGAGGTCCTCGAAGCGCGCATCGGCTCCGAGAGAAGCGACGCGACCGCCGACGTAGATGACAGCCTCGTAGAGGGAGTCACCGAGCGACCCTGCGGCGTTGCCGCCGATGAGGATCGTGCCCGCTTGAGCCATGAAGCCGCACATGTGCCCGACGTCGCCCCCGACGGCGACCGTGCCGCCCTTCAGCGAGATGCCGGTTCGCGACGAGGCGTCGCCCTCGACGACGACGAGACCGCCCCGAGCCGACGCCGCCGTGCACTCGGAGGCGTTGCCCTTCACCCGTAGCGTCCCCGAGATGAGGTTCTCGCCGGCGGACCATCCCACGAAGCCCTCCACGGTCACGTTGGCGCCGTCGCACAGCCCGGCGACGAAGTAGCCGGCGTTGCCGGCGACGGTCACCTCGAGGGCGCGCGCGATGCCCACGGCGAGATTGTGCTTGCCTCTCGGCTCGAGGACCCGTACGACCGTGCCGGCCGGCAGCGAGTGCAGGGCGGCGTTCACCTGCCGGACGGTGAGCAGGTTGCAGTCGAGCTCGACGACGTCGGTCATGACCCCCACGCGTGTATCTCCTCCGGCATCGGCTCGAAGACGTCGGCCTTCTCGATCCCAGGCAGATCGGCCAGGGCCACGTACTCGGAGGCGACGGCCACGTAGTCCTCTGTCTCGGCCACGACCATCGGCTTGCAGGCGAAGGAGTCGCGCACCACGGCAATGGAGTCGGTCGTTGACACGAGCAGGGTGAAGAAGCCGTCGAAGACCTTGAGGACGTGGCGGAGCGCCTCGGCGAGATCATCACCGGTCTCGAGCCTGGCGGCGATGAAGCGGGCGGCCACCTCGGAGTCGTTGTCGGTGTCGAAGCGCACCCCGGCGTCGAGGAGGTCGCGGCGCACGCTGGCGTAATTCGAGAAGGAGCCGTTGTGCACGAGAGCAAGGTCGCTCGCGGGGGCAAACGGGTGCGAGTGCTCGGTCGTGACGGCCGACTCCGTCGCCATCCGCGTGTGGCCGATTGCCTGGTAGCCGGCCATGGAACCCACTCCGTAGCGCTCGCAGACCGCCAGGGCGGGCCCGACGTCCTTGAACACCTCGATGGCTGTTCCGTACCCGAACAGCTGCAAGCTGGCGTCGGTTGCGGCCAAGGCCGCCAGCATGGCGGCGACGGGCGCGGCGGCGAGGGCGACGGCGTCGCGGCCGCGGCGGCGGAGCTCGACCGGGGAGGCGAGCTGATCGGAAAGGCGCTCGGCCTCCGAGTCCCAGTCGTAGCCGTCCGCAGGCGCCCGGAGGGAGTACTTGCGCCAGCCGGGCGGGCAGTCGCGGCTGTAGACCGCCACCCCGGTCGAGTCGGGGCCCCTCGACTCGAGCACGTCGAGCATCGGCACGACGAATTCGCCGAGCCGAGGCTCCAAATCAGCGTTTTTCAGCCGGATGCCAACGATCCCGCACATACTTCATCCTCCCGACAGCGTAGCTCGCTCAGTATAGAAGGAAACATTGTCCACTGCCGGTGAACAGTCACTGCGCTAACGGCGTCCCCTCAGCGGCGAGGGCTGCCGTAGGCGATCACGGACAGGAACTTGATCGGCAGCTCGACGAGCTCGGTCGGGCCGTGCACGATCTCGCCGGAGAATTGCAGGGCGTCGCCCGGCCGCAGGACGTACCGGTCGGCGCCGTAGCCGTACTCGACGATGCCTTCGAGCATGTAGATGAACTCGATCCCCGGGTGCTGGAAGAGCGGGAACACTTCGCTGTGCTCGTTCAGGGTGACGAGCATCGGCTCGACGACCTTGTTCGGGCCCCTCATCTCGCCGAGCAATTCGTAGCGGTGGCCGACGCGCGTCCCCTTGCGAACGATCTCGACGCCTTGACCGGCCCGGACGAGGAGGGCGTCGTGCTCCTCGTCGAGTCCCCTGAAGAGCGAGGTGAGCGGAACGGAGATCGCCCCTGCCAGCTTGACGAGCGTGCCGAGGCTCGGGGAGGCCTGGGCGTTCTCGATCTTCGAGAGCATGCCCTTGGAGATGCCGGAACGTTCGGCGAGCTGCTCGACCGTGAGACCGAGCTGATTGCGGAACTCCCGCACGCGCTGGGCGATGACCCAGCCGACGCCGGGGTCGAGCGAGTCGATGTGCGGCGGCCCGTCGCTCAAGGGATCGCGCCCGTTGATGGGAGGCTCGGGCGCCGACACCCCCGTCGACTTGCGCGGGCGTCCGGAGCGCTCCGAGCGGTCTGCCGCCGGGCCACCCCCGCCTTGGACCCGTGACCGCCCCTCCACCGCCTTCCCGGCGCCCTGACGGCCCATGGTTGCCCCCTTGTCCGGCCCGAGCGTGAGTCTATTCGTGCCCGCCGGGAATCTTCCTCCGCAGTTGCCACCAGGATCCGCCGGTCGCCTCGTCCTAGGCTGCGGTGAAACGGATCGAAGACTTGGGGGACGAGATGAGCAAGCAGACGGCGTTCCATCCTCGGCTGGCGGCCTTGACCGACCGCTGGATGGATCTCTTCGGCTACCTGGCGCCCTCTGCTGTCACCGACACGGCCGAGGAGTACCAGGCGGTGCGCCAGTCGGCCGGGCTGATGGACTTCTCCATGCTGCGTAAGGTCGATCTCGAGGGAGGCGGCGCCCTCGAGCTGCTCAACTCCCTCGTGACCCGCGATCTCGCCAAGGTGCGGCCCGGCCATATCGCCTACGGCGCCTTGACCGACGCGGCCGGCAAGATGGTCGATGACTGCACGGCCTCGGTCTTCGGACCGGACCGCATCCGGTTCTGCGGAGCGAACGACCGCGATTTCCAGATGTTCTCGGCGGCGGCGGCCGGCACGAAGGTCGAGGTCCGTCACTTCACCGACGAGATGCCGCACCTGTGCCTGCAGGGCCCGCTCAGTCGATCGATCCTGCAGCCGCTCTCCGACAGCGACCTCTCGAACGCGGCCTTCCCCTACTACACCTTCAAGGAAGAGGTCCGCGTGGCGGACATCCCCGTCTTCATGACCCGCCTCGGCTACACCGCCGAGCTCGGCTTCGAGCTCTGGGTCGACGAGGAGCGGGCGCTCGAGCTCTTCGACGTCCTCGTGGCGGCGGGGGAGCCGGCGGGCATGAAGCTGATCGGCATGGATGCGCTCGATGTCTTCAGAATCGAAGGGGGTTTCATCATCGGTGGCATCGAGTACGACCCCACGGTGTCGCCCTACGAGTGCGGTCTCGGGTGGGCCGTCGACCTCGAGAAGGGCGAGTTCCAAGGCCGCGAGGCGTTGCGTGCCGACAAGGAGAAGAGCGTCGTGCGCCTCGGCAGCGTCGTGCTCGCCGCCGGCGGTGCCGCTGCCTCCGGCGCCCCGCTCTCGAGCGACGGCGAGCAGGTGGGTTACGTCACCCAAGCCATCGTGTCCCCCTTCCTCGGGGGCGCCACCCTCGGCCTCGCCAAGCTCCGGCGGCCGCACAACGCTGTCGGCACGAAGGTCACCGCCTCTGTCAAGGGTGAAGACGTGAGCGGCCAGGTGGTGAGCCACCCCGTCTACGAGCCACAGCGGAAGAAGGCGAAAGAGAAGACCTGAGCTCCGCCCGGCCGGTTCAGGCGGCCCGCCCGGCCCGCAGGCGCTGGCGGCGGCGAGCCTCCCGTGCTCGCAAGGGGGAGCCGTACCACATCGCCGCCGTGACGGCGGCGGCCAGCCCTCCCCACAAGTTGGGGTAGGAGTCGTGATAGAGGCCGATGGCGACGGCCGCGTAGGCGGCCATCACCACGACGAGTCCCGGCCACCACCACAGGAGCCGGACCGCTCCGCTCGCCACGACTCGCAGGACCGTCACCGACACCCGCCCCTCCGCCGCCGCGCCAGCCTCGGCAGCCGGAGCCGCCGGGGGCGGGTCCTCGACAGGCGGAGCCTCGGTCACGACTTCGGCTTCGATTTCTCCGGGTCGTAGAACGGGAACCGGACGATCGTGGCGGCCGTCGTCTCGCCTCCGTCCTGGCGGACGACGTCGATGCGCTCGCCGAGGGTGGCGTGCCCGACGTCGAGGCGAGCGAGGGCGAGGCTCTTGTCGAACAGCGGCGAGCGCACCCCACTTGTGACGACGCCGACCGTGTCGCCGCCTGCGTGCACGGCGTCACCCTGCACGTACGGCTCGTCGGCATCGATCTCCAAACCGACGAGCCGGCTGCTCGGGTGTTCTCGGCGGCTCGCCAGCGCCGTTTTGCCGACGTAGTCGTCCTGCTTGTTCTTCGGGACGGTGAAGCCGATGCCGGCCTCGAAGGGGTCCTCGGCCCCCTCGTACTCGTAGCCCTTGAAGATCAGGCCCGCCTCGACGCGCACGACGTCGAGGGCATTGAGCCCGAGAACCCCGATCCCATCGTCTTGGCCGGCGGCCCAGATGACGTCCCAGACGGCGGGGCCGTCGTCGGGGTGGCACCACACCTCGTAGCCGAGCTCTCCCGAATAGCCGGTGCGAGAGATCAGCGCCTCCGGGCCGTTCTCACCGAGACGCCCCTCGGTGAAGGTGAACCAGGTGAGATCGCTGAGTGCCGGACGGCCTGCCGCCGCCTGCACGACCCGCTCGAGGATCCGGCGGCTCGCAGGCCCCTGCAGGGCGACGTTGTGCAGCCGGTCCGTCGAGTTCTCCAAGGAGACGTCGAGCCCGAGCCGCTCGGCGTGGGATGCGAACCAGGCCTCGTCCTCGTCGGTGTAGCCGATCCAGCGAAACCGCTCCGGCCCGAAGCGGAACACCGTGCCGTCGTCGACGGTGTTGCCGTCGTCGTCGCAGAGAGCCGTGTAGACGATGTCACCATCGGAGAGGCGCCCGAGGTCGCGTGTCACCGTCGCCTGCAGCAAGGCGCCCGACCCTTCGCCGGTCACCTCCACCTTGCGAAGCGGCGTCAGGTCGATCATGACCGCCCGCTGCCGGCAGGCCCAGTACTCCTCGAGGAGGTCGGCGGCGTACTGGGAGGGAAAGTCGTAGCCGGCGTACTCGTCGAAGCGGGCGCCGAGAGCGGCGGTCCGGCTGTGGAATGCGGTCTGGCGGAGCGTCACGTCTCAGTCCTCCCGGTGTCAGCGTGCTCGGGGGCGGCCGGCGCAACAGCCTCCGCCACCGCAGGTGTATGCATGGCTTGTCGTGGCCAGGCTCAGCTCCAAGGGTAGGGCGAGTGGCTGACCGGGTGAAGCTCGCCGGCGGCGTAGCGGCCGAACCGGAAGGGCTCCAGCAGCGGCTCCGGCGTGCCGAGGAGCTCACGGGAGACGAGCTCGCCGACGCCGATCATCTTGTAGCCGTGGTTCGAGTCGGCGATGAAGTAGGCGTTCTCGCAGAAGCGGTCGAAGACCGGGAAACTGTCCGGTGTGAAGCAGCCGAGGCCGCCGGACGCCTCCTTCGCGAACAGTCCACCCTTTCCCTCAAAGCGCTTGTGGCAGTGGGCGAGCGCAGAGCTCCACATCCTGGCGAAGTCGTCGCCGACGACGAAGTCGGGGCTCGCCGGCCCGTACGGGTCGACGGCCACCTCGTCGACCGGGCGGTCGACCACATAGGGCATCGCACCGCCCTGCACGCCGCCGAAATGCAGGTCGGGTTTGTAGTAGATCCCCCAGAGCTCGTCGGTGACGACGCTGCCGTCGACGTCGTCGTAGAGGGGGGCGTCCGTGTCGACGTGAAGGACGGGCGGCAGCTTGCCGCTGTCGGTGAGGAAGAAGTCCGGTGGGAGCTTCAGCGTGCCCTCCTGCAAGCACCAGTACGTCCACATCGGGCGCTCGTACAGCTGGCCGTCGCGGCCTTTCACCTCGATCGTGTCCGGCAGGGAGAGCATCGTCCAGAAGTCACGTACCCAAGGGCCGGCGGCGACGACGACCTGCTCGCACTCGACGGCGCCGTCGGTCGTCTCCACCGCGGAGACGGCACCGCCTTCGAGGCGAAACCCGGTCACCTTGACGCCGGTGAGGATCTGGGCGCCGGCGCTCCTTGCCTTGTTCGACAGCCCTCGGAGCGACCCGACGTTGTTGGCGTAGCCGCCGCGCTCCTCGTGGAGCACGACCGAGATGTTCTTCGCCTGCCAGTCCGAGAACATCGCCTGCATGTACGACCGGCATTCGTCCTCCCCCTCGACCAGCGTCGATGGGTATCCGATCGCCCTCTGCTCGTCGTAGATGCGTGCCACGTCGGCGTGCATCACTTCCGGCCCGATCTGCATGTAGCCGACCGAGTTGTACGAGAAGGCCGCCGGGTCGGACTCCCAGACCGAGACGGAGTGTGCCATCAGCTGGCGCATCGCCGGTTGGAAGTAGTTGTTCCTCACGACCCCGCAGGCGATGCCGGAGGCACCCGCCCCGACGCCGTTCTTGTCGAGCACGACAACGTCGCCCCCGCTGAGCTGGCCGGTCCGATCGAGGGCGGCCGCCAGGTGCCAGGCGGTGGAGAGGCCGTGGACTCCAGCCCCGATCACCACGAAACGAGCGGCCTTCGGTGTTGCCATGGCGTTCTACGTCTCCTTCTGCTGCGGGCTCGCTCTAGTGGCCGGTCGGTGACTCCCAGCCGGCCAGAGTCCGCGGCTCCCAGTGTTGACCGACGAGCTCGGAGTCGTCCCGCCAGGGACCGAGCATGCGCTGGGGGAACTTCGTGTGGACACGCTTCAGCTGGATTCCGTACGAATTGCCCGCCTGCAGGTGTGCGATGAGCACTTTGCGGGCGATCTCGTCCTCCCTGCCGGCCGGGATGGGGAAGTGGATCTTGAGGAACGAGTTGGAGTACCGGTCGAACACGGCCGGCACGCCGTCTTCGATGAGCAGGTGGATGTCCTCGAGCCAGTTGAGATCCGGACCGGGCGTCGCCGCCATGAGGTCGATGTCCTCGACGACCGAGAGGTCGTGCTGGTAGGGGTACGAGTGGCCCGAGAGCTCCTCTGAGTCGATCGTGACGTGATGGCCTATGTCGCTCATCGATTCAGCCTCCTACCTCACCGACCTGCTTGGCGAAGAGTTCCTTCATCTCGCCCAGCATGCGGTCCTCCGTCAGGCCGGGCACGTAATTCGTGCCCGCGAGCGGCACCTTGGCCATGGCGGCCGCCTCGACCGTAAGTGCACACAGATCCTCCGGCTCGAGGCTGTGCACGTTCGTCTTGCCACAAGCTCGGGCCAGCATCTGCACCTCGAGGGTGAGCGTGTGGAGGAAGTTGTACACCCGCTCTGCGGCCTCGTCGACGACGAGGCGCTTGCGCAGCTCCGGGTCCTGGGTCGTGATGCCGACGGGGCAGCGGCCCGTGTGGCAGTGGTAGCAGTAGCCGGCGGGAACACCGATCGTCCCCTCGTAGTCGGTGACTCCAGGGATCTCCTTGTTGCAGTTGAGCGCCATCAAGGCTGAGTGGCCGATGGCGATCGCAGTCGCACCGAGGGCGAGGCACTTGGCGACGTCGCCGCCGTTGCGGATGCCGCCGGCGACGACGAGGTCGATCTCGTCCGCCAGCCCGACGTCCTCGAGTGCCCGGCGGGCTTCGGGGATGGCGGCCATGAGGGGGATGCCCGTCTCCTCCGCCGCGACGTGCGGGCCTGCGCCGGTTCCTCCCTCCGCGCCGTCGAGGTAGATGACGTCGGGACCGCACTTGGCGGCCATCCGGACGTCGTCGTAGACGCGGGCTGCCCCGAGCTTCAGCTGGATCGGGATTTGGTAATCGGTCGCCTCCCGGATCTCCTGGATCTTGAGCGACAGGTCGTCCGGACCGAGCCAGTCTGGGTGGCGCGCCGGGCTCCGCTGGTCGATGCCCACGGGCAGCGAGCGCATCTCGGCCACCTGCTCGGTGACTTTCTGCCCCATGAGGTGGCCGCCGAGGCCGACTTTGCATCCCTGACCGATGAAGAACTCGCAGGCGTCAGCGAGCATCAGGTGGTGAGGGTTGAAGCCGTAGCGGCTCTGGATGCACTGGTAGTACCACTTGGTCGAGAGATCCCGCTCCGGCGGGATCATGCCGCCCTCGCCCGAGCAGGTCGCTGTGCCGGCCATCGAGGCGCCCCGGGCGAGCGCCATCTTGGCCTCGAGCGAGAGCGCCCCGAAACTCATACCCGTGATGTAGATGGGGATGTCGAGCTCGATGGGGTGCTTGGCGAATCGGGCGCCGAGCACCGTGCGCGTCGAGCACCTCTCCCGGTACCCCTCAATAACGAAGCGGGTCAAGGTTCCTGGCAGGAACATCAGCTCGTCCCAGCTGGGCATCTTCTTGAAGAGCGAGAAACCCCGCATCCGGTAGCGACCGAGCTCTGCCTTTACATGGATGTCGTTGATGACCTCAGGTGTGAAGATCTTCGAGTGGCCGATGATGTCGGTTCGCGGAGGTTGGTCCGGCACTTTGGCTCCTGTTCAGTCCTTGGCGCCTCAGAGCACCAGTTTGCGTTCGTTCGGCTCGAGTGAGTCGTAGTTCCAGAGCTTCTTCGCGCAGACGAACTTCCGGAACACGTCGGGGTGCTCGACCCCGTAGTAGCCAAGCTTGTGGTCGAGCATCTCCTGATCGTCTGTCGTTACCTCCGCCTCCTCGCAGTCGACGCCGAGGGAGGCCACCTTGCCGCCCACGAAGATGGCCCCGTCGTACATCGAGTCGCCGAGGCCGTTTCCGACGTTGCCGCAGATGATCTGGCGGCCCCGCTGCATCATGAAGCCCGTCAGCAGGCCGGCATTGCCGCCGACGATGATCGTGCCGCCCTTTTGGTCGATGCCGGTTCGGGCTCCGACGTCACCTTTCACGACGAGGTCGCCCCCGCGGATGGCTGCGCCCGCCAGCGAGCCGGCGTTCTTCTCGATCACGATCGTGCCCGACATCATGTTCTCGGCGACGGACCAGCCGACCCGGCCGGTGATCTCGATCTCCGGCCCGTCGATGAGGGCGACCCCGAAATAGCCGAGGCTCCCCTCAAAGCGGATCCTGCACCGCTCGAGGATGGCGACCCCGATCGAATGCTTGGCGCCCGGGTTCCGGACCGTGACGTCCTTCACCCCCTTGTCGGTGAGGAGCCAACGGATCTCGAGGTTGATCGTCCTCGTCGTGCAATCCGCGGCGTCGAAGACCGCCTTGTCACCCGTGATCTCCGACGTCCGCGGCGGTTCAGCGTTCGGCTCGACGAGGCCGCGGGCGTCGTAAGTGATCCCGCGCTCACCGACGGCTACCGATTCCATACGAGCACCTCGCCCTCGTAGGGGTCGTGGGTGTCGATCTCGTGGTCGATGAGCGCCCGAATGGCGACCTCTTCTGAGGCAAGGGCGACCAGGTCATCGGACTCGAACAGGACGAGCGGCTTGGCCGCCATGACGTCCTTGGCCATGCCGAGGCTGTCCTCGGTGACAACGACGTAGGTGAAGACGCCGTCGAAGTCGGTCAGGCTGTCCTTGATGGCCGTCTCGAGCGGGACGCCGTTGTGCAGCTTCTCGGCCAGGTAGACGGCGATGATCTCCGAGTCGCACTCTGACTGGAAGCGGTGCCCGAGCCGCTCGAGCCGCCGCCGCCACTGGTGGTAATTCGTCAGCTGGCCGTTGTGGACGACGGCGACGTCACCGAAGGGGTAGGCCCAGTAGGGGTGGGCGCCCGCGATGTCGACATCTGACTCCGTCGCCATGCGGACATGGCCGATGCCGTGGGTGCCCCGGAAGCTCGTCAGGCCGTACTGGGCCGAGACGGTCTCGGCATCGCCGAGATCCTTGACGATCTCGAGCGAGTGCCCGAGCGAGAGCACTTCGCAACCCGGGATGTCCTCGACGTAGTCCACGAGGGACTTCAGGTCTCCCTCGTAGTCGATCGTCACCCTGGCGGCATACTCCGTGATGCCTTCGAGCCGGTCGATCGTCGCGCCCACTTTGCCGAGGCGGGCCTCGAGCTCCATCTTGTGGCGCTCGATCCGCTCGCTCCAGTCGATCGAGCCGGCGCCGCGAGGGTCGGCCAGCTTGATGCGCATGACGACGTGCTCCGAGGGCTCTCCGTAGAGGGCGAACCCGGTCGAGTCAGGGCCGCGGTGCTTCATCGACTGGAGCATCTTGGTGACCTCGAGGCCGACGTCCGAAGGGCCGTTCTTGTGGATGACACCGGCGATACCGCACATGGCTGTTACTCCTCCCCGACGATCATGGAAGTATGTCCAGGTATTCCTTGATGTCCCAGTCGCTCACCGTGGAGATGAAGCGCTCCCACTCGTCGTTCTTGTAGTGCATGAAGACTCGGTACATATCCCCGGGGAGGGCCGATCGCACGACTTCGTCCTGCTCGAGGGCTTCGAGCGCCTCGCCGAGCGTGCGAGGGATGCGACGCACCTTCTTGCCGGCGGCAATGGCGTCGTAGATGTTCCGCTCCTCCGGCTCCCCTGGGTCGAGGTTGCGATCGAGGCCGTCCCGCATCGTCATAAGCAGGCCGGCGAAGGACAGGTAGGGGTTCACGGCCGAGTCAACCGAGCGGTACTCGAAACGCCCTGGGGCGGAGATTCGCAGTGCCGTCGTGCGGTTCTGGAACCCCCAGTCGGCGAAGATCGGCGCCCAAAAGCCGGCGTCGGCGAAGCGGCGGTACGAATTCACCGTTGGCGAGCTGATCGCACAGAGTGCCGAGAGGTGCTCGAGAACGCCGCCGATGGCGTTGAGGCCCACCTTGCCGGGAAGGCGCGGGTTGTCAGTGTCGGGCATGAACATGTTCTCGTCGCCCTGCCACAGCGAGATGTTGTGGTGGCAACCGTTGGCGGACACTCCCATGAAGGGCTTCGGCATGAAGCAGGCGAACGAGTTGGTCTCGCGGCCCACCTGACGGCAGATCTGGCGGTACGTCGTCAGGCGGTCGGCCGTCTTGTCGGCGTGGTCGAACTGGAAGTTCAGCTCGAGCTGACCGGGGGCGTCCTCGTGATCGCCCTGGATCATGTCGAGCCCCATCTTCTGGCTGTAGTCGATGACCTTGTGGATGATCGGTTGCAGCTCCGAGAACTGATCGATGTGGTAGCAGTAGGGCTTGGTCAGCCCCTCGATCGACGGCTTTCCGTCGGGACCCAGCTTCAGCCACATCATCTCGGGCTCGCAGCCGGCGCGCAGGTGCAGTCCCGTCCCTTCGGTGAACTGGGCGTGGATGCGCCTCAGGTTGCCGCGGCAGTCCGAGGTGAGGAAGGCACCGCCGTCGACCTCCTCCTCCCTCCCGCGAAACAGCGTGCAGAAGACGCGAGCGACCTTCGGGTCCCACGGCAGGACACAGAACGTCTCGACGTCGGGAACACCCACGAGCTCCCGTGCCTCCGCGCCATAGCCGATGTAGTCGCCGTGGCGGTCGGTGAACAAGTTGGCCGTCGAGCCGTAAACGAGCTGGAAGCCCCTGTGGGCGATCGTCTCCCAGTGGGGGGCGGGGACGCCTTTGCCCATGATCCTGCCCGTGACGGAGGCGAACTGGTAGTAGATGTACGTGATGCCTTCGGCATCGATCTGCCGACGGACCTCGGCGATCTGCTCTTCCCGGCCCGCTGCGGCGACGAATTGCTCGATGTCGGTCATCACGTCCTCCCCCAAGACCTGGCAGGCTGCCCGGTGGCTGTTTCCCAGCAGTAAACACTGACTGCTGTGATGATACGGGCTGCAGCGCGACAGGCGCAATCGCCCCGGCCGGCGAGGCGGCCTCGCCTCAGCGGATGACGAGGACGGGCAGGTCCGTGATGTGCAGCAGCTTGTGTGTCGTGCTGCCGAGGAAGATGCCCTCGATGTCGGTCAGACCCCGCGAGCCGGTGACAATCCCGTCGGCTCCCCACTCCTGAGCCTCATCGCAGATCTCGCTCGCCACCCGCCCGTGCTGGGCTGCACGGAGGGAACTGGTCGCCTTCACGCCTTGAGACTCGAGCTGGGCAAGGGCGTTGTCGAGAATCTTCTGACCGTCTGCCGTCTCTTCGAGCGGGACCTGGCCGGCCCGACCTGCGAAGCCCATCTCGAGTACGTGCAGCACCCGGAGCGTCGACCCGAGCTTGCCTGCAAGCTCGGTGGCGGCACTGAGCACCGGCCCGGAATAGTCTGACCCGTCAAGAGCAACCACCAGCTTGTCGAACATGAGCACCCCTTTCCGAGCACCGGACGTACCTGTTTTTGCAGGCACCTCCCTAAGCATGCCTCCTGGCCGCGTCGAGGGCTAGTGGTGCCGGACCAAACCGCCACCTCGTCGAAGCGCCGCCGACGCTCGTACACTGGCATGGTGAAGGGCGCTCCGATCACCGTGCGGTGCGACTGCGGGCAGAAGGCGCTCGTGAAATACGGTGACGTGTGGGAGTGCGGGGGGTGCCATCGGCGCTGGAACACCAACCAGATCCCCCCCGACGACTACTGGGGCATCATGCACGAGATGCGGCGGTTCCGCGTGAAGGCGATCAGCTCCATGCTGACGATCGCAGCGGTCTTCGTGTTCCTGGCGCTCGCGATCTCGGACTCGTTCTTCATCCTCATCCCGCTCGTGATGAGCGGCTGGTACCTCTTCTACATGCCTCGCTGGCGGCAGCGGGTCCGCCGCCATGCCCGCCAAGTGCCCAACTGGGAGCTCCATCCTGAGTGACCGGGCGCCTCGCTACGAGGTCACCCGACGTCGCTGGACCGACAGTGGGCGGCGGCGGCACGGTGCTGCTGGCCACCTTCGACGTGCCCTTCGACGAAGCGGCCGCCTCCTTCGCCGTCCATGCGGCCGTTGACTCGGGACGAGGCCTCATCGTCGCCAACTTCGTCGAGCTGCCTCCGCTGCCCCTCAGCGTGATGATGGGTCACGACATGCTCGACTACTCGCCCGAGCTGGCGGCCTCGCTCCTCGGGCCGGTGCAGCGTGCGCAGGCGCTCGGTGTCGACGTCGAGCGAATTCGCGTGAAGAGCTTCCGCCGGATCGAGGCACTCGTCGAGGTCGCCCGCGAGCGCCACGTCCGCATGCTCGTTCTCGGTCCCGACCGGACCCAGGTGAGCGCCCGGCTGTACCGCAAGGCGGCGGCAGCGGCTCGCGAACGCCTCGACTGCCTCGTCTGGATCAGTTGGGAGATCCCTTCACCATGAGCCACGGGCTCTCAAGCGCTGCCTGTAGGCACCCCTAGCACGTACTCGTCGAGCCAGGGGCTCCGGTAACCGTCGTCTCGCCACAGCACCGGAAAGAAGGCTTCGTCGATCTCGGTCTCGCCCGGCCGGCGGTAGCGCGAGTAGATGGCGTGCGGTCGCGCGGGGTTCCAGCGCGTGTCCGCCGCCATGAGATGGCTGATGACCGAGCGTCGCTGGGCGCGGGCGGTCACGTTCGCCGGGCTCCCGTGGAAGACCCAGGCGTCGTGAAATGCCGCACCGCCGCGGGAGACCTCGATCGGCACGAGGTCCAGCTCCTCACCGGGCGGTCGCATCGCCTCCAGCCAGGAGAGCCAGTCCGCGGGGGCGTGGAACTGGCCGCCGACGGGCGCGTGCGGCCAGCGGTGAGAGCCGCGGGCGTAGAAGATTGTGCCGGCGTCCCGCGAGGTGTCGTCCAGAGCCATCCAGCACGTGATCATGTTCGGTGGAGAGAGATAGTCGAGGTACGAGCCGTCCTGGTGGGCGAGCAGCGGCGTCCCGCCCGCAGGCTTCCAGATGAGGTTGTCCTGGTTGATACGGAGGCCGGAAGCGCCGGTGAGACCGGCGGCGAAGGCGGCGTTTCGCGCCGACAGCGTGGTGGCGGCAATCGTGCGGTCCGCCTTCCAGACATTGCAGAGCTGTCGTGTCCGCTCTGGCGGCGTCACTCCGGGGACGTAGTTGACCTCGTCAGGAGCGATGCCGGTCTCAAAGACATGTTCGAACACCGGTCCAAACCGCCCGAGTAGGCGTTCGACCTCCTCCGAGGCGAGGTACTCGGGAACGATGACAAAGCCGTCCCGCTCGTAGGAGGCGATTTGTTCGGCCGTCGGCCCGTCTGAGCGCTGCGCCGACATGAGGGCGCGATCTCAGCGGTCTTCACATGGGAGCTCAGGCCTGCGGAGCGCCAACCACGATCTCCTCCTCCAGGAGCCGCATCTGCTCGGCCGTGGGCATCGTCGGCGTCTCGTCCCGGAACGTGACCGGCTTCTTGTCCTGCACCACGCGCCGGAACACGTAGAGCAGGACCGATCCGACGAGGATGCCGAAGCCGATGTAGACGTCCTTGAACGATACGGCGTAGGCAAGCTCGGGGTTGGCGACGCCGTAGACGAGGAACACCAGGTTGGCGACCGCCAGCAGGCCGGCGATGATGACCCACGGACTCCCCACCTTGATCGGCCGTGGCCAGTTCGGACGGTCGTGCCGCAACAGCAGGAAGCCGGTGAGCGCCAGGATGTGGCAGAGGACGTAGCCGATGTTGCTCATGTACAAGATGGCGACGTTGCTGGAGATGAACAGGATCAAGAGGGTGTTGACGACCATGTCCACGGTCATCGCTCGCCCGGGGACGTGATATCTGTTCAAGTGGTAGAGCTGCTTGACCGTCATGTCGTCGCGGGCGATCCCGTAGAGCGCCCGCGAGGCGTCTGCCGTCGAGGAGATCATGGAGAGGAAGAGGCTGCCGATCAGGCAGACGACCACGAAGGACGCCCAGCCGCTGCCGACGATCGTCGAGAACGCCCCGGTCAGGTACTGACCCTCCGCAAGGGCCGCCTTCGGCGCGCCGATCTCGCCGCCGAGCCCGAGCGGGTAGAGGATGAACACGACCAGGCAGAACATGGCGGCCGAGCGAAGGGCGATGGCCGTGTCGCGTCGCGTGTTCTTGTACTCGGGGGCGAACGTGGCGCACACCTCGACGCCGTAGGCCGACCACCCGTTCAAGAAGAGCCACACCATGATGAGACCGAAGCCACCGCTGCCATAGCCGTGCAGGTCCCAGGTCAGATTCGACGAGTGCCAGTGCCCGGTCACGTAGGGAAGGATCATGATGACGACAAGCGGCACGACCAGGCCGAGGCCCGTGAGGTAGGAGACCCAGACGGCGGGACGGATGCCGTAGACGTTCAGCAACCAGACGAGCACGATGCAACCGATGCCGATGAGGTCGTTGACCGTGACACCGCCGGTCAGCACGCCGTCGCTGAAGTGCCAGGTCGTGTTCGGGAACCACTTCGAGATGACGAGATCGCCGATCACCTTGCCGAAGATCGAAAGAACCACAGACCATCCGATCCAGTACCCGAAGGCCCCGATCGGACCGATGAGAGAGAACCGACCGCGCCAGCCTTCGTGGGCGTAGAGGGAGATGCCGCCCGGCTTGTCCGGGAACATCGCCGCCGTCTCGGAGTAGATCCACGCCTGCAGCAGCCCGATCGCAGACGCCGTCGCCCACAGGAAGAGCGCCCCCCAGGCACCGACGGCGTCCATCGTGTAGCCGACGAATGCGATGAGGAACCCGGGGTTGCACAAGGCGATGACGAAACCGTCCCACCAGCGAAGCGACTTGAGAAGCTGTCGCTCCTCGACGACGGCACTGGCCACTGTCCCCCCCTTCAGTCCGGGGTCGAGAGACCCCCAGGCTTCGGCGTCGCAACCTCACACTCACCGCCCGCCCCCGGGCAAGGGTGCCCGGCAGCGGACTGGACGGCCCCACACCGTCCACCCCTGCGAAACTGAGTCCACTCACTATATGCCCTCGGCCGCCGAGGTGCAGGCGAAAGTCGTTTACCGTTGCGAAACGCCGTTCACCAGGGGTAGTAATGCGGCGGCCGAGCCCGGCGGAACCGAGCACACCCTGGCGCACCCTGGGAGAAGACTAGAGATGCCAGCACGCAAACTCAGCCTCGGAGCGCCCGCGAGCGACACCGAGGCGGGCTGCCTCCCCATCGTGCCGGCCCCATCGACCGGCTGGGCCCAGCTGGCGATGGGCGAGTGGACCTTGGCCGAGAGCGGGTGGACCGACCGGCATCCGTTCGACGAGCTCAACTACGTCCTCGAGGGGCGCCTGCTCGTGGAGTGCGACGGTGAGGTGCTCGAAGCCGGGCCAGGCGAGACCATCCAGGTCTTCGCCGGCTCGGCGGCGCACTACCATGCCGCCGGACATGCCCGCATGATCTACGTCTACGGACCGAACCCGACGGGGGAGCCGTCCGAGCAGCTGGGCGACCCGACGGGGAACGGTTGAGTGACGTGGCCGCTCGAGTCGTGGACACCTGGACAGTCGGAGGTATGAGCCGTTGAAGGTTGTCGTCTGCGTGAAGCAGGTAGCTGTGCTGGGCGACGAGGTCGAATTCACCGACGACGAGACCGACGTCGACCCCGATTACGTGGAACGGGCGCTCAACGAGTGGGACGTGACGGCCGTCGAGGAGGCCCTGCGCGTCAAGGAATCACTGAGCGAGAGCGAGAGCGAGGTCGTGGCCGTCTCTGTCGGGGACGACGAAGCCGAAGAGGCACTCCGTCGCTGTCTCGCCATGGGAGCCGACCGCGCCATCCGCCTCGAGTCCGCGGGTGTCGCCGACCCGCTCACGGTCGCCCGCGCACTGGCCTCCGTGGTCGCCAAGGAGAACCCGGACCTCGTGCTGTGCGGCGTGCAGTCGAGCGACTCGGTGCAGGCCGCCACCGGCGTCATGCTCGCCGAGCTGTTGGACCTCGCCCGCGTCGCCGTCGTCATCAAGCTCGAGTACGACGTCGCATCACGGCGGGCGAGCGTGCACCGGGAGCTCGAGGGCGGCCTGCTCGATGTCGTCGAGGTCGACCTGCCTGCCCTCCTCACGATCCAGACCGGTATCAACGAGCCGCGCTATGCCACCTTGCGGGCGATCAAACAGGCGAGAGAGAAGGAGATCGAGGTCGTCGGCCTCCCGGCCGGCGGGCCGGGCGCCTACCGTGTCCGGAGGATGTATGTGCCCGAACGCGGTGCCGGTGCGGAGCTGCTCGGCGACGATGCCGTCGCCGTCGCCGTTCGCATCGCCGAGCTCGTGAAGGGGCGGCTGTCGTGAGCGGCACGCTCGTCGTCGCCGAGCACCTCAACGGGCGTCTGCGCGACGTCACCCGCGAGCTCGTGACCGCCGCCCAGGAGCTGCCCCGCCCCGTGAGCGTCGCCGTCATCGCCGCCGACCCGACAGCTCTCGCCGACCTCGTCGACCTCGAGGGAGTCGACGAGGTCGTCGCCGTCAGCGCCGGCGGGGACGAGTTCGAGAACGACGTCTACCAGGATGCCCTCGAAGCCCTCATCGGTGAGCGGCAGCCCGAGGTCGTCGTCCTCGGCTTCACCGTGAACAGCATGGGGTACGCCCCGGCGGTCGCCGCCAAACTCGGCCTCGGCTTCGCCAGCGACGTCTTCGGGTTCTCCATCGAGGCGGGCCGGGTCGTCGCCCGCCGAGCCTTCTACGGCGCCAAGGTGCATGCCGAGGTCGAGCTGCCGGCCGGCGTACCCGCCGTCTTGTTGCTCCGCCCGACCGTGTGGGCCCCGGCTGAGGCCGCCGGCGGGGCAACGAGGAGCGACCTCGCTGTCACCACCAGAGCCCCGCGGGCGCGTCACGTCCGCTTCGTCGAGGCGCCCGTCGGCGACGTCGACATCACCGCCGCCGACTTCCTCCTCTCGATCGGCCGTGGGATCGGCGACAAGGAGAACATCGAGCGCTTCCTCCGCTTGGCCGAGAAGATGGGCGCCACGCTCTCGGTCTCGCGCCCCATCGTCGACTCCGGCTGGATGCCGTCGGCCCGCCAAGTCGGGCAGTCCGGCAAGACGGTGAAGCCGAAGGTCTACCTCGCCTTCGGGATCTCCGGTGCCGTGCAGCACCTCGCCGGTATGAAGGCGAGCGGCACGATCATCGCCGTCAACACCGACCCCGAGGCGGCCATCTTCGGCGTCGCCCACTACGGTGCGGTGGTCGACCTGTTCGACGTCGCCGACGAGCTCGAGAAGCTCTACTGACTTCGTCCCGCCCGGGCAAGGCCATCCCGCCGATGCGACGTGGCTGAGACCCGCACCGTCTTCGACGGGCTCTCGCGCGCCGAGGTCGTCCTTTGGTACGGCCTCATCGTCATCTCGACCTCGGTTTTCGTCTGGGGCGTCGTCCGCCTCTTGGCGAAGTACCGCTCCGGCCGGCTCGGCGAGGCCATCTCGGCGCGTGAGCTCTCCTCTCGGCTGGCCACGATGGCGGGGATCGTCTTCTCCCACCGCTGGATCCGGCGCCGCGACCGTCTCGCCGGGCTCGGCCACATCATGATCTTCTACGGCTTCATGACGCTCTTCGCCGGCACGACCATCCTCGGGATCGACACCGATCTCACGCGGCCGCTCTTCCACTGGGATTTCTGGCAGGGCGGCTTCTACCTCGCCTACAAGCTGGCGCTCGACCTCGCCGGCGTCCTCTTGCTCTGCGGCCTCGGCCTCATGGCCGTCAACCGAGCCGTCCGCCGTCCTGCCCGTCTCGACTACACGAGACCCGACCGCGAGGCGGGGGAGTACGACCGCCGCCTCTACCGGGCGGGCGACTGGGTCTTCCTCGGGACCCTCGGGTTCCTGGCGCTCACGGGATTCCTGCTCGAGGGTTTCTGGCTCGCCCAGTCGAATCAGCACTTCGCCGACTGGTCGCCCGTCGGCTGGCTCCTCATGAAGTGGTTCCGGGCGATGGGGCTGCGGGGCTCGGCCGCCGAGCTCGCCCATCACATCACGTGGTGGTTCCACGGCCTCGTCGCCCTCAGCTTTGTCGCCTCCATCCCCTTCACGAAAGCCGTGCACATGCTGGCGAGCCCAGCCAACGTCGCCGTGCGCGACCCGTCTGCCGGTAAGCGGCTGCTGGAGCTCCCGGCCGACGCCGCCCCCGAGGAGGTCGGGTACGCCGCCGTGACGGATCTGAGCTGGCAACACCTCGTGTCGCTCGACGCCTGCACCAAGTGCGGCAAATGCACGGCCGCCTGCCCGGCGGCCGCCGCCGGCCATCCGCTCTCGCCCCGCGACCTCGTCTTGGACCTGCGCGAAGCGGCCGAGGTCTCACTCGGGGCGCATGCCGCCCTCGGAGCGGCCACGGCCCTTCGGCCCGCACCCGGCGGCGGTCGCATCGTCCTCGGAGATCCGATCCGACCGGCTTCCATATGGGCGTGCACGCAGTGCATGGCGTGTGTGGAGATCTGCCCGGTCGGCATCGAGCATGTCCCCATCATCAACCAGTTCCGCCGCCAGCTCGTCGAGCAAGGCGAGATGGATCCCCTCCTGCAGACGACCTTCGAAACCGTTCACAAGGCAGGCAACTCCTTCGGCGAGCCGAAGCGGAAACGGGCGAAGTGGACCGACGCCCTGGGCTTCGAGGTGAAAGACGCCCGCAAGGAGGCCACGGAGCTTCTCTGGTTCGTCGGTGACTACGCCTCTTTCGATCCGAGGAGCCAGACCGTGTCCCGCGCTCTTGCGCGCATCCTCCGGCACGTCGGCGTTGACTTCGGCCTCCTCTACGACGCCGAGCGGACGGCCGGCTGCGATGTTCGCCGGGCGGGCGAGGAAGGGCTGTACGCCACACTCGCCGAACAGAACGTCGCGGCAATCTCCGCCTGCGAATTCGAGCGGATCGTGTCCTCGGACCCCCACAGCTATCACACGTTGAAGAACGAGTACCCCGCCTTCGGTGGCAGCTGGAGCGTGCTCCATCACACCGAGCTGCTCCTCGAGCTGATCGAGTCCGGCCGGCTCGTCCCGGCCCGCCGGCTCGGCTACCGCATCACCTACCACGACCCATGCATGCTCGGGCGATACAACGGCGTCTATGACGCCCCGCGGCGGATCCTCGAGGCGCTCGGGACCGAGCTCCTCGAGATGCCCCGTAATCGCGACAACTCCCTCTGTTGCGGTGCGGGCGGTGGGCGCATCTGGATGAAGGAGGTGCGGCCGGAGGGCTCGCGACGGACGAGCGAGCAGCGCATCGACGAGGCGACGGCGCTCGGGCAGCTCGACTACTTCGTCGTGGCCTGCCCGAAGGACGTGACGATGTACTCCGACGCCATCAAGACATCGGGCCACGAGGGCGAGATCGAGCTTCGCGAGATCACTGAGCTCGTGCTCGAGTCGCTCGCGCTGGACGAGGCCGCCGGCACCGGGACGCCGCAGCCTGCAGGCCGCTGACCTGGAGGCCGGGCTCCTCCGCAAGGGCGGCGGGACCGGACCCGTACGGGTCAGCGTCCGTTATGGGCACTACCCGATCATGGGCTCCATGTCGGAGTTGGCGAGCAGCTGGGTCTCGTAGGACTTGTTGTCCACGCTGCCCCACAACCGCCGCTCTCGAATGAAGGGGAGGGGCAGGGCGGGGTTGGGGCTGTCGATCTCGCGGGCGAGACGGTGGCCGTCGAAGATGCAGTCGACGATCATGCGCGGGGCGGCGGCGTCGCCGATGAGGTAGACGGCCTCCACTCCGTTCTCGTCGAGGGCGGCCTGGTCCGCCTTCAACTCGTGGTAGAGCTCGTCGTTCGACAGCCGAGCCGTGCAGAGCACGACCGAGTCCACCTCGAAGTGCTCCTTGTGGGAGGGGTCCCAGATGTTGTAGGCGTCGACCTTGCCTTCGTTGAGCTCTTCGATCATCGTCTCGGTGTGGATGCGCACTCTGAGGCGATGCAGCTCGCGGTGCATCATCGGGGCCTCGAGGGTGAAGTCCATGTACTTGGCGATGTCACCGCGCTGGGTGAGGAGCCAGACTTCGTGGCCCTCGCCGGCGAGCTTCTGAGCCAGCGTGACGCCCATGAAGTACGCCTCGTTGTCCAAGATGAGCACCCGGTGCCCGATCTCCTTGCGACCGAGGGCGACGTCTTCGGGCGTGAGCTGCCAGGCTTCTGAGAGCGTGTCGGCACCGGGGATGGTGTCGTGCGTCGCTGAGTTCAGCCCGTTCGTCGCCCAGTGACAGCCGGCGGCGACGACCACGATCTCGGCGCCGTACTCGCGCACCTGCCGGGCGTCCAGGCGGCTCGAGGTGTGCACCTCCACGTTCTTCAGCTTGTCGAGCTGAATCTGGCGGTAGTTGACGACCCGCTTCCAGTCGCCGAGGCCACGCGCCGTGCCGCGGAAGATGTTGGCGTTCCCGTCCGAGAACCCCATGGACGAGACCCAGTTGACGTGGCCCCCGATCTCGGGCTCGGCCTCGACGAGGTGCACGGCGGACATCTCACGCTTGCCGAGGATCATGGCGCACTCCATGCCCGCAGGTCCGGCGCCGACGACGAGCACCCCCTTGTCGGCGTTGGCCGCCTTGTGGAACTTCTCCGGGTGCCAGCCCCGGCGGTACTCCTCACCGGCCGTGGCGTTCTGGGTGCAGACCATGGGCGGGCCGCCAATCTCCCAGCGGGAGATGCACTGGTTGCAGCCGATGCACTCGCGGATGTCGTCGAGCCGACCCTCCTCGATCTTGCGGGGCAGGAAGGGGTCCGAGATCGAGGGGCGAGCGGCGCCGATGATGTCGAATTGGCCCGAGTTGATGATGGCCACCATCGTGTCGGGGCTGACGATGCGGCCGACGCCGACGACGGGCTTGTTGGTGTGGTTGCCCGGCTTGATCGTGCCCGTGAAGGGCTTCTCGTGGTTCTCCTCGAAGAAGCGGGACGGTCCGGCGTTCTGGCCCCATTCGGCGATGTCGCCGACGGTGAGGTCCCACAGGTCGACGAGATCGTCGACGTACTCGACAAAGCGGATGCCGTCCTTCTCGAGCTCGACCCCGGCCGAGCCGTAGAGGGAGTCGACGGCAAAGCGCGACGCGATCGCACACGTGTCCCCGACCGCCTCGCGGACCTTCTCGAGGCTCTCCTTCCAGAAGCGGGCGCGGTTCTCGAACGAGCCCCCGTACTCGTCGGTCCGCTTGTTGGACCAGGGTGAGAGGAACTGGAGGGGCAGGTAGCTGTGCGCCCCGTACACATAGATGATGTCGAAACCCGCCTCCCGCGCCCGGATGGCCGCATCCACGTAGTACTTCTGCAGCAGCTGGATGTCATCCTTGTCGGCATAACGCGGGTAGATGTTCGACTCGAACTCGGAGGCGATCTGGGAAGGCCCGCGGGGCGTGTCGCGGGACTCGTGGCAGGGGGCGTGCGGCCCGCCGTACCACAGCTCGATGCCGGCGAGCGCTCCGTACTGGTGGAGCCGGTCGCACATGGCGCTCAGGTTCTGGATGTCGCCGTCGTCCCAGATGCGCGCCGAGACGCGCATGGTGTCGTCCGATTCGGGACTGATCGAGCAGTACTCCGTACAGCAGGCGGCCCAGCCGCCTTCGGCCTTGATGCCGCGGTGGTACGCCTGCATGCCCGGCTTCTCCGAACCGGCCCCGATGCAGTGGGGCACCTGGTAGAAGCGGTTCCGCAGGGTCTTCGGCCCGATCTTGACTGGCTCGAAGAGAACGTCGTACTTGGGGTCACGCGCCACGGATTCCTCCTGGATCTTGTGGGGTCAGGTAATCGCTCGGGCTGGGGCTACCTCGAGCTCGCTCGCACCTCGTCCTGTCCGGGCGGCCCCCCAATGTCCCTTGTCAGTGAACGATGTTGACTCTAGGTGGTCACTTTCTGGTCTGCAACGGGCAGCCCGGCCTGCCAAGCGATCGCCTCTGTCGGCTTCAGGGGCACCCGCTGGCTTCACACTCAGGCAACGCCGTCCACCGACGGTGAACTTTGGCGGCGGGCGATCTACAATGCTGCGGCAAGCGGTCGCCTGTGACCGGCTTCGATGTAGCACCAGCAGTCCCGTGACGGGGTCGGGGGAGGGGGGAGGCGATGAGGTGAGAGGCACCCGAAGCACCGACTCACGGACGCTCGGCCCGGCATGGCTGTAATCACCGCCCCGCCACCTCCGGCTGCGCCCGCCGCCCCGGCCGAGCCGCCGGCCGCTACACCCTGGCGGGTCGCCCATCCCATCTTGAACCTCGTCGCCCGGCGTGGGCTTGCCGGCATCGTCACGCTGTTCGTCGTCTCCATCGTCATCTTCGTCGCCACCCAGACGCTGCCTGGCAATGCTGCCTATTCCGTGCTGGGTCGTTCGGCCACACCGGCCCGCCTCCACGCCCTCGAGCAGCAGCTGCACCTCAACCGCTCGGCGATCGACCAGTACTGGGTCTGGTTGTCCGGTCTCCTCACGGGCCGGCTCGGTAACTCGCTCGCCAACGGCCTGCCGGTCTGGGGCCAGATCGAGCCGAGACTCGTCGACTCCTCGGCGCTCGTGTTCATCGCCGGCTTCATCGGAACCGTCCTCGGCATCCTCTTCGGGGCGACGGCTGCACTTCGCAAGGACGGCTGGTTCGATCACCTCTCCTCGGTCGTGGCGCTCGCCGTCACGTCCCTGCCGGAGTTCGTCGTGGGCATCGGGCTCGTCATCCTCTTCTCGACCGACGTCTTCCACCTCTTGCCGGCCGTCTCCTTCCTGCCGGCCGGCACGTACTTCTGGAACTCCCCCAAGCTGCTCATCCTGCCGATCGCCACGCTCATCATCGTGATCATCCCTTACATCTACCGGATGATGCGAGCGGCCATGGTCGAGGCCCTCGAGTCGGAGTACGTCGAGATGGCGCGGCTGAAAGGGGTCGGTGCCCGGCGTCTCGTGATCAAGCACGCCCTCCCGAACGCCATCGCCCCGACGATCCAGGTCGTCGGGCTGAATTTCCTCTATCTCGCCGGCGGCATCGTCATCGTGGAGGTCGTGTTCGGCTATCCCGGTATCGGCCAGGGGCTCTACTTCGCCGTGCAGAACCGTGACATCCCCGAGATACAGCTCATCGTGCTCATCCTCGCCGCCTTCTACGTGTTCATGAACATCCTCTCCGACGTGATCGCCTTGCTGGCCACGCCGCGTCGTCGGATCGCCCGCTAGCCATGGCCACCCTCACCCCCACCGTGCCGTCGCCCTCGAGCACGCCGGCGACCAAGCTCCGGCGGCATCAGTGGCTGAGCATCATCGGCCAGGCGATTCGTACGCCGCGGGGCGCCATCGGGCTGACCCTCAGCACCCTCATCGTGCTCTTGGCGGCCATCGGCCCGTCGGTGGCGCCCTACAACCCGGACTACTTCGTGGGCGCTCCTTTTGCCAAGCCGTCCGGGCAGTTCTTGCTCGGCACGGACTACCTCGGGCGTGACGTCCTGTCCCGCACGCTCGACGGCGGCTGGGAGCTGCTCGTCATGGCGCTCGCCGCCACCGTCTTCGGTCTCCTCGTCGGGGCGTCAGCGGGCATCTCGGCCGCCTACCTGCGCGGGCGCGCCGACGGTCTCATCATGCGGACCGTCGACGTTATCCTGGCGTTTCCTCAGCTGGTCTTCGCACTCCTGCTTGTAAGCATCCTCGGGCCGAAGCTGTGGCTGATCGTCCTGGCCGTTGGCTTCTCGCATGCCCCTGCCGTCGCCCGCGTGCTGCGCTCGGCGACGCTCGATGTCTCCGAGCGCGACTTCGTGAAGGCCGTGGAGCTGCAGGGAATGCGGTCATCGACGGTCATGAGGAAGGAGATACTGCCGAACCTCATCTCGCCCATCATGGTCGAGGCGGGTTTGCGTCTCACGTACTCGATCGTGATCATGGCGGGGCTGTCGTATTTGACCTTCGGGCCGCCGCCTCCGCTGGCGAACTGGGGGACGGATATCGGTCTGAACCAGCTCGGGCTCGCTCCCGCTGCAAACCTCTGGTCCGTCGTCGTCCCGGCCACGCTCATCGCCCTCCTCACGATCGGCACGAACACCTTCACCGATGCCATCGCACGAGTGGCCATCGGGGTCGATCGCAAGCCCGAGGAAGCCGTCTTGATCGACAACATCGGGTTGCAGACGGCATGACCACCATGAGCGACGACAGCGCGGCGGCTCCGGTGGAGCCGCCTACACCTAACGACGGCCGCGGCCACGCCCGCCTCGAGGTGAAGGACCTTCGGATATGCCTCGGGGAGAGCGGTCCCGATGTGGTGAGCGAGGTGTCCTTCTCGGTGCGCGCCGGACAGGTGCTCGGGCTCGTCGGGGAGTCAGGCTCCGGCAAGACGACCGTCGCCCTGGCGCTGCTCGGTCACGCTCGACGCGGTCTCGTCATCAGCAACGGCTCCGTCCTGCTCGACGGGGCCGACGTCCTCTCGCTCGACCGCAAGCACCTCGAAGCCCTCCGGGGAGCCAAGGTCGCCTACGTGCCGCAGGATCCCTCGGCTTCGCTCAACCCGACGCTGCGCATCGGATCCCAGTTGAAAGAGGCCCTCCAGGTTCACCCGGAGGCGAGCGAGGATGTTGACGAGCGTGTCGCTCAGGTTATGGCGGAGGCGCATATCGATGCCAGCCCGGCGATGCTCCGCCGTTACCCCCATCAGCTCTCCGGCGGTCAGCAGCAGCGTGTCGCCATCGCCATGGCCTTCTCGTGCAGGCCGTCGCTGATCGTGCTCGACGAGCCGACGACCGGGCTCGACGTGACGACGCAGCGTCATGTGCTCGACACCGTCCGCACGCTCTGTCGAACCTATGGCGTCGCCGCCGTCTATGTGAGCCACGACCTGGCCGTCGTCGGCGGTCTCGTGGCGGACGTGGCGGTCATGTACGCCGGCCGGGTGATCGAGCTCGGCACGACCGCACAGGTCTTCGGGTCCCCGGTGCATCCGTACTCGCGAGGTCTGCTGGCGGCGGTGCCCTCGCCGGATCGGGCCGAGATGCTGACGGGGATCGACGGGCAGCCGCCCCGTCCAGGACGGCGTCCGCCGGGATGCTCGTTCGCCCCCCGCTGCTCGTTCGTCATTGACGCCTGCCGATCGACGACGCCTGAGCCGGTGATGGCGGCCGGCCGAGCCGTGCGGTGTTTGCGCGCCTCCGAGATCGAGGAGAAAGAGGCGGCGCGGACTGCGATCGTGACTCACCCGGTTGCGGACGCGAGCCTTCGCGCGCCCGTGCTGACGCTGCGCGACGTGTTGGTCCGATACGGCTCCGCCCCTGTGCTGTCCGGTATCAACCTCGACGTGATGCCCGAGTCCTGCCTTGCGGTTGTGGGCGAGTCCGGCTCCGGCAAGACGACGCTCGCTCGCTGCATCGTCGGGCTGCACCAGAACTGGACCGGCGACATGAGCTTCGAGGGCACCCGCTTGGCCGCGGGTGCCCGCCGCCGCCCGAAGGAGCTCCTGCAACGGGTGCAGTACATCTTTCAGAACCCCTACACGTCGCTCAACCCTCGCAAGACGGTCGGGCAGATCGTCTCCCAGCCGCTCGAGCACTTCTTCGATCTCTCGCTCGCAGAGCGGTCTCAGAAAGTGCAGCGGGTGCTGGAGGACGTCTCGCTCGGAGCCGACTTCTTCAACCGCTACCCCGACCAGCTCTCCGGCGGCGAGCGCCAGCGCGTCGCCATCGCCCGCGCCTTGGTCGTCGAGCCTGATCTGCTCGTCTGCGACGAGGTCACCTCCGCCCTCGACGTCTCGGTGCAAGCCATCATCGTCGAGCTGCTCCGGCGCCTGCAGAGTGAGCACCACCTGGCGATGATCTTCATCACTCACAACCTTGCTCTCGTCCGCAGCATCGCCCAGGACGCCGTCGTGCTGTGCGAGGGCCGCCTGGTCGAGTCCGGGACGGTCGACGACGTCCTCGAGCATCCCAAAGAGGCCTACACGATGCGCCTCATGGAGGACGTCCCCAAGCTCGCCCGTGCCGGCGTCGCCTGGGAAGCCGCCCCACAGCCGGCGGGAGCCGCCGCCTTGCTTGCCTGAGAGGCCTGACCAGACA
>Ga0187883_10000261_pt1 | contig 36198 bp, 31 predicted proteins | sample June2016WEW_20_1_2_FD_132966 | JGI IMG/M metagenome (GOLD analysis project Ga0187883, IMG submission 132966) | Peatland microbial communities from SPRUCE experiment site at the Marcell Experimental Forest, Minnesota, USA - June2016WEW_20_10 | ecosystem: Environmental > Terrestrial > Soil >...
GGGCGCCGGTACCGGTACCGGCGACCGGGTCACCGGGCCCGAAACGCCGACAGCCTCAGCTGAGCTCGCGGGTCGGCAGCCCGGCTGCTTTCCAGGCTTGGAAGCCGCCCTCGAGGTCCGTGGCGAGGAAGAGCCCGAGCTGTCGCAACGAGGCGGCCGCCAGACTCGAGGCATAACCCTCCGAGCACATCACGATGACGCGGCGGTCGTAGCGGGCAAGGTCGGGGATGCGGGCGTCGCTCTTGGGGTCGAGCCGCCACTCGAGCACGTTGCGCCCGATGACGAAGGCGCCAGGCACCTCGCCTTCGACGAGGCGCTGCTCGGGCGGGCGGATGTCGATGAGCATGGCGCCGGCTTCGATCTCGTCGAAGGCAATCTGCGGGCTGAGTCGGTCGAGTCCGCGGCGGGCGTCGTTGAGGACGTCCAAGATCGATCGCTGGTCACCGTCGGCTTCAGCCCGGAACGGTCGCCGGGCGGGGCTGCGGGTGCGGGCGCCCTCGGGCGAGTCGACGGCGAGGGTTTCTACGGCCGTCAGCCCGAATGGACCGAGGTCGTAGTACGTCATGGCGACGAGTGGAGGCGAGTAAGCGTGGATGCTGAGCGCCTGCCCGTCGCCTGCGTGTCGGACGTTGTGAACGTGCGTCGGCCCGAAGCTCGTATGTCCCCCGGGGGTCAGCTCTCGCCGCGCCAGCCTGCGGTTGCCCGCACGCCGGTACTGCTCCAGCAACGTGCCGCCGGCGACGGCGAACGAGCCGGCCGAGCCCCCGTGATCGTGCCAGTCGGTCTCCTGGCTTCGCTGCCAGCCGAGGAGCCAGACGTCGAAGAAGAGGCCCTGGTGCAGCTTGAGATGCCACCGCTGCTCGTCGTCTTCGATGACGAGGCCGTCCCACAGCTCCCGCCGGTCGGCAAGGGCGCTCGTCACGCGGCCGAGCGCCGCTGGCGACAGCAGCGTGCCGTTCGGCGCCACTCTCGCCAAGAGATCGTCGAGCGCGAACCGCATCGAGCTGCGCTGCGGGACTGGGGAGTCCTCCGGCTCGAGCGAGGCTGCGAATGGCGATGAATTCATGCGACGAGCGACCGCCTCAGCTCACCGAGGCGTTGTAGAGGAACAGGTGACCGATCGGCGTCGGGTACACGCCGCTGACGTTCTTCGCCGTGGCCGTCAGGTAGTTGTAGAAGTAGGCGTAGATGATCGGTGTCTCCGCCAGGAGCAGGGTCTCGATCTGCCCGGCGATCGTCCGCTGGGTGCCCAAGTCGCTCGCCGCCACGTACTTCGCCACTAGGCTGTCGTACTGGGTGTTCTTGAAGTGGGCGGCATTCCAGGTCCCGCTGCTCTCGAGCGGGGCCGTGAGGAAGACGTTGGGAACGCTCCTGTGCCCGTAGTCGACGAGGCTCATGATGGCGTCGAGCCAGTCGGACTTTCCGAACACGGCGTCGCCGTAGTAGGCGGAGGAGGACTCGACTTTGAGCGTGATGTCGATCCCGACGGCGCTGGCAGCCTGTTTGACGATCTCGGCGAACTCTGGGATCTCGAGGAATTGCTCGGTTGTGAGCGTCGTCGAGAAACCCGACGGGTGGCCCGCTGCCGTCAGCAACGACTTCGCCTGCGCGATGTTCTGGGCGCGTTGGGCGATGCTCGCGTTCGTCGAGGGAAACACCGGGGCGAAGGGGCTGTCGTTACCGATGTCGGCGTAGCCGCTGAACAACGCCTTCACCGTGTTCGGCCGGTTGAGCGTGAGCGCCACCGCCTGCCGCACGCGCGCGTCGGTGAACGGCGCCATGTCGCAGCGCATGGAGAGCTCCCTGTGGGCGCTCGAGCGGAGCTTGATGACGTTGTAGCCGCCGGCGAGGAGCGCCTCGCCGCCGCTCACGGAGAACTGGCCGATGACGTCGATGGCGCCGGATTGCAAGGCGGTGATCTGAGGCGGCTGGGTGGCGTAGAACGTGAAGTCGGTCGCAGCCGGCAGCGCCTTCGGACCCCAGTAATTCTCGTTGCGGGCGAATGTCGCGCCGACCTTGGCGGTGTAGCTCGTCTTCACGAACGGCCCGGTGCCGACGAAGGAGGACTGCCAGTCCGCCGGGTCATAGTTGTTCGGGAGGATGATCATGTTGTAGTTGTCGGACGAGCACAGGTAGGGGAAGTTCCCGTTCGGGGCCTCCAGGCTGAACTCCACCGTGGTGTCGTTGATCTTCTTCACGCCGTCCGGCGTGAGCACACCGCCGAAGGCGGAGAGGGCATTCTGGGTCCCCTTCGGGTTCGACTGGAGCTTGAAGCTGTAGACCACGTCGTCGGCTGTCATCGTCTGGCCGGTGTGGAACTTGACGTCGTCGCGCAGGGTGAATGTCCAGACGTCCGACTTGGGGTTGGCCGTCCAGCTCGTCGCCAGTACCGGCTTGAGGGTGAGGTTCTGCTGGGAGAGGCAGAGGTACTCACCGGTCTGCGCCAGCATGTCGAGGCCGCCCTGGTCTGCCACCGTGAGGGGGTTGATGGCAGCGGTCGGGACGACGATGCCTGCTTTGATCGTGCCGCCGGCGCTCTTCGGGCTGGTCGTGGTGGGACTCGACGACGGCGTCGAGCTGCCGCACGCGGCGGCAATGGCGCCCAGGAGTGGGATGGACATCCCGATGACCGTGCCGCGACGGAGGAATTCACGCCGGGAGATGTGGCCGGCGGCGAACTCGTCGATGATGTGATTCTCGACCTCGCCCGTACGGCTGCGAAGCTCCCCAAGCTTTCGTTGGTCGATACCCATGTGATTGCTCCCTAGTCCCTGTGGCTGGTTCCGGCAGACGCGAACGATGCAGCAGTTCCTTTATACACTAAAACAGTCGCAATACTGGCATTTGTCAACATTTACAATTCCTTGACGTCAAAGTGTAGGCGCCGCCGGCAGCTTTCCGGGGGTCAATCCGTCGACGCCGCCACGGCCGGCGGAAGCGGCGCCTCGGCAGCCTGCAGGCGGCGGAGCGAATCGATATCGATGTGGCAACGCATCAGGTGGCCGGGCGCCACCTCGACGAGGGGCGGTTCGACGGTCTCGCAGACCCCTGTCTCGAGGCGCCGGGGGCAACGCGTGTGGAACACGCAGCCGACAGGAGGGTTCGCCGCGCTCGGGATCTCGCCGGAGAGGCGGATGCGTGTGCGGCGGTCCTCACCGATGCTCGGCACCGACGAGACGAGCGCCTCGGTGTAGGGGTGGTGCGGCCCGCTGAAGACGATGTCTGCTGGGCCTACTTCCATGAGTCGTCCGAGGTACAGCACGGCGATGCGGTCGGAGAGGTAGCCGACGACCCGCAGATCGTGGGAGATGAACAGATAGGTGACCTGTTCGGCCAGTTGAAGATCCACGAGGAGGTTGAGGATCGCTGCCTGCACGGAGACATCGAGGGCGGACGTCGGCTCGTCGCAGACGACGATGCGGGGTTCACCGCCGAAGGCACGGGCGATCGCCACCCGCTGCTTGAGACCGCCGGAAAGTTGGCTCGGGCGCAGCAGGAGGTGGCGCTGCTCCATGCGCACGGCCTCGACGAGCTCGATCACCCGCTGACGGAGAGCCTCCCCAGAAAGGCCGGCGAGCTTGCGCACCGAGCGCCCGATGATCCTGCGCACGCTGTGGCGGCGGTTGAGCGCCGAGTCAGGGTTCTGGAACACGATCTGCAGCGCCTTCAGCTGCTCGCGGCCGCGCTTGCGCACGTCGCTCGCCAACGGACCGCCGTCGAGCTCGATGACGGAGTCAGAGTCCGGCGCGATCAGCCCCAGCAGCACGCGGGCGAGCGTCGTCTTGCCGGAGCCGGACTCACCCACGAGCCCGAGCGTCTCGCCCCGGCGAAGCTCGAGGTCGATGTCCACGAGCGCCTTGACGTCCTCCCCATGGGCGTGGAACGTCTTCGAGAGCGCTCCCAGGCGCACGACGACGTCCGGCGCCTGCGGATGCTCCAGCAAGGCGAGCTCGACTGGCGTGGAGCGCGGCAGATCGGCCGCCTTGTCGTGATGGAAACAGCTCACCAGGCGTCCGTCGCCGAGATTGCTCATCGGCGGCGACTCCGACCGGCAGCGGTCATCGGCGAGAGCGCACCGCGGGGCGAATATGCAACCGACCCGAGCCGCCCCGGGCGAGGGAAGAAAGCCGGGGATCGTGTCCAAGCGACCGTGGTCCTTCCGCAGCCCTCCATGGGGGATGCAGCGGAGCAGGCCGACGGTGTAGGGATGTCGGGGGTGGTCGAAGACGTCGCCAGCGGGGCCTTCCTCGACGAGCTCGCCGGCGTAGAGGACGCCAACACGGTCACACATCTTGGCGATGACGGCCAGATTGTGGCTGATGAACAAGACGGTCGAGCCGAGCTCTGTCCGCAAGGCGGCCACGAGGTCGAGGATCTCGGCCTCGACGGTGGCATCGAGCGCCGTTGTCGGCTCATCGAGGATGAGCAACGAAGGGTCGGTGGCGAGAGCCATCGCGACGACGACCCGCTGGGCCATCCCGCCCGAGATCTGGTGCGGATAGCGACGCATGACGCTGCCTGGGTCGGAGATCTGCACTTTCGTGAGCATCGCCTCCGCTCGCTCGAGCGCTTCGGAGCGCCGGAGCCCGGCGACCTCGAAGACCTCGGCCACCTGGCGACCGACGCGGATCGATGGGTTCAACGCCCGTCCGGGCTCCTGGTAGACCATCGACACCGTCTTGGACCGCAGATCCCGGAGGGCGTCGCCGTCCAAGCCGAGGACGTCGCGGCCGTTCACGGAGATCGAGCCGGCACTGACGCGGCCGTTTCTCGGAAGGTAGCGCTCGACGGCGACCGCCAAGGTCGACTTCCCGGAGCCGGACTCGCCGACGAGCCCGTAGGACTCGCCCCGAGCGATGCGAAACGACACGTCCGCGATTGCTCGCCGGTCGTGCCCGCGCACTCGGTAGGTGACATCGAGATGGTCGACGACGAGAGCGTCGCTCGGCCCAGTGCCCTCCGGGGAGGCGTCGGACCGCTGACCGGGTGTGAGCGCTGTCATTGGGCGAGCACCGACTCGACGCTGTCGGCGATGAGATTCACGGCGATGACGAGGGAGGCGATGGCGAGAGCGGGGAAGAGCGTCTCCCACCAGTAGAGCGAGATGACGTCGTAGTTGGCGGAGATGTCGGCCCCCCAGTCGGGCGTCGGCGGGGGTGGCCCGAGGCCGAGGAATGACAAGGTGGCGACCGTGAAGATGGCGTAGCCGATCCGCACGGTGAACTCGACGAGGATGGGAGACAGCACATTCGGCAGGATCTCGACGAACATGATGTGCAACGACGAGTCCCCTCGCAGGCGGGCGGCCGCCACGTAGTCGAGCTCGCGCTCGCCGAGCACGGCGGCCCGAACGGTGCGGGCGATCAGTGGTGCGAACACGAAGCCGATCACGATGACGAGGGTGGGGACCGAGGGTCCGAGGGCGAGGATGAACAGCACCGACACGATGATGAGGGGAAGGGCGAGGAGGGTCTCGACGAGGCGGCCGACGATGGCGTCGACGGCGCCTCCGAAGTACCCCATGACGAGGCCGAGGACGGTGCCGAGAACCGTTCCGAGGAGCGTGGCGCTCACGGCGATGATCAAGATGTCGTGGGCGCCGACGATGACGCGGGAGAGAACATCGCGCCCGAGCTGGTCCGTCCCGAACAGGTGGGCGCCGGACGGGTGGGCGTTCACCGACAGCAGCTGCTGGGCGAGGGGGTCGTCGGGAGCGATGCTGTTTCCGAAGATGGCACAGACGATCCAGAACAGCAGGATGAACGCCCCGACGAGGAACGTAGGGGAGCGCAGCAGCTGTTGCCAGACGGTGCGGGGCGACTGGACGCCTGCGGTCTCGAGGGCGCGCAGCTCGGCCGTCGGGATGATCGGATCGCTTCGTTCCGACAGCGGGATCATTCGGCGCCTCCCAGGCGGATGCGCGGGTTCAAGAATGAGTAGGCGACGTCAGCCAGCAGCGTGGCGAGCACGTAGACGACTCCGATCGTGAGGACACCGGCCTCGAGCATCGGAAAGTCCTTGGCCGTCACGGCGTTGTAGACAAGTCTCCCGATTCCTTGGTAGTTGAAGAGCGTCTCGACGACCACGAGGCCGCCTATGAGGTAACCCAGCTGGGTGGCGATGACGGTGATGGTGGGCAGGAGCGAGTTGCGCAGCACGTGCCGGAAGATGACGATCGACCGGGGGAGGCCCTTCAGAGTGGCGGTGCGGGCGTAGTCCGAGTCGAGCGCTTCGATCGTGCCGGCGCGGGCCATGCGGCTGATGTACCCGAAGAGGACGAGCACGAGCGGGATCGCCGGCAGCAGCAGATGGTCGAGTTGCGTGACGAACGACGCTCCTGGGGGGGACGTCGCCGTCGACGGCAGCAGGTGGAAGAACACCGAGAAGATCGCCACGAGGACGATGCCGGAGACGAACTCCGGCAAAGTTGAGCCGGAGAGGCCGCTGATCGAGATGATGCGGTCGAGCGGACGTCCAACTTTGAGCGCAGCCACGACGCCGCCGACGATGCCGAGCGGCACCACGATGACGAACGCGACGGCTGCCAGCTTGAGCGACTGCTCGACGGCGCTGGCGATGAAGGGCCGCACGGCTGTCTGGTACTCGTAGGAGATTCCCATGTTTCCCTGCACGAAGTGCGAGATCCAGCTCCAGTACTGGACCCAGAGCGGTCGATCCACGCCGAGCTGGTGGTCAAGGGCGAGGACGGCGCTCTGGGCGGCGAGCGGGCCCAGGATGAAACGACCCGGGTTGCCCGGCAGCACCTGGCCTGCGTAGAAGACGACGAGGCTGAGGAGCCAGAGCGTGATGAGGGAAAGGCCGAGGCGCTTCAGGAAGTAGGTCGCCATGGCCCTCCTTTCATGGGATCGGGTTCATGGGATCGGGTTCATGGGGTCGGGCTCATGGGGTCGGGCTCATGAGATCGGTTCATGGGGTCGCGGGAGCCTTCACAATGGCGGAAAACTCGCCGTCGCGCACGGCGGCGACGAGCGGCTCGAGGTCGTCGGGCAGCGGCGACTCGACGCTCGTCGGGCCGACCCGTTCGCGAACGGCGCTGTAGGCGGCGGCGGTTCCCCGCCCGAGGGTGCCGAGGCGACGCAGGTCGATCGCCTGTGCGGCCACGACGAGCTCGACGGCGACGATGCGGCAGAGGAGCGTCACGACCTCGTCGAGGCGCCGGGCCGAGAGCGGCGCCATGGTCGTGCGGTCCTCGATGCCCTCGGCCTTGCTCGTGCTGGCGAGCTCGTAGGAGACGGGTTGGGCGAGAAGTCGCGCCTCGGCGGCGAACGACTGCGTGGCGACGGCGAGCTCGGCGAGGCCGTCGTCGCCCGTCTCCGGCCGGTCGGACAAGCCGGGCGCCAGCCCGGAGAAAGGGCTCTGCAGGAGCTTCACTGTCCGCTCGGCGGCAGAGGTGGCGGCGGGGGCGAGGCCGATGCGCGCATAGTCCACGGCGGCGGACATCGCCACGACATCGAAGTTGCCCACGGACACAACCGTCCGCTCGGAGAGGACCACGACCGGATTGCCCTGCGAGGAGTTGAGCTCGCGTTCAACGGTTTCGTGCGTATAGCCGATGGCGTCGCGGGCAGCACCGTGAATCTGAGGAACGCAGCGAAACGTGAGCGGATCCTGCAGGTTCCGCGCCACCCCGCTCTGCCACAGCGTGCTTCCGGCGAGCGCAGCCCGGAGGTTCGCGAGCGACGAGCGCACGCCGGGCGACGGTCGCGTCTCGGCCACGACAGGATGGAGGGCGTTGAGGTTGGCGGCGAACGCCTCGAAGTCGAGGGCGGCAGCGACGTCCATGGCGTCGATCACCTGCTCTGCCCCGGCGAGGGCGAGGGCGGAGGCGGCCGTCGAGAAGGCGTTCGTGTCGATGAGAGCGAGGCCCTCGTTTTCTGCCAGCTCGAAACCCGCCCAGTCGACCAGCCAGGCAGACAAATCCGCCAGAGGGCCGAGATCTGCCTGCCCGACGGACCCGAGGGTGCGCATGGGCGGCACGACCTGCTCGCGAAGGGCGCTGATGAGCAGCTCAGCGAGCTCCGGGCGGACACCGCAGACGCCCATGGCAAAGGTGTTGGCAAGGACGAGCATCGTGGCGCGCGCCACGGCCGGCGAGGCAAGGGGGCCTTGGGCGATGCGGTGGTTCCGCAGGAGGGAGCGGTTGAACCGGACCTGGTCACCTGCCCCGAGCGACACCCGCTTGCGCTCGGCCACGCCGGTGGTCAGCCCGTAGATCGGCTCGCCGCCTTCGAGCATCTCCAGCACGACATCCCGGTGGGCGCGCATGCGCTCCCGAGCGGCCGGCGCCAGAGTGACAGCGTCTCCTCGTACGGCAACAGCCACGACGTCCTTGATGCGGAGCGAGGCGCCGTCCAGCTCGACAGTCATCGAGCGCTCCGGCGCAACGGCGGCGAGGACGTCGGCGCCGGCGAGGATGCAAGTGATGGCGAAGACGTCGGCGCCGGCGAGGATGCAACTGTTGCCGAAGACGCAAACGTCGGCGAAGACGCATCGGCGGTGCCGGCCTGCACGAACACACCTTGGCACGGATCACGGCGGGAATGCTGTGCCGAGGCCGTAGTCCGTCGCGATGTCGCCGTGTCCATAGAGGGGCCAGACTGCAGCATGCCCACTCATGAGGTTGTCATCCTGCAGGTGGCAGATGGCGTGGCGACGGTCACGCTCAACCGACCGGAGGCCCGCAATGCCCTCTCCCGCGAGCTGCTGCGGGCGCTCTACGGCGCCGTGCGCGAGTGCGAGCAGCGCGACGACGTCCGCGTCGTCATCCTGACGGGTGCCGACCCGGCTTTCTGCGCCGGGTTGGATCTGAAGGAGCTCGCATCCTCAGACGCCCTCCTTCGGCCGGCAGTCCCTGACAGGCAGGCAGCGTCGGGGGAGCCGGCCGGTGAGAGCGCCTCGTCACCGCTCAGGGGGCCGTTCCCGTCACGCTGCAAGCCCTTGATCGGGGCCGTCAACGGTGCGGCCGTCACCGGTGGCCTGGAACTGGCGCTCGCCTGCGATTTCCTCATCGCCTCCGAGCGGGCCCGCTTCGCCGACACGCACGCCCGAGTGGGCGTGCAGCCCAACTGGGGCCTGTCCGTGCTGCTGCCGGAAGCGATCGGCTTGCGACGGGCGCGGGAGATGAGTGCCACCGGCAACTTCGTCGATGCGCAGACGGCTCTTGAGTGGGGCCTCGTCAATCACGTCGTGGCCCACGATGAGCTTCTCGGCAGTGCCCAGGCGACGGCAGCGGACATCGCCGGAAACGATCCCGCCGGAGTGGAGCGCCTCCTCGCAACCTACGCCGCCGGATCATTGCTCAGCCCGGGGCAGGCATGGCGCCTCGAGGCGACGGTAGCGGCAGAGTGGCTGGCCGCCGGGCACGGCCGCCCGCATGAGGTCGCCCACCGCCAGCAGTCCATCATCGAGCGCGGGCGCTCCCAGATCGGGTAACAGTTCTGGTAATGGATCGGGTAGGGCTGCTTCCGTCCCGGCGAGGTGACCGATCGCGAGTGAGCCGGTCAGGACCCACGGCACCCCTCTGCGGCGCCGAGACTGCCGACCATCGAGGTGGTAAACAATCCCTGACCATGGGGAGTGGGACGCGGCGCCAGAGGCGTGGCGGGAGGGGGACGGGATGAACAAGCGCACCTGGCTCGTGTTGGTAGCTGTGCTCGCCCTTTTGGCAGCTGGATGCGCCAAGGGAGCGAGCACGAGTGGGGTCAGCACCACCACCACCAGTGCTAAGGGGCCAACCACGACCCTTGCGCCCCAGAACGGCGGCACGCTCAACATCGGGCTCGACGCCGAGACCGACGGATGGGACCCCGTCACGAGCGAGTGGGCCGCCGCCGGCTACTACGTCGCCCAGACCTTCTTCGACCCGCTGTGTGCCTATGACAGCGCCGGTCAAGCGGTCCCGTACCTTGCCAAGTCGGTGACTCACAGCGCCAACTACAGGGTCTGGACGATCGGTCTGCGGCCGGGCATCAACTTCGCCAACGGCCAGCCTCTGAACGCGGCCGCCGTCGTGCTGCAGCTGACGCTCGGAAAGGCGTCGGCGCTCGTCGGCCAAGCACTCGGCCCGATGGTGAAGGCCGTCGCCGTCAACAACCTGACGGTGAAGGTCCAGATGAGCGAGCCGTGGGTGGCATTCCCGGCCGTTCTGGCGTCGCAGGCCGGCTTCATGGCCGCCCCGGCGCAGTTGGAGTCCAAGTCCACGTCGACAACCGATCCGATCGGTACCGGCCCGTTCATCTTCAAGCAATGGATCGTGGACTCGACGCTTACCGTGACGAAGAACCCCAACTACTGGCGGCCCGGCGTGACCCACGTCGACAAGATCGTCTTCCACGTGATCACCGATCCGACGACGCGGCTGCAGTCGCTGCAGTCGGGACAGATTCAGTTCATGTACACCGACGAGGCGGCCCAGATCAAGCAAGTCGAGGGGCAGACGACCGACTCCATGTACGTGCAGCACCTCGACGTGCCCGCCTTCATCATGTTGAACACAGACTCCGCCCCGCTCAACAACCTCAAGCTCCGTCTGGCACTCGAGTACGCCACGAACCAAGAACAGGTCAACAGCAGCATCGAGCTAGGCCTCGGCTCGGTCGTCACGGAGCCCTATGCGGCAGCGTCACCGTGGTACGTGCCCTCGGGCTATCCAACCCAGCCGAACGACGCCAAGGCGGAACAGCTCGTGGCCGAGTACCACCAGGAGACGAAGACATCAGGTCCAGTCAAGTTCACCCTCGGCTGCACGAGCGCTGGCACGAACCCGGAGGCGATGCAGCTCGTGCAGGCGCAATGGGCGAAGGTCGGCATCGACGTCACGCTCAGCTACACCGAGCAGGCGACCTACATCAACAACGCCATCTTCGGGAGCTACCAGGCGAACTGCTGGATCCAGTTCGGCGACATCGACCCGGACATCGACGCCACGTGGTGGCTCTCTGCCAACGCCCATCCCGACGGACAGCCTGCGTTGAACTTCGCGAGGCTCTCCGACTCGACCACCGACGCCGAGCTGCAGATCGGTCGAACGAACCCCAACTTCGCAATCCGCAAGGCCGCCTACGGCAAGGTATGGCAACAGTTCGCCCTGGAGGCGCCGTACATCTGGCTTTCTCGCGGGCCAAACGGGTTGGTCTCCGGGCCGACTCTGCACGGCCTCGGGCAGGCGACGTTGCCCGGCGGCCAGCAGCAAGACAGCCTCGGTTCCGACGCCATCGTGCCGATCGATCAGCTGTGGCTGAGCAGCTGACAGATCGCTGAGCTTCATCGATGCTGAGCTACGTCGGGTGGCGCTTCGTGCGGATGCTGTCGGTCGTGTTCGCCGTCACCTTGTTCACTTTCTTCTTGCTCAACCTGCTTCCCGGCAGTCCCATCAACGCCATTCTCGGGCCGGCGGCCGGCGATCCGGCCGCCCGGGCCGAGCTCACGAACCAGCTGGGTTTGAACCACCCGTTGTTCGAGCGCTACTTCATCTGGCTCGGCCACGCACTGCACGGGAACCTCGGCCAGTCCTACGTCAGCGACCAGTCCGTCACGAGCGCCATCGCTCAGCGAGTTCCCCTCACGCTCGAGCTCATGATCATGGCCGAGGTGATCTCGCTCGGTCTCGCCATCCCGATGGCCATGGTCTGCTCACTCTGGCCCGACAAGTGGTTCGACAAGTTCACGAGCGGTTCCACCCTGCTATTGCTGGCGCTCCCGGCCTTCATCCTCGGTCCGGCCCTGATCTATTTGTTCGCCATCAGGTTTCACGTCTTTCCTGCCAGCGGCGAGTCGACGTGGTTCACCATCGGCGGAGGCACGTCACCGACCATCATTGCCACGCCCCAGTCGATCCTCCTGCCGGCGATTGTCCTCTCGGCCGGCCAGCTCGCCCTGTTCGCCCGCGTGCTGCGCGGCGATCTCCTGGCGACGCTCAAGTCTGAGTTCATCCTCATGGCGAGGTCGAAGGGGTTCTCGCGTTGGTACGTCCTCTTGCACCACGCCCTGCGCCCGTCGAGCTTCTCGCTGATGAGTCTCGTCGGCCTCAGCGTCGGCGGCTTGCTGGCGGGCGCCCTCATCGTCGAGAACGTCTTTGCCCTGCCCGGTATGGGCACGCTGCTCATCACGTCGATCGAGAAGCGGGACTACCTCATCGTCCAAGGCATGGTCGTCCTCATCGCAACCGGCTTCGTCACCGTCAACTTCGTCACCGACGCCCTGTACGGTGTGCTCGATCCGAGGGTTCGGCGTGCCCGACTCATCGGCTGAGACCGAAACGCGCGGACGTCGGCGGCGATCGGGGCTGGACGCCTCGGTGACGAGCCGGGCCGAGGAAGGACTGAGGGCCTCGCTGGCTGTCGCCGCCGAAGCGAGGGAAGCCGCCGATCTGACCATGGCGGCTGCCGCCCTCGAGCAACTGGCGCCTTCCGATTCCCAGCTCGAGGCGCTGAGCCGAGACGCCCTGTCGGCGCCGGCGGCCGGGATGATCGGGTCAGGCCCACGCAAAGGGCTCGGCTTTGGCTTCTGGCTGGCGACAAGCTGGATGGGCCTCATCGTCTTCGCTGCCATCTTCGACAACATCCTCCCTCTGCCGAGCCCGACCCAGGTGCTTGCGGGCCCACCGAACCAGGGACCTTCGTGGCGCTTCCCCTTTGGTACTGACCTGATCGGGCACGACGTCTTCAGCCAGGTCGTTGCCGGAGCTCGCGTCTCGATGCTCATCGGTGCCTCCTCCGTGCTCGCGGGGCTGCTCATCGGAGGCGGAATCGGGATCCTCGCTGGCTTCTATCGAGGGACGACCGACGTCATCGTCGTCTGGGTGACCGATGTCCTCTTGACGCTGCCGGGCCTGATCCTGTTGTTGACGCTCGTCGCCTTTCTCGGCCAGACCCTGTTCAACGTCCTCTTGGCCATCGCCATCTTGTCCATACCCGCGTATGCCCGCATTGCCCGAGCCACGGCCCTGGCCGTCTCGCAACGCGATTTCGTGCTGGCGGCGCTAGCGCTCGGTGCCAGGCCGCGCCGGATCCTTGTTCGTGATGTCCTGCCGCTCGTCGCCCTCCCGATCGCTTCCTACGCCGCTATTGGTGCGTCCATCGCCATCCTGGCCGAAGGCGCCCTCGCGTATCTCGGCCTTGGCCCTCCGAACTCGCTCTCGTGGGGTGACATGATCGCCGCGGGCCAGCAGCAGCTCACGACCGCACCGCAGCTCACGTTCGCGCCGATCATCGTCTTCGTCGTCACGATCATGGCCCTCAACTTCATGGGCCAGAAAGCAGGCGCCGCCCTCGATCCTCGCCAGGGCCGGCTGTAAGCCCGGCTTGAAAGCCGCCGGGCCGGGTCCGCTAGAAGGGGGCCAGCCGTGTGCCGGATGCAACCCGCCGGCGTGCCGGTTGCAACCCGCCGGCGTGCCGGTTGCAACCCGCCGGCGTGCCGGCTGCAACCCGCCGGCCTGCCGCCTGCAACCCGCCGGCGTGCCGGTTGCAACCCCGCCGGCGCAGGCGGCGAGGCGAGGTGCAACCCGGAGGCGCTCAGGCCTGCGCCGAGAGCTGCTTGCGCATCTGCATCGACACCGTCTCGTAGGCGAGCGACTCGTACAGAGCGCGGGCGACGGTGTTGTAGCCGAAGACGTTCAATCCGAGCTCGACAGCACCAGCAGCTCGGGCCTGTTCCTCAGCGAGGAGCATGGCTGCCCGACCGAGGCCCCGTCCGCGGTGCTGCTCGTCGACGACGACCTCCCAGACCCAGAACGCCTTCCGGGTGGTCAGGAGAGCGCGGGCCGATCCACAGCCAGCCGACCGGCGTGTCATCGTCCATGAGGCGAGAGAGCACGTGCCCGCGAGCCGGCTGGCCTCCGGGGAACAGCACGGCGTACTGCTCGTCGGCGATCCGCCTCGCCTCGTCCGGCCGCTCGCCTGTTTGGATGCGTTGTTCGATGTAGTCCTCCCGCTGAGCGATCAGCCACGTCCGCAGCTCGTCGTCCGAGATCGGACGCAAGTAGGTCGTCATGTCTTCGAAGCCTATGGCTGCCCGGTCCTTCCGTTCGATCAGCGGTCGCGTCGTCGAGGGGTGCGCCGACAGGCTCGTGCATAGGCTCAGGGCCGTGGCTTGACATAGGAGATTCGTATGACGATCGAGAGCGACAAGGACACGCACCCGGCGGCTGGGTGGGCGGGAGTCGGCTCCTGCTGGCACCCGGTCGCCTTCGCCGCGGACGTGACCGACTCGCCAGTTCCCGCCACGCTGCTCGGAGAACCACTCGTCGTCTGGCGCGACTCGGCGGGATCGGCTCACGCCATGACGGACGTCTGCATCCATCGGGGCACAGCCCTCTCACTCGGGTGCGTCGTGGGAGACGAGATCGTGTGCCCGTACCACGGATGGCACTATGACGAGGCGGGCGCCTGCACCCTCATCCCGCAACTGGACTCACCGAGGCGCGTGCCGCCGAAAGCGAGGGTTTCGGCGTTCGCCTGTACGGAGCGCCATGGGCTGATCTGGGTCTGCCTGGCGGAGCCGCGCTGGGGGCTGCCGGAGATACCGGAGTTACAGTCCGCTTCGTGGCGGGCGGTAGGTTGCGGGCCGTACGCCTGGGCGACCGATGCCTCCCGACAGCTCGAGAACTTCACGGACTTCGGGCACTTCCCGTGGGTGCATCCCGGACTGCTGGGCGACCCGGAACGGCCGGTGGTTCCGGACTACTCCGTTCGCACTGAGGGCCATCTCCTGTGTTACGACATCGTGCGACCGGAGGCGCCCAACTCCGAGGACTTTCCGATCTTCGCCAATGAGGACCAGGAACAACCGATGCGGCGCAGCCGCTATGAGGTGCACCTCCCCTACACATTGGTGTTGCGGCTCGGGTGGGGAGGGGACGCCGGCATGGTGTACTTCTTCGCCTCGCAGCCCGTCGACGACGACCACTGCCGAGGTTTCTTGTTCGTGGCTCGCAATTACGACCTCGACAAGGATGACGCCGCCATCCGCGACTTCGAGGACGTCATCTTCGGCCAGGACCGCCGCATCGTCGAGTCGCAGCGGCCCGACCGCGTGCCCTTCGACATCACCGCCGAGATTCACCTGAAGTTCGACGCCGTCGCTGTGGCCTATCGGCGGGCCATGGTCGATCTCGGCCTGACCGCAAAGACGGGCGACTGACGGGACGCCTGGCCTGCCGATCGACGACCACAGGAACACCACAGGAACACAGAGACCGGGCGCAAGCGCGCCGGCCACAACGGGTTCGAGCGGCTCGGACGGTATCGGCAGCCTCAGGGCAGCCGCCGCTCCGTAAGCCCCCGTACGTAAGCGGCCTGGCCGACGTGCTCGAGGTCGTCGTCGATGATGCTCACGAGCCGCACCCCGAGAGACACCGGCGGGTCCCACCTCTTGTCCACGATGCGATCGAGATCGGCTTGCCGGAGACTCCGCACGAACTCCACCGTCCTCCCGAAGACGGCTTCGTGGTAGGCGGAGAGGAGATCACTCGATGCCCGCACGGCGAGCACCTGATCGGCCGAGTGGCCGTAGCCGGTGTCGAGCGTAGGCAGCGGCAGAGCGAAGCGCTCTTGCCATCCCTGCGACGTCCACACCTGCTCCGTGCCGGCAGCACCGGCGATGTGATCGTCCTGGACTCGTGTGAGGTGCCAAGCGAGCCAGGCGATGGTGTTCGACCCGGGTCCGGGTTGGTAGGCGAGCTGATCGGCTGAGAGACCCTCGACAACGGTGACGAGGGCGTCGTGCACCCGCCCGAAGGCGTCTGCGAGCAGGTCGGCGAACGTCAAACCGCCGACGGTCATCGGAGCTCGGCGAGCGCCGCCGCCAGCGGTTCGAGCACGTCAGGTGTGTGAGGAGGGCGGAGCTGAACGATGGCAAGGCCGACGCCTTCCTCACCGAGGGCGGAGGCCGCCGCCGCTGTCTCCGCCGGGTCGCCCTCGAAGCGGACGTGGCTCGAAAGGAGGATCTCCGAGGGGTTCCGACCGATGGCGGCGCAGTGCTCGTGAAGCACGTCGCGTTTGTGGGCGAACTCCTCCACGGTGCCCCCGACGAAGTTCCAATGCTGGGCGAAACGGGCCGCCGTCCGCAGTGTGCGCTGCTCGCCGCTGCCGCCGATGCAGACGGGCGGGTGGGGTCGTTGCACGGGCTTCGGGTTGCAGCGGGCGCTCGTCAGCTGAAAGTACCGTCCCGCGAACGACGTCGTGTCCTCACTGAGGAGCCCGATGATCACCTCGCACGCCTCCTCGAAGCGGTCACTGCGCTCGCGCGGGCTCCCGAGCGGAATGCCGTAGGCACCGGATTCCTCCTCGTTCCAACCGGCGCCGATCCCGATCTCGAGGCGACCGCCCGAGACGATGTCGAGCGTCGCCGCCATATTCGCCAGCACGGCGGGGTGCCGATAGTGGATGCCTGTTACGAGCGTCCCCAGTCGAAGCCGGTTGGTCGCCTGCGCCAAAGCGGTCAACGTCGTCCAACCTTCCAGGCAGTCCCCGGTCGAGTCCGAGAAGATGGGGTAGAAGTGGTCGAAGGTCCAACCCGACTCGAACACCTCGATGTCGTCGGCAGCCGTCCACACGGCGAGCATGTCCGCCCAGCTCGTGTGCTGCGGAGCAGTCTTGAAGGCAAAGCGCATGCATCCAACTTAGGGTCTTGCGGGCGTGAAGGCGACGTCCCTCCGAGCTCGTCAGGATCAGGTCGTCGGGATCAGCTCGTCAGGATCAGCTCGTCAGGATCGGCTCGTCAGGATCAGCTTGTCCGGGTGACCGCTTCGCCCTCAAGATTCGCTCCGGCACCGCTGCGGGGTTGAGAGTGAACAGCAGCTCAAGATTCGCTCCGGCACCGCTGCGGGGTTGAGAGTGAAAAGCAGCATCCGGCGACGGGAGGACAGCGACATGGGAATCGACGACTTCACGGACATCACCTACGCCGTCGAAGAAGACACCTATGCACTGGTGACGATCGATCGGCCGGAGCGGCTCAACGCCTTCCGTGGCCGCACGGTTGACGAGCTCATCTCTGCCTTCAAGCACGCCTGGGTGGACGGGCGTGTGGCGGCCGTGATCCTCACGGGGTCAGGCGACCGAGCGTTCTGCAGCGGAGGCGACGTGAAGGAGCGGGCGGAGACGGGCGGCTACGGCGAGACGGAGTGGGGGACGTTCGAGATCGAGCGGCTGCACCGCATCATGCGCGACATCCCGAAGCCCGTCATCGCGGCGGTAAATGGAGTCGCCGTCGGAGGCGGCCACGTGCTGCACGTCCTCTGCGACCTGAGCGTGGCGGCCGAGCACGCCACATTCGGGCAGGCAGGGCCGCGGGTGGGGTCGTTCGACGCCGGTTTCGGGTCGGCTTATCTCGCCCGAGTCGTGGGCGAGAAGCGCGCCCGGCAGATCTGGTTCCTCCTCGACCGATACGACGCTGCTACCGCAGAACGCTGGGGCCTTGTCAACGAGGTGGTACCGGCCGACGAGCTGCTCGAGACGGCGCGGGCTTGGGCACGCAAGATCGGCTCGTACTCGCCGACGGCACTCAAGTTCCTGAAGCACTCGTTCAACGCCGACACCGACCACATCGCCGGCATCTCGAACCTCGCCTTCGACGGGCTCGAGCTCTACGCCCATGGTGCCGAGGGCGAAGAGGGCGTGCAGGCATTCGCCGAGAAGCGGGCGCCCGACTTCCGCCGCTTCCGTTGAGAGCGGTAACGGAGCGCCGAGGTGCGCGCCCGCCATCGGCCACCTTTCTTGCTAGATCTGTCCTGTGAAAACTCCAGGCCGTCTCGGGTGCCCCGCTGTCAGCCTGCTGTGCCTGGCTGCCGTTGTGCTGGCGGGCTGCGGCAGCGGGCGCCGCGCGTCGGCCACCTCGACCTCGGCGGCTTCGTCTTCCAGCGCCACAACCACGACGGCGCCGCCCAGCACGACGACGACCACGACGTCACCCATGCAGGCGCCGATGTCCCAGCCGACGGCCGAGCACCCACTGACCATCCTCGAGATCGGGGACTCGCTGGGGGAAGACCTCGGCTTCGGCCTCGGCGACTACGTCTTTGCTTCGGACAGCTACGTGCACGTCATCCAAGCCGCCGTCGGTGACACGGGGCTGGCGCGGCCGGACTACTACGACTGGCCTGCCCACCTGGAGGCCGACCTCCGGCAATACCACCCCGGAGCCGTCATCGTCTTCCTCGGCGGGAACGACGGCCAGAGCTTCAACGTGAACGGTGAGTACGTCGGCTTTGGGACCTCGTTGTGGCATCGCGTGTACGCCGCCAGGGTGGCCCTTGTCATGCGCGAGTGTCTGGCCGCCGATGCTCGCGTGCTCTGGGTGGGGATGCCGATCATGCAGGCGGCGTACTTGGCTGCCGAGATGCAGAAGATGAACGCCATCTACGAGGCGGAGGCGCGGCGACACCCGGGCGTGACCTACTTCCCGTCCTGGGCCGTGTTCGCCACCCCGCAGGGCGCCTACACGGCCTCGATCGTCGTCAATGGCGAAACGGAGCTACTCCGGGACCCCGATGGCGTCCACATCGCCAACTACGGGGACGACCTGCTCGCCGTCGACCTCGTTGCTCCCATGGAGGCGGCCTGGGGCATCAAGCTCTTCCCTCGAGGACGTGCGGCGCCGAGTCCTTGACTACGGTGTTTCGGACGCCGGCCTTCCCCGCTGGCGCTTCCACCGACCACTCAGCGGGCGAAATCCACCCGCGGAGCCCTTACGGCACCGATACTTGAGCATGGGGAGCGGAGGTCTCGTGCGAATCGCAACGTCTCTTGCGGTGGCAGCCGGCCTGGCCCTCGGTGTCACCGCCCCCACCATCGGCCCGGCCACCCTCGCCGGAGGCCAGGTCATCGGGAAGCACGGCGTGAAGATGAGCTTGCCGAGATCGATCGCCCCTCACCCCGTCTTCCTGCGGCGAGGGGTCTGCGGTGCTTCGCGGGCGAACGATACGGCGGCCTGCAACGGCGCCATCCTGCGGGCCATCGACCGTGCCCGCCGATCCGAGCCGCTCGGGCGCCTTCCCGCCACCTTCGACCTTGCCGCCTTCGACAGGCTGAGCGGAGCCGAGCAGATGTTCGCCATCGCCGACATCGAGCGCACGGCTCGTGGCCTGCCACCCATGGCCGGAATGACCGCCCAGCTGGATGCCATGGCCACCACGTCGGCGGTCGAGCAGATCGACCCGTCGATCAGCCTCCCGCTCCACCTGCGAAAAGGCGGAACCGCCACCACCTACGGTTCGAACTTTGCCGAAGGTACCGCCAACGCGCTCGGGGCGGACTACTTCTGGATGTACGACGACGGTCTCCATTCCCCGAACCCCACCTGCACGAAGTCGAAGCGGACGGGATGCTGGGCGCACCGCAAGAACGTCCTCGATGACTACGAGAGCTCGGCCTTGTGCCCGCCGGGATCGTCGGTCCACCTTCTCATGGGTGCGGCCGTGGTCACCTCGCGAGTCATGTTCAGCCCTGCGGTAACCGAGATATTCGTGAACGACTGCGGGGCGCTGCCGAGCGGTGTGGTCTTCACCTGGTCGGACGTGGAGCGGCTGGTCTTCGGGACCTGATGGATCCATGGCGGGTGATCCATGGCGGGTGATCCAGCGGGTGATCCACGGCGGGCCCCTTCGGGCCGGCTCCGGCCCTCAGGGATGTGAGCCCGAGCCGGCCGTCTCGCCCTCCGCCTGACGCACCCAGGTCGAGTACATCTCTGCATAGCGACCGCCGGAGGCCACGAGGGCGTCATGGGAGCCGGACTCGACGATCTCGCCGCCCTCGACCACGACGATGCGATCCGCCTTCATCGCGGTCGAGAGACGGTGGGCGATCAGGACAGCCGTCCGTGCCTCGAGGAGCACGTCGAGTGCCGCTTCGATCTTGGTCTCCGACTGGAGGTCGAGATTCGACGTGGCCTCGTCGAGCACGAGCACCCGCGGCTGGGCGAGGAACGCCCGTGCGAGGGCCAGCAGTTGGCGTTCACCAGAGGAGAGGGATTGGCCCCGCTCGTGCACGACTGAGTCGAGTCCGTTCGGCAAGCGGTCAACGACGTCGCTCAGGCCCACCGCCCGCACCGCCTCCAGCACCTCGTCCTCGGACGCCGAGGGTCGGGCGAAGGAGATGTTGTCGCGAACCGTGCCGGCGAAGAGGAAAGGCTCTTGTGGCACGACGCCGAGCTGGCTCCGGAGCGAGATGAAGGTGACGTCCCGTAGGTCATAGCCGTCGATGAGGACCCGTCCCTCGGTCGGATCGTAGAAACGCGTGATCAGCTTCGCCAGGGTCGACTTCCCCGCCCCGGTCGAGCCGACAAAAGCCACCGTCTCCCCGGGAGCGATGCGGAGGTTGACGTCGTGGATCACCGGTACGGCGGGGTCGTAGCCGAAGGTCACATGGTCGAAGACGATCTCGCCCTCGATCGCCGGCAGCTCGATCGCATCGGGTTTCTCAGTCACTTCTGGCGACGTCTCCAGCAGCCCGCGGAGCTTGAAAACAGAGGCCTGACCCTGCTGATAGGTGTTGTACTGCTGCACGAGCAGCTGGATGGGGGCGAGGAAGCGGTTCAGGTAGAGGAAGAAACCCACGAGCACGCCGAGCGACAGGGTGTGGCGGAGCACCATGTCGCCGCCGATGCCGAGGAGGGCCGCCGTGCCGAGGACCCCGAGCATCTGGGTCCCCGGACCGTAGATGGCGTTGATGCGGGCCGTGTAGTCGTTGGCGTCGCGGTAGGCGCCGACGACGTTGCGGTGGTGGACGACGTTGTGGCGCTGACGGTTGTGCGCCGTGACGATGCGGACGCCGTGAAGGCTCTCCGACAGGTCGGCGAGCACGTTGGCGATGCCGTCGCGGACCTTGTCGTAACCGCGCTCGGAGGCAATGCGGAACCAGATGGAGAGTACCGTCAGGACCGGGACGATGATCACGACGGTGATGAAGGCCAGGCGGACGTTCCAGGCGAAGAGCCTCACCGTGATGACGACCATCGTGAGGCCCTGGATGGCGAACTGGGCGAGACCGTCCTGCAGTAGCTGTTGCAGGTTCTCGATGTCGCTCGTCATCCTGCTCATGATCACGCCCGCCTTCTCGGCGGTGAAGTAACCGAGCGAGAGCCGCTGCAGGTGCGTGAACACCTTGATGCGAAGGTCGTTCATGACCCAGGCGGCAAGGCGCCCCGTCACTTTCACCTGGGCGCGCTGGGAGAAGGCGCTGATGGCTACGAAGACGAGATAGACGGCGGCGGCGATGACGACCACCGTGAGCCGTTCGTGGCCGGGGCTCATGCCGTGGTCGATGGCGTATTCGGTGATCGAGGGACCCGCCTGGGTGGCGACAGCGATCACGACGACGAGGACGGCCGCCAGCCAGAGCATGCCCGGGTACTCGGTCATGAGGCGCCAGAGCGTGAGGCGGCGCTTCTCCTCCTCCGACGGGATCTGAGAGAAGGCGACGGTGGGCTCTGGGTGGTCGGTTTCTTCGGCGAGGAGCTGATCGACGCCGGCTTGCAGCTCCGACGGGATGCCGCCGAAGGGAAGGCCGGGAGCTGCCGGCCGGCCCATCGGCGCCCCGCCGCCGAACATGGGTGCTCCCCCCATCATGAGAGGAGGCCACCTGGCATCGTGGGCGGACGGAGGTCCCGATCGTTCAGCGGAGCGGCGGCGGCGAGGCCGTCGCGCTCCTGCTCCGCCGCCTCGGCCTCCACCTGGGCGAGCACTTCGGCGTAGAGGGGGGACGTCTCGAGCAGCTCGGCATGGGTGCCGTCGGCGACGATGCGGCCTTGCTCGAGCAGGACGACCCGGTCGGCGAGGCTGATCGTGGAGAGACGGTGGGCGATCACGAGCGTCGTGCGCCCTTCCATCAGGTGTCGGAGGGCGCTGTGGATGAGTTGCTCCACCTGGACGTCGATGGCGCTCGTGGCGTCGTCGAGGATCATGATCGGGGGGTTGACGAGGAGTGTGCGGGCGATGGCGATGCGCTGGCGCTGGCCGCCCGAGAGGGTGTAACCGCGCTCACCGACGACGGTGTCGTAGCCGCGGGGGAGCTCGCGGATGAACTCGTCAGCTCCGGCCGCCTTGGCGGCTGCCTCGATCTCGGCAAGGTCCGCCGTCGGGCGCCCGTAGCCGATGTTGTCGCGGATCGACACGGAAAAGAGAAACGGCTCGTCGAGGACGATGCCGACGTTGGCTCGCAGGCTTTCGACGGTCAGATCGCGGACGTCGTGCCCGTCCACCCGGACGGCGCCTGCGGTGACGTCGTACGAACGCGTCAGCAGCCTCGCCACGGTGGACTTGCCGGATCCGGTGCGCCCCACGAGGGCCACCGTTTCGCCGGCATCGAGATGCAGATCGAAACCCCGCAGGACCAACGGCCGATCCTCGCCTGGGTAGGCGAAGTCGACGGCATCGAAGGTCACCTCGCCCCGGCAATCGACGAGATCGACGGCGCCCGGGCGGTCGACGATGTCGGACCGCTCGTCGAGGATCTCGTAGATGCGCGAGGCCGAAGCGGCCGCTCGCTGGCCCATCATGATGAGCATGCCGAGCATCATGAAGGGGGCCTGCATCATGAGCAGGTAGATGTTGAAGGCGAGGATGGCGCCGACGCCAAGGTGGTGCTGGATGACCATCCAGCCGCCGAAGAGGAGCACGAGCACGAGGCCGAGCTGCGGCAGGTTCTGGATGGCAGGCGTCCAGCGAGCCCGAATGTCGGCGTCCTTCACATACCCCCACTGCACCCTCGTGGCAGCATTCGCCAGCGCCTTCAGCTGTTGATCCTCGGCGGCAAAAGACTTGACGACGCGGACGCCGTTCACGTTCTCGTCCACGATCGTCGCCACGTCGGCGAGGCGCGACTGGATCAGCCAGGACACCGGGAAGAGGGACTTCCGCATCATCACGCCGACTACATAGACGAGGGGCATCGTCACCATGGAGATGAGGGCGAGGAGCACGTTGATCGAGAGCATGTAGCCGAAGGCCACGACGGCGATCGAGCACTGCACGAGGATGAGCGGAGCGAAGGTCATGTACATCTGCACGGAGCGGATGTCCGAGTTCGCCCGGGAGATCAGCTGACCGGATTGCACGCGGTCGTAGAACGAGAACGACATCTTCGTGAGGTGCTCGTAGATGATGTTCCGGAAGTCGAACTCGATCCGATAGGCGGTCTTGTAGAGGAAGAGGCGGGCGATGTAACCGGTGACGCCGCCGACGCCGCCGAGGACGAGGATCCACCACACGTAGTAGTGCAGCGGGACGGTGTGGTGGAGTCCGATCGAGTTGCTGAACGCCTTGTTCAACAGGTCCGGGATTTGCACCTGGAGTACGAGGCCGACGAAGGAGAGGATGATCGCCGTGAGGAACGCCCGCTTGTGCGCTGCCGCCACCGGCCAGGCGCGGCGCAGCCAGCTCTTCGACGGATCGGGGTCGATGGAGGCCCTCGGGGCGCGGTAGCGCGAATCGACGGCCACCGGAACGAACGGCGAAGAGGTGTCGGCGAGGAGTCCCATCAGGTGGCCGCCTTGGCACGGTGCCAGTTGAAGAGCGCCTTGCCCCATCGCGAGAGGTCGCGCATCGCCTGGTCGGCCTCGTCCTCGTCGTCGAGGTAGGCAGCGATGGAAGCCAGGCGCGCCTCCACGGACCGGTCGGCGGACGTCAACACAGCGCGGCCGTCGTCCGTGATGCCGTGCGTGACCTGCCGGCGATCGTCCTCGTCGTGCGTGCGGACGACGAAACCCTTGCTCACCAGGACATCCACGACGCCAGTGATGCTCGGCCGCCGGACGTCGAGGCGGTCGGCCATGTACGACGGCAGCGCCATTCCCTCCGCGAGCAGGCCGAGCACCCGGTATTGCGAGAGTGACAGGTCGCACTCGGCCAGGCACACCTCGACCTGACGGGCGATGAAGGCGGCGATGCGTCCCGCCCCGAGAGCAGGGCGCTTGGCTACTTGTTCGGTCGTCACATAGTTAGTGTATCGAACCGTTAGGAGTGAGCGGCACTGGTCCTACGGCTCTGCAGCCACTCTGAGCGGGCGAATAACTACAGAGGGCGTTCACAGGCGCCGATAAGGGGGTATGGCTCGCGGCGCGCCGTCGGTGCGATCGATCTTCCGGTCGTTGTCGTGCTCCAGCCTCCTCGTAGTGGGCGTCTCCTCCGGCACTCTCGCCGGCGTCAGCTCAGCGACAGTTGCGGTGGCGCCCCACAAGGTGAAGATGAGCCTGCCCCGCTCGATCCCGCCGAAGCCGGTGTTTCTCACCGCTGGCGTCTGCGGCTACTTCGGTCCGAACAACGCGGCCACGTGCAACGCCGGCGTCCTCAAGGCGATCAACAACGCCCGCCGAACCGAGCCGCTCGGCCCCGTGCCGAAGACCTTCGACCTGGCGGCGTTCGACAGGCTCTCGCGTCCCGCCCAGATCTTCGCCATCGCCGACATCGAGCGCACCGCCCGTGGACTGCCGCCCATGGCGGGCTTGACGTCCCAGCTGGATGCCATCGCCGAGAGAGCTGCCGTTGCGCAGACCGATCCCAACCCGAAGGTCCCTCTGCACATCACCCGGGGTGGAACCGCCACGGCCTACGGTTCCAACTGGGCCGAGGGCGCCCCGAACCCGCTGGCGGCTGATTACTACTGGATGTACGACGACGGGCTCAACTCACCCAATGCCACGTGCACCAAGCAGAACCGGACGTCCTGCTGGGGGCACCGGGAGAACATCCTCTTCGACTGGGAGAAGCCCGCCTATTGCGTGAGCGGCTCCGCCGTCAACCTCCTCATGGGTGTGGCCGAGGTGACCAAGGGGGTCGCATTCAGCCCTTCCATCACCGAACTGTTCGTCAACGACTGCGGGCGACTGCCCACCCGCATGCTCGTTACATGGCCGCAGGTTGAAAAGGTGATATTCGGGCACTGATCTGCGGGTACCGATCTCACCGAGGAGCCCGCGGGCGTACTCGGGGAGCAAGCAAGTGCGGGAACCGGGACACGGGCCGGCCGGGCGGAAGGCCGGCCCGTGATCCATTTCGAGCATCGACGGGACGGGTCCTGGCCTCGGTCCCGCGCCAGCCTTGCGCCCGGCCCTCAACCTCGGTCCCGCGCCAGCTCCCGTCTTGACCTCAACTCAGCCTCGACTCTGGGTGAGGGCCCCGGCTCGGCCCCGCCTCACCTTGGCGCTTCAGGTCAGCCCGCCTCGAAGGCCTCTCCTGGGCACGATTCCTCTCCAGGGCACGACTCGGCCGCTTCGTCCTGCCATCCGATCTCCTCCCGATCGCAGGCGTCGGATCCGTCGTCAACCGGCTCGAGCCGAGCGAGGACCGCTTCCGAGATCGCCGTGATGGCGTCGAGCTGCTCAGATGTGAGCGCCGAGACGAACCAGCGGCGCACCTGCTCGACATGGAAGGGAGCTGCTGACTCGATGGCCGCTCTCCCGGCGGGGGTCAAGGCAACAAAGGCCCCCCGGTTGTCCGATGGGCAGATCTGCCGCTCAACGAGTCCGCGTCGCTCCATGCGGGTGAGGTGATGCGAGAGCCGGCTCTTCTCCCAGTCCGCGGCGCCACCGAGCTCGAAGGGTCGCAGGCGCCCGTCCGGCGCCTCGGACAGGTGCACGAGTACCGCGTAGTCAGCGTCGGAAAGCCCCGTCTCCTGCTGCAGCTCCTTGCGGAGCACGCGACGTAGCTGCGACTGCATGGCAAGGAAGCTCCGCCAGCCACGGTTCTCGCGCTCGTCCAACCATCTGGGAGCCTGCCCAGGCGATGTTGCACGGCTCTCGGCGCCATTCATGGCCTCGCCCCCTTCATCAGTGCCAGCATACAGGCGGCCTGTAGTTGATGTATCAACGAGTAGCCGATTGCGGAACCGACGCGCTGGTCAGCTACCTGAACCTCAGCTACCTGAACCAGATGCGTTGGTACTCGCGGCTCTGCGGGTGCACCAAGGCGGCGATGAGCGCAGCCTCGAACAACAAGTTGAAGATATCGGTCGGCACCACTCCGTAGCGGATGAGCACGAACAGCTGGAGGACCACCGGCAGCAGGGCGACACCAAGGCCGAGGCGATACCCCCACTTGCGGGAGTTGGCGATCCCGAAGGCGCCAAGGATCTGCCCGAGAAGGACGGCAATCCAGAGCACCGTGATGACGTAGAGCCAGAGACCCCCTGTCCCGAGCGGCAGGAACCCCCCGCTGAACAACATCCGAAGGAGCTCGATGACTGCGTTCGTGTAGAGGAGAATCTGGGCGAGTTGCAGCGTCTGCGGCTGCCCGGCGTTGTACCAGCGCTGTAACTCCATGCCCAAGTCTCGCAGTTCACGCCCGATGGGGTCGGGCGGGACGCCCAGGCGGCGAAGTGACGGCGGCGAGGTGGCGTAGGGTGGTGAGGTGACGGGTGGCGTCTGGGATGACCGAGGCGATGAGATCCAGCATCGGATGTCGGCGACCACAGAGAGGCGTGTTCTCGACGACCACCTGGCGGCCATGGCAGCGGCGGCGGCAACCATCGACGACCTGCTCGGGAAGTGGGCGCAAGAGTGGTGCCGGAAGTCGGTCGAAACGGCGGTCGCCGGCGACGAGCATCGCACGCAGCTGTTGAAGACAGCAGATACTTACGACCAGCTGATGGACGAAGCAGCAGAGCTGAGCGCCGCCCTGCCGGGACGCATCGCCGCCGGCTTGCGCGCATCGGCCTGGCGCCATCTCTACGTGGACATCCAGCGGGACGGAACGGGCACGATCATGGCGGACCGCGATTACGGGACCTGGCAGGAGACTGGCCACAAGCTCCCTCCTGCCTACGAGCCCGTCGTCGAGAAAGAGCTCGGGCGGGTGACGCAACTGCTGCGGAAGTACGGGTACCGACCGGACATGATCCCGGTGGGGGTGAGGAAACGATTCGCCGCCCCGCCGGAGGCGATCCCCACGATGGAGACCTACTACCGCTTGGCGATTCGCCTGCCGGAGGTCGTGACGGCGGCTGAGAAGGCCCAGAGACAGGCAGCTGGTGGAACGCCGTTGGCGATGTGGGACGCCTGACCGGCTGAAGGCGCAGACGAGGCGCCGCAAGCTCCTCGAGCTTCACGAGTTCCACCCTGTGGCCTCCAGCGAAGAGCGCCTCGCCTCGCGCAAAGAGCGCCTCGCCTCGCGCAAAGAGCGCCTCGCCTCGCGCAAAGAGCGCCTCGCCTCGCGCAAAGAGCGCCTCGCCTCGCGCAAAGAGCAGGTCGCCTCGCGCAAAGAGCAGGTCGCCTCGGGCAAGAAACAGCCGGCAGTTTCAGCCACGATCAGCAGTATCAGTGAGTGCGAATCCCTCACCAGGTAGCCTGGCGACAGCAGGCGCCGGCTCACCCGGGCGGCGCACGAACGCGTCGGTGAGGCAAGCATTGGCGACGACCGATCCTGGGCAGCTGGAGCTCGAGGACGCCGGCTGGGCGACCCCCTTCGAACGGCCAGGACTGGCGCGGCGGATTTGGGCGTTCGGCGCCGTCGCCCTCCTGGCCGAGGCAAGCCTCGCCCTGTCGCCCGGCCCGGTATCAACCGTAGACACGGTCATCAGCATCGTGTTGCTCGCGGTCACGGTCGGGCTCGTCGTCCTGCCCTGGCAGCGGATGCCGGCGTGGGCGACCGTCGTCGTGCCCTTCACCTATGTGGGATCGGTCATGATGCTGATCCTCGCCGCCGGCGGAGCGACCTCCGGCGTAGGAGTCATCATCCTCATCCCGCTCGTGTGGACGGCGCTCTACCACCGGCGCTGGGAGTCAGTGATCATCACGGCTGCCATCGTCGGCGTCGAGCTCGTTATCTCACTCGACCCAAAGGTTGCTTCGGCGGCCGTGATCGCCCGACGCGTGGGGTTCTGGGCAGCCCTCGGGCTTGTGGTTTCCTTCGGGATCCAATCCTTGCGTGACCAGCTACGAGAGGTCTTCGGGGAACGCGAACGCTTGCACACTGCTCAGACCGAGCACCTTCGCAGGACGGAGGCGCTCGAGCTGGCTGCTGAGGAGCTGACGGCCTATCTCGACCCCCTCGAGGTGATCTCGGCCGCCTCGCGTCTCGCCGCCCTGCTCGTGTGCCCGCCGGGCAGCGATCTGCGGCGCGGTCAGTACATCCGAGCAGCCGATGGCATCGGGCACCTCGCCGCCGAGTACGACGAGTCGGGGATCGAGATTCCCGGCACGTTCTCGTTGGCGGACCATCCTGCCCTCCAACGGGTGTTCGACACCGGAGAACCCTGGCACGGCCCGCCCGATCTGGAAGCTGTCGGCTCGGGCATAAAGGCGAGGATGGATACCTTGCGACTCATCCACAGCGTCTACGTGCCGATCAAGCTGGGCGGCGACGTGGATGGCGTCCTCGCCGTCTCGATGCGGGAAGGGGAGTTGCCCGAGGAGCTCTTCGATCAGTGCAAGGCGATCGGGCACCTCACCGAGCTTGCTCTCGGCAATGCCATGGCGCACCGGGGACTGCGCGAGTTGGCGACCACCGACTCTCTCACGGGCCTCGCCAATCGGCGGGCCTTTGAGCAGCTGATGGAGCAGCGCCCCGGTCGGAGCTCCTTCGCCGTCCTTGTCATCGACCTCGACGGCCTGAAGGAGGTGAACGACTCTCGTGGCCACCTGGCGGGTGACACGCTGCTCGTCGAGGTGGCGGCCACACTGAGTCGCGTGATGCGCCGGGGTGACGTATTGGCGCGCGTCGGGGGTGACGAGTTCGCCGTGCTGGCATTCGAGGCCGATCTCGAAGCTGGGCAGGAGATCGCCAGGCGGATGCTGGATGCGCTCAAAACCGTTGAATTCGTGGGTGCCTCGGCCAGCGCCAGCATCGGTGTGGCCGTCGGGAGCCCCACCGACGGCGCCATCGAGACCTTCCACGCGGCTGATTCCGCGATGTACAAGGCCAAACGCGAAGGCGGCGATCGCTTCGCTTTGGCGGCACCGACCGGCCGGTAAACTGCTGGGGAGCGGCAATTCCGCCGCTCGGTGTCTTTCTCCCTGGAATTTTCACTCACATGATTGCGCGCTCTGATCTCCGCAACCTCGCCATCGTTGCCCACGTCGACCACGGCAAGACCACGCTCGTCGACGGCATGCTCTGGCAGTCCGGCGTGTTCCGCGCCAACCAGGAGGTCAATGTCCGCGTCATGGACTCGATGGACCTCGAGCGCGAGAAGGGCATCACGATCCTCGCCAAGAACACGGCGGTCCGCCATGGCGGGATGAAGCTGAACATCGTCGACACACCGGGGCACGCCGACTTCGGCGGCGAGGTCGAGCGGGCGCTCGCCATGGTCGACGGCGTGCTTCTGTTGGTCGATGCGAGCGAGGGGCCGCTGCCGCAGACGCGCTTCGTGCTACGCAAGGCCCTCGCACTCGATCTGCCCGTCGTGCTCGTCATCAACAAGATGGACCGGCCCGACGCGCGGCCGGCCGAGGTTCTCGACGAGGTCTATGAGCTGTTCTTGGATCTCGACGCCACGGAGCGCCAGATCGAGTTTCCGATCGTGTACTGCAATGCCAAGGCGGCTCGGGCGTCGCTCGACCCTGAGGAGGAAGGGACGGATCTCGAGCCCCTCTTCGAGGCCATCCGGGAGGGCATCCCGGCACCCACCTACGACCCCGACCATCCCTTCCAGGCGCTCGTCACGAACCTGGACGCCTCGCCCTATGTGGGGCGTCTCGCACTCTGCCGGGCGCTCCACGGCTCGATCCGCCGAGGCCAGCAAGTCGCTTGGTGCCGGGCCGACGGGTCGATCGAGAACGTCAGGATCTCCGAGCTGTACGTGACGGAGGGCCTCGAGCGGATCGACGCCACGGAAGTCGGACCGGGCGACATCTTCGCCGTCGCCGGGCTGGCCGGCGTCACGATCGGCGAGACATTGGCGGATCCCGAAGATCCGCGGCCTTTGCCGGTGCTCACCGTGGACGAACCCAGCCTGTCGATGACCGTCGGCATCAACACCTCGCCGCTGGCCGGACGGGACGGGAAGAAGCTCACCGCTCGGCTGCTCAAGAACCGTCTCGACGCCGAGCTCGTCGGAAACGTCTCCCTGCGTGTCTTCCCGACGGAGCGACCCGACGCCTGGGAGGTCCAAGGCCGCGGGGAGCTCCAGCTGGCCGTGCTCGTCGAGGTGTTGAGGCGGGAGGGTTTCGAGGTGACGGTCGGGAAGCCGGAGGTGGTCACCCGGGTCATCGACGGCAAGCTGCACGAACCGGTCGAGCAGGTCTCGATCGACGTGCCGGAGGACTACCTCGGGGTCGTCACCCAGCTCGTGGCCGTGCGCAAGGGACGCCTCCTGCAGATGGTGAACCACGGCACCGGTTGGGCGCGCCTCGAGTACGTCATCCCCGCCAGAGCGCTCATCGGCTTTCGCACCGAGTTCCTCACCGAGACACGAGGGACGGGCATCCTCCATCACGTCTTCGATCGTTTCGAGCCCTGGTTCGGCGATCTGCGCATGCGACCCACGGGCTCGCTCGTGGCCGACAGGAGCGGCGTGACGACGATGTACTCCCTGTTCAACCTGCAGGACCGTGGCGCCTTGTTCGTCGCACCCGGCGTTGAGGTCTACGAGGGCATGATCGTCGGGGAGAACGTGCGCTCGGAGGACATGGACGTGAACCCCACGAGGGAGCGCAAGGTCACCAACGTCCGGTCGTCAACGGCGGAGGAGCTGGTGCGTCTCATCCCGCCTCGCCAGCTGTCGCTCGAGCAGGCGCTCGAGTTCATCCGCGAGGACGAGTGCGTCGAGGTGACGCCGCTGCAGGTGCGGCTCCGCAAGACGACGCTGGATCAACAGACTCGCGGGCGGGCGACGGCACACGCAAAACGAGCTCGGCTGGCGGCGGCCACGCAGCGATGACGCCGCGCCGTCAACACTGAGCGGCCGGCTACTGCCTTGCCTTGCAGCTCGAGCAGCGCCCGACGAAGTCAAAGCGGTGCTCGGTGATCTCGACGTCCTGCTCCTCCGAGGCCACCCGGGCGGCTTCCGCCAGGGCTTGTTCCAGCCTGGCCGACGGCTCGAGATCCTCTACCTTGCCGCACACGACACAGGCGAAGTGGTGATGGTGCCCAGACAGGTCCTCTGTCAGCTCGAAACGCCCATGGTCGTCGGTTCCAGCCACGCGCCGCACGACTCCGACCTCCATGAGGGCAGTCACATTGCGGTAGGCGCTCGATTGGGGCACATCAGGGCGCAAGGCGACGAGCTCGGGAACCGTGAGAGGCCTGGCCGCCGTCGAGAGGGCCTCGACCAGGATTCGGCGCGCCGGGGTGTAGCGCTGGTCGCAGCGCCCGAGGCGGGCGCCGACTTCCCGGTGCAGGGCGGCGAGCTGCCTGCTGGCGACGGAGGCGGGGCGCCCGGATGCGTGCTCGTTCGACACGCGGACATGGTAGTTGGGATGCTGGATCAGCCGATCCGAACCGAGCAGCGACAGATCATCTGAGGAGTCAAGCGCCGTGAGCAACGAATACCCCTATAACGAGCGCTTCGGCGTCAATCGCGCGTTGCCCGAGCGCGGCCGCCCCCGTGAAGACGTCCTGGCCGAGCTACGGGAGATGGCGCACCTCGAGGACCGCTCGTGGGAGTCAGGCCGATGCTCCGGGACGATGTACTGCGGCGACCACGCCCACTATGACTTCATGAACGAAGCCTTCGGCCTGTTCTCGCATGTCAACGCACTGCAACGGGACATCTGCCCGAGCGCCACCCGGTTCGAAGGCGAGATCATCGCGATGGCGCTGGATCTGATGCACGGCGACGCCGTGGAGGGATCGACGCCGGCCGGTCTCGTCACGACGGGCGGGACCGGAAGCATCCTGCACGCCGTGCTGGCGTACCGTGACCACGCCGCAGCCACGCGGGGTACCACCCGACCGAACCTCATCAAGCCAGAGACGGCTCACCCCGCCTTCGACAAGGCCTGCCATCTCTTCGGCGTCGAGCTGCGCCGCGCCCCCGTCGACCCGGACACGACACAGGCGGATCTCGGATGGATCGCCGATCACGTCGACGACCAGACGATCGCCATCGTCGGATCTGCGTGCAACTACGGCTACGGCACGATCGACCCGATCGCCGCCATGGGCGAGCTGGCCCTCGGCCGGGGTATCGGACTGCACGTGGACGGGTGCCTCGGTGGCTGGATTCTCCCCTTCGGTCAGGAGCTCGGCTACGACATCCCGCCCTTCGACTTCCGCCTGCCCGGCGTGACGACGATCTCGGCGGACACGCACAAATACGGTTACGCGTTGAAGGGCACCTCGACACTGCTGTTCCGTGACAAGGCACTGCGCAACTCGCAGTACTTCTACCTGACCGACTGGACGGGCGGGAAGTACTGCTCGCCGGGCATGGAAGGTTCCCGGTCGGGCGGACTGCTGGCGGCGACGTGGGCGTCCATGGTGCACCTCGGCCGCGAGGGCTACCTGACCTACGCCAAGGCCATCTTCGAAACGGCCGAGGAGATGAAAGCTGCCGTACGCTCGCATCCGGAGCTGCGCTTCATGGGGAAACCAACGTTCCTGTTCAGCTTCACGTCCGACGACTTCGACATCTACCACATGAACGACTTCATGCGTCTGCGGGGCTGGCGGTTCAACGGCCAGCAGTACCCGAACGCCCTGCACATGACGGTCACGCGACCGCAGACGGTGGCGGGTGTGGCTTCCGCCTTCGCTGCTGATCTCGGCGAGGCGGTCACCTACGCCGTCGAGCAACACGCCGCCGGCGCTACCCCGTCCTCGAGCGCCATCTACGGTGGCGTTGCAGGCGGCATGACCGATGAGGCGGACGCGTTCATCCGCATGATCATGGCGGACATGATGGACCGTCAACAGGCGGTGCCAGTGGACACCGCACCGGGCGTTTCGGGCTCCTCGGCCGCGGCGTCGTGAGCGCTGCTGGCGCTCGGGCCGCAGGGGAGCGAAGCGCTCGCGAGACGGCGGACGGCGAGACGGATCTGCGGGCGGTGCGAGACGAGCGGTACGTCCTCGCCATCGATCTCGGGACGGGGGGCCCGAAAGTCGGCTTCGTCTCGCTGGCCGGCCGGCTCGCTTGGCAGGAGCACGAAAAGATCGAAACCCGTTGGATCGGTGCGAGCGGCGCCGTACAAGATGCCAACGAGTGGTGGACGGCCATCCGGGGCGCCGCCCGCCGCGGGCTCGCCTCTGGTGCGGTCGCCCCTGCGGCCGTCGTCGCTGTGTGCGTCACCGGGTTGTGGGCCAGCACGGTCCCAGTCGACGACGCGGGCGAGCCGGTCGGTGAGGCGCAACTCTGGATGGACAGCCGCGGCGGGCGATACTCGAAGAAGATCATCGGCGGGCCGGTGGCCGGGTACGCGCCGCGGCCCGCCCTGCAGTGGATCCGCCGCTCGGGGGGAGCGCCCTCGACGAGCGGCGCCGACCCGATCGGGCACCTCCTCTACCTCTTGAATGAGGAGCCGGAGGTGGCGCGGCATGCTCGCTGGTATCTCGAGCCGATCGACTACCTGTCGATGCGCTTCACGGGCGTTGCCGCCGCCTCGCACGCCTCCATGACCGCCGCCTGGCTGACGGACAACCGCGACCTCGGCCTGCTCGAGTACGACCCCGTGCTGCTCGGCCTCGCCGGGCTGGAGTCCATCTCCTCGAAGCTCCCCCCACTGCACCCCACCGGCTCCGTGATCGGGACCGTGCGGTCCGAGGTCGCGGCCGACCTCGGCCTCCCAGAGGGGGTTCAGGTCGTGACTGCCGTGCCTGACCTCCACACGGCTGCGTGCGGGGCCGGTGCTGTGGCGGACTACGCCACGCATCTCGCCATCTCGACGAGCGCCTGGATCGGTGCGCCCATCCCGAACAAGAAGACCGACGCCGTCCGCCAGGTTGCCTCTGTGCCGGGGCTGTCGGCCGATCGTTACCTCATCGCCAACAATCACGAGACTGGCGGGCTCTGCCTGCAGTGGCTGCGCGACAAGGTCCTCGGGTCGTCGCAGTCCTTCGAGGAGCTCATCGCCGAGGCCGAGGCATCGCGCCCCGGTGCCGGTGGCGTCATCTTCACGCCGTGGTTGAACGGGGAGCGCTCGCCGGTCGACGACCGCAGGGCACGGGGCGGTTGGCACAACCTCTCGCTCGCGACGGGCCGAGCGGACCTGGTGCGCGCCGTCCTCGAGGGTGTCGCCTTCAACAACAGGTGGCTCCTGGACGCGTGTGAGCATTTTGCGCATCGCCGCCTCGACCCGATCCGCATCATCGGTGGGGGGGCGCAGTCCGACCTGTGGTGCCAGGTGCACGCCGACGTGATGGATCGAACCATCGAGCGGGTGGGACAACCGCTGCACGCGGGGATCAGGGGTGCGGCACTCTTCGCCTCGATGTCGCTCGGGGCGGTGCGCGCCGGGGAGTTGAAGGACCTCGTCGAGGTAGATAGGCGCTTCGAGCCTGATCGGGCGAACCGGGCCGAGTACGACCGGCTCTATGCAGAGTTCCCGAAGCTCTACAAGATCCAGCGCTCCATGTTCAAGCGTCTGAACGGCGGGAGCAACGAAACGCCCTAGCCGGCGCCCCGCCTCGCCCTTGTGGCCTCCAGCAGCTCAGGCGTCACTCGAAGAGCAGCCTGCCCTGCTCGCTCGTGTCGCTCTCGGGTGGGTCTTCGGTCCATGCATCGGGTACTCCGTCCCAGTCGTAGCCGTCCCCGTCGCCGTCCCCCCGGCCGGTGCCGTCGCGGTCGCGGTCGCCGTACCCGCCGCCCCGGCCGGCGCAGTCGCGGTCGCGGTCGCCGGCGACCCGGTCCGGGCCGCTGCCGTCGCGGTCGCGGTCGCGGTCGCGATCGCCGTACCCGCCGTACCCGCCGGCGCCCGCCGTCGGCTCTGGCGGCGCGAGCCATCGCCATCGCCCCGGGCCGCCCTCGATGCGATAGCCCTTCTGCGACTTCATGGCGTGATGCATGCGGCACAGCAGACAGAGGTTGGAGAGCTTGGTCTTGCCCCCTTTGGCGAACTCGACGATGTGGTCGATCTCGAGGTGGAAGCTGCTCGAGCAGCCGGGCACGACGCAGGTGCGGTCGCGGGCCGAAAGGGCCGTCTGGATGGCGGCGGGGATGGTGCGGGTGCAGGAGAAGACCGAGTCGATGTCGCCGCCGTTCTTCACGACGAGGCGGATGGCGGCGCTGTCCAGGTAGGCCTGCACGACCGAGAGCGGGACGTGCCCGCCGCCCTCGACGGTGCACTCCTCGCCGGGGCCGAGCGACCCCCGGCGGAGGGCCTCGAGGTCGACGTGGAACAAGATCGTGGCCGCCGGGCGCCCGCCGCCCCGCCGGCCGGCCTGCCCGTCCGCCGCCTGCCCGCCCGCCTCCTGCCCGCCGGCGCCCGCATCGGACCGGCGAGGGCCGGCAAGCCCGCTGGAGGGCGCTGCGGGCACCGTGGCCTGCTGGCCGCTCACGACGGCGACGAGCGCATCGGCCAGGTAGGCCTCGCGGGCCTCCCGCAGCCCCGCCCGCCGTGCGCTGTCGAAGAGCCGGTTGGCCTCCTGCTCGATGCCGGCGAGGAAGAGGGCGCCGTCCTCGGGCGTGAGCGAGAAGCGCCCCTTGAACGAGCCGTCGGCGTCCAGCCAGGTGCGCAGGTGCCGCTCGGCCTGGATGCGGGCATAGCGGGCCTCGTCCTCTTGGCGAGAGCGTGCGGCCGCCTCGATCTTGTCGGCCTTGTCCCGCAGCTCCCGCAGGGAACCCGTCCTCGCCCGCTCGAGCAGCTCGGACTCGAGGGAGGGGTCGGCCGCCCCGCCGCGGGCGACGGCGGCCGCCTGCTCGGGCGAGAGCTCGCCGGCACGCATCGCCCCCTCGAGCCCGGGCAGATCGCAGAGCCGTCCGGCCGTCGCCAGCAGCGAGCGGGCGGCGCCCGTCGGCTCCCCGCAGAGCTCGCCCAGCCAGGAGCCGGCGTCCCGGTGGCCGCAGCGCTCGTAGTAGCGCGTCTCGCTCACCCGCTTGGCACAGATCGTGATGCCGGCGCCCGCCAGCTTGCAGATGGCAGAGAACCGCTCCACCAAGACGGCGGCCTCGGGCCCCGAGAGCCCTTCACCGTCCAGCTCGCCCACGACGGCGCTCAACACCGAGGTGGCCCTCGAAAGCTCTTCGATGAGCACGTCCGCTCCTTACCGAAGACTGAACACACCGAGCAAAGGTGCCGAGCACGAGCGTCTCCTGACTGGGACAAACCCGATCAGAACACGTGTTCGTATCCTACCAAGGGGCTGTGTCACAC
>Ga0187883_10000262_pt1 | contig 36063 bp, 29 predicted proteins | sample June2016WEW_20_1_2_FD_132966 | JGI IMG/M metagenome (GOLD analysis project Ga0187883, IMG submission 132966) | Peatland microbial communities from SPRUCE experiment site at the Marcell Experimental Forest, Minnesota, USA - June2016WEW_20_10 | ecosystem: Environmental > Terrestrial > Soil >...
AGGGGCGCCCGAAGGGCGCGAGCCCAGGATGGGCGAGCGTCAACCATCGTCGCTTGCGGATCTGCTGGCCGATGCACGCGTTTGGAAGTTAAAAGACGCCTCGGCCAGTCAGCGCCTGTCGCCATCTCGTCCGGTTTGGTCCACCGGTAGAAGCGCGCTCGATGCGCGCTTGCCGGGCGGTGGTTGGCCGACGGCGTCACTCGTTGAAGTGTTGATCGACGCGACCGGTCTCGGCGAGATGCAGCTGTTTTTGCCGGCGTTCGTGGAATGTCAGCGTAGGGCCGACGGTGACGTTCCCTGGCTGGCTTGGATCGCTCCCCCGCATGAGCCCTATGCGCCGGCCCTGGCACAGCAGGGCATTGAACTCGACCGCTTATTGGTGATACGTCCCGCCACTGCGATGGAAGCCTTGTGGGCGGCTGAACAGGCCTTGAGTTCGGGCGTTTGCGCCGCCGTTTTGCTGTGGCTCAAGGGAACGGATGACCGCTGGTTGCGGCGTTTGAAGTTGGCGGCGGAAGCAGGCGGCGCGCTCGGCGTATTGTTTCGGCCCGAGCGCCACCGCTTCGAGTCCTCGCCCGCGAGCTTGCGTCTGTTGATGACCCGGGGCGAACCGGAGCCCCGGCTCGAACTACTCAAAGTGCAAGGTGGCCGGCCGGGTCTCGTTGACCTCAGCGTGCCGTGAAAGCCCGCAAGCTCAAAACGCAGACGGCGGATCTATTCCCCGCATCCGCACCCGCACCGGCATCCGCTCCCGCGCCGAGATTATCGACGCTGAGCGGCGGCTTGCCGCCGGCCCCGCAGGCGGCCCCTGCGCCACGCAGTACACAGCTGTGGTATGCCGCGGTGTTCCCACAGCAACCCATACCCGTCTTGCACCGATTGAGCCTGCATGCACAACAATTCACGTCGCTCGTCAGCATCGAACCGCCGAATGCCTTGTTGCTCGAAATCAAGGGCAGCCTAAAGTTATTCGGCTCGCTCGAGCGTTTGCATGCGCTCATCGATGCACGCTGGCAAGCCCTCGCGTTGCAGGTATCCAGCGCCGTCGCACCGTCGACGCTTGCGGCGCTTTGGTGCGCGCGCAGTGGCAAGCCCTTGGCTCTCGAAGAGACCGCGACGCTCGCGGGCCGCTTGGCGGAACTGCCGATCGCTTGCACGGCCTGGGATGCCGATCGATTACAGACGCTGCACTCGATGGGCATCACGCGTTTGGGCGAACTGCTGCGCTTGCCGCGGGCCGGTCTTGCGCGCCGTTTGGGCCCCAACGCGGTTCTCGATCTGGATATCGCGTTGGCAAGGCAGCCGGGACCGCGCAGAGCATTTGTCGCGCGCCAACGGTTTCGTGAGCGATGCGAATTCGAGACGGAAATCGACAACGTCGCCTATCTCGGCAAGGCGCTCGAACCGCTGATTGGTCGCTGTGCGCAGTTCCTGCGCGAGCGGCAGGCCGGCGTCCAGACCTTGGAACTGAAGCTGCGTCATCGCGCCGGCCCCGCGACGCGGGTGCGTTTGGGGCTTGCGAGCGTCACGAGCGAGCGCCGCCGCTTGGCCGACGTGCTCGATCAGCAATTGAGCCGACTCGAGCTGTCGGCGCCGGTGCGCGCGCTCGAACTCGTTTCAGGCGCTCTGCAACCGCTGTCGGGCGTCTCGCTCGATGCATTCAGCAGGTTCGGCAACGCCGGCGGTCCCGATACGGCGGCACAGTTGGTGGAACGCTTGCGGGCGCGTCTCGGAGAGAATGCGGTGTACGGCGTCTCGGCGATTCCCGAGCACCGTCCCGAAGCGGCCTGGCGCCGCATCCATGAACTGCCGCTGGCCGCGGCGCTCATGATCGGCGCAGCGATGCCCCTCGACGCGATGCCTCGGCCGGTGTGGTTGCTGGACGAGCCTTTATTGTTATCCCGGCAAGAGGCGCTGCACCGGGACGCCTGGATTCTGGAACAAGGTCCTGAGCGTATCGAGAGCGGTTGGTGGGACGGTAAAGGCGTAGCCCGCGACTATTACAGCGCGCGCTGTGCCCGTGGCGCCAAACTGTGGATTTTTCAGGAACGCCATACGAAGTGCTGGTATTTACACGGCGTGTTCGCTTGAGAACGCTGCATCATGTACGCCGAATTGCATGCCTTGAGCAATTTCTCCTTTCTGCGCGGCGCTTCCCAGCCCGAAGAACTGGTGGCACAAGCCAAATGCTTAGGCTATCGAGCGCTCGCGCTCACCGATGAATGCTCGCTCGCCGGCGTGGTGCGCGCGCATACGGCCGCCAAGGAGCAGGGGATTGCGCTGATCGTCGGGGCGGAGTTGCGTTGCGCGGATCAGCTCAAGCTCATCGCGCTGGCGACGAGCCGCGCGAGCTACGGGGCTTTGAGTCGCTTGATCAGCCGGGCGCGGCGCGCCAGCGCAAAGGGCAGCTATCTGCTCGCGCGCGAGAATCTCGAGAATGCGCTCGATGGTTGCGTGCTGATCTGGCTGCCGGGCGAGGGCAGGGACCGCGGGTCCAGTCACGAAGGGGAGGGGCGCTGGTTGCGCGAGCGTTTCGCGGGACGCTTATGGCTCGGAGTGGAATTGCTGACGAGCGGCTTCGATGCGCGCCGCTTTGCGCTGCTCGAGACCTTGGGAAAAGCGCTGGACATTCCGCGAGTCGCCGCCGGCGACGTGCACATGCATCGGCGCGGCCGCCGCGCGTTGCAAGACGTGCTCACGGCGATTCGCTTGAATACGCCGGTGCATGCCGCAGGTTTCGCTTTGTTTCCGAACGGCGAGCGCTCATTGCGCTCCTTGAGCCGTCTGCGCGAGTTGTATCCCGCGCCGCTGCTCTCCGCCACGCTCGAGATCGCCGAGCGCTGCAGGTTCAGCCTCGATGAATTGCGCTACGAATATCCCGAGGAGATCGTACCCGCGCACGCGACGCCGACGAGTCATTTGCGCGATCTCACGGAACGAGGCGCCCGCCGGCGCTGGCCCGCGGGCATTCCTCGGGCGGTGCGCGACGGCATCGAGCACGAGCTGCGCCTCATCGCCGAACTCGGCTATGAGCCGTTCTTTCTGACCGTGCACGACATCGTGCAGTTCGCGCGCTCGCAAGGCATTCTCTGCCAGGGTCGCGGTTCCGCGGCCAACTCGGCGGTTTGTTATTGCCTGCAGATCACCGAAGTCGATCCGTCGCGCATGTCCATGCTGTTCGAGCGTTTCATTTCCAAGGAGCGCAATGAGCCGCCCGATATCGACGTGGATTTCGAACATGAGCGGCGCGAGGAAGTTATTCAATACATTTACGGCAAATACGGCCGAGAGCGCGCCGCGCTCGCGGCCACCGTCATTTGCTATCGGCCGCGCAGCGCCTTGCGGGACGTCGGTAAGGCTTTGGGATTCGAGCCTGAGCAGCTCGATCGCCTCGCGAAAGGCATCCAATGGTGGGATGGCCAGCGCATCGATCCGGAGCGCATCCGCGCATTGGGATTCGAGCCTGAGGATCCGCGGATTGCCCGCCTGATCGCGCTTGCAAGCGAGATCCTGGGTTTCCCGCGGCATCTGTCGCAGCATGTCGGCGGCTTCGTCATCGCTCGCGGCCGTTTGGATGAACTCGTGCCGATCGAAAACGCGGCGATGCCGGACCGCACGGTCATCGAGTGGGACAAGGACGATCTCGACGCCTTGGGGCTGCTCAAAGTCGACGTTCTAGGCTTAGGCATGCTGAGCGCGATACGCCGGGCGTTTGACCTCATCAATGGTTTCGGCCCCTGCGCGGCGGTGGCGGGAGAACTGAATCTCGCCACGGTGCCGGCCGAGGACAAATCCGTCTACGCAATGATCTGCCGAGCCGATACCACGGGCGTGTTTCAAATCGAGTCCCGTGCCCAGATGGCGATGCTGCCGCGGCTGCGCCCGCAGAATTACTACGATCTGGTCATCGAGGTGGCCATCGTGCGCCCCGGTCCGATCCAGGGTGAGATGGTGCATCCGTATTTGCGCCGCCGCAGCGGCGAAGAGGCGGTGACTTATCCGAGCGAGGCCGTGGAGGCGGTGCTCAAACGCACGCTCGGTGTGCCGATTTTCCAGGAACAGGTCATGCAGCTCGCGATCGTCGCGGCCGGTTTCACGCCCGGTGAGGCGGATCGGCTGCGCCGTGCGATGGCGGCCTGGAAGCGCAAAGGCGGTTTGGGGCCGTTCGAGCGCCGCTTGATCGACGGCATGCTCGAGCGGGGCTACGGGGAAGCATTTGCACGGCAACTGTTCAATCAAATTCTGGGTTTCGGCGAATATGGCTTTCCGGAATCGCATGCGGCGAGCTTCGCGTTGCTCGTTTACACCTCCGCATGGCTCAAGCGCTACGAGCCGGCGGCATTTTGCGCCGCGCTGATCAACAGCCAGCCCATGGGTTTCTACGCACCCGCCCAATTGGTGCGCGATGCGCGCGAGCACGGCGTCGAGGTACGCCCCGTGACGGTGGGGATCAGCGCTTGGGATTGCACGCTGGAGCGGCGGGACGACGGCAAGCCGGCGCTGCGCTTGGGCCTGCGGCTCGTGAAACATTTGTCACGCGCCGGCGCGGCCCGATTGCTCGCGGCACGCGATCAACGAAATTTTGCGCATATTGCGGATTTGGCCGAGCGAGCGCTGCTCGATCGCGGCGATCTCGAGGCGCTCGCGGCCGCCAATGCGCTCGCGGACCTCACCGGCCATCGGCACCGCGCCGTGTGGCAGGTCAGCGGCGTCGAACGCGTGCTGCCGCTGCTGCCGGCGAGCACCGTCGTGGAGGAGGGCATACCGCTGTTGCGCGCGCCCAGGGAGGGTCAAGAGATCGTGGCCGATTACGGCAGCCTGGGACTGACCCTGCGGCGCCATCCGCTCGCCTTGCTGCGCGAACGCCTGGCGCATCGCGGCATCACGCCGACGCAGGATCTTTGGGAACAGCCGAACGGTAAGCTCGTCAGCACGGCCGGCCTCGTCATTACCCGTCAGCGGCCGGGCAGCGCCGGCGGAGTGACCTTCGTGACGATGGAGGATGAAACCGGCTACGTGAATCTGATCGTCTGGGAGCGCGTCGCCAGCGCGCAGCGCGCCGCGTTGCTCGAATCGAGTCTGCTCGAGGTGCGCGGCAAGATACAAAGAGAGGGCGATGTATTGCACGTCATCGCGCAGCGCCTCACGAATCTTTCCGCGCTGTTGGGGCAGCTAGTCGTCGAATCGCGGAATTTTCACTGAGGCGCCGACGAGCCGTCCCGCTTCTCGAGCGGCTCATCATGCTCGACTAGCCACGCATAAAACGTGATCAGTCCGGCAGCCGTGGCGATCGCGGCGGCGATGCCCGCAAAAATAGGCGCAAGTTTGACGATCAGTGGCGCCTTGGACAGGTGCAATGCGACGGAAACCTTGGCCAAGCCATGCGGTGCCGCGCGTGCGGCGAGGAAGCCGACCAACATCGATAATGCGCTCGCAAAGCCGGCCAGGGCCCCGGTCGACCTGCTGAGCTTCTTGTGGAGCATCAGCGCCCCTTTTTCTTCTTCCGTACCGGTCTATCCGCGGCAACCGGCGCCGTTTCGGCCTCATCATCGCCGCGAATGTCATAATCGTCGAAGTCGCTCAGCAGCTCCGCCGTACGGCGGTCCTCCATGACGCGCTCGAGACGCCGCCAGGCGGGCTCGGCCCCTTTCGGCGCCCGCCGCCGCTGCGAGTCGACGTCGCGCATGATGTGATCGACATCCACGTCATCCGCGCCGGGCGGGGATTCGTCGGCATCCTCTTCCTCGAATTCATCCGATTCGGGTTTCTCGCTCATGCTACCGAAGCCTTGGCTTCATCCAGAAGTACGGTGCTCACGCGCGCGTTTATAAACGGAAACGCCGCAGGTACGCAATACCGGCGCGGCTTTTTTATGTGAGCTATTTCACGAGGTCGTTTAATTGAAAAATCGGCAGTAGCAGTGCAATAACGATGAACATCACGACAGCGCCCATAAACACGACCATGAACGGTCCCAACAGGTTGGTCATCGTCGCGAGCAGGCCGTCCATTTCACGTTCTTGATTGCTGGCGGCCCGTTCCAGCATCTTTTCCAGTTCACCGCTGCTCTCGCCGCTCGATATCAAGTGAATCATCATCGGCGGAAAGATCTTGCGGGCGGCCAGGGACTTGCCGATCGGCGCGCCTTCGCGAACCCGCAGCGCGGCATCCACGACCGCTTGCTTCATCGGCACGTTGTTGACCACGTCGGCCGAGATCTTGAGCGCTTCGAGCACCGGCACCGCGCTGGCGGTCAGAATGCTGAACGTACGGGCAAACCGCGCGGTATTGAGACCGCGTATCAATTTACCGGCCAGCGGTATTTTCAGCAGGAAGCGATCGAAACGCAGCCTCGAATTCGGCGCTTTGAGCCAGCGCGAGAACCCCCAGCCGGCGACTGCGAACCCGATCACACAATAAAACCAGTAGTTGCGCAGGAAGTCGCTGGTGCCGATCAGTATGCGGGTCGCCAGCGGCAGCTCCTGGTGGCCTTGTTCGAAGACCGCGACGACTTGCGGCACGACGTAGGCCAACAGAAACGAGACGATCGCAAACGACAGCACCATGAGGACGATCGGATAGACCAAGGCATTGCTGACTTGCTGGCCCATGACCTGGCGCGATTCGGTGTAGTCGGAGAGGCGTTCGAGCACCTGGTCGAGCTTGCCCGATTGCTCCCCGGCGGCCACGGTCGCGCGGTAAATCTCGGGGAAGGCCTGCGGGAAGTCGCGCAAACCGTCGGCGAGCGGGTGGCCTTCGACGACTTTACTGCGCACGCCGAGGATGATGCGCTGGACGCGCGGCTTTTCGGTTTGTTCGGCGACCGCCTGCAAGGACTCCTCGAGCGGCAAGCCGGAATGCAGCAAGGTCGCGAGCTGTCGGGTCAAGAGCGCCAAATCGAGCGTCGATATGCCGCGGCGCATGAAGCCGCGGCGCCGACTCTGCTTCAGTTCGCTTTGCGCCGCTTCTTGGATTTCCATCGGCAGCAGCTGCTTCTCGCGCAGCAGCTGGCGTACGTGCTTAGGGGTGTCGCCTTCGATGAGCCCCTTGCGTTCCTTGCCTTGAGCGTCGAGCGCGGTGTATTCAAACGCGCCCATCAGTCCTCGCGCGTGACGCGGAGTACTTCTTCCAACGTTGTCTCGCCCGCGAGCACTTTGCGGCGCCCGTCATCGCGAATGCCAGGGCTCGATGCACGCGCATAGCGTTCCAGTTCTTGCTCGGACGCGCCGTCGTGGATCATCGTGCGCATGTGATCGTCGACCGAGATCAATTCATAAATGCCGGTGCGCCCCCGGTAGCCGGTACCCGAGTCGTTGCTTGGGCGATACAGCTGCACGGGCTCGCCGTTCGGATCCAGATTGAGCAGACGCCGCTCGTATTCGCCGGCGACGAAGGGCACCCTCGTGCCGGGGTTCAGTACGCGCACCAGACGCTGCGCCAGCACTCCAATCAAACTCGATGACAACAAGAACGGCTCGATGCCCATGTCGCGCAGACGCGTGACCGCGCCCACGGCCGTGTTCGTGTGCAGCGTGGATAGCACCAAATGGCCCGTCAAGCTCGCCTGCACGGCGATTTGCGCCGTTTCCAGGTCGCGAATTTCGCCGATCATGACGACGTCCGGGTCTTGCCGCAGAATCGCGCGCAGGCCGCGCGCGAAAGTCATTTCGACCTTGGTATTGACCTGGGTTTGGCCGATGCCGTCGATGTAATACTCGATCGGATCTTCGACCGTCATGATGTTGCGCATGTTGTCGTTGATGCGCTCGAGCGAGGCATAGAGCGTCGTGCTCTTGCCCGAACCGGTGGGTCCGGTCACGAGGATGATGCCGTGCGGCTTATGGATGATGTCATCCATGACTTCCTGCGTGCGCGGATCCATGCCCAACGAGGTCAGTTCGATGCGCCCGGCCTGTTTGTCGAGCAAGCGCAGCACGACGCGTTCGCCATGTCCGGAGGGCAGCGTGGAGACGCGCACGTCGACGGCACGCCCGGCAATGCGCAATGAAATTCTGCCGTCCTGCGGCAAGCGCCGCTCGGCGATGTCCAGTTTGGACATGACCTTGATGCGCGACACGACCAGAGGCGCCACGGCCCGCTTGGTCTGCAGCACTTCACGCAGCACGCCGTCGACGCGAAAGCGGATGACCAAGCGATTCTCGAAGGGCTCGATGTGAATGTCCGAGGCATTTTCCTTGACGGCCTGCGTCAGCAGCGCGTTGATGAGCCGAATGATCGGCGCCTCGTCATCACTCTCTAAGAGGTCGGAGGATTCCGGGATGTCCTCGGCCAAATCGGCGAGATCGGTGTTGTCATCGAGGCTCTCGAGCATTTGCATCGCCGCACCGGATCCGGCCTCGTAGGCGAGCCGCAGCATCAAGTCGAATTGCTCGACGGGCACGCGCTCGAGCTTCAGCGGCACGCCCACGAAGCGGCGCACCTCGGCCAGCGACAGCGGCGAGACGCCGGGCCGACACATGACGTCGGCGACCCCGCCCGCGATGCCGCGCAGCAATACGCCGTGGCGCTTCGCGAACGGAAACGACAATTTGCGCGGCGGAGCCGGCTCCTTGAGTTCGGCGTTTACTTCGATTTCAGCGCTCACGGGTTTGGTGTCGCCGGGTTCGAGGGCGGCAGCGGCACGGGGCGCGTCACCGGCGCCACGCCGCCATCCACGGCTCCCGGTGTCGCGGGCGCTGCCGGTTGCGTCGTCGTCGGTTGCGGCGCCTCCGGGACGAACAAGGGCGCCGCGCCCGCCGCGTTGGTCGGGACCGCAGGCCCGGTGATTCGCGACTGCGGCGGCGGCGGCGGCGGCGGGATCGCGGGCTGAGTTTCGCCCGGAAGCAGAGTGATATGCCCGTTGTGCAGAGTTCTTTGGTCTTGCCGCATGCCGTTATATTTGCCTTCGCTGACGGTTTCGGTCTGAATGTCGTCGCGCAGAATCCTGGGGCGAATGAATACCAGCAAATTCTTTTTCTGGCGCGATCCACTGCGTGATTTGAATAAATTGCCGAGGACCGGAATCGCGCCGAGGAACGGCACGCGATCCTCGCTCTCGGTGACGGTATCCGACATGAGGCCGCCGAGCACGATGACCCCGCCATCCTCGATCAGGATCGTCGTCTTGATCGAGCGCTTATTGGTGGAGATATCGGCCGAGTCGGTGAGCTTGGCGCCCGGCGAGGAGTCCTCTTGCTCGATTTTCAGCTGGACCGTATCGCCCTCGCTGATGTGCGGTGTCACTTTGAGGATCGTGCCGACTTCCTCGCGTTGTATCGTCTGAAAAGGGCTGGTGGTGCCGCCCACGGCTGCAGTCGAACTCGAGTACGAGCCCGTGATCAGCGGAATCTCCTGCGTCACTTTGACCTCGGCCTCCTCGTTGTTCATCGTGATCAGTGACGGCGTCGAAATGATGTTGCTGCTGCCGTCGCTGCGCAATGCTTGGACGAGCGCAGCAAAATTAATGCCGGAATTCGCGTTATAGCGGCCGACCGCAAACGTCGCTCCGGTGCCGATCGTCGAGCTGCTGATGCCCGAGGCGGCCACGCCGGTTCCGGTCGTGCCGGTAACCCCGCTGGAACTAAAGCCGATCGCGGCGGCGGCAAGATCGACGATACTCGTGCCGGATCCCGGCAGGTTGATGATGCCTGCGACGCTATTGTTGCCCTCGGTGATCCATTGCACGCCGAGATTCGAGCTCTTGTTGACGTCGACCTCGACGATGATCGCCTCGACTTCCACTTGGGCGCGCCGAATGTCGAGTTTGTCGATGACCGCCATCAAGGATTTCATGATCTTCGGCGGCGCCGTGATGATCAGCGCGTTGGTCGGAACGTCGGCCCACAGCGTCGTGCTGGCATCGAGGTTCGACTGGCCCGTGCCGCTGACGCTCGTCTGCTGGGGCGTCACGGTGGATCCGGGGCCGCCTTGCGCCTTGGCGGTCGCGGTTGCCTGGCCTTTGAGCTTTTCCGCGAGTTTTTCGGCATCCGCGTAGCGCAGATAACGGACCTCCGTATCCCCGGCGCCGCCTTTCTTGGGCGTATCGAGACTGATGATCAGCGCTTTGATCTTCAGGCGCATTGATTTCTCGCCGCTGATCAGTACGCTGTTGGTGCGCTCGTCGGCGACGACCTTGACGCCGACGGCGCCTTCGCCGGCCTGTGCGGCGCCCTGATTCAAGGAATTGACGGTGCGCACCAATTCGGTCGCGCTGGCGTTGTGCAGTTCCACGAGATCGTAGGGTTGATCGCCGCTTTCATCCATGCGCTCGACGATTCGCAGAATGCGGTTCACGTTGCTCGCGCGGTCGGAGATGATCAGCATGTTGCCCGCGGCGTATGCCGCCAAGTGGCCGTACTGGGGTATCAACGGACGCAGCACCGGCACGAGCTGGGAGGCGCTGATGTTTTTCAGCGTGATGATCTGGGTCACGATTTCGTCTGAAGTCGAACTCACGTCATTGGGCAAATCGATCGACGGCAGTTGCCTCGCGTCGGTGTTCGGCACGATCTTGATGACCTTTCCGGCCGGGACCGCGACGTAGCCGTAGACCTGCAACACGGCCAGAAACGCTTCATAAAATGCGGCCGGCGACATCGGCGTAGCGGACAGCATCGTGACTTTGGCATTGACCCGCGGGTCGATGATGAAATTCTTGCCGGTGACCTCACTGACCGCTTGAATGATCTGGCTCAAGTCCGCATCTTTATAATTCGGCGTGATCGTCGCGCCCTCTTCTTGCTTGATGGGCGGTTGGGCGGCCGAGAGGGTCGCGAGCGAGAGCAGGGCGGCCAGCGCGCAGATTGCCGTTTTTCGCGGAAAGTTATGCATATTCATTGATTTCCAGATCATACATTTCGTCTGTTAAACGCATTCGACCAGCCGTCACGCAATTCGTTTAATTGAAGCCGCCGGCTCCGGGTCCCGAAGGCGGCGTGGGCGCGCTGCCCGCGCCGGATGGAGCGCCGGCATCGGAGCCGGCCGCTGCAGCGGCGCCGGAAGCGGGAGCAACGCCGGGCGCGGGAGTCGCGCCGGCGGCAGGAGCCGCGCCCGGGGTGCCGGGAGCGCCGGAATCGCTGCTCGGGGTCGGCTCGGGCAGGGCGGGCGCCGCCGCAGCGGCTCCAGCGTACGAACCGGGCGGCGGTGAGGCGGGCGCCGCCGCTAAGTCCTTGTTGGCCTCCTGGGCGACTTGAGCGATGTTCATCGATACCTCGACCGTTTGGCCCGCACGCTCGATCGTTACCGTGGCGCTGTTCGAAGACTGGATCGTATTGAATATTTCTTGGCTGCGTTGCGGATCATCGAGTGTCGTGCCGTTGATCGCGGTCACCAAATCTCCGGGCCGCAGCCCTAAACCATTGAATGCCGATCGGTTTCGGCCCGGGTAGACGCGAAATCCGCGCAATTTGCCGGCTTTGTTGTCGTAAGAAGCGACCGTGCGCATGACTTCGTTGAGCAGCCCCGGATCCTGCTGCACCATGCGGCGCACGTTTTCCAGGTTTGCGGCGGTATTCGGATCGACGCCGACGGCGCGGTGTCCGGGCGCGGGCCGGCCGGCGAGCATCAATCGCGGCAACACCAGAGTTTCCAGAGTCCCGCCCCGGTCCAGAATGACCCGGTCAAGATAGACGGAATGCAAGGCCGCCCCGCCGATATTGTCCCCGACCGAATACACCTTCGAGGGGCCCCCGTCGCTGATGATGGCGACACCATGCTTCGGATCTTGAGTGGCAATCGTACCGGCAAGCACCAGATTCGCGGTCGTCTGGGGCGCATTGCTCTCATCTTGAGCGGCGCGCGGCGGTATGCCGAACAAGTGCGCCGCCACAATGCTTTGAACGTCGACGCCGGCGGCCTGATTGGGATGCAATGGGTGCGGGGCGGGCAGCTGCACGCTCTTGACGGGACTTGCGCCCCACAAGGACTGCGTGACCAAAGCCAACTCGATGGCAATCAGCGCCGAGAGTGCCAATGAGACGACCCAGGGGCCATTTTGCGGCAACCGGGACAGCCATTGATTGATGCGCGTTTGAGACATAGGACGATCGTGCGCGTTTATCGGGTCGGTTGCGCCATGTGCAGGGGTGAAGCCCACCAAATAGTGAAACAAGTCCGCAATGATACGGGCTACTTGCTTGGCCGCTCAAGCATTTGTTTTTCCTTGTTAAAGTAACATGATACCAATTGGCGACAGTTGCATTGGCTGGAGGCGCGCGGCGACATGCCTTGTAAAGCGGATGGCCGCGCCCTATAAACTGAGATCTGATGAGTGATAACGAACGCGGACGAGACGGAACGGGTTTGGTCGTCGAAGAAGCGGCGCCGAAGCTCAAGCGTCCGCCTCTGTTTCAAGTCGTGTTGATCAATGACGACTACACTCCGATGGAGTTTGTCGTCGATATCTTGCAAAGATTCTTCGGGATGGACAGAACCAAAGCAACTCGCGTTATGCTGGAGGTCCATACGAAGGGTAAAGGGGTGTGCGGCGTCTTTACATATGAAATTGCCGAGACCAAGGTGGCTCAAGTGATCGCGTATGCGCGACAACATCAGCATCCGCTGATGGCAACGCTAGAAGAGGCGTAACAGTGCTTAGTCAAGAACTCGAGTTTTGTTTGAATGATGCGTTTGCCGGCGCGCGCGAGGCGCGTCATGAATTCATGACCGTCGAGCACCTTCTGCTCGCGATTGTCGACACGCCGAAGATCCGGGAAATCTTGAGGTCCTGCGGTGCCGATACCGCCAAACTGAAGACCGAATTGAAGCAATTCATCGACCAGACGACGCCCCGCTTGCCGGTCGGCGAGGACCGGGACGTGCAGCCGACCTTGGGCTTTCAGCGCGTGTTGCAGCGCGCGGTGTTCCACGTTCAATCCAGCGGCAAGAAAGAAGTCACCGTGGCCAACGTCCTGGTCGCGATATTCAGCGAAAAGCAGTCGCATGCGGCCTATCTGCTCAGCATGCAAGACGTCTCGCGGCTCGACGTCGTGAATTTCATCGCGCACGGCCTCTCCAAGGCCGGCGGCGAGGAGCGCAGCGACCGTGACTCCGACGGCACGTCGGCGGATGCGGAGCGCGAAGCCGACGGCGGCGGCAGCGCATTGGAAAAATATTCGACGAACCTCAACGAGGCGGCGCGCAAGGGCAAGATCGATCCGTTGATCGGCCGCAAAATCGAGGTCGAGCGCACGATCGAAATCCTCTGCCGCAGGCGCAAGAACAACCCGCTGTATGTCGGCGAGGCCGGAGTCGGCAAAACCGCGATCGCCGAGGGCTTGGCGCGCATGATCGTCGAGAACAAGGTGCCCGACGTTCTGCTCGATGCGACGATTTATTCGCTCGATATGGGTTCGCTGGTCGCGGGTACGAAATATCGCGGCGATTTCGAGAAGCGCCTGAAGGCCGTGCTCGCCGAGGTCAAGAAACAGCCGGGCGCCATCCTGTTCATCGACGAGATCCATACCGTCATCGGTGCCGGTGCCGCTTCGGGCGGCGTCATGGATGCGTCGAATCTGATCAAACCGGCGCTCGCCAACGGCGAGCTGCGCTGCATCGGCTCCACGACCTATGGCGAATACCGCGGCATTTTCGAGAAGGATCACGCGCTCGCGCGCCGCTTCCAGAAAATCGACGTCTCCGAACCCTCGGTTCAGGACACCGTGGATATTCTGCGGGGCTTGAAATCCCGCTACGAGGAGCATCACGGCATCATGTACGAGGACGACGCGCTGCAAGCGGCCGCCGAACTCGCCGCCCGGCACATCAATGACCGCCACATGCCCGACAAGGCGATCGACGTCGTCGATGAGGCCGGCGCAAACTTGCGTCTGCAGCCCGTCGAGGTGCGGGGCCCCTCGGTCACCGTCACCCATATCGAGAACGTCGTCGCACGGATCGCGCGCATACCGCCCAAGAACGTCTCGCTTTCCGACCGCGACGTGCTGCGCAATTTGGAGCGCAATCTGAAGCTCACGATCTTCGGACAAGACAAGGCGATCGAAGCGCTGGCGGCTGCAATCAAGATGTCGAGGTCGGGGCTCGGCGATCAGCGCAAGCCGGTCGGCTCGTTCCTATTCTCCGGCCCCACCGGGGTCGGCAAGACCGAGGTGACGCGGCAATTGGCGATCGCGATGGGCGTGGAATTCGTTCGCTTCGACATGTCCGAGTACATGGAGCGCCATACGGTCTCGCGGCTGATCGGCGCGCCGCCCGGATATGTCGGTTTCGATCAGGGCGGTTTGTTGACCGAGGCCATCGCAAAACATCCGCATTGCGTGCTGCTTCTCGACGAGATCGAGAAGGCGCATCCGGATGTGTTCAATCTGCTGCTGCAGGTCATGGATCATGGGACGCTCACCGACAATAACGGCCGCAAGGCGAATTTCCGGCACGTGGTCACCGTCATGACGACCAACGCGGGCGCGTTTGAAATGAGCCGTCCGACGATCGGCTTTACCCAGTCCGATACGGTATCCGACGGCATGGAGGCGATTCGCCGCCTGTTCTCGCCGGAGTTCCGCAACCGACTGGATGCGGTCATTCAGTTCGGCGCGCTCGATCAGAATACGATCGAGCGGGTCGTCGACAAGCTGCTCGTGGAAGCCGAGGCGCAGCTCGAACACAAGCATGTATCGATTTCCGTCGACGAGGCCGCGCGCCGCTGGATTGCCAAACGCGGCTACGATCCGAAAATGGGTGCAAGGCCGATGGCTCGCATCATTCAGGAATTCATCAAGCGCCCGCTCGCCGAGGAATTGTTGTTCGGGAAACTCGTCAACGGCGGCCACGTCGAGGTGACCTTGAGCGAGGACGGCGAGAAACTCAAACTCGACACTCGCTCGGCCAACGAGCCTGCGCTGCTATCACACGAGAGTTGAGGCGCGCAGATTCCGAGCTGATGGGGGTCGTGACCGCGCGATACGCGCGGGGCTCGGCCTATCTGCCGCGATAGACGATGCGCCCCTTGGTCAGATCATAGGGGGTCATTTCGACAGTGACTTGGTCGCCGGTCAGAATGCGGATGTAATTCTTGCGCATCTTTCCGGAAATGTGTGCAGTGACGACGTGGCCAGTCTTGAGCTTGACGCGAAACGTTGTGTTCGGCAGCGTCTCGACGACCTCGCCTTCAAACTGAATTGCCTCTTCTTTTGACATGCGTCCTTATGGTGTGCCGGAAACCGCGCGCATTGTGCATAAAGCACCCCGGTAAAGCAATTTAAGCGCCGGCTTCCGCCCAGGAGCCGGCCGGGCGGCGCCGCGCATATTGGCGCAGCAGCGCGCTGAAATCGCGTCTTGGCAGCTCCCGCGCACCGAGACTTGCGAGGTGCGCACTCGCGACTTGGCAGTCGATGAGCTTGATATCGCGCTTTCGGCACTCCTCGACGAGACGCGCTACTGCGACTTTCGAGGCATCGCGCCGCAGGCTGAACATCGATTCGCCGAAGAACACCCGGTCGAGTTGTAGACCATAGAGGCCGCCGACGAGCTGATTGTCACAATAGGTCTCGACCGAGTGCCCGTAGCCGAGGACATGGAGCTGCTCGTAGGACGCAATCATCTGCGGATTGAGCCAGGTATCGGGGCCCGACGTCCTGGGCGAAGCGCAGGCGCGGATCGTCGCGCCGAATGCCTCGTCCAGGCGGGTCGAATACGGGCCGTTGCGAAGCGTCTTCGCCAAGCTACGCGAGCAGTTGAATTCGTCTGGAAACAAGACCATACGAGGATCGGGCGACCACCAAAGAATCGGTTGCTGCGCCGAATACCAAGGGAACACGCCGCGCTCGTAAGCGGCCAGCAGGCGGGAAGGGCGCAGATCCCCGCCGGCCGCCAGCAGGCCCGGCGGATCGCGCAGCGCCTGCTCGACCGGCGGAAACCAGTCGGTATCGGCATGCTCGCCGAGCCAAACGAGCCTGCTCAGAGGCGTAACTCCAGGTCGCTCGCACGGTGATAGGGCACGTGTTCGCTGACGGCGGCCGCATATTGATCGACGCCGCGGGCTTCGCGAGCGGCAAAATCGCGAATCGCCGCCGCGAATCGCGGGTCGGCGATGTAATGCGATGAACTCGTCAGCGTCGGTACGAAGCCGCGCGGCACTTTGTGTTCTCCCTGCGTGCCGGGCTCAAAACACTGCAATTTGTGCTCGATGCAGTACTCGATTCCCTGGTAATAGCAGGTTTCGAAATGCAGGCTATGATAATTGCCGCCGGCTCCCCAATAACGGCCGTAGAGCGCATCGGCGCCGATGAAGAAGATGGCGACCGCGATCGGTTCCCGGCCATGGCGCGCGATCTTCAGCAGCAGCTTGTCCGGCATACACTGGCTGATTCGCCGGAAAAAATCCAAATTCAGGTAAGGCTCATGGCCGTGGCGATAAAAGGTATCGGCATAGAATTTATACAATCTGTTCCACAGGGCGGCATCGACGTCGCCGCCGAGCCGGGTGTCAAATTCAATGCCGGCCTCGGCTACGCGGCGACGTTCGCGTTTCGCCTTCTTGCGCTTTTCTGCAGTGAACGTCGCCAAAAATGCATCGAATGACTCGTAATCGTGGTTGTACCAGTGAAATTGGCAGTCGCGCCGCTGGATCAGCCCTGCGCCTCGCAATGCCTGCTCGCTATCGGCCGCCGGGAACAGCACATGCCAGGAGGATAGACGCTCGGCGCGCGCGTACTCGATCGCGGCCGCGATCAAGCGGGCGCGGGTGGCCGCGCCGTCCGCTGTGCCGGACACCAGCAGCCTCTCGCCACGCACCGGCGTGAAGGGCACTGCCGATACCAGCTTGGGGTAATAGCTAAGGCCATGCTGGGCATAAGCGTTCGCCCAGGAAAAATCGAAGACGAACTCGCCGCGCGAGTGGCTCTTGAGGAACAGCGGCAAGGCGCCGACGACGCGTGCGCGCGCATCCTCGAGCACCAGATGTCTGGCCGTCCAGCCGGTGCGCGGCACGGCGCAGTGCGACTCTTCGAGTGCGAGAAGAAACTCATGGCGCAGGAACGGCTGCGCCGTGCCCGCGATCCCATTCCAGGCCTCGGCATCGATCTCCGCGATGCTGGAGAGAAACCGCGTGCGTCCGGCGTGCGCGGTCACGCGTGTGCAGTACGGCGTTTGCTTGGCGATTCGGTCTCGAGCTGCTCCAAATATCGATCGGCATCGAGCGCCGCCATGCATCCGGTGCCGGCCGAGGTGACCGCTTGGCGATAGACGTAATCGGCCACATCGCCGGCGGCGAATACGCCGGGGATGGAGGTCGACGTGGCATCGCCGGCGCTGCCGCCCTTGACGATGATATAGCCGCCGCGCATCTCGAGCTGCTGCTCGAACAGGTGCGTATTGGGTTGATGACCGACGGCGATGAATACGCCGTCGACCTGGATCGTTCGCGTTGCGTGGTCCGGCAACGCGCGCAGCCGGGCCGCGGTCACCCCGGTTTCATCGCCGAGAATTTCGTCGACCTCGTGATTCCAAATGATGCTGGCTTTGCCCGCCAATTCAGCTGCGAAGAGCCGATCCTGCAGGATTTTTTCGGAGCGCAATTTGTCGCGCCGGTGGATCAGCGTCACGTGCGAGGCGATGTTGGTCAGATACAAGGCCTCCTCGACCGCGGTGTTGCCGCCGCCGACCACGGCGACCGGCTTGCCGCGATAGAAGAAGCCATCGCAGGTTGCGCATGCGGAGACCCCCTTGCCGCGATAGAGCTCCTCGGAGGGCAAGCCCAGATACTTCGCCGAAGCGCCGGTCGCGATGATCAGCGCGTCGCAGCTATACTCGCCGTTGTCGCCGAACAGGCGAAATGGCCGGTGACGCAACTCCACGCGGTTGATGTGGTCGAAGACGATCTCCGTGTTGAAGCGTTCCGCATGTTTGCGCATGCGCTCCATGAGCGCGGGCCCTTGCAGGCCCTCGACATCGCCTGGCCAGTTATCGACGTCCGTCGTCGTCATGAGCTGGCCGCCCTGTTCGAGGCCCGTAATCACCACCGGCGCTCGGTTGGCCCGCGCGGCATAGACCGCGGCCGTGTAGCCCGCGGGGCCCGAGCCTAGGATAACGAGACGACTGTGCCGGTTGACGCTCATGCTTGCGGTCCTTTTCATTGCTGGTAGGTCATGGTAAGTAAATCTTGGTGCTTCGGCCAATTGCTACAAGAGCGCTCGTCAAATCCGTCCGACTTGTTGCCGCCGCCGATTGAACTAGATTACTATTACATAATATTCAACCAGTTAAGAAGCAAATATCATTAAAGGTCTAGAATTATCCTCAGGGTCCGAAGGCAAGAGTTCTAGGCCCAAGCCGAAGCTCTCATCCGCAGTCGCGCGGTCGCTGCGGGAGGGCACGCTGTGGGTGCTGGGTGCGATTGCGCTGATATTACTGATTGCGCTGATCACTTATCGGGCCCGCGATCCCGGCTTCGCCGACACCGGAGAACCGGGACCCGTCGGTAATTGGATCGGGCCGATCGGCGCCTGGGTCTCCGGATTTTTCTTTCTGCTGTTCGGGCGACCGGCGTATCTGTTTCCATGGATGCTGGCGTATGCCGGTTGGCTCGTGCACAAAGACCACGGGCTTACCGATTCCCGCTCGCGCATCAACACGGTGCTGCGCGCCGCCGGTTTCGTTCTGACACTGGCGACGAGTTGTGGCCTTGCGACGCTGCATTGGGACGGAACCGGGCTGCCGAGCAGCGCCGGCGGCGTGCTCGGAGAGGTCGTCGGCAAAGGCGCCGAACACGGACTCGGGTTTCTCGGTGCGACGCTGCTGTTGCTCGGCTTGTGGTTCGCCGGCGTCGCTTTGTTCTTAGGCCTATCGTGGTTTGACGTCATGGACGCGCTCGGCGCGCGCACCTTGCAGGCGCTCGAATGGGCGCGCCAACAAATCGATCAGCGTCGCGAACTCGCATCGGGGCAACTGCGCAAGCAGGCACGCCAAGAAGTCGTGCGCGAAGAACAAAAGAAGGTCGCGAATCGAGCACCGCCGCGCATCGACGCGGCGGCGCCGGTACCCCAGAAGAGTGAACGCGTCGAACGCGAGCGGCAGGTGCCGCTATTCGACGCGCCCAAATCGAGCGAGCTTCCGGCCTTGTCCTTGCTCGACGAGCCCGCAGCGCGCGAGTTATCGCACTCCGCGGAGGCGCTTGAGGCGATGTCGCGCCTCGTCGAGCTCAAATTGCGCGACTTCGGCGTCGAGGCCGAGGTAGTGGCCGTGCAGCCCGGTCCGGTGATCACGCGCTTCGAGTTGCGCCCGGCGCCGGGCGTCAAAGTCAGTCAGATCAGCAATCTTTCCAAGGACCTGGCGCGCGCATTGTCGGCGATCAGCGTGCGCGTCGTCGAAATCATCCCGGGCAAGTCGGTCGTCGGCTTGGAGATACCCAACGAAAGGCGCGAGATCGTCACGCTCGGCGAAATCATCAAGTCCAAGCCCTACGACGACGTCGCATCTCCCCTCGCGCTCGCGCTCGGCAAAGACATCGGCGGCGTGCCGGTCGTCGCCGACCTCGCGCGCATGCCGCATCTGTTGATCGCGGGTACGACCGGGTCCGGAAAGTCGGTCGCCATCAATGCGATGGTGCTGAGTCTGATCTACAAGGCGACGCCCGAGCACGTGCGCATGATCATGATCGATCCGAAGATGTTGGAGCTCTCGGTCTACGAGGGAATCCCGCATTTATTGGCGCCCGTCGTGACCGACATGAAACAGGCCGCGAACGCCTTGCGCTGGTGCGTCGCCGAAATGGAGCGGCGCTACCAGCTGATGTCGGCCTTGGGCGTACGCAACATCGGCGGCTTCAACCGCAAGGTCAAGGATGCCGCGGATGCGGGCAAACCGATCAAGGATCCGATCCGCATGCAGAAGATCATGCAAGGCGTGCCGGGTGTCGTCGCCGAGGATGTGCCCGAGCTCACGAGCTTGCCTTTCATCGTCGTGATCATCGACGAACTCGCGGATCTGATGATGATCGTCGGCAAGAAAGTCGAGGAACTGATCGCCCGCCTCGCGCAGAAGGCCCGCGCCTCGGGCATCCATTTGATTCTGGCCACGCAGCGACCGTCGGTGGACGTCATCACGGGGCTCATCAAGGCCAATATTCCCTCGCGCATCGCATTCCAAGTATCGGCCAAGGTCGATTCGCGTACGATTTTGGATCAAAGCGGCGCGGAATCCTTGTTGGGTCACGGCGATATGCTGTATCTACCGCCCGGGACGTCGATTCCGACGCGCATCCACGGCGCGTTCGTATCCGACCAAGAGGTGCATCGGGTTGCAGCCGGTCTCAAAGCCGCCTCTCCGCCGGTTTACATCGACGAGATCCTCGAAGGTCCTCGCAATGCGATTCCGGGATTTCCGTCCGATGACGAGGAGCCCGGCGAGGGTGAAGTCGTCGGTGCCGAACAGGATCCGCTCTACGACGAGGCGGTGCGGATCGTCACGGAGACCCGCAAAGCGTCGATTTCGGGCGTACAACGGCGCTTGAAAATCGGTTACAACCGCGCCGCGCGCCTGGTCGAAGGCATGGAGGCCGCGGGTTTGGTGGGGCCACTGCAGCCGAACGGTGCGCGCGAAATCTACGGTGCCCCCCCGCCCGAGGAGTAAATCGATGCCGAAGACGCATTCACTGGCCCATTCGATGCACAGTGCCGTGAGCCTGTGCGTCGCGAGTTTGCTTGCCGCGGGCTTGTTTGCGGCGGGACTGTTTGCCGCGGCGCTCGCGGTAGCGAGTCCCGCGACGCAAGTCGAGGGCTATATGGCCGGGCTTTCGAGCTGGTCGGCGGATTTCGCGCAGACGATCGACGACGGCCAAGGCAAGATCTTGCGTACGGCGGCCGGCCACTTGTATCTGCAGCGGCCGGGAAAATTTCGCTGGGATTATACCGACCCCTCGGAACAACTCGTGCTCGCCGACGGCAAGCAGATCTGGTTCTACGATAAAGATCTCGCGCAAGCCAATGTGCGCGACATGGATGCGACGCTCGCGAGCACGCCGGCGATGCTGCTCTCGAGCTCCGATCCGGTCAGCAGCCAATTCGATATATCGGCGCTTCCGGCGAGCGAAGGGCTGCAATGGTTTCGACTCAAGCCAAAGCGCGCGAGCGCGGATTTTCAGTCCGTGAAGATCGGCTTTGCGAAGGGAGAGTTGTCGCAAATGCTGCTCGTCGACAAACTCAATCAGGTCACACGGCTGAAGTTTTCAGCGCCGAAGCGCAATCAACAGTTCCCGCCGGATCTGTTCACATTCACGCCGCCCGAGGGGGTCGACGTGATCGGGCGCGACGGCAAGTGAAGGCGATCAGCGACGGCACCTACCGCCCGCTGGCTGATCGACTGCGGCCGCAGTCCCTCGATGAATATGTCGGTCAGGCGCATTTGTTAGGCGCCGGTGCGCCGCTGCGGCGTGCGCTCGAGGCCGGCCGGCCCCATTCGATGATCCTGTGGGGGCCGCCCGGTACCGGTAAGACGACATTGGCGCGCCTGGTTGCGACCGGTGCCGACGCCGAATTCGTGGCGCTGTCTGCGGTGCTCGCGGGTATCAAGGACATACGCGCGATCGTGGAGCAGGCGCGCGCGCTGCGCGGCACGCGCGATACGGTGCTGTTTCTCGATGAAGTGCATCGCTTCAATAAATCGCAGCAGGATACATTTTTGCCCTATGTCGAGGACGGGACCTTGATATTCATCGGCGCGACGACCGAGAATCCCTCGTTCGAAGTCAACAATGCTTTGTTGTCGCGCGCGCGCGTCTATGTCCTCAAGTCGCTCGAGACGCCGGACCTGGACAAGCTCCTCGATCGGGCGATCGCCGACCCGCGGCGCGGACTCGGCTCGCTCGCGCTGCAGATCGATGCCGGGGCACGCGAACTGTTATTGGCCGCCGCCGACGGCGATGCGCGTCGAATGTTGAATCTGCTGGAAACGGCCGCCGATTTGGCGGTGCCCGAGGGCGCGATCCGCCACCTCGATGTCGATACGATGCGCGCCGTGATCGGCAGCACCTACGTGCGCTTCGATAAGGGAGGCGAGAATTTCTACGATCAAATATCCGCCTTGCATAAATCGGTGCGCGGCAGCGATCCGGACGCCGCGTTGTATTGGCTTTGTCGCATGCTGGCGGGCGGCTGCGATCCTCTGTATATCGCGCGCCGCGCACTGCGCATGGCGAGCGAGGATATCGGTAATGCGGATCCTCGCGCCTTGACGCTGGCGCTCGAAGCCTGTGCGGTCTACGAGCGGCTCGGCAGTCCCGAAGGCGAACTCGCGATCGCACAGGCGATTACGTTCATGGCCTGCGCCGCAAAGAGCAACGCGATATACACGGCCTACCAGGCCGCGACCGGCGATGCGAAGTCCTTGGGCTCGCTGGAAGTGCCCCTGCACCTGCGCAATGCACCGACGCGTTTGATGAAAGAGATCGGATACGGCAAGGGATATCGGTATGCGCACGATGAACCCGACGCCTATGCGGCCGGAGAACGCTACTTTCCCGAGGGCATGCCGGACCGCCGCTACTATGTGCCGGCGCCGCGCGGGCTGGAAATCAAGATCGGCGAAGCGTTGGAGGCACGCCGCGCGCGTGACCGGCAAAAGGCGGGTGCGCCGCGTTCAGCGCGTGACCCCAGCGCACCCGAATCGTGATCCGCGCCGCGCTTCGCCTACAAAGCGTCAAGGACGACGCTACCCGGCAGCAACGGGTGCGTAGCGAAGCGCGGCAGAGTTGCCAGCGGAGAATGACGCTGGCTCACGCCGCACTCGGCCGCGCGTTTCTCAATATATTGTGCAGATATTGGCATTGAAGTAGATAAAATGCTGCGCTAGCCTCGAGATTTCACAGAAGGTCCCTATGGCCGCCGCCGAGCTTGTACCCAGCATTCGCACGCTGCGCCTGAAAGTCAAGCGCGAGGCTTATGCGTGGCTCAAATCGGCTGCGATCGAAGTCAACGCCGTTTGGAACTTTGCCAACGAGACCAGTGATAAGGCGGCTCGGCCTTTCGCAGGGCCGTCCCGATTTTTAAGCGCATTTGACCTCGACAAGCTGTCTGCAGGTGCCTGCGAGTGTTTCGAGCGGATCGGCTCAGGGACCATTCAGAGGGTTAACGCCGAGTACGCGACCCGTCGCAGACAATTCAAGCGAGCGAAGCTGCGATGGCGAAAGAGCTACGGGTCGCACCGAACCTTGGGCTGGGTGCCGTTCAAAGCGGAGCTGCTCAGGCGCAAGGGCAAGTGCTTGAGGTTCTCGGGCAAAGCGATTCGGGTGTTCGAGCAGGCTTTACTGGAGGGGGTCCGCTGCCAGTCCGGCTGCTTTGCCGAGGACTCGGTCGGGGATTGGTGGCTGTGCGTGGCGGTCGCGAGAGCGACGATGCGCTCCTACGCGCCGAGGCAGGCCGTGGGCCTTGATCTGGGGCTCAAGGACACCGTGGCGACGAGCGGTGGATTGAGGCTCGAGGCGGGTCAGTTTTACCGCCATATCGAGCAGAAGATCGCGCTCGCGCAGCGTCGAGCGCACAAGCGCCAAGCCAAGCGCCTGCATCGGACCGCGGCGCGGCGGCGCAAGGATGCCCTGCATAAATTTTCCAGACGCATTGTCGATCAATACCAGAGGATCGTCGTGGGCGATGTGAGCAGCCTGAAACTGGTGAAGACGCGGATGGCAAAATCCGTGCTCGATGCCGGTTGGGGCATGCTCAAGAATCATCTTCAGTACAAGGGCCGGGAGGCCGGAAGAGATGTGATCATCGTCAACGAGCAGTACACAACGCAGACCTGCAGCTCCTGTAAGTCCCGAACGGGACCCCGAGGGGTGAGCGGCCTGAATGTAAGGATATGGATGTGCGGCGAATGTGGTGACATTCATCACAGGGACGTCAATGCCGCAAAGAACATTCTATCCGCGGGGAGCTGTCCCCCGTCCGTGCGCGGGAACGAGTCCCCGGGGTCAGTGGCGGAGCCGAGCCAGCCATACAGGCGATGCGAGGCTAAGGATTCCGCACTGACCGCGGCGGCGTGAGCACCGGAATGGCATCGCTGATGGTGTCTGGCCTCTTGCTTATCTGAAGGAAATCATCGTGCTCGATCCCAAGCTGCTGCGTGCCGATCTGACCGGAGTCGCCGCCCAATTGGCGCGCCGCGGCTTCACGCTCGACGTCGTGGGGTTCGCGTCGATCGAAGAGCGCCGCAAGGCGGTGCAAATCGAGGCGGACCGGCTGCGCGCCGAACGCAATGCCAATGCCAAGGCCGTGGGTTTCGCGAAGTCCAAAGCCGAGGACTGCACGGCGTTGCTGGCGACCGGCGAGAAGCTTGGGCAGGCGCTCGTCGGCGTCGAGGATGAGTTGCAGCGGCTGCAGGCGGAACTCGAGAATCTGCAATTGGGCCTGCCCAATATTTTGCATGCGAGCGTTCCCGCAGGCGCCGACGAGACTTCGAATCTCGAGATACGGCGCTGGCGCGAGCCGACCCGGCTCGCGTTCGAGCCCAAGGATCATGTGGCGATCGGCGAGCGCTTGGGCATGGACTTCGAGGCCGCCGGGCGCATCTCCGGAGCCCGATTCGTCGTCCTGACGGGACCGCTCGCGCGGCTGCACCGGGCGCTGATTCAATTCATGCTCGACTTGCACTCGGGCGAACACGGCTATCGCGAAGCCTATGTGCCGTACCTCGTTCACGCCAATGCACTCGTCGGTACCGGCCAGCTGCCGAAATTCGCGCAGGAGCTGTTTGCGGTCAGCGGCGATCCGGGCTTTTTTCTGATCCCGACGGCCGAGGTACCGGTGACGAACTTCGTGCGCGATCAAATACTCGGCGAGGAGACGCTGCCGCTCAAATTCGTCGCGCATACGCCGTGCTTTCGCTCGGAGGCCGGGGCTGCCGGCAAAGACACGCGCGGCATGATTCGACAGCACCAATTCGACAAGGTGGAGTTGGTTCAGATCGTGCGCCCCGATCGATCGTACGAGGCGCTCGAGCAGTTGACGGGTCACGCCGAGGCGGTGCTGCAGGCGCTGGAGCTGCCGTACCGAGTGATCGCATTGTGCGCCGGCGACGTCGGCTTCAGCAGCGCCAAGACCTATGACTTGGAGGTTTGGTTGCCTTCGCAGCAGCGCTACCGGGAAATTTCGTCCTGCAGCAACTGCGAAGCGTTTCAGGCGCGCCGCATGCAAGCGCGCTGGCGCAATCCGGCCGCGGGGAGACCCGAGCTCGTTCATACCTTGAACGGCTCAGGCGTCGCGGTCGGCCGCGCGCTGGTGGCGGTCCTGGAAAATTATCAGCAGGCGGACGGCAGCGTGCGTATACCGCCGGTGCTGCAGCGATACATGGGTGGAGCGGACCTGCTGAAGTAGGCCCGCTCCACACCGATTGCGGTTCGCAGCGCTTAACCGATTGCGATTCGCAGCGCTTAGCTGCGGTTGCCCATCATCAGGCGCAGCACATACCAGAACATCAGCGCGATCGAGGCAAACAGCTGCATTGCCGCCGAGACGTACCGATCTTCCGGATAGACATTGATGATGTTGGACGTGTCGTACAGCACGGCAGCACCCGCAAAACCGATCATCGCGACCGAGAACCAGGTGCCGAGCTGGAAGCCGAATATTGCGCCGCCGACGATCGCGACGAGCGCGAGTACGCCGCCCCACATCAAAATCGCGCGCAGGAACGAGAAGTCCTTGCGCGTGCGGTGCGCGACGAACATCAGCCCGCCGGTGCCCATGAAGGTCACCAAGGTCGCGCTGTCGATCGTCCCGGGCGCCTTCGCGTCGGCGATGTACAGCAGAGGCACGAAGATCAAGGCTTCCGCGACGACGTATACCGCGTACGCGAAATACTGCATGCCGATCGAGGTGCTGGTTTGCGCCGTACGCGTCGCCAACCAGCCCGTCAGCATGAACGCGCCGAGGATCAGGATCCAATTGAAACCGAACATGAAACGGGCGATTTGACCCGCCCATCCGGATTCAAAGAGTGCCAATTCCACCAGAATGAATCCGAGGATGCCCGCCACCAAGTGCGTGTAGGTGCGGGTAATAAATACGCTGCGGCTATCGCTGCCGGCGCGCGTAAATGACGCATTGCTGCTGGGGAAAGTAGCCATTATCAACACTCCTAATTAGTCCGCTAACGACGCAATTTTAGCATTCCTGGGACACTCGTGCCGTGGACCCGCCGAAAGCCGAGCCCCGAAGCGCTTAGATGGAGCCGCCGACAATTAGTTCAAGGGCCGGAACGCGCTAGGGAGGCGGCCGCCCGGCCGTGCCAAAGACCGGGCGGCCTTGCGCGTTGCCCGGAAAGCACTGAGAATGCCGCGCATCAAAATGCCGCTACGCGACGCCGACCTTGACCCCATGCGATTGAAGGACCCGCCGCGACAGATATGCCTCATTCGGCTCTCGGCAATCGGTGACACCTGTAATACGGTTCCCCTGATCAGAACGCTGCAGCACGCCTGGCCCGAGACCAAGATCACCTGGATCATCGGCCGCGTCGAGGCAAAGCTGCTTTCGCTGCTGCCGGAGATAGAATTTCTGACGCTGGATAAGCGCAATTTTGCGTCCGAATTCTTGCGCATGCGCACGCAGCTGGCGGCACGCCGGTTTGATCTGCTGCTCGACACCCATGTGAGCTTTCGTGCGAGCTTATTGAGTACGCTCGTGCACGCGCCGATCAAACTCGGCTTCGATCGGGCACGCGCACGGGACTTTCAATGGCTGTTCACCAATCGTCGAATTGCGCCGCGCCAGCGCGAACATGTGCTCGACAGTTTTTGGGGCTTCGCCGAGGCGTTGGGGATCACCGAGCGTAGGCTCGAGTGGAACATTCCATTGCCGCCCGAAGCGCTCGACTATGCGAAGCGCATGATTCCGGATGCGCAGCCGACGCTGCTGATCAGCCCCTGCTCCAGCCACGAGCTTCGCAACTGGCGCGCGGAATTCTATGCGCAACTTGCCGATCATGCGGTGCGCCGCTGGGCTATGCGCGTCGTGTTGTGCGGTGGCCCGACCGCGATCGAACGCGACATGGGCGCCCGCATCGTCGCGTATGCCAAAGAGCCGCTGATCGACAATATCGGCCGCGATACGCTGCCGCAAATGCTCGCGCTGGTGCGCGCGTCGACGCTGTTGCTGGCTCCGGACACGGGACCCGCGCACATGGCGACCGCCGTGGACACGCCGGTCATCGGTCTTTACGCGCCCACCAACCCGGCGCGCAGCGGCCCCTACCGCAGCCTCAAATGGTGCGTGAACCGCTTTCCCGACGCGGCGAGAACCGTTGCGGGGCGCGAACCCGACGAGTTGCCGTGGTGGGTGAAAATCGAAAGGCCGGGCGTCATGGATTTGATTCAGCCTGACGAAGTCATGCAGCGCCTCGATGAATTCATGCAGCGGGACCGCAGCGCCGGATATTGAACGGCGCGCGATCGCCTGTAATGCTCAACGCATGCGCCGGCGCGCGCGAGCCGCAACGAGCAGCAGCAGCACCGCCACTTCGGTGCTCGCGATGCTGCCGCCGCCGCCACGGCCGGAATCGCCGCGTTGGACCACCCTCACATTGGCCTTGCCGTCACGTACCGCAGCCTCGAAATTGCTCAATGCGGCGTCGAAGTTCGCAATCATCCGGTCGCTCGCCGCGTCGAAGCCGCCGGCATTCGCGGCGCGGGTCTCACGCTGTTCCGAGATCAACGTGGTTGAGCCGCTTCGCGTATCGGTGCCGCCGGCTCGCAACACTAGCGAACGTGTCGCGGGGTCAATGACTGCGAGGTCGACGAGCGTTGCGGTATCGCGGCTCGTGCCGGGCAGCACATAGGCGCCGATGATCGTCAGATAACCCAACGACAATTTGTTCTGGTCGAGATGGGTGACCTGGTCGTAAGACACCAGCGCCATCAAATCGACGTTGTACAATCGCTGTATGCCACTTAAGCCCTCGAAGCCGCGGTTCGTCGTCAGGTAGTAATCCGGTATCACGACGATTTCGGCGACGAATTTGCGCTCGGCGAATCGCTTGCGGATGCGCTCGAGTATCTCGTCCTTATGTGCTGCGTCGAGTTCGCCGCCGGGCGATCGCGACGGCAGAAATGCGAGGCCGACGCGCAGCGGCAGATGCAATTCCGGAACCGTATCCTGGGCCGGCGGCAAGCGACCATCCGGATACAAGAAGCCCACCAAACTCGATGAGTTATGGGTCTCTGCGCGGCAATGCGGCGCGCACAGCAATTCGTCGAGCCCCGTGCACCCCGACAGCAAGCCGCCGAAGATCAATGCTAACCCCAATATTCGATATCCCATGTTCGCGCTCCCTTGCTATATGACCGTGGCACAATTTCCCTAGAGTGGCCGCGGCAAGCAACACGTACCTTCCAGGTATTCGCGGATGGCGCGCTCGGTATCGTCTCGTGATACTTTCCGGGTTCATTCCAGCACTCGAGGTCGGATGCAGTGGCGCAGCAAGCACAGATCGTCGCGGAGTTGAAACGCAGCCTCAAGGAAGCCGGCGTCACCTATAGCAGTGTTGCCAAGCGCCTAAACTTGAGCGAGGCAAGCGTCAAGCGGCTGTTCTCGGCCGGCGATTTCACCCTGCAGCGCATCGACGCCATCTGCGACTTGATCGGCATGGAGCTGTCCGACGTGCTCGAGAGGGCGCGGCGACGTGCGCTCCCGGGCAATAAACTGACGGTCGCCCAGGAGCGGCAGATCATAGCGGAGCCGAAATTATTCCTCGTCACGTGGCTGATCCTGAATCGGACGTCATTCGCCGATATCATCAAGGATTATCAATTCACCGAGCGGGAGCTACAGCGTTTCCTGATTCGGCTCGATCGATTGCGGGTCATCGAGCTGCAGCCGCTCAACAAGGTGCGGGTCTTGGTCGGAAGGCACTTCAGCTGGCGGCCGGGCGGACCGGTGCAGAATTACATCCACCAGAGGTTGCTCAAAGAATTCATGTTGTCGCAATTCGCCGCGCCCAGCGAGGAGTTCTTATTCCATGGCGGCGCGGTGTCGGAGCAATCCTATGCGCGCCTGCAGCGCATTCTGCGCAACGCGGCGCGTGAATGCATCGATATCATCGAACGCGATGATAGTTTACCCGAGGCCCGCCGCGGCACGGCGTTCCTATTGGCGGCGCGACCCTGGCAATACTCGGGTTTCATGCAGTTTCTGCGCACTTAGGGTTCGCCGATGTAAAGTGGCCTGTTTTGCATTTCGCAGAATGCACACGCCTCAGGTAAGATTCGCGGCGCGCCCGCCCACTAGGGGACTCGTCGACGCTTGAGCGGATAGAGACGGAGAGGTGGCAGAGCGGTTGAATGCACCGGTCTTGAAAACCGGCGTTCCTTCACCGGAACCGTGGGTTCGAATCCCACCCTCTCCGCCAATAAAAACAAGCAGTTATCGCTCAAGTGATCGGAGGCAAGCTTCGGAAATTTCGACTCCCATTGCCACTCTATTGCCACCAGGGGTATATTTGGCTCGTGATTTGAGTTTGTTTGAGCCAAGAGGCGGCTCAAGCCAGCGCGCCAACGCTGGCCGAGCCTGACCACAATTGCCTAGTAAGGAGGCGCTAGTGGCTAGTATCCAATCCTATCGCACGCCGAGCGGTACGACTCGTTTCCTCGCACGCATTCGTCTAAAGGGTCTTGGCCCTGTTACGAAGGCTTTTGATACAAAGCGGGAAGCCAAAGAATGGGCAACCGCTGAGGAGCGAACGCTAAAAGGGCAGCGCGACCGTGGCGGAATTCACGCTGAGGCCGCGACGATCACCGTTCGCCAGATTGCAGAGCGATTTCTAGCTGATCCGCAAGTGCGACAGCTACGGTACCTGCCTGATTTGGAATTCTTACTTGCGGCCTGGACTAATCAATTTGGGGACATGCCGGCGCGAACGTTTTCGCGAATCCAGGTCGTTGCCTTTCGTGACTCGCTTCTGACTGAAGGCAGAAGTCCGGCGCGCGCTAATCGGTATCTAAGCGCAATGCGTCGATGTTGGTACTGGGCGATCGACAATGGATTTGCGCTGCCGTCATCTCCCTGGCCGCGCAAGGTCGCGATGGCGGAGCCTAAACCCATTGATATCCTCGCGACGCCGGAGGAAGTGGCCGAAGTATTTGCGGCTTGCGATGCGGTCAAGCCCGAACTCGGCGCCCTCGTGCGCTTTTTGGTCGGGACCGGCGCGAGACTTTCGGATGCGCTGGCAGTAGCCCGACGTGATGTAGACCTCAAGACGGGCGACGTAGCGATCCGGGGACAGAAAACCGGAAAGCCCCTGCGGGTCGCAATGCTCGCCCCGGCTATCGAGGGTGTTAAGCGAGCCGGGAAGATTCGAAACCTGAACGGGCGTGTCTTCTGGCAGTTCGAAAACCGCTTGGCGCCGCGTTCACCATGGGGACGTGCCCGAAAGAATTTCCCGGCGCATCTCAGGACCATGCGGCTTCATGACTGCCGCCACATGTGTGCGTCGCTGCTGGCGGCGAATGGCGCGACCGATATCGAACTCGCCGCGCAACTTGGTCATTCCACATTACAGATGGTTAAGCGCTATAGCCACCTGCGCGGTGGGCATAGAGGTGCGGCACATCGAAAGCTCGATAAGGCATTGAAGCAATAGATAAACGCATGTTGCGCAAAATCAATGAGGGTGCGCCGTGGACTGTTGAAGAATTCCGAACTCTGTTCGACCTGCTGGTAGAACTAACGCGTAATCCGACAGAGCTAGATCGTAATCCCGCCCGGGGAATTCCGCTCAATGCCCTTCTCGGGGGCTTGTTGTTTCCCGAACGAGCACAGGAAGCCGCAAAGCAAGAGGAAAAACGCATCGACCAAGAAATTGCGCGGGCACGCATGCGCTTGGCTGCAGATCCGCTCTACAAAAGGCTCCGAAAAAATGAGAGTTTCCGGGAGTTATCGAGTAAGTTCGAGAGTCGTTTGAAGCGTGAGCGTAAAGAACGGCGAAACCCCCGCGCCGAATTCGATTTTATCTTTTGGGTGCTATTGGCGGCGCAGAGCTTCTTCGCGGAGCGAGTTAAACGACTCGCTAACCGGCGAAGTCGCGGTTTTCACGCTAGAAAATCAGCGCGACTTCACATCGCGGCTTTAGTGAAATTGCGATCGATCGGCAACGTCGAACTTATCGAAATGAAGGACGACAGACTACTCACGTCGCTCCTCGAAAAGTTAGACCGTCAGTTGCAAGGCAGGAAGCGGCGAGAAACCGCAAAGACGCCAGCTACCAACGCTATTGCATTTCTTGCAAGGCAATTGTCTGTTTGCTTCAACATGTCCGCACCTACGGTCCTCGAGGAATTTGATACTTGGTTGAGGCTAGGAATTAACGGGACCACAATCAGGGAGATTGCCGCTCACGAGAAAAAGAAATGGGACGCCAAGTTGGAGATCGATAGGAAGAGGATGGGCCTCGTTTCAGCCCTGCGATCATTAGATGTCGGCTAATTGCCTGCGAAACGAGCGCATAAGCCCGACAGCCCAATAACGATAGAAATCCTTGTCATTAGGCGTCTGACTCTAGATACGCCTGAAGGCATTCTGTCGCCTCACAAACGCACTTGGTTACTGCGTCTAGAGGTACAGGAAATGCCATCAAAGCCTATCCGATTCAATAAACCGATATCGGACTATCCCCACTCGTGGGACTTATCCCGTTGGCCACCCGAGGTATGGCCAGGCGAATCAAATCGCGGTCGCTGGGTTGTTCGCAGCTATCGCGATGAGCTGATGCGCTTCGGTGCCCTCTCTCGTGTCGGCAAGACTCTGGTAGTCCACGGGCGCGGGTATACGGCCTGGCTGAACCAACGTGCTTCACATGTCGCTAGTTATCTCTCGAATAACTCGGATATGCGGAAGGCGCCGGTATGAGCGGGTCACTGCAGGAGGCCCAACGCGCTGCTTGCGCTGAGGTGGGCATTGCTTACCGCGACGTGCCAATGGACGGACGCTGGCACGCCACGAATGTTGAGGGTGATTCGCGAGGGCGCGGCGACGGCCGAATCAAGGTTTTTCCTGACGGACGCGGGGGTATCGTTTGGAACTGGAAGGGCGAGCGGCGAACTTTTTTCATTGACGATGGGCGGCAGTTAAACGAAACCGAGCGACGTGAGCGTGACATACAGCGTGCCGAAGCCACGCGTGAGGTCCAGGAAGATACAGAGCGGCGGCAGGCGGAAGCAGCGGCCAAGGCAAAGGCCATCTGGAAGGCCGCTTCCCCGGCGCTGTCCGACCATCCTTACTTCGCCCGCAAGCAAGTGCAGCCAGTTGCGACATTGCGCGAGCTACCTGCTGGCGATATAGCGGAATTGCTTGGATACGCGCCGAAATCGGCCGGCGAAGTGTTGGTCGGGCGATTGATAATTGCGCCAGTGAAAGTCGGCGCGAAGCTATCAACCCTCGAACTGATAGATGAGGCCGGGCGGAAGTCGGCAATTGCCGGCGGCGAGAAAGCGGGCGGCTACTGGGCCGCGCAGAAGTTACCCAACGGCGACGGCGCAGGGCTTCGCCTGTTGATCGCAGAGGGCATAGCAACGGCGTTGTCGGCGCAGGCGGCTACTGGGCACCCGGTGTTTGCAGCTCTGTCCTGCGGCAACCTCGAAGCCGTGGCGCGCGCGATGCGCGAGCGTTATCCGGCAGCGATTCTGGTAGTGCTCGCCGAATTGGGAAACGGTCAAAGCCACGCCGAGCGAGCTGCAAGCAATGCCGGCGCGCTGCTTGCGCTTCCAAAATTCGATTCGGAGCGACCCGAGAACGCAACGGACTTCAACGACTTGGCGGCACTCTGCGGACTTGATGCAGTCGCGAAGGTGATCGCAAGCGCGGCGGCCCCGGCGGAGAATGCGCAGGGAACCGAGGGCATAAAATGGCCCGAGCCGTTGCCGCTTGTCACTGACGCGGCAGTGGAGCCGTATCCAGCGGACGCTTTGCCCGGAAGTCTCGGCGCGGCGGTTCGGGAAGTCACCGCGTTTGTGCAATGTCCGATTGCCCTTGCCGCATCTTCTGCGCTGTCTGCCCTGTCCGTGGTGGGGCAAGCATTGGTAGACGTGAAACGCGGCCCGCACCTCGAAGGTCCGGTCAGTCTATTCCTGCTATCGATCGCGGATAGCGGAGAGCGCAAAAGCGAATGCGACCGGCGCTTCGCGAGCGTATTGCGGGAATGGGAGGCCGAGCAGGCGGAGCTAATCAAGCCGGAGCTTGCAAAGAGTCGAGCTGCCCTGGACGCGTGGGAGGCCGAGCGAGAGGCTCTACTGTTGAACATCAAGCAGGCCCGCAAGAACGGCGAGCCGACAGACGAAACCCGTGCCGCTTTGGAGAAATGGGAGACTCAGAAGCCCGAGCCGGTTCGCGACCCGCACCTATTGCTAGAAAGCGAAACGGCGGAAAGCTTGGCGTGGAACCTCGCCCGGCCCGGCGGCTGGCCGTCCGGTGGCATTCTTTCAAGCGAAGCGGGGATCGTATTCGGCGGGCACTCAATGCGCCGCGACAACATCATGCAAAACCTCGCCTTGCTCAACAAGTTGTGGAGCGGGGAACCGCACCGAGTCGGGCGGCGAACGTCCGAACAATTCAGATTGTCGGGTGCCCGCTTGACTATGGGGCTTGCTGTGCAGCCCGAGGCTGTTCAAACGTTTTTCGATGAATCGCGCGGGCTGGCGCGTGGTTCGGGATTCGCGGCTCGGTTCCTGATCGCCTGGCCCGAAAGCACGCAAGGAAGTCGGTTGTACCGCGATGCGCCGGGGAATTGGGCTGGACTTAGCGCCTACCAGCAACGGCTTCGCAATCTACTCTCCGAAAGTCTGAGCTTCGATCAGCACGGCGAACTGGCGGCATGTCCGCTGGACATGGACGCGCAAGCCTTCGCGGCCTGGCGGGCATTTCACGACGGTGTAGAGCAGGAGCTACGCAGCGGCGGCGAGTTGGCCGAAGTGCGGGATGTGGCGAGTAAAGCCCCGGAGAACGTCGCCCGTATCGCTGCATTGTTCCACCTATTCGACCACGGACCGAAAGGCAGCATCGGAGCGTCTTCTGTTGCGGCAGCTGTCCGCCTCGTCACCTGGCATCTGTTCGAGGCGCGACGGTTCCTCGGCCATATGGCGCTGCCAGAAGCAGTTAGCAATGCCGTTAAGTTGGAGAAATGGCTATTTGAGGCGTATAGACAGAGCGGCGCTAATGGCGTGGTAAAGCGCGACGTGATGCGAACTGGCCCGAATTCGGTTCGGCGCAAGGCCAACCTAGATGCGGCGCTGATCGAACTGCGAGTATTGCATCGCGCGAAGGTGGACGATGACGGGCGCACGATCAGACTGAACCCGGCGCTATCGGAGGAGCATCATGGCGCTTCGTGATTGGATCGCAGCGTTTCCGATACCGAGCGTTGCGACAACTGCGACACTTGAGCCTCGGACTGTCGCAAAAGTCGCAACTGTCGCAACCGTCGCCGTTGCAGCAGGGTCGCAGACCGCACCTGTTGCCGATCCGTTCGCCGACTTCGCTGCCGCGTTTCGGAGCGGAGTGTTGCAGCAATGCCATGCGTGCCGACATTTCACCGACTTGATTCCGACGGGCGGCGACATTTTGGGCGTGCCTGAAGCAGGGTGGTGTCTGCGTTATCACACGGCGACGCACCCGCTAATGCCGTTCTGGTGCGATGGGTACTCGCCGACGAGGGCAATGTCTAAGCGAATCATTGCAGCCTAATGGCCAAGAAAGCCAAACCGCCCGCAGACCCGCCGAAGCCGCACGGGGCGGCCTTGATTATCACGGGGGCCGATCCAAAAGAGCCGAAGGACATTCTTCTGGCTCGCACAATCCTGCGTCCGAGCGTGAGCGGCGGCTTGGCGCTTTATAAGATCGAGGGCCGGGAATTGGGCGATAACAGCGATCTGACGGTGGATAGCCTCACGCGTGAGTTGGTCCACCAATGCGCGGAGGTAGTAAAGGGCGACATGACGAGGCCCGAAGCAATCCTGACGGCGCAGGCGCATACGCTAGATGCATTGTTCTCCGACTTGATCCGCCTGGCCTACCAAAATCTGAATAACTTTTGTGCGTGTGAGCAGCTATTCCGGCTCGCCTTCAAGGCGCAAGGCCAGGCGCGGGCTACGGTCGAGACGCTGGGCGCGTTGAAGAACCCGCCGACAGTGTTTGTTAAGCAGGCAAACGTGACAACCGGACCGCAGCAGGTTAACAATGGGGTCGCGCGGGCGCGGGAATCGGAAAATCAGCCAAACAAACTATTGGAGAGGTCGAATGGCGAACGGTTGGACCTCGGCGCGCCGCGCTCGGCAAGCGGAGTTAATATACCGCTGGAGCCCGTGGGAGCGGTCAACGGGGCCAAGGTCAGCGGCGGGTAAAGCACGCGTCGCACGCAATTCCTACAGAGGCGGCGTTAGGCAAAATTTGGTTTTGTTAAGGCGAGCGCTGGCCGAGCAGCGACGCATGCTTGATGCGCTGATTTACAACGAAACAGGCCAGCGATCCCCTTGACGCGCCTTCGGGCGCGTTATTAGGTTATCGCAGGATTCAAAGGAAACGGCGGAGGCCCCTAAGCGAGCTGGGAGGAATTTGAGAGCCGTAGGCTGCTAGGGTTCCTCAGATCCGATAAGGACGTTGGTGGATGAGCCTATACGACGAAATGAAAGGCTGGCAGAGCGGGATCGGGGCGCTTTTTGGCTTCGTTGCATTAATTGTTGGCGCGCTCTGGAATTTTCGCTTGAATCGGAGAAGGGACGCAGCCTTGCGAACCGAAGAAGCGATTTCCGTCGCCGCCGCTCTCTATGGCGAGATAGTTCTCCTTCGGATGGAAGTCGCCGCATTGGCACGAGCCGTATCCAGAGTGGCTGTTTCGATCGGAACCCAGCGCAATCCAATCATTAAGTTCGATAAGCACTTTATGGACGCGCATGTTGTCTCCGAAGCGATCCTATACAAGGCGCTCGCCGCGAAACTGGGTCTTTTACCCGCACAGCTAATTATTGCCATCACGGAATTTCACAACAATATTCAGCAAGTGCGAAACGCCCTCCCGCTTCTGATCGATGACCCTACCCGAGGATATGTGTACGGCGCATCGAATGTGCTAGTACCT
>Ga0187883_10000263_pt1 | contig 35915 bp, 38 predicted proteins | sample June2016WEW_20_1_2_FD_132966 | JGI IMG/M metagenome (GOLD analysis project Ga0187883, IMG submission 132966) | Peatland microbial communities from SPRUCE experiment site at the Marcell Experimental Forest, Minnesota, USA - June2016WEW_20_10 | ecosystem: Environmental > Terrestrial > Soil >...
GGACTTGAGCTCCGGCCTGAGCTCCGGCCTGTGCGTCGGTTTGAGTGTCGGCTTGAGCATCGGCCCGAGCAACGACAGCCTCCGGCAGAGCGGGACCCAAGATGACTATATCCACGCGACGGTTCATGCCGCGGCCTTCTGCGGCGAGATTGGTCGCGATCGGATGATATTCCGCGTAACCGGCAGCGCTCAGGCGAGCGGGAGCGAAACCTTCCCGCACGATAAGGAGCCGCACAATCTCCGTTGCCCGGGATGTAGAGAGTTCCCAGTTCGAGGGAAACTGCGAAGTGTGAATGGGGACGTTATCGGTGTGGCCTTCGATTCGCAAGCGATAGGCACGCGGCCGGAGCAGGTCGGCGATGCGGTCGAAGGCGGCCTCTGAAGTGGACTTCATCTGGGCCGATCCATTCTCGAAAAAGCCGACCTCACGCAGACTGATGATCAGGCCGTCGGGCTCGATCCGCATGGCGATTTCCTTACGCCTGATTTCCGGGGCAAGCATAGTTTCCAGTTCGGCATGCAACTGCGCCAGATCGCCGTTCTCCACGTCCGTACCGAGGGCGCCCTCAGGGTGAGACGAGATTCGGCCAAGGCTCGCGGTGCGCTCCGTATTTTCGATGGCTTGCGCCGTGCTGAAGGGCATGGGCGCGGATAGATCGATGGGCACTACTGTCGTGGAAGCCTGAAAGACTCCCATCTCCTGGAACGCGACCTGAATGGCTAAAGCCAGTTTTCCGACTTTTCTCTTGTCCACTTGCGACGAAGCGTAGAGCACCACAAAGAAGGCAAACAAGAGCGTGATGAAGTCCGCGTAGGAAACCAGCCAGCGATCATGGTTGGTGTGACTGGGGCGTCGCCGGCGGCGGCTCATCGGTTCGAGTCCCCGGCATCGGAGTTCCCATCATTGGAGTTGGAGTTGGAGTTGGCCAAGCCAGCGCCGGCGGCCGGTCCGTGAGCGTCCGTAAGGAAGCCGAGCAGCTTCGCTTCCAGAATTCGCGGGTTCATCCCTTCGAGGATCGATATCACACCCTCGAGAGTCATTTCGCGGATGATCTGCTCGTTGCGAATGCGAATCTTAAGTTTTCCTGCGCACGGCAGCAAAATGAGGTTGGCGGCGCCGACTCCGTAAAGAGTGGCGACGAAGGCGACGGCGATGCCTTTTCCGACTTCGTCGATTTTGTCCAGATGCTGCATCACCTGGATCAAACCGAGCACCGCTCCGATGATGCCGATGGTGGGAGAAAATCCACCGGCCGATTCGAAGAGCTGGGGAATTTTCTCTTCCTGCTCTTCTTTGTTATCCAGTTCGAGCTCCATGATCTTGCGAAGTTCCTGCGGTTCGGTGCCATCGACCGCCAACATGAGGGCGCGGCGCAGGAAGGGTTCGTGGATGCTGTCGAGTTCTTTGTCCAGAGAGATGATGCCTTCCCGCCGCGCCTGGTTCACATACTTGACCAGAAGTCCGATTGTCGATTGCGCACTCTGTGCAGGCTCGACGAGGACTTGCGCGAGCCGCCGGAACGCACTCAACGCCACCGGCAAGGGATATTGAATGAGGACCGCGCCCAGCGTTCCGCCAAACACGATCAGGGCGGCCGTGGGCTGAATCACCTGGCCGAGGTTTCCCCCCTCCAGCATCAAGCCGAGCAGGATGCCGCCGATAGCCAGCACTAAGCCGACGAGGGTTGCCTTATCCACGGAGGCTCCTATCTCTCGCCCGCCGGCGGGCCATCGCCCTCGCCATTTCCAACGGCATTACCAGCAACCACCGGCGGAAGAGCGGAACCATTGTTATCCGAGCAGAGCATGAAGCCCTGCATCACGGAGCGACGGAACTGTACCACCCGATCGAGGACGTCCTGGGCACTTTCACGTACGACAATTTTGTCGCCATTTACCAGGGTGATGACGGTATCGGGAGCCTGTTCGACGAACTTGATCAGATCGGAATTGACCACCAGCGAGTGATTGTTGAGGCGGGTGAGCTGGATCATGTTTGGCTCCTGATTTGATTCCTGATGCTTGACTGCTGGACGGAAGAAAGCCCGCCACTTATAAGGCTTCATCAGTAAAGATCGGCAGAAACAAAGATGGCGGGGCAGAAGACCGGGAAAGAGCCTGGTTACCTAGGGGCTATGCCGTCCGAGACTTGTGGAAATAAAGCCCGGACGGACCAAGCCGATATTCCACAGTGAACGCAATTGGGTTCCGCACGACAAACGGAACGAGCTCCGGGAAGGTTTCGGGGACGGCTCCCAAAATCGGAACCAACAAGGAGCAATTCAATGGCACTTACCATCTTAAATAACATTGCTGCGATCGCTGCGGAAAACCAGCTCAACGTCACCAGCAACAGTCTCAACTCAGCCCTGGAGCAGTTGTCTTCAGGTTCACGCATCAATAGCGGCGCGGACGATCCGGCTGGTCTGGCCATCGCCAACGGCTTGGACGCCAACATCGCGGCGCTGACGCAATCCGCGAGCAACGCCACGGACGGCGTCGGCGAACTGCAGGTAGCAGATGGCGCGCTGTCTCAGGTCACCACGCTGCTCGACCGCGCGGTCACGCTGGCCACTGAATCCGCCACCGGCACGGTATCCAATTCGCAACGCACCGCGATCGACACCGAATATCAATCCATCAAAGCTGAAATTAACAGCATCGGTTCCACCACCAACTTCAATGGCGGGCAGGTGTTCACCGCTAACACTCTCAATGTGTTCTTGAGTGACGGCAGCACCTCCGGCAGCAGCAACATCGGTGTGACAACCGGGCTCCTGTCCTCCAACAGCCTCGCCTTAGGGGGAGCGACCGCCGCCACCGGCACCCTGACTGAAGCGGCCGGCTCGGCTGCGGTTGCCGCCACCAGCACCCTGAGCGCTACCGGAACATTAGTAGGGTCGACCGTTTCCACCAATTTGCTGACCATCACCGCCACTCCAACCGCCGCCGACTTCGTGACGATCAACGGCCAGCAGTACACCTTCGTGGCAGCCGCCAACGTGAACCTTGCCGCGGGTAACGTCGCGATCGCCACGGGTGGCACCGCTGCCCAAAACTTAACTCAAACCATAGTGAATCTGGCGGCTGCGATCAATGGCACCCCTGGTGGCGCCGGAACCGCCTACGCCAGCGGAACCCCCACCAACACTGCCGTCACCGCAGCGGCCGGGGTGTTGGACACACTTACTATCACGGCAAAACTTAATGGCACGGCCGGAAACGGCGTCACTGCGACGTCAAGCTCGGGAAACGGCATCTGGGGCGGGGCCACAACCGCTATCAATGGCAACACCGTAACGGTTGGCGGCAAAGTCTACCAATTCGTAGCTGCCCTCAGCAACACTCCTACGGCGAATGAGGTGCTGCTCGGTGCCACCAACCAGGCCGCCCTTGCGGATCTCGCGCTTGCGGTCAATCAAGGGACGGGCGCCGGAACCGACTACGGCACCGGAACTGTGCAAAATGCCAACGTGACGGCAGGAGCAGTTACCGGAGCCGCAGACACGGCCGCGCTCGCCTTCGCCGCCAGCGTACCTGGCGCCGCTGGCAACTTTATCCAGGGGGTCATAAGTGCAAACGGCTCTTGGACCGGCGGGGGTGCCAGCGAAGATTTCACTGGAGGCGCCAATACCGGAACCGCTCCGATCGCCGTCGCGGGCGACACCGTGGCTGTGGGCGGGCTAACTTACACCTTCGTAAACGCCCTCAGCAGCACTCCGGTAGCCGACCAGGTTTTGGTGGAGGCTACGGACGCTGCCAGCCTTGCCAACCTGGCGAATGCCGTCAACGGCGGGACCGGCTTGGGCACTGACTACTCCAGCAACACCGTCGCGAACACCAACGTCACGGCAGCGACTGGGTCAAACGCGGCTGGCCTAAGCACAGTCACCTTCAGCGCCATCGTCACGGGCCTTGCCGGCAACACGATCGCTTCCACGACCACCGGGTCGGCGGCCAACACCTTCGCTAACGCGGAATTGACTGGAGGCGCGGCGGGATCGATCAACGACCTGTTAACCCAATCCGACGCGCAGGCAGCCTTAACGCTCATCAACACCGCGGTTTCAACGGTTGCCGCCCTGCGCGGCAATATTGGATCCACCGTCAACCGCTTGCAAAGTGCATCGAGTGTCATCAACAACCAGACGCAGAACCTGACTTCGGCGGAAAACGACGTCACGGCCGCGGACATTCCGACGGTGGTGGCTAACCTTTCCAGTTACTCGATTCTGGAGCAGACCGGTATCTCCGCGATTGCCCAGGCTAACCAGCAGCAGCAACTTGTTTTAAAGCTGTTGCAGTAATACGAGGTTTTGGCACAAGAGGAGGCGGACAACCAACCGCCTCCTTTGTGCTATTCCGGGAGTAGTGGGCTATGAGCGTCGGTCCGATTGAAAGCTTTCCGCCGGCAGAGAGCGCGCAGGCAGTGAATCCAAGTGTGGGTTCGAGCCGCGCTGAAGCACGTCCCGAGTCAAGCGCTGCAGAGGAAACGACCCAGCCGGTTTCGGGAACTTTGCCAAAACAAGAAACCTCCATCGCGAAAAATGTGCCCTCAACCTACCAATTGCCAGAGGATGTAGTCGAAGTGCACCAGGATCCTGAGACTAAGGACCGAGTAATCATTCAGTATCTGGATCAGGCCAAGAACGTAGTCCTGCAAGTGCCGAGCAACCAGGAACTTGGCGTGGAACGCGGAATCGCCGAGGAATTTCAACAAGCGGCGAAACTGCGCGCCAGCGCGGATACAGCAGCATCCGGAAGCGAAGGAGAAAAAACTCATGGGGATTAGCTTTAACGCCGCGGCTTTGCTGAATGGAAACGGTATCGATGTGAATTCCGTTGTGTCCGAGATTGAGGCCGCCCAGAGCGGGCAATTGACCGCCTGGAAAGCGGATCAAACCACTCTCCAAACCCAGGCGACCGCCATCGGCACCATTAATACCGACCTCTCAAATCTGGCGAGCGCTGTTCAAGGGCTATCGAACGGAGCGCTCGGGCAGCTCACCGCCAACTCATCGGAATCGGCGATTCTGACCGGCACGGCGCAGAGCGGGGCCACGCCAGCTAACTACACCATAGTGGTCACCGGCCTGGCTTCTACGGGAACCCTATACACGGACGAGGTAGCGAACGCGACAACATCGATTCTTCCCAGCGGGCAAACCACGGGAGAGCTCAATCTACTGATTGGAGGAACGGGCGGCACGGCGGCTAACATCGCCATCACGGCCGGCAGCAACGATACGCTGACCACGCTCGCCAAGTCGATCAATACGCAGAGCGCCACCAACAATTGGGGCATCACGGCCAGTGTGGTGACCGACGCCGACGGCGCGCGTCTGGCAATCTATAGCCAGTCGACGGGCAGTGCCGGAGCGCTGTCCATTCCCACCGGCGCCGGCAACAACACCACGAGTCTGACGTTTCAGCCGCCGGTCGGCGGCGCCAACGCCGAAATCTCAATCAATGGAATTCCCTACGCCAGCTCGACCAACACGGTCACCGGCGCGATCCCCGAGGTGACCCTGAACCTGGTCAGCGCCGATGAGGACACGCCGGTAACATTGACGGTCGGCCCAGATACCACCGCCATCACCAACTCGATCAACAATTTTGTTACGGAATACAATACGGTCATCGGCGATATCAATACCCAGTTCACCGTCAATGCCGCTACGGGCAACGAAGGACCGCTGGGCTCGGACACTTACCTTCGGAACCTGCAATCCAGCCTGGCAGCCGACGTAACCTACGCGACTACCGACCCGACTTCGGTTAGCAACGGTTTGACCAGCCTGGCTTCGCTCGGCATCATCACCAACAGTGATGGAACTCTCACCGTGAACCAAACGCTGATCGATACGCCAACCGAGTATTCCCCCGCCTTCCCCGATGTGCTCAACGCGAACCTCAACGGAGTGCTAAATTTTTTCACCAATTCCAACTCCACCGGCTTCGCCGACAACTTAAGCACCGCCCTCAGCAGTTTGACGGACCCGTCGACGGGGGTTTTGAACCAGGACCTGGCCTCGAACCAGAGCCAGCAGAACGACCTTACCACCGAAATAACCAACTTTCAGACTCAACTGGCGGCTCAGACCGCGCAGTTGGACCAGGTGTTTGACCAAGTCAATGCAAATCTCGAACAGTATCCCTTCACGTTGCAGGAGATCACGGCGGCGTTGGGGTCACTGATCGTTGGCGGAACCACGGACACGACTCCGACCGAGAACGCGAATACGGCCCCGGCTACCGGGGAAAGCGTGGACGGCAGCAGCAGCGCTAGCAGTGGCAGCTAATCGAAAGGACGTACGGTCATGAATATCCAACAGTCGTATCGCGAGTCGGCGGTTCGAGGTGCGACCCCGCTAGCACTCGTGGTGCGCCTTTACGAACAGATGATCGAAGATCTGCGGCAAGTGGCAAACGCCATCGAGCAGAACGACATCGAGCGGCGGAGCAATCGAATCAAACACGCGCTTCTGGTCATCGCGCATCTGCAATCGACACTGGATTTTGCCCAGGGAGGCAAGGTCGCCCAGGATCTCAATCGTTTTTATGACGCACTGCGGCAGAGCGTGGTGCAGGTGCAATTCCATCCTTCGAAACGAGGCGTGACCCAGTTGATCACAGACTTGCTGGCGGTGCGAGAAGCCTGGATCCAGGTAGAGCGAGCTGAGAATCCATCGGTCACCACTGCTGACCGAATAGTTCTTTCCGGCGCCCCGGACCCCGGGTCCGGTCTTGCGCACGATGCTGTGCACGATTTTGTGCACATGGACTGGAACGGATAATGCCACCGGACGCGCTCGAAACTTTGCGCCAGGTGAATGACAACCTTCGTTCCGCGCTGATTCGACTTCGTCCGGAGCGAAGGCACTGTTCGTCCATCCGGCCCCAGGATTTCTCCAACATACTCAGCCAGCTCTTAAGGGCAGCGGAGTGTTTGCGAGGTCGACCGCAAGCTTCCGAACTAGCCAGGGCGCTCGAAGAAGAAGCGCTCAAATACCGCAGCAACCTGGAAAAGCTGAAACATTTCCTGCCCGACCTGCAGTTGCGCCTGCTGGCCGAGAAGTCGCGGCTTGAAACCGCGCGAGCCCACGTAGCCGCGGCCGCGATCTGGGATCGAGCGAGCAAGAATTATTGAGTCATTCGATCGCTCAGTCCTTCGACCATGCGATGACGCAATGTTCCCGCTCTACGACAAGTAATTGAAGAGATTATCCTGCGCGAGCTTGCCGATGGCGGCTAGCGCGGCCTGGCTATCGGTTTGAGTTTGGGAGAGACTGGTGGCGGCCGCAGCCATATCCACGCCGCCCAGCGTGTTCTGCTGCTGGCTGATTTGCAGCTGGGCGGCATTGAGGTAAGTGCTCTCGGACTGCGTCTGGTCGATAGCATTGCCATAGAACACGGTTTGCGCGGAAAGATAGCTGGAAGCGGCGCTTACGGCGTTGACGGCGGTTCCAATGCCGTTGTTAGTCTGCACCGCCTGGATCAGGTTGTTGACGGCGAGAAAAACGCTATTGCCGGTAGCGGAAAACAGTTGCGATCCGGGCAGGTTGACGGCAAGCTGGTATCCATTGCCGATCGATACCTGATTCACATCGTTGTTGCCGTTATAGGTGACGCCGGAACCGGAAGGGTCGCTAGGGTTGACCACGTATGGCGCCGCATTCGTAGCGGTGCCAGCGAATATGTAATTGCCCTCGTACGCCGTGTTGGCCAGCGACACAAGCTGAGTCTGAATGCCCTGCAGCTGAGCCACAATCGCGGCCTGGTCGCTGGCGTTCACAGTGTCATTTGCGGCCCCCACGCCCAGGCTGAGGGCCTGTTGCAACGCGGTCGTGACCGAAGCGAGCGTCGCACTGGCAGTCGAGAGCTGGCCTTGCACTGCGCTGATACTCTGCAGATAGCCGCTGTTGAAAGTGGCCTGATCGTTGTTCTCGACCAGCAGGGCAGCCGCGGTCGGATTGTCGGAGGGCTCGTTCACGCTTTTTCCAGTCGAAATCTGGAGTTCCGCTTGTTGCTCTTCCAGTTCGGTCTGGTTGAGCGCCGCCAGCAGGTCGGGCATGGGATTCGGATTGACGCGCATGAGATGTCACCTCAAGAGAGTTACTCGTTAGTCGTTAGTCGCTAGTCGCTACTCGTTATTCTTCCGCCTCGTCCATGCCCAGATTTACCGCATCGAGAAGCAAGAGGTTGATGGTAGAGACGACTTTGGCCGCCGATTGATAAGCCGTCTGATACTGGATGAGGTTGGACGCTTCTTCATTGAGCGATACGCCGGAGACGCTCCCGTTCTGGTCCTGCAGCTGTTGCAGGATCAAACTGGAGGAGTCGGCATCAGCCGAAGTAGTTGCCGTATCGCTGCCCACTTGAGCGACCACGCTGGCATAGGAATTGATCGGTGTCTGCCCGTTCGCCAAGTTGGTATCGGCAACGGCGGAGAGCACGGCCAGATTTCCGTTGCTGCCGACCGTGCCATCGGAACTGGCGGCAATCAGCGACGGGTCGGTCATGCTGACCGTCAACGTAGCCGCTGCGCCCACTCCGCTCACGGGTGGAGGCGTAAAGATGTTGCCGCCGGCCGCGCCATTCAGATCGAAGCCCTGTGCGTTGGCGGCGTTGAGGCCGTTGGCCAGACCGGCCGCCAGTTGATCGAGACTGCTGCCAATGCTGGGAATTTCCTGATCGCGAACCTGAATCAAACCGGCCAGGCTTCCACCGGTCAGCGAGCTGGTAATGTCCTCGGTCCCCGCGAAGACGTCGTGCACGCCGCCGCTGCCCAGCTGGGTCGTGAGCGCGAAACTTTGCGATCCGGAGACCAGCGTGGTCCCATTCGAAGTCGCCAGTGTGACGCCTTGATCGGTCGGAATGACCTGGACATCGACCAGTGCGGAAAGCTGCTGGATCAGGTTGTTCCGTGTGTCCACCAGGGTACCGCTGCCGTTGCCCAGGGTTGCGCCCTGTACGTTGCTGATCTGCTGGTCGACACTCGCGATCTGCGAGGTCAGGGAATTCACCTGCGTGACCGAACTGACGATGTTCTGGTCAATGTTGCCGCTCTGCGTTTGCAGGCTGCTGGCCGCGGAGTTGAAGTCGGTGGCAAGAGTCTTAGCCGCGTTCAGCACGCTCTGTCGCAGGTTTATATCCGTGGGATCGGGCGCAAGTTGCTGCAGGCTGTTAAAGAAATTGCTGATGTCGGCCCCGATGCCGGATGTCGAGCTCGCGAACTGAGATTCAATCTGTTGCAGTTGCGTCAGCGCCGCGTTAAGCGAGCTGTTCTGCTGCGTCGACTGATTGATTTGTATTTGCAGGATGGGATCGCGCAAGCTCTCGATTTTTTCGAGGACCACTCCCGTGCCCTCGCTCAGCGCTCCCTCAGTGATCGGGTCGCCCGCGGCGATGTCGCTGACCTCCCGCGAGTATCCGGGAGTGTTCGCGTTGGCCACGTTGTTGGAAGTGGTGGCCATCTCCTGCTGACTGACCGAGAGCGAACTCAGGGCAATCGAAAGGGACCCGAACAAACCCGACATGCGATTCTCCGTTCGTCGTTAGGCGTTAGGCATTAGGCATTATTCTGCGGCTCGACATTCTGCGGCCCGAAGCCGGACTTCTGTCCTGACCATGCGGGGATTGGCCGTATAAGTGACGGCGCAACTGTCGACCACACGATTCAGCACAGCCAGGCTGCGTTCGAGGTGCCGCAGCAGCGACCAGTGCACGCGCGTGAGATACCGGATGCGAGCTCCAAGAGTGTGCCACTCCGCTTGTAGCTGGGCGGAGCGGTCCGCTTCGGGGGAACTACCGGATGTGGCTGCCGATCGCCGGCCTGCCGCGGGACGAAGTTCGTTTTGACGCAGCCCGTCTTCGAGACGGCTCCATTGCCGGCAGAGCTCCGCCTGATGCGCCGCACCACGCGCGATCGCTTCCGCGTCGTTTCGCACCAGTGCCAGCGTGCTCGACTCCAGACTCTCCGCCAAGCTGCGCAACAGGGCGAGCCGCTGCTCGATCAGCTTGCTGAGTTCGGGAAGCGAGGTGTTAATATCGTCCATAGCAACGCAGCTTTTCGTTCTCGGTTCTGCAGATCGTCAAGGGATGGTCAGGCGGGATCGTCGCAAAGTAAGATCGTCGCGAAGTAGGATCGTCGTCAACCAAGAAGTGTTAGACCAAGTTATCGGCCAAGTCGCTATTAGGTCCAGGCCGAGTCGCCACCACGATCAAGCCAAGTCATCCAGTACGTGCTTCGGAGAATCCGGCTCCTCATCTTTATTATCTTTATTGTTATTTTCCTCTTCGACATTTTCTTCCGCGCTCGCTTGCTTGGGCGCCGCCGGGCGCTTCGGCCGGGGCACCGGATCGCGCTCCTGGCCTCGCTTGTCCAGCGCCCGCAGCAGAGCCGGATCGATCGCGTTCGTGATCAACGGATCCATCATTCACCCCGGCTAGGCTCGGATTTCGCTTTCGCCACCGAGATCGCTGACCAGCGCATCGGCAACCTGGCCCGGAGAAACCGAATACTCGCCATTGGCAATCGCCTGCTGCAGCGATTGCACCTTGGCCTCGCGAATTTCAGGCTGCGTCAGAACCTGGGCCGCGAGCGATTGTACCCGTGTCTGATCGAACGAATCCAGGCCCGGAGTGCCAATAGAAGCGCCATCCGAAGCGCCGGCCGCATTACTGTTTGCCGTGCTCCCCGAGGCCCCAGCCTGCCCGGCCCGACCCGTTTTGCCATTTTCCGGGGGCTCGACTCCAAATGTTGTGAGATCGACTCTCATAAAAATTCTCCAATCCCCTGCTGCCTCTTACATCGGCAAATTCTTAAGGAATCTTAATGTCGAGGCCGCTCGTCCGCAGACGCATCGCGCCTCAACTCTAAAATCGGCAGAGTCTCGGAAAACTTTAGCGCTCCAGCTGAAACCCCGGTTCAGCCTCCACCCGATACCTTTGGTGGCTGCAAATGGCGTAAGACCAGCCGCGCGATGCCAATCCCACCCCGGGCCGCGATCGCCTGCGCCAGCGCCTGGGTTCCCATCTGGCGATAATCGCTTGCCCCCGGAGTTTTCGAATCCTCGGAATCGCCCGCAAACGTCTTCTGCAACGCGTCCAGCACCGGGGTGAGCAGCAAGGCCTCAAAATCGCGCGCCGCCTTTTCATTTTTCAGGACATCATGCTTGGAAAGCGCTCTCGCCGCTGTAGGGTTGGCCGTGGTCGAACGGTTCAAGCTGGCCGCGAGCGAGACATTCATCGAGCCCGAATTACTTGGCATGCAGATCACCTCTCATTAGTAGTGTCCGTATAGTAGTGTCCGTATCTTCATAGTCGATAACCTCGCGCTAGATCACTTCCAGGTCGGCATCGAGCGCTCCGGCCGCTTTGATGGCCTGCAATATTGAAATCACGTCGCGTGCCGTCGCACCCATGCTTTGCAATCCGCCGACCAACTGGTCGATGCTGGCGCCTTCGCCGATCTCGAGGCGCCGCGCCGGCTTGTCCTTGGCCTGCACTTCAGTGTTGCCCACAACCTCGGTTCTTCCCGCCGAAAGTGGCGCGGGCTGGGAAACGGAATACTCCGTCGAAATTTGCACCGAGAATCCGCCATGCAGAATCGACACCGCTCCAAGCCGCACGTCTCTCCCCATCACCACGGTTCCCGTGCGTTCGTTGACCACGACGCGGGCGCGCCGGTGCACGATGACAGAAAGATTCTCGATTCTCGCCAGAACCGCCGTCAGGTTTGCAACGCCCGTAGCCGCCGGATCGACTTCGACTCGTCCGCCGTCGCGCGCGCTCGCGACCGCATGTCCGAATTCGAGGTTGATGGCGTCGGAGATTTCGCCCGCCGTCGAAAAATCGGGCTCCCGCAAGAGCAGCGAGACTGGAGACAAGCGATTGAAATCGAAGGCCAGACTGCGTTCCACTCGCCCTCCCGCCGGAACTCTTCCAAGGGTTGGGTGATTCATCTGCTTGCTCGCGCCCGCGCCTCCAACCGCATACCCTCCCACTGCGATCGCGCCCTGGGCGGCGGCGTAAACCTGCCCATCCGCGCCATAGAGTGGAGTCAGCAACAGCAGGCCGCCCTCCAGGCTCTTGGCATCGCCGATCGAGGAGACAGTCACATCTAGTTGGGTGCCCGGCCGCGCGAACGCCGGCAGGCTGGCAGTTACAAACACGGCTGCCACATTGGCGACGCGCGCCGTCAAGGGAGGAATCTGCGCCCCCATGCGCTGCATAATATTGGCTAGGGTCTGAGTCGTGAACACGGTCTGCTGGCTGTCCCCTGTACGCGTGAGCCCGACCACCATGCCGTAGCCGATCAGCGGATTTTCCCGTACGCCTTCGACGCTGGTCAGATCGCGGATCTTGATCGCCACTGGGTCGTTTGCGAAAACTTCGTTCGGAAAAACAAAAACAAAGAACGTACCGGAAAACGCAAGCACGAGCGCGAGGCTGCGTACGGATGCGTGAAGAAGACCGGCGGTAAAAGCGGCTTTCATGTAAGTCAAGACTCCTGCAAGAGAAAGCTAGAAATCCAGAAAATTCAAGAGGAAGCGCAGCACCCGATTCGGCGGCCGCACCCCGTCCGAGATCACGCCTTTGCCCTTGATCTCCAGTTCGAGATCGCCGACCGAGTCCGAGGCGACCATGTTGTTCGGTCCGATATCGCCCCGGCGCACCACCCCGCGTAATACGATGGTCTGCTTCTCGTGGTTCATGTTGATGACCCGTTCGGCCTCGACCACCAGGTTGCCACTGGCGAGAACCGCGACCACTCGGCCGGAGAGGTTGGTGGTCACGTTGGTAGCCGTGGAAGCCGCGCCTTGGCCGGCCAGAGCCTCGTTCGAGGTCAGCCCGAGCAAGCTCGATACTCCTCCGACCTTGACCTTGCCGGGCAACGAAGTAATGCCTGAACTTGTCGTTAACGTGCGCGCCGTCGTCACCGCGTTGGCGTTCGTTGCGGTCACGCCCTGCACCACGACGATCTCGATCAGGTCGCCGACAAACATAGCTTTGTAATCGGTGCTCAGAAAGGCCAGCCGCCCCGAGTCCAACCAGATGCTTCCCAGGGAAAGCGCGGACGCGGCAGGTTGCCCCATCTGTTCACGGGCAAGGTACTTTGCCAACCCGTCCTTCTTCGCCTCCCGCTTCGACGCGTTCAGCCATCCCGTCGTCAGCACCAGCAGGCAACACAGCGCCATTTTCACTTATGTCTCCTTGGGGAGGTCAGAGGGCAGAGGTTAGATTGCAGAGGTTGAACCCCAGCGATTTCACCTCTGCAAAATCTAACCTCTGCCCTCTGACCTCTTACTTCTGACCCCATGCCTACTGCGGCAAAGCTTCAAGCCGGGCTGGTCCGGTCACTCGCGCTGGGAAAACGTGCCCATCCAGGCCGCGCACGCGAATCACTTCGCCCTCATGCCCGCGCTCCAGACAAGTCACACTCGCGGTCATGCGCATACCGCTGGAAAGAAACACCGCAGTCGCAGGGTCTCCAGGGCGCACCGCGGGTTTCGGCGCGGCTTCCTGTGTCCGGCGCGATGCCAGCGCCGAATGCGGCCCCGACGTCAGCCGGCACGACTTGGCGCGCTCGCCCGCGTCCGTATTTACAGAGTTCGGAACCGAGTTAGGTCCCGAGTTCGGAACAGAGTTCGGAACAGGGTCAGGCAGATAGACCAGGAACGGCAGGCACTGCCCGGGCTCGCCGCATTGCAGGCGGAATTGCATCCGTCGCGGACCTTCGTCCCAGCAGGCCGACGAGACCCGCAGTTTCCGTCCGGCAAGCGCCGGCAGAGCCAGCGGCAGATCGAGATCCTCGACCCTCGGCAATTGCGAATCCGAAAGCCCTTGTTGGCGGAGTTCCGCCGCCACGGCCTGCCACACTTCCTGGCGCGGGACCGGAGTCGGTGACACGGCCGTCCGCAGGCGAGAGTCTGTCGTCGAAATCGCGGCCGATATTCCCGCCGAAATTCCCGCCGAAGCCTCCGCCGAAATCTCTGCCGCGACTTCCGCCGAGAGCAGCGAGCCCGATGCGATTCCGAAGGCGAACAGGTAGCGGGCAAAAATAAATCGCGCCATCACTCAGATCTCTACTTTCCCAAGCTAGCTGGTTCCATTGCTTCCCGATCACTTACCGAGATTGTTGACGAGCTGGAACATTTCATCGGCCGCCTGCACCACACGGGAGCTGGCTTCGTAGGAACGCTGGGCTACGATCATGTTGATGAACTCATCGACCACGCTGACGTTTGACTGCTCCAGATAGCCTTGCTCGATCTGACCCAAACCATCGGTGCCGCCCGGAGTTCCGACCGCGGCATCGCCCGAGGCGGTGGTGGCCAGATACAAATTCTGGCCGACGCTGTTTAATCCGCCCGGATTCGGAAAAAGCGCCAGTTGAATGGTGCCCACCTGCTGCGCCGCGGTTTGTCCGGCCAGCGTGACCGACACGGTCCCGTCGGAAGCGATCGTGACCGAGGTCGCGCCCGCCGGTATGGTCAACGCGGGCTGCAGCGGATTCCCGGCGGCGGTCACCACATTGCCTTGCGAATCCTGGTGGAATTCGCCGCTGCGCGTGTACGCCGTCTCTCCCGTCGGCAAGAGCACCTGAAACAGTCCCTGGCCTTCGATGGCCAGGTCGAGCGGGTTGCTCGTCTGACTCAGGTCGCCCTGCATTTGCAGAATTTCGGATGCGGCCGAACGCGTGCCGAGGCCTACCTGCAGTCCCGCGGCCACCGTGGTTTGCTGCGAAGCAGCCGCGCCCGGCACCACCATGTTCTGGTAGATCAAATCCTGGAACTGCATGCGGCGGCTCTGGAAGCCGGCGGTGCTGGAGTTCGACAGATTGTTGGCAATGGTATCCAGGTTGGTTTGCTGTGCCTGCATTCCGGTGGCGGCAGTGTAGAGTGCTCGAAACATGAGTTCCTCCGCGTCGCTTTTAGCTCTTAGCCTTTGGCTCTTGGCTAAAAGCTAAGAGCGAATAGCCAACAGCGATTTTTCTAGACCTTTCCCAGTTGCGTGCTGGCAATCTGGTTGAACTCGGTGTCGAACATAGACATACACCGTTGCAGCAGTTCGGCCTGCCGCTGCACTCCAATTAACGTCACCACCGAACTGATGGAATTTACGTTTGAGGATTCGAGCGCGCCCTGTTTCATCCGCGACTGTGGCGCTGGTTTCGCGCTGCCCTCGGGGGCGGAGATCAGGGTTCCACCTTCGGAGGTGAGCATGGTCCCGGGTGCGAACTCCGCCAGCCCGATCGTGCCCGCAACCGCGCCGTTCACCGACAGCGTCCCATCGGAAGCGATGGAGACGACTCCTGCCGGAACGTTGATGTCTTTATTCTTGATGGTCGGATCCTTAAGCGCCAGGTTGTTGAGCACAAGATCGCCCGCTGCTGTCACCAGTTTTCCGCTGCTCGATACCTGGAAGCTTCCGTTGCGCGTGTAACGGATCCCAGCTGCGGTTTGAATGGCGAAGAAACCGCTGCCCTCAATCGCGACATCCAAGGGATTGCTCGTTGTTTCCAGATTGCCCGCGGTCAGATCCATGTGCGTCCCTTCGAGCACCCCAAAATTGTTTGTCGCCGAGTTGAGTACCGAATTCACAACATTGCTAACCGCATTGCTAAGCACATTCGGACCGGACCGGCCGGACGACGCAACCAGCGATTGGAAGGTTGTCTGCTGACCTCGAAATCCGGCGGTGTTCAGGTTGGCAAGATTGTGGGCCGCCACTTCGAGCGCCTGACTCTGCGCGCGTAGCCCGGCGCATGCTGCATATAATCCGCTGTCCACGTTGGCTCCTTGCGGTTACATGGTGCAAGCCTGTAGCCATGACGCAGATGGGAATATTTTCACGATTGACCGTGTTCTGAACCGCTTAGCAGTGGCGCCCGGCAGAGAAACATTGGACGCTTCTTATGAGTTTGCGAGCGAGGAAGACTTTGCCCAGCATAACCCGGAACCCGGCAAATAAAGACTAGGTGTCGAGTCTCAGGTCTCAGGTCTCAGGAAGGTCGCGCCAGGTTTTTCCTGAGACCCGAGACCAGACACCTGGCGTACGATCAACTCTTTAGTTGAAGATGAACAACAACTGGAGCGCCCTCAAACAGCAAGGCGGTTTTCACGGAATTCCCGTCGGCCAGCGAATGGAGTCTGTAGGCTCCGCCGCGGATAACACTGGGCACGCTCAGCATGCATCGTTCATCCGTGCCCGCGAGCTTGTTTTTGAAGTTTCCTGCAATCATGTTGCAGATCTCTCCGAGCGCATCCCCCACCTGTCCGTCGGACTCGGCCGTGTCCCCCAACATTCCCTTGGCAATCTGGCCGGCGGTCCTTGGGGCGCAACACACCGTCACCACTCCGCACAGCGCACCGGCCAGCCCGACGATGGCGGTAATCCCGCCTTGCAATTCGTGTTCGGATGGCGCCACTGATTTCCTCGGGCAGCCCAGCATGATCTCGAAAACTTCGTGCATGGCAAGTTCGAGAACAGGCAGCCAGTCCTCCTCGCGAGACGGTTTGGCAAAGCTGGTGTCTGTGGTCATGGCTTCTTGCCCAGCAAGGGGCAGGGATCAGCTTTGCAGTTGCAGACGTACGGCTACCGGCGCACCCTCAAACAACAGGACGGTTTCGACGGCATTGCCCGCAGCGAGCGAATGCAAGCTATATTCGCCGCCGCTGACGACGCTCGGCACGCTCAACATGCATCGTTCATCGGTGCCCGCAAGCTTGTTTTTGAAGTTTCCCGCGATCATGTTGCAGACCTCTCCGAGCGCGTCCCCCACCTCATCCGCGGATTTGGCTGCGTCCCCCAACATGCTCTTGGCAATCTGGCCGGCGGTCGTCGCGCTGCAGCAGACCGTCAGAATTCCGCACAGCGCCCCCGCTAGACCGATCATGGCGGTGAATTCCCCGTTCGGCGTGTGCTCAGCTGGCGCTACCGGCTTGACCCGGCAGCCGAGCATGATCTCGAAAACTTCCTCGACCGCCAGTTCGAGCACCGGCAGCCAGTTCTCTTCTTTGGAGCGCGTGACAAATGAGGTATCTGTACTCATGGTTTCTTCCCCAGCACGGGCAACACGTGCTCTTTCACCTGATCGGCAGTGAACGGCTTGCGGATGTATCCGCGTGCACCGGCCGTAAGCGCCTGCACCACGTGTGCTTCGCTGCCTTCGGTGGTGATCATCACAATCGGAACGCCTTTGGCGCATTCCAACTTTGCGGCCTCGCGGACAAATTCCAGTCCGTCCATGACCGGCATGTTGATATCGCACAGAATGAGGTCGAGCGTGTTAGCCTGTAACGCGGTCAGCGCTTCGGCTCCGTTCGAGGCTTCCACAACCTTATCCAGCTCGATGCCCGCCTGGCGCAGTGAACGCTCGATGATTTTGCGCATCACCGAGGAATCATCCACGATGAGCGCTCGTATCTTATCCATTGTTTCCACCCACTTTGCGGCTTTGCGTGGTCAGGCCACAAAATCGCGTTGTGCCATTTTCCGGCTGACTTGGTGTACATCGGCAGTCCGAGGCGGTGCTTTAGGAGAATGCGGACGCAATAACCGCCCCCGAGCTGCATGAAAGTGGATTCATATCAGGACTCATCTTCCACAGCCTGCGGAAAAACCCGTGTAGAGACGGGGCTTGCTCCGTCTTGGGGCGTCCGTGAACTATCTGCAAGCACGAAAGGGAGGGGCGCGCCTTCACAGCTCGCGGAAAAACTCAGGTTTCGTATCAAGGTATCGCTTTAGCGATCCGCAAGTTGAGGCGTTGGCGTACAAGGAAATCACCGACCGCATCGGGGGAAAATTGTCCAGGTCCCAGGGAGAACATTGAGTCCTTGAGTCATTGAATTCAATCCCGCGATGATTTAGTACCTCAATGACTCAATTCTGTCTTTATCCGTTATGCTTGATGCAGACCTATGACCCTGCTCGACGCCCAGCCTTATGATACGGCGAAAGCACGGCGGCGGAAAATCCAGGTCATCGCCGTCGTGGCCGCGGTGCTTGTTCTCGCCGCGCTGGCCTGGATGTACCGCAACTGGCCCGAAGAGCACGCCGTCGATAAGTTCTTCACCGCGCTCCAGCATCAGGATTACGAAACCGCCTACGGCATCTACTTCAACGATCCCGGCTGGCGCCAGCATCAGCAGAAATATTCTCAATACACGTACGCGGACTTTTATCGCGACTGGGGACCGGGCGGCGAGTGGGGTCTAGTCAAATCGCACAGGATTTACGGATCGGCCAACACCAAAGGCTTTGGCGGTGGAGGGGTCGTGGTCGAGGTCGTCGTCAACGAGCGCTCCGAGCACGCCCGCATGTTCGTGCAAAAATCAGATAAAACGCTGACCGTGTATCCGTATTAGTTCGTGTGGTGACGGGGCTCTGCCCCGTCCAAGGCGAGCGAACCGGGTGGAGAAGCTCGGCAGCCGCTCTAAGCAGCGAACGCCGCAATCTGCACCAGCGTCTTCTGCAGTGACGTTTCATCGCCCACCGTCACGCAGGTCTTCGAGCGGTCGATCTGCCGCATCAGTCCCCACAGAACTTTTCCGGGGCCGACTTCAATAAACAGGCTGGCTCCCTTCTCGATCAGCAGCCGCACCGACGGCTCCCACCTCACGGTGCCAGTCACCTGGCGAATCAGGGCCGCGCGTGAAGCCTCCGCGGAATCGACAACCGCCGCATCGACATTGCAGACCACTGGGAACGACGGATTCTGAAACGTCAGCGCGCCCAGATCTAGCGCCAGGCGATCCTGCGCCGGTTGCATCAGCGAACAATGGAAAGGCGCGCTGACCGGCAGGTTCACGGCCTTCTTCGCTCCGCGTTCGTGCGCGAGTTTGATGGCGCGCTCCACGGCGCCGGCGTGTCCCGAGATCACAATCTGCTCGGGCGAATTAATGTTGGCCGCCTGGCAAACTTCTCCCTCGGCCGCATCGGTCAAAATTCCGCCGACCTTGTTGGCCGGCATTCCAAGAATTGCCGCCATCGCACCCACGCCCACCGGCACCGCTTTCTGCATGTACTGGCCGCGATTGCGAACCGTACGCACCGCATCGGCAAAGGCCAGCGTGCCCGCGGCCACGTGCGCCGAATACTCGCCCAGACTGTGCCCGGCAACATAATCTGGCTTCAGACCTTTTTCCTGCAACACCCGCCACGCCGCAATTGAAACCGTCAGAATTGCCGGCTGCGTAATCTCGGTCAACTTCAATTTTTCTTCCGGACCTTCAAAGCAAACCTGCGACAGCTTGTAGCCCAGCGCCTCGTCGGCCTCCTCAAAAGTTTGACGCGCCACCGGATAGTTGTCGGCCAGTTCTTTGCCCATGCCAACGGATTGCGAACCCTGGCCGGGAAAAAGAAAAGCAATTCGAGAAGAACCGTTTGTCATAGTAATAAGGTCAGAGGTTAGACTGCAGAGGTAAAACCTTCCCATCTACTACGCCGTCGATTGCAAGAGATTTTCACTTCTGCAATCTGACCTCTAACCTTGCCTACGTCGGAACCGCCACGCTCAACGCCGCCAGATCGCGCTCGATGGTTTCGTTGACCCTGCCCTCGGCAAACTCCGCTGCCACGCGCACCGCATTCTTGATGGCATTCGTATTCGACGATCCGTGCGTGATGATGCATACACCTTTTATGCCGAGCAGCGGAGCACCGCCATACTCTGTGTGATCGAGCCGCTTCTTGAAATCGGAAAACGCATTGCGCGAAAGATACGCGCCCACCTGCCGCGTAATCGTCGACTTCAAGGTCTCTTTCAGTACGGCGCGCACCAGCCTGGCCACGCCCTCCGAAGTCTTCAACGCCACATTGCCGACAAATCCGTCGGCCACGATCACATCCACGTGGCCATTGTATAAATCGCGGCCTTCCACATTGCCAATAAAGTTGATTGGAAGCCGCTTGAGCAGTTGAAATGCCTCGCGCGTCAGGTCGTTGCCTTTGCCTTCTTCTTCGCCGATCGAAAGCAACCCGACCCGCGGATGCTTCATGCCAAAAATCGAACGGCAATAAATATCGCCCATCACCGCGAACTGCTCCAGGTTGACGGCCGTGCAATCCACGTTCGCTCCCACATCAAGCAGAACGGCGGCCGTGTTCAGAACCGTAGGGAACGCCGCCGCCAGCGCCGGACGATCCACGCCCGGCAGCGCACCCAGCACCACTTTAGCCGTAGCCATGGCGGCGCCCGTGTTGCCTGCGGTCACGAAGCCCGCGGCGCGCCCCTCCCGCACCAGCCGCAGTCCAACGCGGATCGACGAATCGCGCTTGCCGCGAATCGCCTCCACTTTGTCGTCCATGGCGATAACTTCGCTGGCGTGAACGACCTCAACCCCCAGACGCCGCGCCCCGGGATAGCGCGCCAGTTCGGCCCGCAGCCGCGGTTCTGGTCCCACCAGAAGCACCCGGACGCCGTGATGACGCGCCGCCTGCAACGCGCCTTCGATCTCCGGCTTCGGCGCTTTGTCGGACCCCATCGCATCGAGTGCGATTATGCTAGGCATGAAAGATGACAGAAGAAGAAACTAGGACTTCTCTTCGACCTCTATAACTTCGCGGCCCTTGTAGGTTCCACACTTCGGGCAGGCGCGGTGTGGCATCTTCTGTTCATGGCAATTTGGACACTCTGACAGCGAGTGCTTCGAGAGCGAGTCGTGTGCGCGCCGCGTGGCGGTGCGCCTTTGTGAATGTCTGCGTTTCGGATTCGGCATGTTTTTTCAGTTCCCGGTTCTCAGTTCTCAGTTCTCAGTTAAGCAGGTTCACTGGGAACTGAGAACTGGGAACTGAGAACTCTCCTTTATTGATTCAGTTTATCCCTGATCTCTTTCAGCGCCGACCAGCGTGGATCTTCCACCTCGTCCACGCACGAGCACTGAATTTCATTCAAGTTTTTGCCGCAGTGCGGACACAAACCTTTGCAATCTTCGCGGCAAATCGTCCGCAACGGCAACGCCAGCAGCACCTGCTCGCGCAGCGTGTCTTCCAGCAGCAAACCTTCGCCCTCGTAATATCCGATCTCGGCCTCGGCGTCGGTGACCGAAAGCTCTGCGTGACCGGAGTCGGTTCCGAGCGGCCGGTATAGAAGATCGAAGCTGCGCTCCACCTCGTGCACAACCGGATCAAGGCAGCGCGCACAAAGCACTTCCAGGCTCGTGTCCAGCTTGCCCTTCACCCGGATGTCCTGCACCACCTTGTGCTTGCCGTGATGTTCCTCGACCAGATCGGCCCGGCCTTCGGCGCGCAACGGCGACCGTTGCCGCAGCTCCCCACCCAGATCAATCGCACCCGGGCTGATCTCCTCCCGGAAATCGACCGGGTGAATCTCCAGATCCTTGATTGCGATGAACATTGGAACTTGGAACCTCCGCCGCCCCCACTCAAATTACCGCAAAGGCCTGCGGAGTGCGCACAGAGACGAAAGTCTCTCAGGGAGCAATATCTAAGAATAAAGGGCTGAAAACGGAGTGTCAAGGCAGGAAGAAGCGAGAAGCGTTTACCATTTTTTCACCGTCACTTCCACCCGTATCAAACCTCACTGACAAACCCGCCGGCATTTCCCTAAAATTCCCTTGTCGCAGCAAATTCGTCCACAACTTTCCCACCCACCCAAACGGAGGAAAGGGGGCAATTCTTTCATGCGATCTTCGTCTTCTTCCAGCAAGCTGAAACTCTCTTTTGACGCTGTCTTTTATTATGTCACCGACATTAACGTATCCGTCGCCTTCTATCGCGACATCCTCGGGCTGCCTTTGGTCTCGCAGGATTACGTTGCGCGCTTCGACCTCGATGGCGTGCTCATCGAACTCGTGCCGCTGCCGCCCGGAACGGTGGTCCCGGGCAGTGGCAATGCCCGCCTCTGCCTCTCCGTCGCGAACTTGCAGGAGTCGTTGGAGCGGATGCGTAACCAGGGCGTCCCAACCAGTAAGATCAAAGAGAAAAAAGACGGCAGGCTAGCCTTTTTTCGCGACCCCGACGGTAACGAACTCTGCCTCTGGGAGAATGCCGAAGCCGGGGATGCGAGAGAGATTGTGAAGTCGGCCGTGCTCTGCGGTTGAAGCGGCCATTGGCCGAATGGCACTGGCGTTCCCGCCCGGAGCAAAGTTGTGCCTCGAAGCCTCCCTAGGGATGTGCTAGACTTTCCCTATGCCTACCCTATACGTGGAAAATGTCCCCAAGGACCTCTACGAAGCCCTGCGCGCCCGCGCCCGCAAGAACCGTAGCTCCATTGCCGCCGAGGTGATTGAGATACTCGGACAGTTCGTTCCAACGCCTGCGGAGCTACGGCGCCGGATGCGCGCGTATGAAGAGCTGAGAAAGATCCAAGCTTCCACTCCTCCCGGCCCTGGGCCATTTCAAACTACAGAAGAAATGATCCGCGAGGACCGTGAACGGTGACCACCTGCGTGGTGGATGCTTGTGTCGCTGCCAAATGGGTTCTGCCTGAGGCTGGCGAGCGACTGCTCGACCAGGCGAATCGTTTAATCGAGCGGCACGTGAGGCGCGAATTGCAACTGCTGGCGCCGACTCTGATCGAGGCTGAGATTGGCAATGTCCTCTGGAAAGCCGTGCGGCGCAAACGCATCAGCCACCAGGCGGCCGAGAATTCCCTGCGACGTTTTACTGAACTTGGGATTCAGGCTATCCCCACCTGCGATCTGCTCGACCGGGCGTTGCAGATCGCAGTGGACTGCGACCGCAGCTTTTACGACAGCCTGTACGTCGCATTGGCGCTCGCCACCAGGACAGAACTCATCACCGCCGACGAACGGCTTGTAAACGCCCTCGGCAGCCGTTTCCCCGTGCGCTGGCTGGGAGCTTTCTAACCCTATCGCAGCCCACCGAGCACGCGCCGCATCGGTTGCCGTCCCGTTCCCGATTGATACACTGAAGCCAAGACAAGGCCCAAAGCCTAGCCCATGCTCCCCAACCAGCGCCATCTCTTCGATATCCCCGACGACGTTGCCTACCTGAACTGCGCCTACATGTCTCCGTTGATGAAGACGGCGATTGAGGCCGGGAACGCTGGCCTGGCCCGCAAAGCACAGCCGTGGCAGATTACGCCCGATCAGTTTTTCACCGGGGCCGAGGAATTTCGCGCCGTTGCTGCTCGGTTGCTCGATGGTTCCTCCGACTATATCGCCATCGTTTCCTCGGCCAGCTACGGCATAGAAACCGCCGCGCGAAATCTTCCGGTCAAAAAAGGACAGAGCGTTCTTGTACTCGAAGAACAGTTTCCATCTAACTACTATCCCTGGCAGCGGCGGGCGGAAGAAGCCGGAGCCTCTCTGAAGATCGTTCCCTGGCCCGATCACAACGACTGGACTGCGGCCGTTCTCGACTCTCTGACCGCCGATGTGGCCATCGCCGCGCTGCCGCACGTGCACTGGACGAGCGGCGGGAAGCTCGACCTCGTCCGCATCGGCCAAGCTTGCCGCAAGCTCGGAGCCGCGCTCGTTCTCGATCTCACGCAGTCGCTCGGTGCGCTGCCCTTCAGCGTGCACGACGTCGAGCCCGATTTCGCCGTCGCCGCCAGCTACAAATGGCTGCTCGGCCCCTACTCCGTCGGGCTTCTCTACGTCGCTCCAAAATGGCATGGCGGAATGCCACTGGAGGAGAATTGGATTCAGCGCGCCAACGCCCGCGATTTCTCGAGTCTCATCCTGTATACGGAAAATTATGACAACGGGGCGCGGCGTTTCGACATGGGCGAGCGCGCGAACTTCGCCCTGCTGCCAGCCGCTGTGCGTGCCATGAAGCAGTTGTTGGAGTGGGAAGTGGCGCAGGTTTCCGAAACCGCCGGAGCGCTGAATCGCCGTTTGGCTGAGGAAGCGGCTGAGGTGGGCTTCGACGCGCCCGCCGAACCGTGGCGCGCGCCTCATTACCTGGCGCTGCGGAGAAAAACTGCGATTCCTAAGGAACTTCCCGAAATGCTCGCGCGAGAAAAAGTATTTGTCAGCGTTCGGGGAAGTTCGATTCGAGTCACACCCCACGTCTACAACACGGTCGACGACTGCGAGCGGCTGGTCGCATGCCTGCGTCGCATCGCCGCAGGAAGTGCTGCTTAAAGTCAGACAATGGAGCGACGGGCGCCTCGCCCGTCCACCAGCGCCTTACGGTTTGAGCGCGGCCGCTCGCCGCTGCGCCAGCGATGCCGCTTCGCTGGACGGATTGTCTTTCGCGACCTGGTCGTAAATCTTTTTGGCTTCGTCCGGCTTCTGCCGCGACTCGTAGAACCCCGCCAGCTCAAGCTGTGCCGTCGCTTTGCTGACGACAATCGTCGGCTTATCGATCAACTGCTTGTACAGGTCGACTGCTTGCGCGTCCTTATTCTCTGTCCGATAAACCGAAGCAAGCGCCAACTTGCCGAGTGCCGCAAGGTCGGCGTTCCGAGAGCCGGCCGTCTCCTGCAGACTGCGCTCCGCGGCCGCGTCATCCCCTAGCTGTGACGAGGCCAATCCCACGAAATAGCGCGCCATGTCGGCCGTGTGCGTGCGCGGATACCTGTCGACGATGTCCTGGAACTGTTTGCGGGCCGCCGTGGCTCGCTCTTGCGACGACGCGAAGCTGTCGTACCCCGGTTCCGCCGGCACGCCTGCCGGTCGCACGGGAGCTTCAAAGGTGCGGACCGCCGTTGAAAGCTCGGCGCTGGCCCTTTCGTCCTGCGAGTTGACGTAGTACCACCCGCCAAACGCGATCGCCGCAATCACGACCACCGCAATGACAGCAGCCACCAGTTTCGCCTGGTGTTCCGCGGTCCAGTGGGCAGCGTTCTCCGCCGCCTCGAACGTGACCTTGCTGAAGCGGTCTTGCTTCAGTTGATGCCGGGTTTCTGCGCGCACGGGCTTCCTTCTTCGCTTAAGTATAGGCTGGCAATTCTTCAGTCTAACAGGGTAATTTCCAGAGCGTCAAAAGCAGGGACTGGCAAATACGAATACTAACGGGGTTGAATGCGCTGCACTTTGCCGGGAGAGGTTGGTCAGAACCAGCGTGGAAAAAAGCCACCCTCCGCAAGCCGCGCGGAGGGTGGGTTATCTACTCAACATATTTACTCAACATATTTACTCAACATTGATCACGCCGAATATACCGTTAGCGTTGTTCTTCGGGCCCGCGGTGTAGAAGAGTTGGTTGGTGGCACCGTTGTTGGAGGAGCCGCCGCCAAACTCGATTCCCCAGAGCTGGTTAATCTTTATGGCCTTGTTGGCAGTGGTTTCCACCGTCCCAACGAAGGCGCCGGTCGTCGGGTTATAGCCATTGATCGTGCCCGCGTTGATGTTGTTGCTGATCAGCAGGGTGTTGCTGAGCGTGCCGAAGTTCGAGGGAGCCATGGCAAATCCCCAGGGCTGATTGAGGGGTTTCCCTTGAGTCAGAGTCTGGACGAACGTCCCGGCTTCAGTAAAGATGTCAATGTACCCACCCTTGGCGCCGCTTTGAGGCGCGAAGGCGACATAGAGTTGGCCGTTAATGTCCTGAATGCCAAAGGGGACATAGCCCCTTGGAGCGTTCGGGTCGGTGAACGACATGACGAAGTTGAAGTTGTTGTCGTAAACGTCGATTTTGTTATTCCACCAATCGGCGGCATAGAGAAAGTTGCCGGAAGCGTGACTGGTAATCGCCAGGCCGGTGTAGATAGCACCCGAACTCGAGTTATTCACTGCGAGCAGTGCATTGTCGGGATCGTTGGAAGACCAGCCGCTGATCGTACCGTCAAGCGTGTCGAAAATGAACGTCGACGCCCAACCGTCGATTTGGAATTCCGACGAACCGTTGTAGACGATGCCCGTGGGCGAGCCCGGGCCGCTGCCGGAAGCGGGTGGAATCGTGACCTCCAGACTCTGCTTCACGCCCGTGCCGGTGTAGAGCGTAGAAAAGCCGGAGCCCTCATCGCTGAGCCAGAAGGGTTCGCTGGGGGCATAGGCAAGTCCCCAGGGATTGATGAGCTGCTTATCGCCTTTCTTGCCGGTATTTTTCACCAGCGTGGTCGCCGCGTATTGCGCTAAGGCGAGGCTGGAGGCAAGAGACAGCGCGAGCACAAGCAGTGCGGCGACTACGAAGTTGTGACGGAACTTTGGAAGCATGGTTCGATACAAAGCTCGATACATAGCGGAACTCTCCTTGAAGCGAAACTAGATGGTGGCCTGGACGGTCGCCATGCCTACCCGCGCAGGGTGGAACGAAAAAAACCAACCTTGCGGCGAAAAGAATGCTATCCGCACAAGCCAGCGCGGTTGTCATGGCGAAGTCAGCGATTTGTAAAATTCTTGTCACGAGCGGACGGAATCGATGGCCTGAAGAAGCAGAATTCCGCCCGGAGTTCGGCCCAAGGCCCCACCCAAAGGGCGCTAACATCATAAGCCAGAAACCCCTGTTCGGGCCGTCAATTCGTCATTGAGCGGAAATAGCGAGCGAAAATAGCTAGCTGCGAACTGGGATTTTTATTGCGCAGCTTCCAGCAGGCCCTTTTCCGCTTTTTCCTGGCACTCGATGCAGTGGCGGGTCCAAGGCACGGCTTCGAGACGCTTGGCGTTGATCTCTTTGCCGCAGGAGACGCACTCCCCGAAGCTGCCTTCGCGAATCCGTGCCAGAGCGCCATCCACCATATTGAGCAACTGGCGGTCGTTGTTGCTCTGGCTGAAGAGGAATTCCTTGTTGTAGGAACTGGCGGCGCGGTCGGCCACATCTTGTGTGGCCTCCTCGTCGGCGGTGCGGCCGTCCTGCTGATTGCGGACCACCATGTGGCGCAGTTCCTGGCGCCGGGTTTCCAGTCTCTTTCTGAACGTCTCTAGTTTCTTCTTATCCATGATTGCTGCCTACGATTGCTGCCTGCGGTGACGCAGGCTCGCGCCCCACAGGCTCCCATCGCACATTAAATACAAACAATTATCGTAAGCGCGGAAGAGATCAGGCGTCAAATGGCTGGATCGGTGGTAGTGGTGCCGTTTGCCGTCCACAGGTTCATTGGCGGTCGGCTTTTGCGGTCTTGCTCGTAATAGCTGGCTTCTGGCCTACAATTACATAGAGGCCGTTTTTCTGGAATCCGCCAACTGACCATTTATCATTTGGGTCGAACCATTCTTGTTCGCTCGTCAGTCCAACTTCAGATAAGGCGTGTCTGATTTTAGGTACCCAATGGGCAGCTAATTGTTCATCTGAGCCTTTCGTAAAGCCGACCTCTATTCCCCGCTTATTGCGTAGTGACGCTCCAAACCATGTCGTCCACTTCGCTTTATTGAAGGCTTCTCCGATGTCGTTTACAAAGTCTTGGCAATCGTCGGTGCCTGTTTGGCACCAGGCGAACATGATCTGTTGTGGATCATCACTGAGCAGCGCTCGCAATTTTTCCTTTTGTGCGCCTGTCAACCGCCGTGGTTCCAGTTCTTTCTGGAGTTGGACTCGTGCAAGCCGCTCAGATTCAGCTTCTTTCTTGGACTCTGCTGCATCACGCTGCGCCTCGGCGATCCTCGCGTCGGCGGTTGAGATTATGGCCTCTGCTGCCTGGACACGGGCTGTTGATTCGGCAATTTTCGCGTCGAACCCTTTGGCGATAGCCTCGGCGTGGGCAGATTCCTTTTCGGCTTCGGCTACTATGGTGTCAGTCATCTTTGAAAGCGCCGTGTCATACTTGGACACGAATCCTTCAAACACGCCCTCTCCTGTAACTCCCAAGACGATTATCACCCAGCCAGCCGCCGCCAAGACCTTGGCACGAGGTGATTCCTCTGGGTATTTCTTCCGATCTATCGGAAGCGTCAGCCAGTATTTATGTTCTCGTGATTTACGTCCGATTGCCTCCAGTACGTCATGCTTAATCTCTAATGCCTCCATTAGAAGGCCGATGCCAACAAGCCCTGTGCAAGCCAAGAGGCAGTCGAAATATCTGTCCCTCAAATGCTGCAGGGTTGCTCTAGTTGCCAAGTCTATGGCTCGGCTGGCAACCGCAACGTTCAGCGATCCTTGGAGTGTGTACATTGCTCAGGATGGAGGCTAGCGAGGACCGGCAATCACGACACTTGATTTTACTTCTAAAATTCAATAAAAAAGTGCAAACCAATTGATTCATAACCCGGCAGTGTAACGAGCGGGTGAGACAAAAAAAGCGGCCCCTTTCGGGGCCACCCTTTTCAAAGAGGCTAGGTGGCGGGAATCAGAGGAAACTCAATTTGGCGCCGCTCCGGGGAGTGGAACGGACAGAGTGAGATGTCAAAAACAATCGAGAGTGAAGCTCTTCCAACGTTGCGACCTCTTTAGCTGCCTGGGAAATAAGCATTTGCCGAACCAAAATGGTAACCTCGGACGGGAGCGCCGGTCTCGTTTTGGGAACTTGTCCAAAATCAGGACGTTAGGGGGAAATCGCCTCAGCGCGGAATAGTGAGCCAAATCACATCGCAGGGTTCGGCGGGATGAACAAAGCTGCACATTGACAGAAGCTAAAGGACAGAAGTTAAGGACAGAGCTTAAGGACAGAGATCGAGGCCTCCCACACAAACGAAAAAGCCCCCTCGGAGGGGGCTCGGGACAAACCGGCGCAGTTTCTAGCTGTCGTTTCTAGCTATCACCAGCGACGGTGCGCACTTTCCCCGGCAGGAAATGGTAAGGCGGCCAGGGACCGGTGACGACCATCTGGCAATTCTTAAGTTGCTTGGCGGCGGTGCTGTAGCGGTTCTGATATTTTTCGATCGACTTGGTATCGATCAGGTGAGCGATATCGAGCAGCATTCCGTCGGCATTTACCTTCTTGCAACTGACTTCTTCCTCCAGCGGGTTAAAGAGCTTGTGCACCTGGACGGACAAAGCGCGGGCTTTGGTCTGCCGCTCGCGCTCGCGCGACGCCTTCTCGCGGAGCTTGATCAGGTACTCGCGGCCCACCGTATCCGGCAAGACAATCTCTTCCATGTTTCCGCGAGAAGACCCGTCACGAACCGTCAGCTTGATGCGCATTTCCGACTTGCCGCGAAGCCGCTCCACACTCTCGCAGAACGTGCGCCGGTTCGATCGAACCGCCTGGCGGATGGCATCTTCGGTGTCGAAAATCGTCCCGAAGCGGAACGGTAAAACGGTCGCGGTTCGGAAGCTCTGGCTGACCACGCGGGCATGTTCTAGAACGGACTTTTCATCGAGTTTGGAGGTCGCGCGATCATATTCACTGACGATCACCGCGAATTCTCCGCTCGGGTAGCTCATGACGGGAGCGGAGTTGACTCCCTGAATTCCATCTAGCAGGAAGGGACGGCGGGCTCGAACACCGTTAGGAAGGGTCGGGTGTTCCGTGAGGCAGTACGCGTACCACGACATGCATTCTCTCCGAATAGCACCGGGGCTTGGGCACCCCTTTAGATTTTTTAACTAGGGCTGCGTTTTCTACCTGGAAGTTTTGGTTTTTTGGGTTAAGGTGAACGCGAAATGCTGCGTCCAAGGCCCATACTACTTTGGTTCCGGCTTTTTTGCAACCTTTCTTATAATGATTGCATCGCCGATTGTCTCAACTTGTTACGAAAGCGTTTTTGGCGCGCTAGCAGGGAGGTTTCAGCGAGTGCATCGCCCAGTCTTGGCGGCTCGGGAAATTGTGGAAAAACAGCTCCTCAATATCGCCCGCAGTCATAGTTGCGGCGTCTCAACAGGCAAGAGGAAGAATTCCGGATTCCGCTTTTGATTTTGGGTGGCGCAGGCGCTTCAGCGCTGCGATTCGGCAGTGGCAATCAGGACCGAATGGGAAGGGCATGGCTTCACAACCTGCTGAAAAGCTCTTGATTTCTCAATTAACGGGAGGGGCATGAGTTCCGCTCGCGCCGTTGAGCCACTGAAGGTGTGTCCGCGCTTCAGAGCGACAACTCAAACAGAGTGCCCCCATAGTCGGGCCCAAACAACGAAGTCGTACCGTAAAGATTCCCCAGAGCGACGGAAATTACTCCGGCATAAGGCAATCCGCCGTCGGCGCCGTCGGTGAAGCTATAGAGCGAAGTGAACTTCCATCCGCTGCCCTTCCGGGGTGCTAACTTGAAAACGGTGCCGCAATCGCTGCAGCTTGTGCCACCGTAGTTCGTGGTTCCGTAGAGGTTGCCGGTTTCGTCCATGGTCACGCCTCCCATCGGGCCAGCGCCGTCGGGACCGCCGAATCGATGCAGAATCTGCTCTTTCCACTTCCCGGAAGACTGGGACAACTTAAAAACCGTGCCCCCGCAGAAGCTGCACACCTTTCCGCCAAATTCTGTCGTACCGTACAGGTTGCCCGCGCTGTCCAGGGCCAAGGCACCCAAGGGTCCTCCCCCATCGCCTGTCTTCGCTCCGTTTTTCGTTCCCCGGAAGGTGTGGAGCACACTGAAGTTCCAACTGCCACCCGAAGGTGAAAGCTCAAACACGGTCCCGCAGCCGTTATCGCAATCCGCCCTTGGATTGCCCCCCTCGGACGCCGCACCGTAAAGATTGCCGGAGCCGTCGATCGCTAAATCGCTGAGGAGAGTAGTTCCATCGCTAAAGCTGGGGTAGTACAGAGTTGAGAATGTCCAGCCTCCGCCGCCGGATGGCACCAGCTCAAAGATCGTACTAGGTGCTCCCCCGCTTCCGGCCCCCGTCGTCGTCCCATACAGGTTCCCGGAATTATCTGGTGTTAGGCCGGTCCACGGCGATGAGCCGTCCGACCCGGCGAAGCTGTGAAGCAATGCAAAAGTCCAATTTCCGTTTGAAGGCGAGAGTTCGAAAACGGTGCCGCAGCCAGCCGGGCAGTCGTCTAGTCCTCCAACATATGCCGTCCCGTAGAGGTTCCCTTCCGAGTCGAGGGTCAGGCGTCCGTGAGGTTCGCCGCCGTCCTCTCCCCCGGTGAAATAGTAAAGGACCGTGTATGTCCAAGCGCCGCCGGAGCGCGAAAGTTCAAACACAACCCCACAATTGTAGGGGCAGTTCGGGCTTTCAAGTCCCCCCTCGGATGTTGTCCCGTAGAGGTTGCCCGCCGAATCGAAAATCAGATTCCCAATGGGAAAATCACCGGTGTAGTAGTCAAAATCGTATAATACGGAAAATGTGTCGGAGGCCCAGGCGCTGCTCGCCGTCGTCAGCACGAGGCCCATGGAGATCAGCACGAAGCTTGCGACTAGAGAGCAGGTTCGACGCATGTTAGCCATCCTCTCTTTAGTCTTTAGCACTACAAAATCTCACGCGAGTATCGTCCGCTCGGCCAAGTAAGAAGCGTCAGGTTTTCGCCTGCTTCAGCCCCGCCGCCCGCTCCTGCAAAGCGATCGTAACCGCGCGCAGCATATCGCCCGCGGGAGCGGGCTTGCCCGTCCAGATTTCAAACTGTCGCGCGGCCTGCTGCACAAACATTTCGACTCCGGGAATGACGGCGATCCCCTTGCTCCGCGCCACTTGCAGCAGGTGCGTTTCGACCGGGTCGTACACCATGTCGAAGACGACGCGCGCCTGAATCTCCGGGTCTTTGAGCGGACAGTCGCGCGTGTTTCCCATCCCCACCGGAGTGGCGTTGATGATGACGTCGAAGGCAATCTTGCGCAGATCCGCGCGTTTGATCGTCCGCGCCTTGGCTTGGCGTGCGAGCTTCTGCCCCTTCGCAGAAGTGCGATTGAGTATCCATACCTCAGCGCCGCGCTCTCTGAGGCCGAAGACTGCGGCCCGGGCTGCGCCTCCAGCGCCGAGCACGAGAACTTTTGCGTTCTCGATGGTGAGGCGCTGCTCCAGCGGACGAATGATGCCGGCGACATCGGTATTAAAACCGTAAAGTTTGCCTTCCTGTCCGCGGACGACGGTATTGCAGGCACCGATCTTGGCCGTGTGCGCATCGGTGTTATCGAGATGCGCAACGATGGCCTGCTTGTAGGGCATGGTGATGCTGAGGCCGTGGAGGGGAATCCCGCGCACGCAGGGCATCAGATCCTTGAGCGTCTTGGCGTGTAGAGGAAGATAAACGCCGTTCACGTTTTCGCGGCGCAGCGCCGTGTTCATGATGACCGGAGAGAGCGAATGCTCGATCGGATCGCCGGCCACTCCATAGATGCGTGTAGCGGCGTCGACTTGATCGATGCGGTAGATATTGCGCAGATGGCGCGCACTGATTTGACCAGGTGCGGTTTTGAGACCGGCACTGGGATCGACCGCGCCAAAAGTGAACGCACTGCCGGCGCGAACGCCGAGCACGCGGCTGATGATCCCCTGCTCTCCCATACACAGCCCGATCAGCGCATGCTTGCCGCCGTGCGTCTGCAGAAACTTCATCATCGTCACGTTGTCCGAGAGCGCGCGGGCGGTGGTGACGATTTTGTAGAAATCCGCCGGGATCTCCAGCATTCTCTCCAGCGTCCCCTCGAGGTTCCCGGTCGCGCGAAAATCATGGAATGACAGGATGAGTCCGGCGCGGCCGTGCATTCGTACGATCGCTTCGGGCTTCGATTTCATCGCGCTCTGCAGTTCCAGGTCGACAATCTGACAGCCTGCAGCTTGGGCCTTGGTGAGCACTTCCAATTGCGAAGCCAGCGATCCCTTGAACTTGCCTCCGTTGTCCGCACGACGGCAGGTACCGATGGCGGTGACGTATTGGTGGGTTTCAAGAAAACGATGAATTTTGGGAAGCGCGGCTAGGGGCTGCTTTAGGTAGTCCAAACGAAACTCAAGGAAGGGGTTATCCTGGGCCATGGACTCGGCAGCGGCAAGCAGGTCTTCTACCGTTTCGCCGCTCAGCGCCAGGCAGACCTTGGGCAAGCGCTGGGGCATAAAACGGGGCGCGACAGTGGAAGACCAAGCCAGGGCCATTTGTTTTCAGCTTATTCTGAGCTTATTCTGAGCTTGTTCGGAACAACGGCGCGATATTACAAGGGTGTAAGCGCAGATGCAACATAAGGATTGCCAAACCGCTCCGGAAGCGCTTTGGAGCAAAGGGCTAAACACCCTCGTAACCTTGACCCCTCGCCGCGCGCTTGTTACTTTTTGGCTGTAACCCTTGTCTTCCCAGCGAGATAGATGGAGAGATCGCTGGGGCAAACTGCGGCGGTTGGGAGTCGGAGGTAAGATGAAGAAAACAGGATTGTTACTGGCACTGGTACTGACACTGACGGCGGCCTTGGCCGTGGCTCAGCAATCGCTTACAGCGAGCACGCCCGATTCGGACGGAATCGTCCACACGTCGTCTAACGTGCCCTTCGTGCGTTTCCAGACGCCAACCACGGCCGACATTTACTGCGCCGGATTTCTTACCAAGCAGCGGGTCCCCGACGCCAATTACGTGAACGGTGGTCTGGAAACTCCGACGTCAACCAAGTTCCAGATCGGGGAACTGGTCTACCTGGCAGGGAGCGGCTACCAGGCGGGACAACTCTATTCGATCGTCCGCGAAATGCGGGATGTCAACGAGTTTGAGATCTATCCGGGGGCAAGAAAGTTACTGGCTGCCACGGGTCGCCCTTATGGCGAAATCGGGAGGGTGCGGGTGGTCGATACGCGCAGTCACAGCGCCATCGCCCAGGTGGAATATAGTTGCGATCCCATCAACCCGGGAGATCTCGCCGTGCCCTTCGTGGAAAAACCGGCGATTTCGTTTCACGTGCCGGAACATTTCGATCGGTTCGCGCCAGCCAACGGGAAGCTGACCGGGCGGATCGTGCTCGGGAAAGACTTCGACGGTTTTCTCGGCACGGGCATGAAGCTTTATATGAATCTGGGTTCGAACCAGGGTGTAAAAGTGGGGGACTATTTCCGCGTCGTACGCCCGTACGCCGCCACCTTGGCCGATCCGGTCGACTCGCTCTCCTTCAAGGCTCAGACTTCAGAAGACACCCAGGTGCGCCCGCCAACTTTTGAGGCGAATCGCTTCACAAGAACCAAAGGGCCGAACATTCATGTGCACGATCTGCCGCGGCGTGCCGTGGGAGAAGTCGTGGTCCTGAACGTGACCCCGACGGCGTCGTCAGCCATGGTTGTCTTCGCCCTCGAAGATGTGTACGCGGGTGACGCGGTCGAACTGGACGATCAGCAGTAAGAGAACGAAACAACTTTGATGGGAACGTCTTGTGGGAACATCTCTTGGGAACAAGGGGAGAGCGAATCTCCCCTTTTTCTTTTGTGTGCGGTGGCAGCTCCGAACTCGCGTAGAGACGCGGCTTGCCGCGTCTCCGTGTCCGAGGAGACGGAACAAGCTCAGGTTCAACAGGCAGAAAAACTAGAAGCTTTCAGCGGAAGAAACGGATCTTGGGGTTCCCGGGAATCATCGCGCCCGCCACGACCACTACCACGATCACAACCGCGAGTTCCATCTTGCCCTCACGACAATCTTGCGTGCGATTAAACAGCCAGCACTCAGCTTACGTCCCTTGGCCAAGAAAACAAGAGTACTAAAGTAGTGCAGGCATGAAGGAGCGGGAACGTGGAATTCGGGAAGAGATTTTCGGACGCAGATTAGCAAGGACCTTCGGGGGCGCTGTCGCGCCGGTTGTCACCGCTGCTATCGCCGCTGTGGTCACCGCTGTTATCACCAAAGACCTCGGCAGTAAAAGCCTCGATGGTTGCGGCGTGCCGCCAGGCATCCGGTGGCAGGCCCGCTTTGCGGCAGGTTTGCCCGAGAAAAGTCTCCCGGTCCCAATTCTGTTCGACGGGAACCTGGGGCAGGAGCAGGCCGCGGCGAGGGCCCTGCGAGATGACGAGACCGTGGCGCCCGACTTCCACCGCTTCGGGACGAATCGGGACCAGACCGGAAAGCACGCTCAGAGAAACCTCCAGTCGAGGAGCTTCTTCCATCGTCACCGGTAAGAACCGGGAATCTTCGAAAGCGGCGGCGCGGGCCGTTTCGGCCACGGCGCGATATAGAGGCGCGATGGGCACGGCATAACCGATGCATCCCCGCAATTGGCGATGATGTTCTTGATGACTATCGCTGTGCAAATCGTCGGATAGAGGCAGATAAAGCGTGGTGAAGACGCCTCGCGGCTCCAGGAGCTTCGGTGAAGAAGGCGGCGCTTCCGGAGAAGGCCGACCCTCCAGAACGGAAAGTATGGTCTGGTGCGCGATACGCAGCAGGATCCGTCGTTGCTCGAGAGAAAATTCCAATTTTAATTTTAATTCCGAGTGTAATTCCGGGGGTAATTCCGAAGAGAGCTGGACGCAAGGAGCCACTTTGTGCGCGGCGAGATTCTCCGACCGCTTTGGAGACAGCGTGTCGGTATCAGTATCCGTATCAGTATCAGACAGCTTGGACATCGCTTTTTCTCCGTCGGGCGAGGACGAAGGCCCGGCGCCGCCGCTTTTCCGACTTGCGGTCGATCCGCGACCAGAAGGCAACGAAGTAGTCGAGCGCGGAAACCAGCGAAAGCAGAACCATGAACCAGATCGCGATCCACGCAATCCAGTAGACCGGGAAAATGTAAATGCCGTACACGGGCCACTCGTGCCAGCGGCGCGCGAGAATCACCGCCACCACAGATATGATCTGCACCAGCATTTTGAACTTGCCCAGTTCGCTCGCCTGAATCGTAAAGCCTTCGGACGCGGCAATGGAGCGCAGTCCGCTGACCAGAAACTCGCGACCGATGACCACCACGGCCATCCAGGCCGGTACCAGCGCGGGATTAAACTGCACCAGCGTGATGAAAGCGGCAGCGACCAGCAGTTTGTCGGCCAATGGATCGAGCAGCATGCCCATGGTCGTGATCTGTCCGCGCTTGCGCGCAAGATAACCGTCAATGCCATCGGTAATCGAAGCCAGGATGAAAACGACCGAAGCCAGGATTTCTCGTTCCCCGGTTTGTTCGCTGGCGAACCGCGGGGTACAAAGAATCCATATAAGTAGCGGGATGGCAGCGATACGAGTAAGCGTGATGTAGTTAGGAAGATTCACGCGATGATTGAACCAGGGCCGCGAGGACAGCCAATGTGATTATCCTCCACATCAGAGGCCAAGGCAACGGACA
>Ga0187883_10000267_pt1 | contig 35756 bp, 19 predicted proteins | sample June2016WEW_20_1_2_FD_132966 | JGI IMG/M metagenome (GOLD analysis project Ga0187883, IMG submission 132966) | Peatland microbial communities from SPRUCE experiment site at the Marcell Experimental Forest, Minnesota, USA - June2016WEW_20_10 | ecosystem: Environmental > Terrestrial > Soil >...
AGGCATCGCCTAAAACCAGATCAGCGGCAGATGCCTTAGTAAGGGCGCTAAGTGGACTTTCGCTTTCGGTAAGTGGCCCGGTAGTTCTGCCTTTTGGGTCTAACAGATTCGCTCGCGTAGGCACGGTAGAGCAAGCCATGCCACCCCTTTTAGGGAAGGACACTATCCTGTTAGGGGTGCTAACGCACCCGAAATAGATCAACAAGCAAATTAGGACACTACCGAACGGGGGGGCTGTCTCGTTATTAAGACTTGTTTCTCCGCTCCGGTGATCAAATCCGCCAATGTTTTTCGCCGTTACATATAGGGGGTTGATGAACCCTCACAACCAGAATCAAGTAATTTCCTCGCGAGAAACATTTAAGGAGAGTCACAACATGAAAAAGATACCGTTCGTCGCTTCAATGTCCGCGCTGCTTGTTGTTTTTCTGACACTTACGTCTTTGGCGTCGGCTCAGCACGAAATGCAGCCAGCGGCACAGGGAGACCAGAGTAAGCTCGTTGCGATTGTTCGAAAAGCCACGACGCAGTACGCGGATGTCAACAACGCCGTTGCAGCTGGATACGCCCCGTTCCTCGGCTGCGTTACCGGCCAAGACCATGGCGCGATGGGCGTGCACTACGTGAATGGCACACTCCTCAGCGCAGGCGAGATCGATGCTTCACACCCTCAGGCACTAATCTACGAGCCGTCGAAGGAGGGCAAGATGCAGCTGGTCGGCGTTGAGTTCATCGTGTTTGCTGAACCCTGGCTGACCAACAACAACAACACTCCACCGGTGTTGGAGGGGCAAGTTTTCCAATACGTCGATAGCCCCAATCGGTTCAATATACCCGCCTTTTTTGAGCTTCACGTCTGGGCTTGGCGGGACAACCCCCAGGGGGCATTTGTGGACTGGAACAACCATGTGACTTGCGCAAACGAGTAAATTGCCAGCGGTTGTTTGCTCACGATTTGCTATCTCCCAACCACGGAGCAACGTTGTCCATGCATCGTAAAGTGCGCGAGAACTGAAGGAAGCGAAATTCTGTCGGGAGCGAGATCTCGCACGGTAAAGCTGACTGATGGGATGGCGGCGAAGCATCTGAATGAATGGCCGGTGGCCTTCGCCGGCCGTCCCCGGCAGCCTCGCGAGGAAGCAACTGGCTGCCTATTCCTTCCCATTTCAGCGAGCAAACGAGAAAGGAGCGGCTCGACGATCCATCCAGAATCGCGGGATCCGTTGACTAGCAGATGCCGCCTCCGTAAGATGAAGCGGCCCGCAAGCCGACGCATTGTGATCGACCAGACCATCTCGCACTACCGCATCATCGAGAAGCTCGGTGGTGGCGGTATGGGCGTAGTTTACAAGGCCGAGGACACTCGCCTGCACCGTTTCGTCGCTCTGAAGTTCCTGCCTGACGAAGTGGCTCACGACCCACAGACGCTTGCCCGCTTCCGACGCGAGGCACAGGCCGCCTCCGCCCTCAATCATCCCAACATCTGCACCGTCTACGACATCGGCGAGCAAGGTGCGCAAGCATTCATCGCGATGGAGTTTCTGGATGGTCAAACCCTGAAGCACAAGGTCGAGAACCGTCCGCTCAAGATAGACGAGTTGTTGGAGCTTAGCATTCAAATTGCCGACGCACTTGACGCTGCCCACAGCCGCGGTATTGTGCATCGTGACATCAAGCCGGCCAATATCTTCATCACCAGCCGGGGACAGGCGAAGATTCTCGACTTCGGACTTGCCAAGCTTAACGCGAGCCGAAATCTTACCGCTTCAATGACCGGCTCAACAATCGCCGATGTCAGGGACGAACAACTCACCAGTCCGGGCAGTACCGTGGGCACAGTTGCCTATATGTCCCCCGAGCAGGCTCGTGGAGAAGAACTCGACACCCGCACGGATCTATTTTCGTTCGGCGCGGTAATGTACGAGATGTGTACTGGCACAGTGGCCTTCGGCGGCAGTACTTCCGCCGTCATCTTCGATGCCATCCTCAACCGCGTCCCCACGCCGCCGCCACAGCTCAATCCCATCTTGCCACCCGATCTCAACCGAATCATTGGACGGGCGCTGGAAAAGGATCGCGAGCTGCGATATCAGACGGCTTCTGAAATACGCGCCGAATTGCGGCGCTTGAAACGCGACTTGGATTCAAACCGGAATGCGTCGGCGCAGAGTTCGGTCTCAGCGAAGGAAGCCGCAGTGGCCGTGGCGCCTGCAACCGCGTCGGCCAGAAAGGCACATTCCATCCGATCCATGGGATTGATCGCCTGCGCGGCCCTCGTTCTGGGCACAGGTGCGGGCTGGTTTCTCCGCGCCGCCTGGATGCCGATGTCGCAGCCCCTCTACCATCAGCTCACCTTTCGCAGAGGCACCATTCGGTCCGCGCATTTTACGCCTAACGGACAGTCGGTCGTTTACGGGGCTTCCTGGGAGGGATCTCCGATTGATCTATTCATTACCAGCCCTGAAAGTCCGCAGTCGAGGTCGCTTAATCTCGCTGGAGCTGCGCTCTTGGCGATCTCCTCTTCCGGCGAAATTGCGGTATCGATGGACAGTCGCCCATCCGGAGTTTATGCCCAGGTGGGCACCCTGGCCCGAGTGCCACTCAACGGTGGATCTCCACGCTCTGTACTGGAAAACGTCCAGTGGGCAGATTGGTCACCGGATGGCAATAACCTGGCGATCGTCCGGGATGTGAATGGTCGAAACCGACTGGAATTCCCCATCGGGAAAGTGCTGTACGAAACCTCAGGCTGGATCAGCCATCCACGGGTCTCCAGAAAAGGCGACTTCGTGGCATTCCTGGACCATCCTCTTCCGGGCGATGATGGAGGTTCTCTCCGCGTAGTAGACCTGAGCGGAAACGTTAAGACTCTGGCTACAGACCTCCAAACCATACAAGGGCTAGCGTGGTCTGCTGACGGTCGCGAAGTATGGTTCACGGCGGACCGGCTCGGGCTGAAACGCGCTATCTACGGTGCCACGTTAGGCGGGCATGATCGGCTCATTGCACGCGTTCCTGACACTCTGTCGCTACAGGATATTTGGCAGGATGGGCGCGTACTTCTTTCCCGAGACACCTGGCGGCGGGAACTAATTGGTCTCGCCTCTGCTGAGAGCAAGGAACGTGATCTCTCGTGGTTCGACTACTCGTACCCGTCAGATATCTCGTCCGATGGGAAGGAGTTGCTCTTCACCGAGGCGGGTGAAGGCGGAGGTCCGAACTACTCGGTTTATCAGCGAAAGATCGGAGACACCTCGGCCGTCCGCCTGGGGGACGGCCTTGCCATCGCCGTTTCGCCCGATGGTAAATGGGTGATTGCCAGTCCGCCCACGCCGCCCGCCCAACTCGTTCTTCTTCCGACCGGGCCCGGCGAGGCCAAGCCTCTCACTCACGACTCCATCAATCACAGCCGGGCAAGATGGCTTCCCGATGGCCGGCGCTTCCTTTTCTCCGGCAAGGAGCCAGGTCACGCTGCCCGTATTTACCTCCAGGATTCTTCCGAGGCAAAGCCGGTGCCGATCTCGCCCGAGGGAATCGATCCTCTCGTTCTGGTCCTTTCTCCGGACGGTCAGCAGGTGGTTGGCGTTGGGCCGGATGAAAAGGCGTATTTCTACCCGGTCGCAGGCGGAGAGCCTAAGGCCGTTCCCGGCATTGAGATGGGAGAGCAACCGATTCAATGGAGTGACGACGCAAAGGCAATCTATTTTTACAAACCGGGAGATCTGCCCGCCAAAGTCTATCGGCTGGATTTGTCGACGGGACACAAGACTTTGTGGAAGGAACTCATGCCTTCCGACTCAGCAGGCGTGAGCCGCATTGGTCCTATCCTGATCACGCCGGACGGTAAGTCGTGCTTATATGGCTATCACCGTATTCTGTCAGACCTCTATCTCGTCGAAGGACTAAAATAAAGGTCATCTTTTCTTAGCCTCCCCACTTAGCAAACGGCGCGGAACCACCCTGGAACATACTTGGCACTTCTCTTTTGTCCGGCATGGTCTTCTATTGTCTAGCTGGAAGTTCCGATCTGCTTCGCGCGATCAGTCTTGTAGACAGACACCCGACAAGGGCGCGCTTGCTTCTGTGGGGATTCGACTCCACAGCGATCGCGTCATTCGGGGCTAGCCTCTAGCAGCAGATGTTTGTCGAACCGAGCAGAAAGTGTGGCCTTCGGGCCGTGCACTCTTCCAAAATCTTGATTGTTCACGTAATCGACAATGCGATAAGTGCGGTCTTGCAGACCGCGAAGTTCAATCCGTCCACTCCAATGGCGGGCGAAGAACGCATAGTAGAGTTCCTGATCTTTGCGGATAACATGAGCTTCAGGAAGATCGAACCCTATGTCGTAGAGATTTCCAAGATACTCGCCTCGCGATAGCATTTTGTCGTTGTAAATATGCAGCCACTTCTCGAAGACCTTTTGCCGCTGCGGGGTGAGATCTGACTTGCCGTGTTTACTGACGAGACTCGGGAGCACGAACTGCGTACCGACGACTCCTCCTACTCCAACGGTCGAGGCGAAATCAATTGCTTCGTCGCTCAACTCGACGTGGTCACCAAAATAAGGAACGTTATCCCCCATAAGCGCCTTCAATGTCTTGCCCTTGGAGCGAATCTGAAACGAACTTTCCGGATCGGACGCCACCGACATATTGAAATGCGGCATGGTGAAAAAGGAATAAGCCGTTCCACAGGGACAAAATTCGACCAAGGCGTCAGGTTTGACGCTGCGAGCGGTTTCATAAATTTCACGAAAGAAATCGGGCAAGGCCTCAACCGAGTCTTCCGGGCGGCTGTGGTGATGCGCGGGATTGTAACAAGGTGGAACGGCATTCATGTGCTGGCCATCAAGCTTGAGGCCGTCGAATCCCCACTCTCCCAGGATCTTGCGAACCAACGCTTTGTGATATTCCACGACCCCTCGGTCGGATGGACATAAATAAAAAGAATTCCACCATGAGATCTTCCGCTTCGATCCGTCGCGATTCAGCAGAACGTAATCAGGATGGTCTTTTAGCAATCTTGAATCCGGGACGGCGCTTAACGGCGACCACCACAGTTGCGCTTTGAAACCTTCGGCATGAATTCGATCCACCAGGGCTTTCATGTCGGCGTCGCCGTTGGGAAATTTCTTGGGGTCGAGCGCCCAATCGCCGTAGTTATTCTGCCAGCCATCGTCCAAGGTGACCCAGGAGAAGCCCATTTTCTTTACGGTTGGAAGCGTGTCGTAGACCTGCTTGAGTTGCACCGATCGGCCGTAACCCCAAGCGCACCAGATCGGGCCAAAGGCGCTGTCGGGCGCCGAAGCCATTTGAAATCCCTGCCGCACCATGAGGCGGCGGTATTCCGTGAGCGTGCGGAAGTAGTCCCCTCGATGCACGGAGACAAAGGTGTGAAGGGTATGGAAACTCTCTCGTGGTTCCAGAGTCCGCTCCCGCGTAGAGCGGACAGCAACGCGAACGTGGCGTGCGTCGGGCATGGACACGGGAAGCGATATCAGGCGGGGGCCGGGCTCCACGTGGCCTACTGCGAGGCCGACGTCTTTGCGCCATACATCGACAATCGGAGTCCCTCCCCCGTAGTCGCTGGCATTCATACCGAGGTAATTTTCCTGTTTGAATCCGACGCGCAACGGAAGCACCCAATTCGGACGCTTCTCATAGGAACCACTCTGGTAGGACCAGAATGCGGGACCGCTTGCTGCCGGCTTGGCGGAAAGTGAGTACTGATGATTGGCCCAGCTCCGGATCGTGAGAGAAGCAGTTCCTTCGTTTGCATAGACGACGTCGAAGATCGCAATGGAGGGGAAATCCTTGTATATCGTGACCGAAATTTCCTTGCGCAAATCGCCTGACTTGCCGGCGAGCGATAGACGTTCGCCCGCGCCAAATGCATCCGCAACATGCTCCCGACGGCTCGTGATCAGGGCAAAATCGCTCCAGGTGCGGCTCGTGGTGACAGTCTCCGACTGGGAGAACGAGTTCAGAACTTGCGGGCTTCGACCGGTCAGCGCGACGACACGGCTGCGCAGGTTATGGTCGAATTCAATTCGCAAGACTGAGCTTTGGATCTCAAGATTCGTTGCGACTTCGAGTGCGCCGGGAGGGGTGGATTGTTGAGCCGAATTGTTTTGCCGCGAATTCCAGGCGGGCAACACAAGACCAAGCAAAACACAGCAAGTTTTCGCGAAGAATCGCCCGCGCCTCATTCTCAAGTAGGACCGTCGGTCTTTCTCTGGTCGGGATCTCGTGCCCCGATCAGGTTGGTTTTTCATGCCGCCACCTGTAGGTTGGATGATCTTTACACGAACGGAAGAAGTTGTGATGTGTTACGAACAGTTTGTTTTACTTTCTATTCTTCGACGTTGTCAAGGTGATTGCGAAGGTGATTCGCAGCCGGAAGCCTGGAATGAACTCGGCCCGGTCTGCTTGCCAGCGTCGAGTTCCGACGTTGTCATGGTGCCATTGGATTTGCGCTTGACAGGGAGCGGAAACGAACGTAAAAAGTGTGGATGAAAGGAAACGTTATTAAACGCAAGCATACGAAATGTAGTCTGGTCGTTGACGGAAGGCGATCTTTAATAAGTCCATTTATTCCGGCAACAGGATAGTCCGGATTCGGATTAAGGTTCGAGTTGTGAGGGTATCGATTTACTGACTGACAGAGGTTCAGCCATGACAACCGTGCGGTGCGGCGTGGGGCGGAGCGGATGGCGCGTCCTTATTATTTTCCTGCTCATGAATATTATCCTGCTCGCGGCCGCGATGGCTGCAGGACAGACACGCCTCGGCGTACCCTCCTATCAGGACCCCGGATCGCCGCAATGGACGAAGTGGGCGGCGCCGGGGGCATCGGCGATCGGCGTAATGATCGTCAACCTCGACAACGGGGACGATGAAACCTACTATCCGAGTGTAGACCGCGCAATCCGCGCAACCCGCAGGCGGGGTATTTCTGTCCTCGGATATACATACACAGGTTACGGCGCCCGGGATCCGAAAATCATACGGCGGAAGATCGATGCGGTGTACCGCAACTATCTGGTCGATGGCATCTTCTTCGACGAAGCGCCCACCGATTGCAACTCCAGCAATCCGTTTTTTCCCACCGAGTTTTTGTACTACGAGGCACTCACAAACTACGTGCGCGAGAAGGCGGGCGCGCGGATCACCGTGCTGAATCCGGGAACCTACAGTCCGAGCGATTGCTGGATGGGGATCACGAACATCCTGATGAACTGGGAGGATCAGGGTCTGGCGAACTATCGCGACAACTACGTGGACTTTGCCTGGGTGCACAAGTATCCGCCCGACCGGTTCTGGCACATCGTCTATGGCATGAGCTGGGACGATCTTCAGACCGCGTTGGAACTCGCCAAGCTGCGCAATGCCGGTTGGGTTTACCTGACGCAAGAAACAGGGAACCCGTATGCCAGCCCCCCGCAATACTGGCCCGCGGAAAATGCGGCGGTGCGACTGCAGGCCGTGCAGGCTCCGTTCGCCAGCGCTTGGCCGGACTCCTTCGATTCGCAGGGCGCAAGTGAGCGCGGCCGCACCTCGATCCGTTGGGACGGTGCCGGCGCGACGAACTGGCAGATATTTCTCGACACCGATCAGAATTCGAAAACCGGGTACAACGGCGGTGGCATTAGTGTAGGCGCGGAATACATGTTCGAAACCGAGAGCGGTAAGGCTCATCTGTGGCACTATGCGGGTACGGGCACAGATTGGAACTGGACCGAGGTCGCAGCAAACGCCGCCTTCGACGTTATCGATCCCGGCGTTCAGGCCGCGAGCTTCGATACGGCAGGTCTCGGCGGCACAAAGGCCTTGAACTTTCAGATTCGGGCTTTGAACGCTACTGGCAGTCCGACCTACGACAGCTACGTCTTGCCGCTTAGCCTGAACAATACGGGGCTGGTGTTCGATATCACAAACCATCTGCCGTGAGCGGAATGCCCCCTTTAAAGCGCGTCGAGTTTGGGCTTGCGGCGGTGCACTCGTTTCCCTGAGAGCATCCCTGCTGTAGCACCGCCCCTTGCCTAATGTAGTCGATACGGGTCGAAAGTATTCGTTACTATTCGCAAATCCGCAATGTAAGCTGGATCAACTTTGCGCGGAGCCTTGGGGAGAAGCCGGATTGAGCCCTGTGATTCAGAAGTGCGGCCGCAACGCAAGCGCCAGCTTGCAGGATTTATTGATCCACAACCGTCTGTCTGGAAAAGGCGGTGTCTATGCCGTTTGTTCCGCTCATCCATGGGTGATTGACGCAGCCATACAGCAGGCCATGGAAAATGGCTCTTTTCTGCATATAGAGTCCACTTCCAGTCAAGTCAATCAGCTGGGTGGTTACAGTGGACAGACTCCGAGTCAGTTCGCCGATTTTGTCCACGCAGCAGCGCGCCGTATGGAACTTCCCCACGATCAGATACTGCTGGGCGGAGACCATCTCGGGCCATTTCCGTGGAGGACCGAAGCATCAAACAGCGCTTTGAACAAGGCTTGCGAGATAGCCCGCGCTTGTGTGCTCGCCGGTTATCGGAAACTTCATCTTGATGCGAGCATGGCATGTGCCGACGACGCGAAGGTACTTTCTGAGCAGACTGTTGCGCGGCGTGCCGTTGTACTTTGCGAAGCCGCTGAAGAGGCTGTGAAATGCTTGCCACCCGGCACCGACCTCCCTCTGTACGTTATCGGAACTGAAGTTCCCGTCCCAGGAGGCGAATCGGCCATGGGCGCACCTCCTGCTTTGACCACGGTGGAGAGTCTTCGTCAGACCCTGCAGGTCTTTCGAGAGGCCTTTGACGAGCGAGGCCTGTCAGCGGCCTGGCAAAGAGTGATCGCGGTGGTGGTGCAGCCCGGGGTGGAGTTCGGGGACAACCTCGTATTTGCATACGACAGAGCAAAGGCTCGTTCCCTCTCGGCAGGATTACCGTCCAGCCCTTCGCTGGTATACGAGGCGCACTCAACCGACTATCAGTCTCCCGGCGCTCTGGCTCAAATGGTCGAAGATCACTTCGCCATCCTGAAAGTGGGCCCATGGTTGACCTTCGCATTCCGGGAGGCTGTGTTCGCCCTGAGCGCAATCGAACAGGAACTGCTTACCGGGGAAAAAAGCCAAAGGTTATCTCAGGTGCGAGAAGCGCTTGATGAGGCAATGCTGCGCAAGCCAATTTACTGGCGCTCCTACTATCAGGGGGATGAGCGCCAACTGCGCATCGCTCGCGCCTACAGCTATAGCGATCGGTGCCGATATTACTGGCATGAGAAATCGGTCCAAACAGAGATCGAACGCCTAATCGAGAACCTCACGGCGCGGGCGCTCCCGCTAACCCTGATCAGTCAATACCTGCCTCTGGAATATGCGGCAATCCGGGCGGAGAAAATCGAGAATGAGCCGGGGGCGATCATTCGTTACCACATTCAGTTCGTGCTCCGTTCGTATGCGACAGCATGTGGAATGGTTTGAGAGTGAGTTCCATGACTGCGGCAGACATTTGATAGCAGTTTCAGCAGCGTGTCGCGGAGGCACGGCTGAGGTGGTCCGCAGTGGATGGTGGAGGCAAAGATGCGAAAGCTGGACGTATGTGTGGTTGGTGAAATCAATCTCGACCTGATCCTGTATGGTCTGCCCAAAGAACTGGTACTGGACCGCGAGTTGTTGGCCAGCGGTCTGGCGCTCACTCTAGGCAGTTCGTCCGCAATTTTTGCCCATAACCTGGCAATGCTTGGCAGCAAGGTCGGGTTCATCTCGAAAACCGGCGGAGACCCGCTGGGGAAGATGGCGCTGGAAAGGTTAACGGCAGCTGGGGTTGACGTAAGCCGGGTGCAGCAATCCCCGGGTCGGACACCCACAGGGCTTACCGTTGCTTTGCCTTATCAGCAGCATCGCTACATCCTTACCTTTCCCGGCACCATGTTTGAGATGCGTTACTCAGACATCGACATCGATTACGTTCTTTCCGCGCGGCACCTGCACCTCTCGTCGTATTTTCTGCACCGTGCCCTGCGCCCGCGAATCGGCGACTTATTCCGCCGGGCAAAGGCTGCGGGACTGTCCACATCTCTAGACACCAATGACGACCCTGAGAACAAGTGGGAAGGAGATCTGCTGGAGGTTCTCAAGCACGTTGACATTTTTTTCCCGAATGATCGTGAAGCGAAGAAAATCGCGCACACGGACGACCTCGCGCAAGCGCTTAACATGCTGGCTCGATACGCCAAGGTGGTGGTTGTGAAGCGGGGTACGGCGGCTGCCATCTGCCGGACAGGGGAGGAACAGTGGAGCATGGCGCCTCCCATCGGGAAATTTGTGGACGACGTGGGCGCTGGCGACAGTTTCGACGCGGGCTTCATCCACCAACATTTGCGGGGCACAAAACTTGATGATTGCCTGGCGTTCGCCAACCTGACCGGAGCCTACTCCACCACCAAGGAAGGCGGCACTGAAGCGTTTCGCGATAGCAACGCGCTTTCCGCTTTTATGCGTCAGCAGTGGAACACCCTGGGGCGGGGTGCGCTGCCCTTCAAAGCGTAGCCGGGCATCTCCCTCGCTCGGTGGACGAATATTCCGGTTGACAAATGACGCAAAACGTAAGTAAAAGTAATAATTCGTAAAATTACGCAATACATTCGCAATTCGCAGTAAGAGTCCAGCGCTTTCTGGAATGCACCTTAGGGAGGCTTGCCATGACCGTTTCTTCTCGCACCCGACCAACTCTTGTGACGCTTTTCCTTGCGGTAGTTATTGGCTTCGCTGCGCCGTTATGGGCGCAAAAAGATGCCGGTACCATCGTAGGACTGGTGCGCGACTCCAGCGGTGCGGTGGTCGAGGGCGCCAAGGTCACGGTAGAGGACGTGGATCGCGGCGTTCAAATGACTCTCTCCACCAACGGTGAGGGAGAGTACGTCGCGAGTCCTCTCCATATTGGACGCTATAAGATCTCGGTGGAGAAGACCGGGTTCAAAAAGGCGGTATCAGAGGTTGTGGAGTTGGATGTGCAGGGGCGCATCGCTATCAACGTGTCGCTGCAGATCGGGCAGATATCCGAACAGATGGTCGTCACGGGAGCGGCTCCGCTGCTGGAGACCGAGACTTCGGAATTGGGACAGGTTGTGGACCGGAAGCGCGTGAGCAACCTGCCTCTGAACGGGCGGAACTTCGCTCAGTTGGCGCTGCTCAGCACGGGCACGGCGCCCAGCGAACCGGGCGCGCGCGATGAAGGTGGATACGGTTTCAGCTCCAATGGAGCACGATCGCTACAGAACAATTTTTTGCTGGATGGCGTGGACAACAATTCGAACCTGCCCGATCTGCTCAATGAAACGAACTTCGTAATTCAGCCTCCGGTAGAAGCCCTGCAAGAATTCAAGGTCCAGACCAACGCTTACAGCGCGGAATTTGGGCGCGGCAATGGAGCAATCGTGAACGCGGTCATCAAGTCGGGGACCAACCAGCTTCACGGCTCGGCGTGGGAGTTTCTTCGCAATAACATTCTGGATGGGCGGAACTATTTTGATCCGCTAGGACCGGTTCCCCCGTACAAGCAGAACCAGTTTGGCGCGACATTTGGCGGTCCAGTATTGCTACCCCACTTCTACGACGGCCGGGGACGCACGTTCTTCTTCGTGGACTATGAAGGATACCGCGTGCGCCAAGCGGAAACTCAGGTTGCGTTTGTGCCGCCAACGGCGTGGCGGACGGGGGATTTTTCAAGCCTGATCGACTACACCACGGTGACTGGCACGGATTGCAACCATCAACCAACCTATGCGGGCGAAATTTTCGATGCCAAGCTTGCGCAGGCAAGTTGCGGGGTGCCGTTTCAATATGATGGAACGGGGAAACCTGTGAACATTATCCCTGCTACACCGGTCGTGCCAGGCGGCGGTTCGCTGGATCCTTTAGCGTTGCGGCTGGCAGCGTTGTATCCGGCGGCGGGGCCAATCAACTCGAGCGGCAACAACTTCGTCGCCAATCCAGTACACCAGGAGACGCGCAACAACTTTGACGTTCGCGTGGACCAAAAATTCAATGAGAATGACAACACATTTTTCCGGTTCAGCTTCGAAAACCAGCCCAGCTTTATTCCTGGAACCTTCGGTGGGCTGGCCGATGGCGGCGGATTTTTCAGCGGGCAGGAGGATTTCGCCTACCGCAGCTTTGCCACGAGTTGGACGCACATTTTCAAGCCGACGTTGATCAACGAATTCCGACTGGGCTACAACCGGGTGAATGCCCATCGCCTGGAATTAAATGCGAACACCAATGTATCGGCCGAGCCCAACATCGATTTCCCTGGCGTTCCTTTTTCGCCGGGCATTGGCGGCCTGCCACAACTGATATTTAGTGACGTCGCCACCCTGGGCAGTCCCACGTTCCTGCCTTCGATCGAGCTCCAGAATTCCTACACTCTTTCCGAGAATCTGACTTGGGTAAACGGGCGCCACACCTGGAAATATGGCACCGAGATCCGGCGAGAAGAGTTCACAATTTTCCAACCTGCCGCAGCGCGCGGGACGCTCAACTTCAGCCCCACCCTGACCGATAATCCCGCAGACATCGGTAGCGGCGGAGGCGGGTTTGCCTCCTTCATGGCAGGGCTTACCAGCGGCGGCAGCATCAACAACCTGCACAACGTCGACTATTTCCGGAATACTTATGCGCTTTACGCGCAGGATGATTGGAAGGTTACGCCGACGGTAATATTGAATCTGGGTTTACGCTACGAACTGTTTGGGACCGTGGCGGATCGCCACAACGACGAGGGAACCTTTGACCTTAGCGATCCCACTACTCCCACGATCTTCGTGCCGAAGGGACAAACGGCACAACTCACGCCCTACATCGCGCAGTACGTCAAGATCAGCGCCACGGGCAGCCGTGGTCTGATCAACTCGGACCTGAATAATTTTGCGCCTCGCGTCGGCCTGGCGTGGCAGTTTGCCCCGAAGACTGTGTTGCGAATGGGCTATGGAATTTTCTATGGTGGGCAGGAGAATGGACCGTATTCGAATCCTAGTCCGGGATTCAATCCTCCGTTCTTCACGAACGAATCGTTCATTTCACCTTGCGGCGCGCCGACGGCCAACGCCGCGGCTGGGGATTGCCGCGTAACTCAGATTCCGGCTCTGGCTGGCGGCTTCCCCACGAACTCGCTGGTCAATCCCAACACCCCGATCTTTTTCTCGGTCGATAAGAACCTGCGCACGCCGTACATGCAGCAGTGGCACTTGAGCGTTGAACGTGAACTTCCCGCCGACAGCGTGTTCACGCTGACCTATGCAGGTTCCAAAGGCACGAAGTTGTACACGTTCTTCAACGGCAACCAGGCAGCGCCCGACCCGAATCCGAACGACGCAACCGCGCCGCGCCGGCCGGTGTTTGCGAACTTGATCGGAGCCACCGGGAACTGTTCCCTGGCTACACCGCAGGACTGCTCGCCGGTATTCGATACCGGGATCGATTGGTTCCGCTCGACTGGATCCTCCGATTACAACTCACTGCAGGCAAGTTTGGAAAAGCGCTTCGCGAAAGGCCTGCAGTTCCAGGCATCCTACACTTACGCGCATTCGCTGGATATCGCCTCCAACGCGAACCTTGGTCCTACGCAGAACAACAGCGACTTCCGCTACTTCCGCGATCCGCAGGCCGAATACGGCAATTCTGATTTCGACGTGCGCAACCGCTTGGTATTGAATTCGATTTACGAACTGCCCATCGGCCACGGCAAACACTTCTTGGGGGATGCCACCGGGTTTATGAACCAGGTAGTCGGAGGCTGGCAGATTGCGAATATTCTCTCGATCTCCAGTGGCAACTGGTATACCGTGCTGGACGCGGACGGCAACTTCGCCAATGCTGACGGGGGCGCCGGGGGCGTTTCCCAGCGTCCTGACCTGGTCGGCGACCCAACCACGGCGGGCACTGTGCCGGGCAACCCTACCTGTGTTGCTCCCGCGAAGATCCACACGCCGACCGCGTGGTTTAACACCTGCGCGTTTGCCGACCCACCTTTGGGATCATTCGGCGACGTCGGCCGCAATACCGTCGAGGCACCGGGATACAAAGAATGGGACTTCTCAGTATTCAAGTTCTTCCACACCTCGGAAAGGACGGATCTGGAATTTCGTGCGGAGTTTTTCAATCTCCCGAACCATACCAATTTCCTGTTCGCGCAGAGCGGACCGCAAAATGGAAACAACGCAACCATTCTCGGGACGCCACAGTTCGGCGATTTGACGGCCGCACGGCCGCCGCGTCAGATACAGTTTGCCCTGAAGTTCTCTTTCTAGACGGAGCGCCGTTGGCGCTTCTGACGAGCAAGCATCGCCGGACGAGGCTACATCACGTCCGTAAGCAAACTTATCTTCGAAGCAAAGAGCTTTGAAGATGGAGTTAACTCATGAGCGACGCACGATGTCTGGTCCGAAAGCTAACAATTGCACAGCGTTCGATCGAAACCGCGCGAACGGTGCTTGCAGTTTTGCAGCGCAGCCTGATGGGAGCGACGCTCGCTGCCATTACGCTGGGCGCGATGCCGTGCTCCGCCCAGCAGTTGACCAATAGGGCTCTCTCCGTGACGGTCAATCATCAAGATGGGTCCTATCAATTTGGACCCATTGGTAGTCAATCTGTGCTGCAGGCAAGTACAGGCGCGCTGATCAATCACCAGTGGCTGCATTCCAGCGACTACCCATCGCATTCGGTTTCGGAGTCGCCATTCAGCGATGCGCTTGGTTCCGGCCAACAGTTGACGGTCACATGCACCGGACTGCGCGGCAGCCCCGACCTTATCTATATCGTGCAACTTTACACCGAGAACCCCTACGGCACCCTTCAAGTGCGGATCAGGAATACAACGAGCAAAGCGACGTCAGTGCAGGCAATCCGCAATGTTGAGGCTATGGGCGACTCGGTCATTAACTTAGGCGGGCATCCATCAGATGAGCGAATCCTTTCCGACAGCTTCAGCGAAGATTGGCCCAACTTGGTCATCTACGATCTCGGGGACGCTCCAGGGGGCATGCATCGCGGTGTGGGAAGCCAGCTTATCTATAACCGAAAGACGAAGCAGAGCTTATTTCTTGGCGCACTCACGTCGGATCGGTTCTTGACTCTCTTGCAACTCAAGACAGCGGGCAAGGGCGCCGAAGCTCAGATCGCATCTTACACAGTCGACTCTACCGGGACCACGGAGATTCAGAAGGATTTTAATCTGTCCAATTCTCCTGAGAGCGACCGGATCGAACTGAGTCTTCCACTGAATCCTGGCGAAGAGCTGAGCTCGGAACGATTGCTGTTCGCGGCTGGGCCGGACTACTTCGGGCAACTGCTCGCCTATGGTTCCGCAATTCGACGTCTGCATCGCCCACACGTTTCGAGTGAGATCCCAATCGGATGGTGGAGTTGGACCGCTTACTATGCCGCGATCGACGAGGGCGAGACGCTGGCGAATGCCGATTGGTTGTCGCAGCATTTGAAATCGCTGGGTTACAAGTATTTCCAGATCGATGAAGGCTATCAGTACGCGCGCGGAGAGTACATCACCGCCAACGCGACGCAATTCCCGGACGGCATGCGGTTTGTCGCGCATCGCATTTTGGGAGATGGCCTGACAGTTGGCCTCTGGACCGCACCGTTCGAGGTCACTAATCGTGCGTGGGTTTACGAACATCACAAGGATTGGTTAGTCCACGATGCCAAAGGGGAACCGATTCCATTAGGGGACGTGTGGGGGCAACATACTGATACGCTGTACGCGCTTGATACGACACATCCTGGAGCGCAGGAATACTTGCGCGAGACCTACAAGACATTGGTCCGGGAGTGGGGAGTTCGCTTCATCAAACTGGACTTCATGGATACGACGGCAATTGAGGGTTACCACTACCGCCCAAGTACCACCGCGCTCGAAGCCCAGCGTATTGGCTTGCAGGTAATCCGCGACACCGTCGGCGACGATGTGATCCTGGACAAAGACGGAAGCCCGATGCTCAATCCGGTTGGGATAGTGGACACAGGCCGCGTCTCCGCGGACACGGGGCACACCTTTCTGAGGTCGAAGACTGCAGCCCCCGGCATCGCGGCCCGCTTCTACATGAACGGCAACTTCTTCATCAATGACCCGGACGCTTTCAATGTTACCGATACATATCTAGTGGAGCGCTCGAACGAGCGTTCCTCACATTCGCTGGCGACGGCGCAGACTTCGATCGCACTCTCCGCAGTCGCCGGTGGCATGTACGAAATCGGCGATGACCTGCTGGTGCTCCAGAGCGAAAAGGATCGACTAGCCTTGGTGGAAAACCGGGACTTGCTCAGCATGGCCAACGCCGGGCGAGCCTCTACTCCGGTAGATCTGATGACCTATGAACCGGAGGATGGACAACCCAGTATTTTCTTGCTCCGGCAAAGCCCTCGCCAAAGCATCTTGACCGTTTTCAACTGGACCGACAGGCCACGCTCGCGCTCGTTGAGCCTCAGAGATCTCGGGCTCCCAGTGAGCTCCACGATGGTGGCGACTGGGGTCATGGATTCAAGCTCCGCGTTTGCGCTCGAAGGTGGCTCGGTCCGGCTTGAGAATCAGCCGCCACAATCGGCGATGGTTATCAAGCTGGTGGATACAGCTGTGCCCAAGTCCGCTCCATCTGTAACGGCCCGAGTCCCGACTCAGTCGAAGGCTGGGGAGACGATAGCCTTCTCGGCTGAGGCAGCCCCCGACGGCGTACCGGCGCTCGGCTATCAGTGGGACTTCGGTGATGGGACAATCTCGGAAGGGACCAACGTTTCTCATTGCTATACAAGGGCGGCTGACTTCACGGTTCGGCTCACCGTAGACGGGCCGGATGACGCGCGCTATGAACAGAGCTTTTCCATCCGAGTAAGCGGCGAGCTGAAGCCGACTCCCGAGCTCCGCGCGAACCGGCGTTTTGAGCAGCTCTCTGACAAATGATGCACGCCGAAATCACGTCCACGGCAATACTGCAGCGCCAGGTTCATTTCGCGATGAAGTTGCAGTTCTAGCATTTCGATTCTTAAGAACTCGCAGTCGAAGCCAATTTGCCGGCTACGCGGCGAATTTGTAACGGAGCGGAAGGAGGAGGGAATTTCGATGCAGCGCAGGGACTTTCTCAAAAGCAGTGTTGCGTTGGCCGTAGCTGCTGAACTCGGAACCGGCAAAGCGCAAGCATTCGTTCCCGCTCACAACTGGGCGAAGTACGATTTCGGCTCTGGCCCTCCGGTTACCGATCGGCTGAATCAGGGTCCCTTCTCACAGTACCCACCGGATGCCGTTATTCCTACCGACGATGTGGTAATGACGACCACTCCATCGGAAGAGGTCGTGCCCAACTACGGCAAGGGGCTGATTACCTATATCACCGCTGATATGGGTACGGAAGAAATCAAATCGGACAACGTATCGCAAGCGATTGAGGATCTCGTTCGATTCCCCCTGGGACAGCAGCTGTACATACGGCCGACCTGGCGGGAAGTTCAGCCGCGGCCCGGACGCCTCGACATGGCCGATTACCTCAAACTTGTTTTCGATTTAGCCAAGAAGAACAACAAGCGCATCGGCCTGCGCATTCAAATGAGCGCTCCCGACTACACTCACGAGCCCGCGCTGCCAGATTTCGTTCTCGAAAAAGTACCGAAAGTTGACTTGGTCCTCACTGATAGTGATAAAGAAAGCCAGGCCGCGGCCCAAAGATACCTGAAGAATCCGCACGCGCGCTATCAACCACGGTTCGACGACCCTTTTTTTCAGCAGGCATTCAAAGAGTTGGTTGGCCTGCTGGCAGCGGAATTCGACGGAAATCCCGCCGTCGAATTCATCGATACCTTCATGTATGGATTCTGGGGCGAAGGTCACACTTGGCCTTTCGCCAATAATCCCTTCCCCGACTACCAGACTGCCGAGCGGACATGGATCAACATGCTGGAGGTGCAGTTAGAGCACTTCAGGAAAACTCCATTGCTGACCAACACCCAACCCGACTACAGCCGAGTTGGAAACTCAGAAGTTCTGGATCGCGCGGTTCGCAGCAATAACTGGATCCGCAGCGACACCATCTTCATCGAGAACGAACAGATTGAAGCCCTGAGTAATCGGCCGCCTTGGATCGGAGCACTGCTCGAACAGGCGCTACCTGGCAAACCCCCTGATGCGCGCGCCGTGCAGGAAGGAATATCGCCGGCCGACAACATCATCGCTCACGTGATCGATGTAGGGGCGAATTACTGGTCGCTTTGGAACTTCCACCAAATCAACGTCAAGAATTTGATGAGCTACTACCAGGCATCGCCAGCCTGGTTTGACCGAATCAATCGCCGAATCGGCTATTGTGTGAGGCCGTCCATGATCTGGAGCTATGAAGATAGCGGCTATTTGGGACTGATTGTCGGCTTCGCCAACGATGGTATTTCGGGTGTTCCGGGCGTGTTGCGCGTGACCGTGGAGAGCGAGGACGGAAAGCCACTTAAAAGCGGTTGCTTGGATGCCGGATATCCTCTGCCGGGAAAGATCCGGCAGGCGCAGTTTGTGCTGCCGCGAGGGACAAAATGGCAGGGATTAAGGCTCAGAGCGGAGATCGAGGTAAAAAATATGCGCTATCCAGTGCGCTGGGCTTGTCACCAGAAACTAAATGAGGACGGTTCACTCACTCTGCGTCCCAACCTCCGTCCGGAGGTTTAAGCATAACGGCTGATCTAGCCGGCAGATTAGACGATTCAATCTTGAAGCAGGCGAGAGCAGCCGGGCACTCGGGAATCTTATCCATTGCCACGCCCAGTCAGAGGGTTGGCCGCATAATTGAAAACTCAGTGCGAGACAAAGCGGACGGGAACCACGGTAGCGTTGGCCTCAGGATTGTAATAATCGTAGAGGAGAGATGACGCTGTCATCGCGTCCATACCGTAACGCAGACGGAACTGGAATTCAAAACGGGATCCGCTGGCCTCGGGCCAGAGATAGAAAATGATGCGGTCGGGTTGAACTTCATAACCTTGGATCGAGCCCGTTTCTCTTGCAGTCTCCAGCGATTCCCGATCTACCTCGGAACCGGGGGGCAATCCGATTTCGGCGAGCATCATCCCATAGCCGCGAAACCCTATGCGCTCGGCTTCTACGTGGCATTTCACCTGCTCGTCAGGCCTCGGATCGGTGTGGTCGTATCCCACCTTGAGGCGGAGTGCGCGGGTATCGCCGGAGATAAAGCTTTCGCCGGCAGTCGAACCAGAGTCCTTCCAGGGAATGTAGTGCGAGGTGATGACCAGCGCATTCATTGCCGATGAGTTCGCGCCGCGAACAACCTGGACAGTGTTACGGCCGGGGTGTAGGTATTGTGCAAGTTCCAGCGTCGCCGGGCCAACGATGGCGCTCGCTTCCCGCAGCTGCATGGTGGAAACGCGGTGCCCATTCACGACGATGTCTGCTCCCGAGGGACCTGCCGTCTCATCGCCTGAAGGCATGGCGGCAATCATCGCCTCGATCACATTCTCCGTGGCTTGCGTGGAATACCAGACCGAATAACGATCTCGATGACCGAGCAGGTACTGGAGCCCGCGACTGATTTGCTGGGCTGTTTCCCCAGCAGGATTCTTGTCTTGCAGGTTGGCAAGGGCCTGCACCACGAGGGCGGTTGTCTCAAGGCGGCCAGCGTTTCCCCAGCCATAGAAAGGCGAGGTGTTCGCTTCCAAATTCCAATAAGTAGCAGCGCCCTCCCGATGCGCCAGGCTGCTCAGCAGAGATCGAGCACGAGAAACATATTCGCTCTCGTTTGATGCAGAAGCGGCGATGGCGTAATTTCCCACCAGGTACGGGTCCTTCCACGAATCGATTTGGTCTTCGAGATAGTTCATTCCCAGCTTGAATGCGGCTTCTGCAGCCTGCTGGCTCTTGATCTCTGGCTGATCCTTGGCGCCGGCTTTGATTGTGCTTTTCGCCCCAACCGCGGGAGCCAGAGTGCGTGCCATGTATGCCGTGAGGTTCAAGTCTTCAACATCTTTCTCCTGTCCCCAGCGATGCGACAGCCAAGCTCCGGTCTTGCTTTGACGGCCAACGATGTAGGCTACCGCTTGGTTAATCACATTGCGATCGACATCGATAAACTCACTCGCGCCTTCCAGGAATCGCAGGACGTAAGCCGTGAGCGCCAGATCCGAGAGCTTAGTCTGCCAATATGGAAACCCGCCGTCGGATCGCTGAAGATCCACGAGTTGAGAATATGCATCCTGGACGGCCTTCCTGGCGATTGCCGCCAGTTGTGCGTGAGGATTGGAAGGATCGTTACTGCGATTTGCCTTCGCCAGAACTCTCAGTCCCATCAGGCTCACATATGCCACTGAGGTGATCTGCTCAGCACAACCTGCGGGACGCTGCCCGATCCCGTGGATGGCATCGAGAACGTGTGCAATCAAATTGGGGTAGATGCGCAACTCAGCGTCAATCGAGCCGGGGATAGCGTCTTCCGGAACTTCGATCTCCAGAGAATTGACTGGCCCCGCCAACACTTGCGCTACGCTGGAGGAAATCTCCTGACCGTCAGGATGAACCAGCACTTCGCGTTCGACCGCGTCTCCGGTTTCAGAGTTGTGTGCGGTCACTCGCTGCTTTCCCTTTCGTACGCTGTGATCTGCGCGAAAGGAGAAGATCGTGCTGGCGTCGCCGTTGGCCGCCACAGTCACGGTTTGTCGGGGGGCCGATAGCACCAAAAACCATGACTCCGCCTTTAACTCTGTTTCCAGCGATTGGGACTTCGCGGAGTAATTACGGATGACCACGGGCAAATGGATGCGATCGCCTTCCGTGAGTATCTTTGGTGGGTCGTGTTCCAGGAACAACGGCTGGAATGTTCGCAGTTCCTTCTCCGCTACTCCGATCTGCCCCGCTTCGGTGGAAGCAATCACTGACATTTTCCAGGCCGTGATGTTATCTGCCATAGGGAAGCTGATAAGAGCGTGTCCTCGCTTATCTGTGATCACTTCCGGCAGCCAGAGCAGAGTTTCGGGGAAATATTGGCGCAGGCGAGGCGTAAACAGCGGCTTTTCAGGCGGCGCTCGGTTGGGCGGCGCCGTCCCGATGGCTTTCTGGGTGACGGATGCTGTTTCTGTTTGCAGCGATGACAATTGCGCTTCAACCATGATTGATTCTGAGCTGCCGCCGACGTCGAGCGTAGCGTCGACCTGGGTTGTTCCGGACGGCTGCACCGGAACCCTTAGCACCACCCGCGTTCGGAACCCGGTAGCAGCGAATTCAAGGCGATAGATTCCCGTGGGGATATTGGAGAACGTGTACCGGCCGCTGCTGTCGGTGTATTCGGTAAATTGCACGCCACTCTCTGCCTCGGCTGTCACCGTGGTTTTTGCAACGACCGCGCCGGACGGATCGGTGACCACGCCGCTGATTCCGCCATGCCCTCCGGTCCGGGGAGGCTCCTTGGCAGTGGGAATAATCCGGATGTCTTTGCTGCTTTGTTCGGCGATCACGCGGCTGAACTCGGCCACTTGAACCCCACCGTTGGAATCGTTGTCTGGGCCGTTGCTGACGACCTGGATATAGGCCAGCTGTTGCGTAACCGGCGTTACTTCGGTGGTCCGGCGCGGTGGCTCGCCATAGACCGAGATACTCTGGGTGTTGACACGGTCCCAATAACGGCTTCTCGTGCTGAACGTAAAGTGGTAGGGATGGCCCCACGGGTCGAGCAAGCGCTCAGAGATCAGCTTCGCAGCCTGCAGAACGGGTTTGAGTTCCTCGGCACTCTGGGGAAACTTTCCCGTTTGTGCAAAATGCTCGGCCAGTGCGCTCTGCAGGTCGCTGGTCTCTTGTTGGAAGTAGTGGATCGATGAGGTCCACTCATGAACGTCATCCGACGAAGGTTTCGCTTTAGTGTCGAACTCGCCGTCCGGACCCGCGCTTTCAATGCGGATCTCAAAGAACGCCCCGGCAATCTCAAAACGGTAAGAATAAGGATGTCCCCAGGGGTCGCGGAGCGCGTCCAGGTCGATCTTCTTCTTTTTCATCTCCTCGCGGAGCGTGGCGTAATCGCGAATGTATTTTCCGGTGGTCTCATAAAATGCACGCGAAGCATTGTCCATGGCAACGCCGGTTTGATGGAAGTACGGCCAGCCAAAACTCAAGGCCAGAAAATCATCTTTCGTATTGGGTTTCTTGTCGATGCCATTGCTGAAAAGAGACAGTACGTCGTATTGGCCAGATACAGAAAATACGGTCCGATAAGGAACGTTCCATGGATCGAGCACGCGGTCCAGATCAACGCCGCAATCATTGAGTTCAGATCGAAGTTCGCTCGCGTTCTTCGGATACGACATCCTTGTCTGATAGACCTCGTCGAGAGCACCCTTTAAGAGCTGCGTACTGTTCTTAAGTGCGCTGTCAAAGTAGGAAGCCGCATCGCGGCTGTAATCCGATGCGCCTCCAGCGAGCGACAAATCGCCTCGCCATGGGCGATATCCGGAGTTCAGGATTTCCTCAGCCACAAGATCAAGCCCTTCGGGAAAGGGTTTACTCGAATCAAGATTGAGTAAGTCGCGATAGGTGATGCCGCCGATGCTTAAATAGTAATAAGGTCCATAGTCGTAAACAGAGAAGCCATACTCGCGGCCGAACTCTTCATCGGTTCGCACCCGCTCAGCCACGGCTTTGTCAAAAACCAATACTCCCAAGGCACTCTCGACTACTCTTCCTTCCGGCGTCAGGATGTGCAGGTCCGCATTCGCGGTTTCTCCGGGGCGCAATGTAGTGCGCGCCATGCGCAATGCCACTTGCAGCTCCTGGCGGGCCGGGTAAATGATATTCGTGATTCCTGACAGGGCGCGATTCTGGTCACCGACGCCAGTCATCGCATAGGCAACAATGGTTAGCGCGCCGCGGAACTGCGGATCGTAGGGCACGTTCAGTTCTGCTCGCCCATGTTTCAACTGAACAACTTCCGAAACCGCCAGCCCGCTGTCCGCGAAGATGTCGACGATGATGTCCTTAACTCTTACGTTTGAAAGTATCCGGATCAGGATTGGATCGGATGGCCGGTAGAGAGCATGGTCCGTTTTTACCAGGACATAATCAAGATTGGATAAGATCGCGACTTGTTCACTGTAATGGCCAGGATTCCCCGCGGCATCAGCCCCTCGCAAGAGAATAAGCGCGTTGCTCTGGCGGTTCTGCTCGGAATTGTTATAGTTGCGGTACTCGGACCAGGAATGTGTCCAGGGATGCGAATACCATTCTTGATAGCCGCCACTCCCGATCGCGGTGAGCAAGTCTTTGGGTAAGGGCTGAAGCTCAACGCGGGCGACTCCATAGTGATTGGTGTGAAATTTACCTAACGGCACGCGGTCGGACACGCTGGGTTCTTCGCCGAATTGGCCGACACTATCGGACCGTGCGCCTTCGACCACGCCGTGAACCGAAGCTGGAGTTCCATCTGCGTAAGAACTGGTTACATAAAGCACAAAAGGAGCATCCGCAGTAATTGTTCCCGCCGTCGAGACGTATAGGTGAATGGGCTGCGCGCTCAGCCGCAACTTGAACCGGCGTTGTTCCGTGCGCTTTGTAGAAAGATCGGTAACATAGGCGGCCAGAGTGAGGTCTTCGAAACGCTGGTAGAAGGACTCCTTGAAATCGTGGAAATCTCCGGTTAGGTCCACATGCGCGGTGAACTTGCCGTCGGCATCGAGTTCTCCTTCCAGAGCCTGCGACTCGTCTGCCACCCACTCTCGTTTGTCGGAATCCCAGTGCCGGTTTTCCTGGCGAACTACCTTCACCTTGGCGCGCTGGACGGGCTTGCCAAAAAGGTAGTCGGCGCGAACTTCTACGCTGGCGTTCTGACCGGGAACGTAGTAAGGGCGGTCGGGAGAAACCTTCACCGTGTAAGTGGGCAGTTCATAGCGACTGATGCGGATCTTCGATTCGGACTCCTGGTTCGAGTACCGGTCACTCTGCACCTCGGCGGCGATGGAGACGTCACCTAGTTGCAACTTCTGCGGAATCTCCCAATCGGCCTTGGCCACGCCGAACCTCGACGTGTTGAATGTATCTTCAAATTGCATTTGTCCCTGGTCGTCGGTAAGCGTGACTTTGACGGGGACATTCGCGAGCGCATGGTTGTCGGGGCCGAACGCCAGCACGCGCATATGAACAGTTTGGCCCGGCTGATACAGCGGCTTGTCGGTGGTGAGCGTCACCCGGACAGCGTCGGGGAGCTTGATGTCGATCGATTCTTCTTCGCTGAAATCGCCGCGAGTCGCCGTGGCCACTACTTTTCCCTCAACATCGGAAGGGGCATTGGGGAGGTTGAAGTCTACGACGGCGTACCCGGAGCGGTCGGTGAGTTGCTTCTTCCGCGCCGTTGGTTTGTCGTCATCATCGTCCCCAACCTCGAGCTTGAAGTCGACCGGGACGCCAGCGATTGGCTCTCCCGTGGCTGGGTTGTCCACCCGCACACGTAACGGATACTTGGCTCCGAAACCAACCGTCTCGGCACCAGTTATTCGGAGTTCAAACGAATCGACCATCAGACCCCCCATCTGAAGTACACCTTGTACTGGCGCCGCGTCCGAGCCGTTGATGGAAGGAGTGAACGTGTATCGCAGGCGGTACCACCCCAACTCCGAGGGTGTCGTAGTCGGAAGGGCTTTCGCGTCCCACTGTAGCTTTTCTACAGTGGTGCCCGGCTCTTCTTGAAAAGTCCCCTTCATGGTCGAGTGAACCTTATCGTCAAAATTAACGAGTTCCAGAAGGAAGGTTCCTTCCATGTGCTGCCGCGAAAGATTAACTACAGGCAGCTCAAGTTCGGGCTTGGGAAGGAGGTGAAACCGGACGTTGTGTTCGTCAATTTTCAGCAGACTATCGGGTGGTTGCTGCGCGAGGACAAAAGGTATGAATAAAAAAAACAGAGTGGCCGAAGTACACCAGTGACGCATTGTACCCATGTGGCCTCCCTAAGATGAGGACATGCAAGAGATGCTACCAGTTCGAGCCACACTTTGAACGGCCATCGGGATCTCGCTCGTTACTTGAGGCGATCGCACTCAAAATCGCGATGATCGGGTTGACGGGTGAAATCGCGATGTTTCCCGAACGACAGTCGGTCCAGAGTCGACTGCGCTGCCTGAAACCTACCGGGCGTGGGAGAAGGACCTACTTTAATGAAGGTGTCTGCCCCCGAAGTCTGTGGGACAGGTACTCGATCGCGTGAATCCGTGAAGTCGGCACGGATTGTTGCCGGAAGAACGCGCGGTGGATTATGGCACGGACGTGACCGTCGGCGCACGCAGGGGCCATTTACCGATGGCTCCGATAAATCTAGGCTGTCCTCGAACAGTATCATGAACAAGAGAGGGCAGTTCAGGACTGTTCAAGCTAGCTTCCACTCGCGTCCCACGACTGAAACAGAGTCTGGGACGCTTTTTTCGTTCATGCAACGTCCCAGCGTAAGTTGAGTCACGGAACGCCTGTCGATCAGCTCCCAAGTGCCGCTCACAGTTTATCGACCCGGAGACAGCGAATCCAGTAATGATATATGGAGATCGAGATTGATTCCGCCGGTCCAACCACGATGTAGACAGGCTGGCGGAGGTCGGCTCTTCTGAGCCGATGGGTAAAATAGCGAAAGGTGATTGCGAAATGGATAGAAAAGAGTTTCGTGACATGGGCCATCAGGTCGTCGATCTCCTGGCGGACTACTTCGATCATATCGAGGAAAACCGGGTATTCCCTGACGTGGAACCAGGGGTGGTGAACCGGCTCTTTACGGAGCCACTGCCCCAGGAACCTAGTTCACCCGACAGCGTGCTCGGTGAACTGAAGGACAAGATGCTTCCTTATTGCACGAACGTCGGCCATCCCGGCTATATGGGACTGATCACGCCGTCGCCAAATTCCGTGGGAGTGATCGGAGACTTCATCTGTTCCGCCATCAATCAGAACGTTGGCGCATATTCAATTGGGCCGTCGGCGGTCGCGATGGAGCGAAGAGTAGTGCGCTGGCTCACCGACCTTTGCGGCTACGGCGAAAGCGCGGGCGGCAATCTGACCAGCGGCGGAATGATGGCGAATTTCATCGCACTAAAGCTCGGCCGGGATGCGGTGACGCGCGATCACGGCCAATACGAGGGGATACGCGAGCGCTGGGCGGTGTACGTATCGGAGGAGAGGCACGTTTCCATTGACAAAGCCGTGGACTGTGTAGGTCTGGGACGAAATGCACTGCGTCCGCTGCCGACAGATGCTGCGTTTCAGGTTCGGCTCGATGCACTTGAGGATGCGATCGCGAAGGACAAGAAAGATGGCGTCCGCCCGATGTGTGTAGTGGGCCTCTTTGGAACCACGAATACGGGCGCAGTCGATGATATGCGCGAATTGCGGCGCATCGCCGATCGCGAGGGAATGTGGCTGCATGCGGATGCGGCATATGGCGGCGGCATGCTGCTCTCTCACGAATGGCCGATGCGCGACCGTGGGCTCGAGCTCGCGGACTCGATCACCATCGATCCTCACAAGTGGTTCTATGCTCCGCTCGATGCCGGTGCCGTGCTGGTGAAAGATCAACGCCGGCTCACCGCATCATTCGGCATGAAACCATCGTATCTGACCGACGAGTTCGACCAGGAGAATGAACGTTATCAATATTACGTTCACGGATTCGAGCAGTCGCGGCGGTTTCGCAGTTTGAAAGTGTGGATGAGTTTCAAACGATATGGCGCCCGCGCGATCGGGGAGTGGATTGACAACAACGTGCGCCAGGCAAAACACCTTTGTGCCCTGACCGCCAAAGACCCTGACTTTGAGCCAGCCAGCGTCCCACCCAAGTCGGCGATCTGCATCCGCTATAAAGGCGCAGAGCTTAATGAGGCAGAGTCGAAGAATCTGCATGCGGAAGTGGCGCAGCGAGTGGAGCAGAGCGGTCGCTTCTGGATTTCAACAACCGAACTCAAGGGAAAAGCTTGGTTCCGAATCAATCCTGTGAATTTCCGTACGCGCCAAGAGCACATGGAGAAGCTGTTCGCGCTGCTTCAGCAGGAGTGTCGTGCAATCTTGCGCGAAAAGCGATGACACGGCTAGATCGAGATCAGTTCTGCTTGTAATCGCAGTGTGCGGTTGCCGCCTGTCTACAACCCCGCCGTCAGCACTCGCGTGTCCGGTTCAACCTGACGGTGCGTATCCGTCTTCATGAAAATACGTTTCAGATGAGTGCGCGCGGTGTGATGACTGATGACGAGTTCCGCCGCAGCTTCCTCGATCGATTTTCCCTGCAAGAGATGTGCCGCCAGCCCGGCCTCTGCACGCGTCAAGCCGTAAAGTTTACAAAGGACCATCTCATCCACAGCCGGTCCCGCCTCTTGACCGCGCGTTGTCAGAAGGGCGGCGCGATTTTGTGAGTCGGGAGAACCGGGAATTCCGCCTTCGCTTGGAACGCTATAGGCGGGTTTGGTGGCAGCCCCGCTGGACGACTTTCTCGACGCCGATCGTGCTCCGATGACGTTGGAAAGGGGAATGAAAGTTTGTGCTTGCGCCGATGATGTTGTTGCTACGCCTAGCCCCACGTGGTTTCCTCCTTTGAAGCTTTTGACTGAAAACCAATTTGGGTGAAGACGGCTATTTGGGATATTTCAGCCGCCGGTTGGGAGACAGTTAGACTTTTGACTCTAGTCTTACGTCCTTCAGGCGATGACACAAGTAGCCCTACCCAGTAGGGATTGTTGCCAGCGTACTGTTCATTGGGGACACTGTCATCCCTCAAACAGGGTACGTATTTACAAGAGAGGAATCCGAACGAGAACAGCTGGCGCGCCCACGCTGCGTCGCTTCCCCGCATTACACCCGTTTGGACTACGTCTTTTTCGGCAATCCGAGATTCTCCTCACCCCTTTGTCGCAATCGCCGGAAACCGGTATAGAATGGCTGCCATTCTCCGCGGCCGAAATAAGGCTGCCTGTGGGAGTTCTACCGTTAGCAACCTCAAGGTGAAATCTTATGATCAAGAAAATTTGTGTCTTGTTGACAGTCGTAGCCGTCACTCTCGCCATAAGCTCACGCTATGCTGCCCGCGTGCTTGGGGCCTCGAGCAGCCATATCCTCATTACGGAACCGATCGACGAGACTCAGTTGGTAACACTGTTTGGTAACACTCGACCGGAAGCCAAAGCCGCGAATGATCACGGCCGTTTGCCCGATACCTTCCCGGTGGAGCACATGCTGCTGCAGTTGAAGCGCGCGCCGGAACTCGAGCGCGAGTTCGCGCAGCACATCGATTCGATCACGGACAAGTCGTCGCCCAACTTCCGCCAGTGGATGACCGCAGCGGAACAGGGAGAGAAATACGGCGTGGCCCAGCAGGACATCGATACTATCAAGAACTGGCTGGAGTCGCATGGTTTCACGGTCGGCTATGTATATCCCAACCACATGGTGCTGGACTTCTCCGGCAACGCTGGCGAAATCAGCCAGGCTTTTCACACCGAGATCCACGAACTCCAGGTGAAGGGCGAGCAGCACTTCGCCAACATGAGCGATCCAAAAATTCCGGCGGCCCTCGCGCACGCAGTGGTGGGTGTCGTTTCGATGAACAACTTCAAGCCTCGCGCGATGAACGAACGCCGCACGAACTACACCTTCGCCGGGTGCGGAGCCAACTGTTACGCTCTTGTGCCTGCCGACTTCCAGACGATCTACAACGTGAGTCCGGTATATACCGCGGGTTTTACCGGTAAAGGCGAGACCGTGGTGGTTGTGGAGGACACCAACTCCTTCGGCACCGACTGGGCGACCTACCAGAAGACGTTCGGCCTCACATCGTATGGAGGCACTCTGACCACAGTCCATCCTAACTCGGCGGGAAACTGCACCAATCCCGGCACCAACGGCGACGACATTGAAGCCGACCTGGATGTAGAAATGATAACGGCGATTGCGCCGGGCGCGAACGTGGAACTGGCCTCCTGTACCGATGGCGCCTCTTTCGCCACTTTCGGCACCCTGGTGGCCATTGAAAATCTGGTGAGCGCAGGCAGCCCTCCGCCGATCATCAGCATGAGCTATGGGGTCTGTGAGGTGATCAGCGGCGCCAGCACTAACGCAGCATTCAACTCGGCGTTTCAGTCCGCGGCTGCGGCGGGCGTCTCGGTGTTTGTTTCATCCGGGGATGACGGAGCCTCCTCTTGCGCGCGTGACTTTACGAACGGTGAGCTTTACGCGTACCCCGGGATTGGCATTACCGGATGGGGCGAGAGCGTATACAACGTATCGGTGGGCGGCACGGATTTCGAGGATTTGTACAACTCCCTGGAAGGCGGTCTCCCTCAGAGCACTTATTGGAACTCCGCCAACACCAAGACCTTCGGCTCCGCTAAGTCGTACGTCCCGGAAATTCCATGGAACGACTCTTGCGCGAGCTACCTGGCGTACACCGTAGAAGGCTTCACCGCCCCCTATGGCAGCACAGGCTTTTGCAATAGCAGCGCCGGAGCCGGTTTCCTGAGCACCGGTGCCGGGAGCGGCGGCCCCAGCGGCTGCGCCACGGGTGCGGGCAACGCCACCGGCGGGTATGTCGAGGACACTACTTGTAAAGGCTACGCCAAACCCTCGTGGCAATCGGGCATCTTCGGCAATCCGGCTGACGGCGTTCGCGATGTCCCGGACGTATCGCTGTTTGCCAGCAACGGCGTCTGGGGGCACTACATCATCATCTGCGCGTCGGACAGCAGTAGCGGAGGCGTGCCATGCACAGGCGCTCCCAGTACCTGGTTTGGCGTAGGTGGAACCTCGGCCTCTTCGCCCGTCATGGCCGCGATTCAAGCCCTGGTGGACCAGAAGTGGGGTATTCGGGCGGGAAATCCTAATCCCATTTACTACTCCATCGCCAAAACCGAATTCGGCAAGTCCGGCAACAGCGCCTGCTACTCGATCAATGAAACCGCAGGTAATAGTTGCGTGTTCAACGACATCACCCAGGGCGACAATGACATCAACTGCCGGTACAACGGAACCGCGTTTGAGGCCGATTGCTACCGACCTTCTGGAACCAACGGTGCCCTGGGCACTCAAGCCATTAGCAGCTTGACCTTGAAGTCCGCTGGATCCGGCTACACCAGCACTCCGACTTGCAAAATCAGCGGGCCCTCGAACAAGTCGAAGTATCTTTCACCCACCGGCACCACCATTTACGCCGGAGGTACTCAGGCAACCTGTACGGCGACCATCAACACAAGCACCCGCGTGGTTACCGCTGTGACTCTGACGAACAAAGGTCAAGGTTATACCGGAGTGCCGAGCTGCACCCTGTCGGGCGGAGGAGGGAAAGGCGGGAAATGCACGGCCATCATCACGCCCACGAAAGGCGCAGCAGCGTATCAGCCGTCATTCGGCGCCACTCCAGGGTGGGACATGGCCACCGGCCTCGGCAGCGTGAATGCGTATAACCTGGTAACCAACACAGCCTGGTAGTAAGAAAAAAGAGCGCGGACCTGATACTTTCAGGTCCGCGTTTTTTTCGAAAAGGTGCGTGTCCTCTGGGCTGTCGCTCGGACCACGCTATCGAGATCCAGTCGTTCCTGCCATTGGTTCGGCGAATGATTTCGTGAATAGTTCTTCGATTTCCTTCGACTCAACCTCCCCGGCCGTGGCTATTCCGGCTGAGTCACTTGGGCTCCATCCACTTTGGGCAACGAATTTGAGCTGTGGGCTTGCGCGTACCACGCCGCGCCGAACAAGACTACGAGCAGCAGGATTCCAAGCCCGCTCCGGATCGCATGGTTGACATGTGGCTCAGGCGCCTGGATTGGGGCGGGAGTAGGGTACGGAGCAAGGGCTGCGGCTGCGCCTCCGCCGACGGAAACTACGCCGAGTGTTTGGCCGCAGCTAAAGCAGAAACGCGAGTCATAGGGTAGATCAATACCGCACTTTGTACAGGTCATGTCCTATTTTGGGAACGATATGCGCTCGAAACAAGGTTACTCAGGTCACACGCGAAAATGCGGTCACTCCGGGCGGTTGGAAACTGGCTTGCTCTGTAGCGTCGACTGATTCCTCAGCGCTCTGACTTTGCAGGTTGCGCCAAAAGCAAGTCTACAGTCATCGGCGGGTGGTCCGAGACGCGATCTTCAACCGAATCGTTCAATTCGCGCATAGTCACCGGGAAGTGTGGAGCGAACTGGTAGCTCTGTTCCGTGCGCCGCGGATCGTTGATGAACGGCTTGACGAAGATCCAGTCCAACTTGAACCGGCCTACCAGCCCTCCGAAGTCGCGAGTGAACGAGTAGGTAGGAACGAAGCCTTTCCCTGCGCGTTGGTTACTGTCGGCAAGCGTACGGCTCTTAGGCGGCATGGTGCGATCCGGTTCGCCGCGAAAATCGAAGGCACGACCGTCGGCAAAACGGAAGTTCTCCATGGTCTTGAACAAGGGTTGCTCGCGATTGTCCCACAAAATCGGGAGATGAAAGGCCGTGGGATCGTTGTATCCATGAAAGTAACGGACCGGAACCAGCGTGTGCTGAAACATTCCCAGCGGGTGGAAGTGGGAAACGGCCTGGCCAACCCAGAATTTGTAGTCCGTGACTCGCGTCATGATTTCATTGCGGATCGATGTGGGAGTGTTGTCACGGCTGGTGGTGTTTAGATCGCCAGCGACGACTACTGGGTTTTTGTCTGATTGCAAATCCGCCAGCAGCGCCCGCATTTGACGTCGGCGGCATTCGGGCGGACATTTGTTTTCCAGGTGAGTCGCCACGATTGTGGCATGCCCGGTCGGCAAGTCGGGAATCGAGATCTCCGTGATCAACGCCATGCGGCCGCCCTGACGGAGTTCTCGCTCGACCCGTTCCCGGAAAATTTTGCGCGCAGACCAGCGCCTTCCCTGCTCGAGTTTCGAGATGGCAGCGTATTCCTTCGCGTACCAGTCGTAACACACTGGCAGACGAAGGATGCGAGCGTGGTCAATTGGATACCGGCTCAGGATCGCCGTACCATGCAGACCGTGGTATTGCTGGCGGTCCACTTGCAAATCCTTCTGCAGGCGTTGCTCCTGCTGCGCATCGGTCAAGTGCACTGGTTCCGTATCCAGATCGAAAAGCGGGTCGACTTCCACGAACTCCACTCCATAGGCGTAGTTCATGTGCAGAGCCTTGGCCAATTCCCGGGATATGTCCCGGTACTCGGTTCGCTTCATGCCCCAGTCCGCTTCATTCAGGATGAGAACATCAACTCCTTGCAGAGTGGCCAGCTGCGATTCGACGATTTCCTTCTGGCGAGGAGTGATGCCTGCCTTGGTCGTGCGCAAAAACTCGCTCGGGTCGCTGAGCGCAGAGCGAATCAGGTCGAAGTTCAGACCTCTCTCGATGTTCCAGAGGCCGACGCGAAGAACAAAGCCGAGACCCGTCACGTTCGGTCGGTGGGGCTGGAAGTTTGCCAAGCCGGCATCGCTTTGCACGAACGGCGTATTCAGCAATGCGCTGAGTCGCGCGCCCAGAACGCCTTCCGGCTTCGCCGTCGAAGCAAGCGAGACCAGTTCGTCGAACGAGAGCAAGTCCGGATTCTGGGATTGTTGCGCTGGGGAATCTGGCGGTAGGGTTGGCGCAGATTTGTCCTGCGCCATGCACGAAGAGAATGCAATGCCCAGGACCAGGCTCCAGGTTCTTGTGATTGCCGCCAGCGCAAATGCGAAGCGCGATAGGGCACCGAACTCGTGCGACTCAGAGTGGATGGTTTGCATTCCGGGTTATGAATACGGACTTGGACCACTATTTTATCGCAAGCTCGGTGGCCGTTTTCATCACAACCGGAAACGCAAACCGCTTCGGACGGCGATCAAGGACGGAGCCACACCACTCTCGCGGCTACGCCCCGACCGCCGTCCGAATCAAAGGTTACTGCCCAACAGCGGTGGGATGGTGTTGGTCGTGCCGCTCAACGGAGGTTGAGGCTTGCGCCAGGGCCGCTGAAAGTGCCTTCCCATCAGCCGCTCGAACTTCCTTCTCGATTCTGCTCCTGAGCAATGGCCTCAGGATAAAGATGGAGCAGAGTGCCGCGATCGCACACAGTACCGCCGAAATGTAGAAAGGCACGGCAAAAGAGCCGCCGAAGTACGCCGCCAGCGTTGCCGCTCCAAATCCGGCGAACACGGAAGCCGCGCCCTTGGCGGTATACACCATGCCATAGTTGGCAGATGCATTCTTGGGGCCGAAAACGTCTCCCGTCGTGGCGGAGAAGAGGGAATAGATCTCACCCCAGAACAGGAAGATGAAGGAGAACAGCACCAGGAAGGCTATCGGAGCTCCGGCTATCTTGGTCACCAGGAACACGAGGACCGCTTCGACGCCGAAGGTCAGGAACATGGTGCGTTCTCGTCCCAACCGGTCAGAGACCGAGCCCCAAATGATTCTCGACAGAGCGTTGCAGAGTGACGTGAGGGTTGCGGCCAAGGGGACAATCGCGATGCCCCATATCTTCGCGTCACCCACATGGAGAGACTTGGCAATCTGGGAAAGATTCGCCGTAGCGATTAAGCCGCCGGCCGTCGCAAAGAAGAACATTGTGTAGAGCAGGTAAAACTCGGGCCTTCCCAGAGTTTGAATCCAGGTAAAATTCACCTTTGACTGGGCAACGGCCTTGCGCACTTGTTTTGCCTTCTGGTCCCAGCCAGCCGGAACCCAGCCGGTAGGTGGGTGGCGCAGGATCATAGCGGCAGCAATCGCGACGATGCCTTGGCCAATACCCCAAACGGCCATCGCATGCGCCCATCCCATGGTATGGATCGAATGGGCAATGGGCATGATGGTGAGAGCGGCGCCACCACCGAAGCCTGCAGCCGTCAACCCAGCGGCCAATCCCCGGCGGTCGGGAAACCATTTCAAGGCATTGGCAACACAAGAAATGTAAATGATTCCTGCCCCGGTGCCGGAAATCACACCGTAATAGATGTACAAGTCGAGCGGGGACTTAGCGACGGTTCCGCCCAGCACCCATCCGAGCGCGATGCAAATCGCACCGAATGTCATCAGCTTCCGGATGCCGAACTTGTCGACGAAGTAACCTGACACGGGCATCGGCCAGGTCTCAAAAAGAATGAACGCGGAGAACACCGCTGCGATTTTCGCGTAAGGCGCTCCGGGGAACGTCAGCTTCATGCCCGGGGTAAAGAGTGTAAAAGCATACTGATAGTTGGAGATGACGATCATCGCGACGATGCCGCACGCCAACTGGATCCATCGGTTGCCAGCGATGCCGCCATAAGTTTGTTTCGCGGTATCTCGCTGACTGGGAACTAAAATTTGGGTAGCCATGAATTCTTTCTCCTAGTGAAGCAATGCGGAATTCCGTGCTGCAATGCGGTGAAGCCCCGCACTTCCGAATGCATCGCAAATCCGACCGACCCTGGGGGATAAACAAGTCTTGGGTGTTTCGAATAATTTCAGGGGTCCGGCTGAATGGCGACGAACGAGGGCAGCGAGGTTGGTGTATGGGCTTGAGGCTGGCGGACTGAGGACGAGTGAACAGGCGCATTGCGGGTTCGCGATGGCGACCATCGCAAACGTGCGAGCGTGCGTCCGAACCCAGCGATTAGGGATTGTGGATTCTGTGCAAACGAAGGAGGTCACATACGTGGCCACGGACCCTCCTACCTAAATGTCACAATTGCTTGTTCCTTGCTCGTCTCAATACGCCTGCACTCCTTGCCGGAAAACATCCGGGTAATGAAAAAAACGCGCCCCCTTTTTTTAAGAAGGGGGCGGCGAATTATTCGGCTGTTTCTATGTCTTTCTGGAGCGGGATGATTCCCGGCACCAGCCACTTGTTCCACATGTCATCGATTTTGCTTTGGAAGTAGTCGATATCCTCATCGATGAAATGCGCGAACCTTCCCTGCTTGAGCAAGTAATCACGCACCGGCAGACGTTTGAATCTGCCGCTGGCGATCTGTTCAGTCTTGCCGTAGAGCTTCAACTTGCCGTTTTCAACCTCGTATAGAGGCCAAATGCCGGTGTTGACAGCCAACTCGCCCAGTTCGAAGGAAAGCACTGGATCGAAGTCCCAGCCCTTGGGGCAAGGATTGAGGCAGTGAATGAAGGTCGGGCCGCCGATCGACAGTGCCTTGCGAACGCTGTTCATCGCCTGCAGTGGGTACGAGGTGGAAATGGTTCCTACATACTTCACTGTGGGATGGCCAACCATCATCAACGGAGCCATGTTCTTCTTCCAGCGGTGATTCATGATCCGCTTTACTTTTCCTGGCGTGCTGAACGAGGTATTGACGCCGTAGGGCGATGTCCCGGAAATCTGGATATCGGTATTGGCGTAGGATTCGTTGTCGTACATCAGGATCAGCAGGTTGTAATCGGGGTGACACATGGTGGCTGAGATTGCTCCCAGACCCATGTCCGCTCCGCCGCCATCGCCGCAGAAGGCGATAACATTGATGGGCTCGTCCTTCATGACGCCCTTGCGCATCTGGACGCGGAATGCTGCGGCCGCTCCTAATGCGCTGGAGCCAGAACTGCCCAGCTGTGTATGCATCCAGGGGACGCCCCAGGGAGTGGCGTAGTAAGAAGTGTTAGCCACGTACATGCACCCAGTACTTCCCAGAACGATCGTCCTGGGACCTGCGGCCTTCGCCATCAACTTCATGATTTGCGCAGACTCGCAGCCCTGACAGGTGCGGTGGCCGGACGTGTAGTACTCCTCGTGTGGAACCTTCTTTACTCCTTTGAAGGCTTCCAGCTCTTGCGTCGGTTTTTCATCTACA
>Ga0187883_10000268_pt1 | contig 35737 bp, 29 predicted proteins | sample June2016WEW_20_1_2_FD_132966 | JGI IMG/M metagenome (GOLD analysis project Ga0187883, IMG submission 132966) | Peatland microbial communities from SPRUCE experiment site at the Marcell Experimental Forest, Minnesota, USA - June2016WEW_20_10 | ecosystem: Environmental > Terrestrial > Soil >...
ATGGCGCACCGCGTTCAAATCTCTACCGATGGCCTATTTGCTTACGTGGCTGCGATGGACAGCGCCTTCGGTGGCGAAGTAGATTACGCTCAAATCATCAAGGTGTATGGACACGAAGAAGTGAGCAACAATCGCCGTTATAGTGCCCCAGAGTTTGTTTCCTCGGAAAAGATCATCCACGTCGGCAATCCCGATATCCCATTGATCTCTACCAGCTACGTGGAACGCTTGAATGCGACTACACGCCTTCACATGCGCCGCCTTGCCCGCCTAACGCTGGCATTCAGTAAGAAGCGAGAGAACTTTGAAGCGGCAGTTGCCTTGCATTTTGCTTACTACAATTTCGTAAAGCGCCACAGCACGATCCGGTGCACCCCAGCAATGGCGGCGGGAGTGACTAACAGCTTTTGGAGCGTAGGCGATTTGGTAGAGGCGGCAGCATGAGCCATATCGAAGAACTGCGGGAAGCGATCCAGCAGCTACATGGCGGAGAAGCCACACACTCTGCCAGCGTTCCCGTGAAAGAAGTATTTAACGGCGAGACTGTATGGGATGGGATTGTAGAAGTCTTTAACTTGAAAGGTCACCCAAAGGCGAATACGGCGTATGCCTGGTTGCATGACACTGGCGATCCAGACAAGCCGATTAAGCACGTCACGGTTCTGCATGTTCCGCCAGTGGTAAGCCCATTAACCGCCGTAAGAGCCTTCATTGTTCAGGAGTTTAGAAGCAATGCCCAAGCCTAAGAAAGTCGGTCGGCCCGTACTCCCAAAGGGAAATGCCAAGGCTGCAACTGTGCGTGTCCGGTCAACCCCGAATGAGTTACGAGCTTACGAGATGGCAGCCAAGGCGCAAAAGCAATCCCTGTCCGAGTGGGTACGACACACGTTGAATGCCAAAGTCGAGGCGGGAGTTTAGTTTATGGATTTCAAATTAGGACACTACCCCCCGTTCTCAGCGTTTGACAGGCGAAATGGGAAGGGATAGGCTACTCACCCAAGTGCTTCCCAGGCGAGGCGAATCTGTGGCGCATCGGCCTCCGAGTCAGATCACGCAGCTTTTGCAGCGCTGGCGGGATGGCAACCGCGAGGCCTTGGACGCGCTCCTGCCTTTGGTTTATGACGAATTACGCCGTCTGGCTCACCGACATTTGAGGAATGAGAGGGCCGAGCACACTCTGCAGAGTTCAGCGCTCGTGCATGAGGCTTATTTGCGACTGGTCGGGCAGGATTTCCCGCAGTGGGAGGGCCGCACGCATTTTTTCGCAATTGCGGCCCAACTCATGCGCCAGATCCTCGTGGATTACGCTCGCCGCCATCGTGCCTCAAAACGAGGAAGCGGCGTCTGCATGCTCACACTCGGCGATGTGGAGACCCTGCCCCAGCGCAAAGACGTCGATGTCGTTGCGCTGAATGATGCGCTGAATAGCCTGGCTGAAATCGATCCGCGGCAGAGTCATGTAGTTGAGTTGCGTTTCTTCGCCGGCCTTTCGTTGGAGGAAACCTCTGAGGTAATGGGGATTGGAACCGCGACCGTGCAGCGCGATTGGACCGCGGCCCGTGCCTGGCTGCATCGGGAGATTTCCCGGAGATCCAGTACATGAGTTTAGAACGCTGGGAGCGGACCAAGGAAATCCTGGAGCAAGCGCTGCGGCTGGAGCCCGAGAGACGGCAAGCCTATCTTGACTCATCGTGTCGGGGGGATGCTGATCTGCGCTGCGAAGTGGAGTCGTTGATCAATTCGCACGAGGAGGCCGGAAGCCAGTTCTTGGGTGCAGCCGCGCCGGATATTCTGCAACTGACCCCGCCGCGCACTCTTTCTGCCGGCACGAAGATTGGGAAGTATAAGATCGTTGAGCAGCTGGGCGCCGGCGGGATGGGCGAAGTGTATCGGGCGCGCGATACGCACCTCGATCGTAATGTTGCGATCAAGATTCTGCGCCCCGCTTTCACCGATAATGATCGGTTGCACCGCTTCGAGCAGGAAGCACGCTCGGCTTCTGCCCTCAACCACCCGAATATCGTTACCATCTACGAACTCGGACGGGACGGTACCAGTCCCTACATCGCGATGGAGCTCGTAGAGGGGAAGACGCTGCGGGAGCTACTCCTCTCAAGCTTGCTGCCAATTCGAAAGGCAATTGAAATTGCGGTGCAGGTTGCTGAGGGCCTGGCTAAGGCTCATGAAGCGGGCATCACGCACAGAGACTTAAAGCCCGAGAATCTGATGGTCTCTCACGAGGGATTCGTCAAGATCCTCGACTTTGGCTTAGCGAAGCTCGCATCGCCCAAAGGAGCGCCATCGGACTTGTGCACCACGTCCCTGACTCCATCGGGCCTGGTCCTAGGAACAGTGGGATACATGTCCCCTGAGCAGGCCGACGGCCGGGGGTCGGATTTCCGGTCAGACCAGTTCTCGTTCGGCTTGGTGCTCTACGAGATCGTGACAGGAAAGCGCGCCTTTCGGAGAAGCACTGCAGCGGAGACACTGGTAGCTATTCTCCGGGAACAGCCCGAACCGATGGGCTCGCTGAATCCCGAGACTCCCCCTCCACTCTGTTGGGTGGTTGAACGCTGTCTAGCCAAAGAGCCGGAGAAACGCTACTTCTCAACCGGCGACCTGGCGCGCGACCTCGTGGCCATACGAGACCGCCTCCTGGATCTTCAACAGCGGCACCCGGAGACTCGTCCGAGCAATCTGCCGATCCCGGGGAGCGCATTCGTTGGACGCGATGAGGAGCTGGCCGCTGCCAAAGAACTGTTGCTACGACGAGATGTGCGCCTCGTAACCGTGACCGGACCCGGCGGAATCGGCAAATCGCGTCTCGCGCTCGAGGTGGCACGGGACGTGGTGAAGCACTTCCCGTCAGGCGTTTATTTTGTGCCACTCGCGGGGGTTAGCGATCCGAGTTCGATCGCCATCGTAATCGCGCAGACGCTGGGTGTTCGGGAAACAGGAGGTCAGACGCAGCTTGAGACATTGAAGGAATACTTGCAGAATTCTCTGAGCGCACAAATGCTTCTGCTGATTGACAACTTCGAGCATATGGTTGCGGCGGCACCGATGCTGGCCGAACTGATGGCGATGGCGCCCCATCTGAAGCTTCTGGTGACCAGCCGCGCTGCGCTGCACGTATACGACGAACACGAGTTCCCCGTGCCACCGCTCGCACTGCCGGCTGCCAAATCCTTGCCTCCCCTCGAAGTGTTGTTGCAGTATTCGGCGATATCCCTGTTCGTAAAACGCGCCGCAGCCGTCAAGCCGGATTTCAGACTCAACGAAGGGAACGCGGCTGCTGTGGTGGAAATCTGCTCGCGTCTGGATGGGCTGCCGCTCGCCATCGAGCTTGCAGCTGCCCGCACCAAGCTTCTTTCGCCGTCGGCCATGAGGACGCGGCTGGCGAGTCGCCTGCAGTTGTTGACTGGTGGCGCAAGGGACCTGCCTGCCCGACAACAGACCATTCGGCAAGCAATTGATTGGAGCTATGACCTGCTGAATGCGCCTGAGCAGAAGCTATTCAGAAGGCTTTCTGTTTTCGTAAGTGGGTGCACTTTGGAAGCAGTGGAATCGGTGTGCGACACCAAACAAGATCTGGAATTGGATGTGCTCGATGGGATGGCGTCGATGGTGGACAAGAGCCTGGTACGGCAGATCGAGCAAGCGGACGGGGAGCCGCGCTTTGTGATGCTGGAAACGATCCGCGAGTATGGGCTGGGAAAAATGTCGGAGAGCGGAGAAGAAATGCAAACAAGGCGAGCCCATGCCGCCTACTGCATGGTGCTGGCGGAAGAGGGGGCTGCCGAGAATACCGCCGCCAACCAGACTGAGTGGCTAGACCGGTTCGAGTTGGAACATGACAACTTTCGCACAGCCCTGGAGTGGCTTACAGAGACCGGCGATGCAGAATGGGGTTTACGCCTGGGTGCAGCACTTTTCCGCTTCTGGGAGATGCGAGAGTATCTGGCGGAGGGCCGAGACCAACTCGGAAAACTCCTGAAACTGCGAGCGGCGGCGGCACCAACCAATGCGCGCTTACGCGCGCTTTTTGCCGCGGGAGTCCTGGCGGAGGAGCAGGGAGACTACGCTGCTGCCGACGTACTTCTCAAGGAGAGCTTGGAGATCGGGCGGCAGTTAGAGGACAAGCGAAGCATCGCGGTGTCGCTCAATGCCTTGGCAGTCACTGCACGCGGCCGTGGCGGTCTGGCGGCTTCGCGCGCGCTCTTCGATGAGAGTCTGTCGGAATGGAGAGAACTGCACGATGCGCTAGCAGTTGCTCGCGCACTTAGCAACCTCGCGAATGTCGTCAAGCTGGAGGAGAACTACACACACGCGCGCTCGCTCTACGAGGAATGTCTATCGATCTTTCGGGAACTGGGGGACAGAACAGGTGCCGCCTGGGCGCTCAACAACCAAGGAGATGTGGCCCGTGACCAGGGCGATTCTGAAGCGGCGCGATCGCTGTATGAACAGAGTTTGGCGACTTTTCGAGAGCTCAACGACCGATGGGGAATTGCCGGCTCACTTGCCGATTTGGGAAACCTCGCTCGGGAGCAAGGTGACTATCGCACGGCAGATTCGCTCTACCGGGAGAGCATAAGAGTCTTCCAATCGCTCGAACACAAGCGAGGGGTCGCGCGTCTGCTGGAATCCTTCGCGTGCTGTGCAGCGGCGCAATCCGAACCGGATCGGTCGTTACGGCTTGCAGGCGCGTCGGCGGCACTGCGCCAGAGCATTGGCGCTCCGCTCACACCTGCAGAACAGGTGAAACTTGAAAGAGGTCTGGACCCGGCGCGACGGGCTCTGACTACCACGATAGGACGAACAGTATGGTTAGAGGGGTGGGTAATGCCGGTCGAAAAGGCCATTGAGGACGTCCTCAGGAACACCTCTGGTCAGCCGTAAGGTTGCAAGTCCCAGGACTGAGCACATTGAACGCGCACGTAAACGAGACGAGAGAAGGTGGGTTAATGATTCAGGTTTACTCCGCCGTGGTAGGGTCAATCAGCCGTCGCACGGCGGAGATACGATTTGCCGGCAAGCCTACCCGTTTTGCGTGTTCTCGGATCATTGCCTCGTCGGGAGCAAGGTAGACACAATAGACCTTGTCGCCCGTGACATAGCTCTGCAACCACTGAATCTCAGGACCTATTCCCTTGAGAACAGCCACGGACTTTCGAGAAACCTCCTGTAGTTCAGCATCGGATAGATTTCCGGCTCCAGGTATTTCTCTCTCGATCACGAACTTGGGCATGTGCTAACCTCCGTAAAACGCATGCTAGCAAGTGGGCAGATTTGGTACAAGAGGGCAAATCGCTGGGCTACAGGAGCTCTCTAAGATTACCCAGGATCAGTTTTGGAGGCCAACATGGATCTTAAGTCGATTCAAAAACCGCTGAAGGAACAATATCGCAACGATCCCGACAGTTCTCGAATCACGCTCAAGGCGAGAGGTGGCCAAACTGAGACCCCTATTGCATGCTCGGTCGCCATCGGACGCGCTATGTATCAGGCCCAAGCGCACACTGGTGTAGGAGGCGCCGGCACGGCAGCTTGTTCAGGCGATATGCTACTTGGAGCTCTGTCGGCCTGCGCGCAAATCACCTGCCAGATGGTGGCCGCGGCCATGGGAATACCGATTGAACGGATTGAGGTAACGGTCGAAGGAGATTTGGACCTTCGGGGCACGCTCGGTATCTCGAAGGAAGTACCGGTCGGCTTTCAGCGCATTCATACCCGATTTGAAATTGTCGCTCCTCAGGCAACGACTGAGCAATTGCGCGCATTGCGCGAGAAGACAGAACAGTATTGTGTGGTCATGCAGACGTTGAACCAATCGCCAAAATTGCAAACCGAATGGGTCGGTGTGCAATGATCGCATTGCTTACAGACCGCGGTGTCGAGAGAAATATCTCCCCACTTATGGCGAAGTGTAGACTATGTTCTAAGCCTTCCCTCCCAGTAAGAACCGGGCGCTGCGAAATTTCCTTGATCCCAAGCGGAGCGATTCTGTTCAGAGCCTGCTGGAACAGGCAGCCAAAACTCTTACCTGCAAAGATGGAGCTCTCTCGAAGGTGGTCGAGGAAGTATAGGCCAAGGCTCTGCTCCAGTTGATCACGAACTGGATCGCGCAGCGGCAGCGGAAGAGATGCGTGGAAGCAGCCGATTGTTTCATGAACCGCCTCAGGGTCTCGCCTCGGCCTTCAATCCTCGCCCTTCAAACAAGGTAACGAAGCAATCGGCACCTGTCCCCGGAAACATTTCGATCTTGCCATTGGGCCATCGAACTTGGATGCGATCAACGGCCTGGCTGTTTCCCAGTCCGAAGTGGAGTCGAAGGTCATTGTTCGAGATGTAGCTGGAGCCGCTTCGCACCTCTTGTACAAATTTGCGATTTCCGGCGAAGACCGTAACCTTGGCGCCGATGCCGTCGTGATTCGACTGCGTGCCCCTGGTGATAACGCCTAGCCAATGATTGTCATTGCGGGCCTGGTTTACCAGCAGCATGGGCTGGCTGCTCATGTTATTTACAACCGCAGACATTCGGCCATCATTCCATAGATCAGCGATCGCCAAGCCGCGGCTGGTGGCTGGTTCGGTGCAACCGGGACCACATTGCTGGCTAATGTCTTTGAACTTTCCGTCCCCGGCATTCCAATACAGAAGCCTGGGTTCCCGGTAATTGGACCCAAGATGGGCGGAATCGACCTCCGGATAAACATGGCCATTAACTAAGAGAATGTCCGGGCGGCCATCGTTGTCGATATCGATAAACATGGTTCCCCACCCGAGGTATTGCGTATTCAATCCGAGGCCCGCATCGAAGATCGTCGGGGTAAATGTTCCATCGCCGCTGTTGTGATAGAGAGAAGAGGAATCGTCGGAGAAGTTCGTCTTAAAGATGTCAGGATGGCCGTCGTTGTCATAATCAGCGACGGTGGAGCCCATGCCGGCTTGCTCGCGCCCATCTTCATTAAAGGCCACGCCCGTTTCGGCGGCGACATCGGTAAAGGTTCCGTTTTTTTCGTTGTGGTAGAGAATGCTCGGTGTGCTGTCGCAGGCCACAAAGATGTCGGGCCAGCCGTCGTCATCATAATCCAGGGTGGACACACTGAAACAGTAATGCCCGTCGGTCTTTTCGATCCCGCTGGACTTGCTGACGTCCGCGAACTTTCCGCCGCCCAGATTGTGATAAAGAATGTTGGGCGAGGATTCGAGACCCCGCGGTCCGCACATCACGGGCGTCCCCTTCCAGACACACATCATTCCCTGTCCCGGCTTAGGCGCGGTCTTGATATCGAACAGAACATAGTTGGAGACGAGCAAGTCGAGTTTGCCGTCGCGATCATAGTCGACAAACGCGCAACCCGTTCCCCACGCCTTGCCGTTGCCCGCGACTCCCGCCTCCTCGGCAACTTCCTTGAATGTGCCGTTGCCTTGGTTGTGATATAGACGGTTCTTGCCATAGTAAGTGACATAAAGATCGTCGAAGCCGTCGTTGTCATAGTCGCCGACACATACCCCCTGTCCCCACCCTGTAAAGTCCAGCCCTGCGGCACGGGTGACGTCGGTGAAAGTTCCATCATGGTTGCTGTGAAACAGGTGGCTGGTTGGCTTCGTGCTTTTCTCTTTCGCTTCGTCCAACGTGGTGCCGTTGACAAGAAATATGTCGGGCCAACCGTCATTGTCGTAATCGATAACTGCCACGCCGCTGCCCGTGGTTTCGATGATGTACTTCTTGGTGTCTACTCCGCCGTTTACGTTTTCCATCTTGAGCCCGGCCTGCGGAGCTACGTCAATGAACCATGCGGGTCCGGGGTGAAGGTCGCTGGCGGAGTAAGGCCTGCCAGTTGGAGTGGGAGGCTTTGAAGTCTGGGCGGAGCACAGTGCGATGAAGAAAAATACGAGAGGGATCGCGGAACTCCCAGGGGAAGGTTGCCTCCAGCGCATAAGCGAATCGTATCACCGAGTTCTCCTAATCAATGGCAAGGCATTTTGTTTAGAATCGAAAGATGCGAAATCGTTGTGCTGTGCTCCTTCTCTTCACTATCAGCGGGGCCACCTGGGGGCAATCCTCGCCACAGCACGCAACCGCCGACGCAGGCTTGAATGAAATCCTCGCCTACATCCATAATAGTTGGGATTCGCTGACCCGCTCAACGAGTTCCTGTGGGGCCGTTACGGACACGAAACTCAGTGCAGCGCCCGTGATCTACCTTCCCGCTGGTTTCGAATTTCCCCAGGAACTCACTCAGATGCAACGCGACTGTCAGGTCAAAGTTGCCTATCTGCCTCAGGTCATCCATCAACCGGGAACAACGGACGTGGGGTCGATTCAGCCCGCAGGCTTGCTCTATCTCAAGAATAAGTATGTTGTTCCGGGAGGGCGCTTTAACGAAATGTATGGATGGGACAGTTACTTTATTATTCTCGGCCTGTTGCGCGATGGCCGCCTGGAGCTGGCGCGAGGCATGGTCGACAATTTTTTCTTCGAAATCGAGAAATACGGTGCGGTGCTCAATGCCAACCGCACTTATTATTTGACGCGCTCCCAACCTCCTTTTCTCAGTTCCATGGTGATGGCGGTTCATCGCGCGCAAAAAGCGGCGGGGCAAGATGACCGAGCCTGGTTGGAGACGGCTTACACGTACGTGAAACGAGATTACGCGATGTGGACGCGAGCGCCACATCTGGCGGGAGCCACGGGGCTTTCCCGCTATTATGATTTCGGCGAAGGGCCAGCTCCAGAAGCCTTGCAGGACGAAGATCAGATTTATCGAAAGGTAGCGGCATATTTTCTGTTTCACCCCACAATTCCTTCCTACGAAACCGCGGATGCGGATCTTCCCACCGGAGGGGCATCCGGAGCCGCTTACTCGGTGCTCGTTTGTGAAGCGACGCAGCCGAAGACATCGTGCGAACCGCAGCACATGATCAAGCTGGAGCCCGACTACTACAAGGGAGATCGATCGATGCGCGAGTCGGGTTTCGATATCTCGTTCCGCTTCGGTCCTTACGGCGCGGCCACTCATCACTACGCTCCCGTATGTTTAAACAGTCTTCTTTACAAGACTGAGCGCGATCTGGAAGAGATGAGCCGGCTGTTGGGCAAGGCCGCGGAGGCCGCGGAATGGCAAAAGCTGGCGGAGAATCGCCGGCAATCCATACGAAAATATTTGTGGGATGAGGGGAGGGGACTCTTCTTTGATTACGACCTCGAGAAAGAGCAGCGATCGACTTATCGCTATGCAACCACCTTCTATCCGCTATGGGCTGGACTCGCAACCGATGCGCAAGCGCGCGCGGTGGTAAAGAATCTGGGTTCATTTGAGCGAGCAGGCGGCATCGCGATGAGCGAAAAAGAATCTCAGGGCCAGTGGGATTATCCCTTCGGCTGGGCCCCGATCCAGTTGCTTGCCGTAGAGGGGATGCGCCGTTACGGACACAATGAAGAGGCGGACCGCGTGTCTACCGAGTTTCTTTCGATGGTGCTCGAAAACTTCGAACACGACAAGACGATTCGCGAGAAGTACAACGTCGTAACTCGGTCGGCAGAGACGAATGTCGCAGTGGGATACGCGGCGAACGTAATTGGATTTGGCTGGACCAATGCCGCCTTTGTCGAGCTACTGCATTTGCTTCCGTCGGAGAAGGTCGCTGAGGTGACGCAAACGACTCCGGCTGCGGCATCGCGTAAATGAGCCGCATGTTTGCCTCTGCATCGAAACTGAGGAGAGTTCATGAAGCCATCTTCCTTTGCCGTGGCGACGCTCTTGCTGCTCAGCCTAGGCCAGCGGCTATTGCAAAATCGCCATCTCTAAGCCGATTTCTTTGCAGCTTTCACCTTTGCCCACCGAGCGCGTTGTGCCGCGGCGATCCTCCTACGAGCGCTGGCAGACATCGTTCGTTTCTTCGGCATTGCGACGACATTTGTTTTTTCGCCCTTTGCCCTCAGTTTCGCCCAGCGTGCTCTCTGGGCAGCCGCAATTCTGGCTCTTCCAGCGACGGACATCCTGCCCCGAGGCGCTGTCCCTTTCCCGTATGCCGCTCCGAAAGCTGATAGCGCTGCACCAATCGCGTTCATTTCCTTGCTCAGCCGATCATGCTCTTTCCTCAACACCTGCATTACACCACCTAGGTTCGTCATTGAATCCCCCTCGTCGGGATTGTAGCAGGCGGGCTTATGCTCGATCAGTGCAGTGGTGATTTTGCAGCAATTGCAACGTAGGTGCATCTGTAGTGTGTAATCTTGCTCTAATACCTACTCTTCAGATAGATCATCCGTCATGTACTAAGAACTACTTTCACGGCCAATTAGCGTGGGCCGGCGTACCACCTTCCTTTCGGCTACTACTATCTGTGTATTTTTTGTTCGCAATTGGCTGTATGAGCAGACGCTCGATGTGCGAGCTGCTGCGAGAACGACTTGCGGCCCATCACTCGGAGTGAGAGGCTCTGGTCGGTAAGGCCCGAGAAAGTGCCATTTCCAACTGATCAGGCTTAAATCCGAATGGTCCAGGTTTGCTTTTGTAAGCAATGCGGCCTAGGGAGTCGATCAAATAGATTCGGTCTGGCCAGCCCGTATAGGCTTGTTCGGTCGAATTGCCGAACTCGTCGAGCACAGCCGGAAATTCGATCCCAAGTTTCCGCACGCAAGCCCCGGCGACGAATGCCCTCTCTTCTTCCGTCTTTGGGCTGGCAAAAACCACCTTGTCTTTGACATTGCTTTCCATCTGCCACACGTCGCTGGGATGCGCTTCGGTAATGTAGACAACCAGGAACGCGACGCGCCCGCGATACCGCTCGTAAAGCTTGTTGAGGGCAGGAACCTCCCGCCGGAACGGGGGTCAGGTGTAGCTGCCGAATACCAAAACCACGGGTTGCTGTTGACTTAGCACGGAGAGTTGAACTCGCTCACTCTTGTCCAACTTGAGCAGCGAGAAGTCCGGCGCTTGATCTCCGACGTGAAGCGTTCCGGCGCGAGCGTGGATCCAGGCAGTTTCAAATGGAAAGATCAGGAAAGGAACGGGGCCGGGCATCCTGGACATGACGCGAGCGAAGGTCTCAGGAGGCTGGTGCATCGCCCACCAAACATAAACCCCGAAACAGGCGTAACCGATCATCAGGCCAACAAAAACCGTGAGCACGAGCCTTCGAGCGAATGGATTTAGTTTCAGCATCAGAAAAGAAATTTCAGCGCCACCTGAATCACGCGCGGACCAACGTCCGATTGAATTTGCCCGAAAGTCGGCGATTCAATGTCGCTGACCGGCAAGCGGAAATTGGTATGGTTCAGCAAATTAAACAATTCACCCCGGAATTGAAGTTCTTTCGATTCCGTCAGCCGAATGTTCTTGAATGCCGACGCGTCCCAGTTCACGTATCCCGGACCCTGGACTACGTTTCGGCCTTCGTCCCCGAAGACCTCAAACCGCCCGAGAGGATCCGGCTGGAGTTGCCGAAAAGCGCCTACGTTGAACCATTCTTGAGGCGTGCGCGGGCCAGAGTTTGGGTTTCCAATCAGATTGGGACGGTTCGCGGAAAATCCGGTGATCTCCGGTGCCTGCCCTTGCAGCGAAACGTCGTTCGAGTCGAATACCGTGAATGGCCCACCACTCATCGCAGTCATGATTCCGTTCAGCTGCCAGTTGCCGAGAACGTGCCCGTACCAACGGCTGGAGTGCTGCAGGAAGGGCAGCATCCACTGATAACTCAATACGAAACGATGGTGCGAATCGAACATGGACCGACCGCGCTCGGCCGCGAGATCAAACGGATCCTGCGCCAGATCATTTTCTCCGGCGACGGGTTGCGAAGCGGAGCCGGTAATGTTGAACGAAGAAACATCATCGATGGAATGCGACCAGGTGTAGGACGCAAGGAATGACAGTCCGTGGCTGAAGCGTTTTCGCAGGCTGGTTTCCAAGGCGTTATAGCTGGAATTTGCGACGCTCGCGATCTCACCGACCGAGCTGTAGATACAATTGTTCGGGTTCGCTAAGGTACATCCAGAGTAGAGGCGCCGCTGGTTCACGTTGTTTTCGGTGGAAATCGGGCACGGGTTCGCCACCGAACAGCCAGTGCTGGTCGTGTCCACGCCAGGGACAAAGACTGGAGGATTGCCCTCGATGAATCGCGGCAGCCTCACACCGGTAGTGCCGACGTACCCGATCTGAAAGAGCCAATCCTGGCCGAACGACCGTTGAATATTCAGATTCCAATCCTGCGCGTAGGGCAGATGCAGGTTGCGAGCAACTACTAGCAGCGTCATCGGCTCGGGGAAAGCCTGGCTGAAAGGATTCGGCGTATAAAACGGATTGGCAAATGAGTTGACGGGAAAACTGATTTGCTGCGTCTTGAGATAAGGAGGAGAGCTGACGGGATCCTGCAGCGGACCGCCCTCGCCGGTGTAGTACGGCTCGTAAAAAATCCCGTAGGCTGCGCTAACTACCGTTTTGGAGTCACCCAGTGGGTCCCAGGCAACGCCGAAGCGCGGAGCGAAGGCTGTTTTCTGCGTTGGAATCAAGCCTGCTGGCACACCCGGATCGCCGGGATAGAGAAGCCCCGCTGGAGCGTTGGGGACCACTCGAGACTGCGCTCCGGGAACAAAGAGGTTGACCTCATTGTGCCGTTCAGTCGAGGGAAAAGGCAGTTCGTAGCGAAGTCCCATGTTCAACGTCAGGCGAGAGTTAACCTTGTAGGTATCTTGGGCATAAGCATCTAGAGCACGGTCGCGGATTTCGCGCGCAAAGTTGCCTCCGCCCTGCAGAAACACCACCGGATTGCCCGACAGGAAGCTGGCAAATCCGTCGCTGTAGGGAAAAGTGGAGAAGACAAAGAAGCCATTGCTGGCGATGCCCTGCAAGGCATTGATCTGATCCCGCCGGTAGCCTCCGCCAAATTCCAGGTCGTGGCGACCGTCGATCCAGCTCAGAGAGCCGGAGAGGTCAAATGTATTTTGAAACGTGTTGCGGGGTCCCGTGATGGGGTCGCCAACCGAAGCGTATCCCCCCACCTGAATAAAGGGAGGTCCAGCGGCTGAAGGCAACGTGGGAGTGTACTGAAAACCCAGGTCCGAGGGCGACTCGTGATTCAGGTGTTCATCCAGCAGGAACGTATTGCGGAGATACGAAAAGCGCGCGACGCCGATGGTGCTTCGCGAGAAGATGTGAGTCTCTTGAGTGACGAAATTCTGCGCTCGGTCATACTCGCCCACGGGAAAGCCGGGCACATTCGCTCCCACCGGCGAAAGCGGATCCGTCGTGGGGCCACTGCTGTACATATAACGGAAATTAAGAGTGTCAGCACGGGAGAGATAATGATCCACGCGCACGCCGAATTGATCGTTATTCTCGCTCAGGGTCTGCGTGGCGATGAAGCCGTTTTCTCCCACGTTTGGCAAAGGGAAAAGCGGTAGAACATTCGTCGCAGTAGGATCGATGGATGGTAGCTGGTTGTTCGGGATTGGAACCGGCGCCGGGCCCATGGCGAAGTTGAGCAGCTGCCCGTTGAAGTCGGGCGCGTTCGTTGTGGTGTTGGTACAAATGCCGCCCACAAATGCGTCCCCGGGGATCGAGGTGCACAGCTGCGCGAAGTTGCCTTGTCTTTCCGCCGCGGAAGGCACGGTTGCAGGCACGGTCTCCCCCTGCCGGTTTCGGAAGCCTTCGTAATACCCGAAGAAGAAAGTCTTGTCCGGGACAATCGGTCCTCCGAAGGTGGCGCCGAATTGGTCTTGCTTTAAAGGCTGCACGCTTTGGGTGAAGTAATCGGACGAATCCATCGCGTCGTTGCGAAAAAACTCCCATGCGGCCCCATGAAAAGTGTTGGACCCTGATCGCGTGACGATATTGGTGTTAGACCCGGTGTTCCGTCCGAACTCCGCATTCGCGTTGTGGCTGAGAATCTTGAACTCGGCAATCGCATCGATCGGCGGCTTGAGAACAAATCCTCCGTCTACTGAGCTGACATTGTCGGCGCCATCGATCAAGAAATTATTCGATTCCGGACGCTGACCATCGACGGCGTAGGCCTGATTCTGTCGCGCCGGACCGCCAGCTTCGAGAAGGCCAGGAGTCAGGGGCAGGACGCCGGGCTGAAGAAGTCCCAACTGGGAAAAATTGCGACCGTCCAGTGGGAGGTCGAGAATCTCGTGCTCCATCACGGTTTGTCCGAGACTGCTGACTGTGCTCTGCCCCAGAGCCGCATTCGCACTCACTTCAACTTGCTGCGTCTCCGACCCGAGCTTGAGGTGAATGCCGACTGTCGCAGTCTGGTTCACATCCAACGAAACGCCTTGCTGCAGGTACGTCTGGAAGCCCTTCGCCTGAACCTCGATCTGGTAGTGCCCGATCGGGAGTTCGGCCAGCACGTATCCTCCCTGACGGTCTGTGACCGCAACCCGTGTCAAGCCGGTTTCGATCTGCTTTGCGGTGACAGTAGCGGCCTGCACAATCGCGCCGCTCGGATCGCCCACCGTTCCGCGAATGCTCCCTGTAATTTGCTGTCCGGCAACATTCAAACTTGCAAGCAGGGCCATCAGGAACGTCAACGTTTTCGCGCTAGGCATGCTTCTCCCCATTCGTCCTCAAGAATCAAGATTGGTTCCGCAAAACAATCTCTCGCTGGCCCTTTAGAGAACACGCGCGAGAATTCGCCCACAGATTGAAGTGCGGCGAATATAGGGACGCTTTGCAACGGGGTCAATAATCGGAAAGCAGTACTTGCTTCGATCACCGTGCGGAAAAGACAGCTGCGCATCATTCTTTCTGGTCATCGGCGAGCCGGGCCGCGGGCCGCGGCTCCGCAGACCACGAAACTATCGGTTCTCATTGCGAGGTTAACCAATAAGTAATACAGCGAGAACTGTAAAGGCCCCGGATTGGGGTTCATTAGATAATAACGGGCTACTTGTGCACGAAATGCTATGAACCCCAGCACGCAGAAGGGTTAGAAAATGAGTGTTGTCCAATTTTTGATCGCCGATGACCATGAGTTGTTCAGGCGCACCGCGCGATCTTTCGTTGAATCTCAGCCCAACTGGCAGGTCTGCGGCGAAGCCGGGGATGGGATCGAAGCGATTGAGAAGGCGAAGCAACTGCGCCCTCACGTCATTCTGATGGACATCAATATGCCTCGCATGGACGGATTGGAGGCGACACGAATCATTCGGCGGGAGCTTCCCGATTGCAACGTGATCCTTGTTACGCAGAATCACGAAACGATTGCCCGCCAGCAAGCCGCAGCGGTCGACGCGAAAGCTTCGGTGACGAAGGCGGAGTTTACTCAGGAGTTGCCCACCACCATCAAAAAGCTGTTCGAGAATCCAGCCTCCAAGACCGTCGCAGGCACCAGGCAAGAAGCCGCTCTCACGCCAGGATGGGTGCGTGGCGGAGGTGCGTTGGGCCAATTGGTCCGTGAATTTGATTGGACGAAGACACCTCTTGGAGCCATCGAAAAATGGCCACAAAGTTTGAATACGGTCGTTCGCGTCCTGCTCGCATCACGCTTTGCCATGTGGATGAGCTGGGGACCAGAACTCACCTTTCTCTACAACGACGACTACGCTCGGATGACCCTTGGGAAGAAACATCCGTGGGCGCTGGGAAAACCGTCTCAGGAGGTATGGAAGGAGATTTGGGACGACATCGGCCCGCGCATTCACAAAGTCCTTGAGACCGGTGAGGCGACGTGGGATGAAGCCTTGCTCTTGTTCCTTGAGCGCAGCGGATATCGCGAAGAAACGTATCACACTTTTTCTTACAGTCCGTTATCCGGAGACGACGGCACGGTTGCAGGGCATCTCTGCGTAGTCACTGAAGAAACCGACCGCGTGATCGGAGAACGCCGGCTCAAGACACTGCGCTCCCTGGCAGGAGAGTTGAGCAAGACCATCACTGAGGAGGAAGTGGTCTCCTGTATCGCTCGCTGTCTCGGCGAAAATCAAAGGGATTTACCATTTGCCCTCCTGTATCTCTTCACAGAAGGGGGGAACGAAGCCCGCCTAGCCTGCCAAACCGGAATGCCGGAGCGTCACCCGGCCGCGCCAGAATCGATTCAATTGACCCAAAAGAATCAACCTTGGCCAATCAGCGAACTGCTCGCTGGGAAAGATTGCATCATCGTTGAGAACCTGTCGGAGAGGTTCGAGTCGGTCCCCTCCGGCTCTTGGGACAAGTCACCCTGGCGAGCTCTCCTCCTGCCCATCACGAGTCAAGGTCAAGATAACCCCGCTGGCGTGATTGTCGCAGCCCTCAATCCATTTCGTCCTTTGGATGTTGGCTACGCTGGATTCATCAATCTCGTGGCTGGCCAAATCGCCGCCAGCATCGCCAATGCACGGGCGTACTCGGCGGAGAGGAAGCGTGCAGAGGCTCTCGCCGAAATTGACCGCGCGAAGACGGCATTCTTCAGCAATGTGAGCCACGAGTTTCGTACACCCCTGACTTTGATGCTGGGCCCCCTTCAAGACCTGCTGGCAAGAAGTCAGACTCACCTCTCTCCAACCGCCAAAGAACAGGTCGACCTGGTGAGTCGGAACGCCGCTCGCCTGTTGCGCCTCGTCAATACTTTGCTGGACTTCTCGCGCCTGGAAGCTGGACGAGTCCAGGCCGTCTATCAGCCAACGGACTTAGCCGGCTTTACTTCTGAGCTGGCCAGCGTATTCCGCTCTGCCACCAACAAGGCTGGATTGCGCCTCACTGTGGATTGCCCCGATCTCGGGGAGCCCGTTTATGTAGATCGCGATATGTGGGAGAAAGTCGTTCTGAACCTGATTTCCAATGCCTTCAAATTTACCTTCCATGGGGAAATCTCCGTCAGTGTCCACCGCGTTGGGAACATGGCCGAGCTTCGCGTTCGTGACACAGGAGTAGGAATTCCTGCAGAAGCCATCCCGAAATTGTTCGAGCGATTCAATCGTGTTCCCAACGTGCCAAGTCGAACCCAGGAAGGAAGTGGAATTGGTTTGGCCTTAGTCCATGAGTTAGTGAAGCTGCACGGCGGCTCCGTAAGAGCCGAAAGCACTGTGGGGCAAGGCTCTACATTCGCCGTCAGCATTCCGTTTGGGCAAGATCACCTCGGGTCCGGCCAAACGGATGGCGCTCCCAGCTTGTCTTCTACGGGTGTCGGCGCGAAGCCGTTTGTCGAGGAGGCCCTGCGGTGGCTTCCTGATTCCGCCGCCGTGGGCGTCGAGATTTCTGCTGTGCCAGACGAACTGCTGCCGGTGCCGTCCCCACCGATGTCGTCGACCACCGTTCGTCCCCGCGTTCTTGTCGCCGACGACAACTCCGACATGCGCCAGTATCTGGCCCGTCTATTGTCGGAGTTGTACGAAGTAGAAACTACTCCTGACGGTCAGGCGGCCATTCAGGCTGCGCGCGCGCGTCCTCCGGATCTCATCGTCAGCGATGTCATGATGCCGATACTCGATGGCTTCGAGCTTCTGAAGGCCCTACGGGCAGATGAGCAGACTCGGACGATTCCCGTCATCCTTCTCTCGGCTCGCGCCGGCGAAGAGTCGCGGGTGGAAGGCATCCAGGCTGGGGCTGATGATTACTTGATAAAGCCGTTCTCCGCGCGGGAACTGCTGGCTCGCGTCAGCGGCAGACTCGAAATTGCCCGGCTCCAGCGTGATCAGGAATTGCAGCTCAGGTCAAGCCACGCAGAGCTGGAACGGAGAGTTCGGGAACGCACGCAGGAACTGGTCAACGCAAGCAACGGGCTCCGGGAACTGTCTGCCCGCCTTTTACAGGCTCAGGACGAGGAGAGACGACGAATCGCCAGAGAACTCCACGACGGTGCCGGGCAGCTTCTCGCGGCGCTCGGGATGGAGGCCGCTACCCTCGCCAGGGAGAGCGACCGCCTGACTTCGCGAGCCGCTGCGTCGCTTAGCAACATCGAGTCGCTGGTCATGCAGATGAACAAAGACATTCGCACCATGTCTCACCTTCTTCATCCGCCCTTGCTGGACGAAATCGGCCTGCAGTCTGCCCTCACCGAATACGTCAAGGGCTTCGCAGAACGAAGTGGGATTCGGGTTTCGCTTGATCTTCCGGACGCGATCGAGCGTTTGGATCGCGACTATGAGCTGTCCTTGTTCCGCATTGTCCAGGAATGTCTCACCAACATTCATCGCCATTCAGGCAGCAAGACCGCCAGCATTCGCATCATTCGCGATGACGGAGCGATCGTCCTGGAGGTTCGCGATGAAGGAAACGGTATGCCCGCCGAACGATTGTCAGAAATTCAGTCGACAGGTTCGGGTGTCGGGATCCGGGGCATGCGAGAACGGGTTCTCCAATTCTCTGGGAGAATGAGCATCGAGTCCGACGGTTCGGGAACCCGAATCCAGGTCGTAATTCCGACTACCAAAACTGTTTCGCGAGAAAGAACGGATAGTGATGAACCGGTACAAACAGCAGTCTGACAGTTTTCGGCGAAATCACCTTGCTACCGAGGGTATAGCCCTTTCTCAGATCCAGAACGCTACGATGGGAAGCAATAAGCTCTTGACAGGTTTCAAGCCGCACCTCTCGGCAGGCAGTGTTGAGCCGGAATCACTATTCTAGGATGCTGCTGAAATCCTGCGTAACGCGTCAGTTCAAGAAGATGCAGGTCACTTGGCGGTTGGTCGGCCAATCGGAAGCTATCCACAAACGGGCGTGTGGGAAGTGCGAATGCATTTCGGGACAAAGGTCAGACGGACAGCGACCACGAATCCTACTCACAAGCGCGAAAACAGTTGGGATAGGAAATTCGCAAGCCCTTAGAAATCCGTTCCACATTTACCAGCGATACATTCCTGACGCCACCCTCCACGCTGCTGTAGCAGGTCCAGTGCAGTCCCGCGTCGCCGCTCTGCGTTCCCCTGAACCCATGTTCGTCGAAAGAGTTGGAGAGAGGGGGGAGGAAAAGTGTTTCCGCCGCGAAGCCCAAATCACAACTTGCGATGTCCTCGACTCGCCTGCAGTCGCAGGAGTGCGGCGACCAGTGCATCGATCTCTTCGTTCGTGTTGTACAGCGCCAGTGACGGGCGGACGGTGCTCTCGACGCCCATGCGGCGCAGGATGGGCTGAGCACAATGATGCCCGGAACGTACCGCAATGCCTTCCTGGTTCAGGGCGGCTCCCACGTCCTCCGTGCGGACGTCATCAAGCACAAACGACAGCACACCTGCCTTTTCGCGTGCCGTCCCGATCAGCCGCAGACCGGGAACGGTTAGGAGTCCTGCGGTGGCATAGTCCAAAAGTTCGTGTTCATAGGCGGCGATGCTTTCCCTCCCGACCTCTTCCACATAATCCAGAGCCGCACCCAGCCCGACCGCGTCTGCGATATTGCCAGTGCCGGCCTCAAAGCGCCCCGGTGCTGTCTGGTAAGTAGTCCTTTCGAAAGTGACATCCACGATCATGTTGCCGCCGCCGTGCCAGGGAGGCATGGTGTCGAGCAGTTCCAATTTTCCATAAACAGCACCGATGCCGGTGGGAGCGAAGATCTTGTGACCAGAGAAAACGTAGAAATCGCAGTCGAGGGCCTGCACATCCACGCGCATGTGGGAGACAGCCTGCGCACCATCGACCAGCACGCGCGCGCCGTGACGGTGGGCCATCTCTACCATCTCGCGGGCCGGTGTGATCGTTCCGAGGGCATTCGAAACCTGGCTGAACGACACAATCCGTGTGCGTGGGCCCAGCAACTTCTCGTATTCCTCGAGGATGACTTCGCCGCGATCATTCACCGGTGCCACTCGCAGGCGGGCGCCCTTCTCTGAACAGAGCATCTGCCAAGGGACGATGTTGGCGTGGTGTTCGAGCCAGGTGATGAGCACTTCGTCGTCCTTCTGAACGTTGCGGCGCCCCCATGCCTGGGCAACGAGGTTGATGCCTTCGGTTGTGCCACGAACGAAAATGATTTCGCGCGTTAAGGAAGCGTTCAGGAAGCGCCGTGTCTTTTCGCGAGCGCTCTCGTAGGCGTCGGTGGCACGTGCTGCTAGCGTGTGCGCGGCGCGATGGATGTTCGAATTTTCGTGCTGGTAGAAATATGACAGACGATCGATCACCGCGTTCGGCTTCTGGGTGGTGGCGGCGTTGTCGAGCCAGATCAGCTGCCGACCGTGGACCCGCTCTTGCAGGATCGGGAAATCCCGGCGAATCAGCCGGGCGTCGAGTGGACGCTTGGCGATGCCAAGCTCCCCGGGAGTAAGATCGGGACGGAACTCAAAGGACTCGACGCCTTTTGGCAGAGAAGCAGGCTTCCCGGGAGTTTTTTCGGCATCGATGAGATTGCCAGACGAGGGCAACGTCCGAAAGTCGGCTTCTGTCGGAGGCTTCGTGGGCAATGACACAGGCAGGGCGGGAACACCAGGAGGCGACTGCACGCCAGGCACTCCGGGAAAAGAAAACAGTTCACTAACCGCAGGAAACTGAGGTGCGCTTGGATAAACAATTTTTTCGAGGCCAACCGCATCAGCTGCGATCTCCGGAATCGCAGGCGCGGCGGCAGACTCAAGGACACCAGTAGGGATCCCTGGCGCATTTGTTGCAGGCGCCGCAGGAAACGAAACCGGAATCACACCATGAGCAGGTTGGGAAGCCGGTACGCTCGGCTGTGCCGGGACTGCGTCTGGTACACCCGGAACTGACGCGCCGGGAACCCTGGGGAGAGAGAAGACTTCATTTTGCGTCGGGAAGCTAGGGGTTTTAGACCATGGATCAGTTCGGCCTCCATCCACGGAATTGGCTGGCGTGTCGTAAGTCGCGGCGACCGCAGGAGAGGCCGATACTGCTGCAAGATCCGACCCGCTCGGCGGGCCCGTCGGCGGTGACGAAGGCATTGCCGGAACGCCAGGGAACGAAAACATCTCCATGGCCGGTGGAACCTGCGGGACAGCGGTCCAGGGTCCAGCTTTCTCTCTTTCAAGAAAAGATGGCGAGGGGCTGGGTATCGCGGATGGGGAGGCGGGAGTTGGAACATGGGGCACGAGTGTCACTACGCCAGCCAATGAAGCGGCAATCGCCTTGAAATCGGCCTCATTCAACAAATCCGCGGGAGGCGACGAGGGTAGATTTGGAGATCCTGGAACAGGTCGCGGGTTCGGCGCCGTGGGAAACGAGAACATCTCCCGCGGGTAATCCGGAACCGTAGTCTGCGGCAGCTTTCCTGGAATCGCGCGCAGGTCAGCTTCGTCAGGCGAGAACGCTGACACTGAGGCGTCCGGAGGCGCAGGCGCTCCCGGCAGGGCTGCAAAGAACTCATTCGCGAGCTTTGCAATCACTGCTGGATCGGGGAGTACCGCCGCGAAGGGCGACACGCTTTCGATCTTCTGTGCGCCTTCTTCTTGCGCCGGAGACGACGTCAGCGAGGCAGCCTGTAAGCGATCACTTGTACTCGTGGTATTGGTCGACATTCACATTCTCCAGTACCCCGATGGCGTCTTCCGTCAGGACCGCGATGGAGCAGTAGAGCGAAATCAGGTACGAGGCAATCGCCTTGTGATTGATCCCCATGAATCGGACGGACAAGCTGGGCGAAACCTCGCCCGGCAGCCCAGGTTGGAATAGACCGATTACGCCCTGTCTCTTTTCGCCGGTTCGCAACAGCAGAATGCTGGTCTTCTCACCCTTGATCGCCAGCTTGTCGGAAGGCACCAGTGGGATGCCGCGCCAGGTCACGAACTGCGAGCCAAACAGGTTCACGGTCGGGGGCGGAACACCGCGGCGGGTGCACTCGCGTCCGAACGCGGCGATCGCTCTCGGATGCGCCAGGAAGAAGCACGGCTCTTTCCACACCCTGGCGATCAGTTCATCGAGGTCGTCCGGCGTGGGTGCTCCTTTTCTAGTCTTGATCTTGAACTCGGAAGCAACGTTATTGATTAAACCGTATTCGGTATTGTTGACCAGTTCGTTCTCCTGGCGCTCTTTGACCTTCTCGATCATGAGCCGCAGTTGCTCCCGGATCTGGTCGTGCGGACTACGGTATAAATCCGAAATGCGGGTCTGCACATCCAAAACCGTGGTGACCGCGTTGAGGGTGTATTCGCGCGGCTTCTCTTCGTAGTCGACGTAAATTTCTGGCAGATCGATTTCTTCGTCAGGACTGCACTCAATCGTCCGCGTACCCGGCCGCGTGACCTTCACCTTGTTCACGCGATACGTGCCGGCTTCAACCGGGACCCATGACAGGAAACTGACCAGCCAGCGTGGCGTGATCGCCTCCATCATTGGGACAGTTTTGGTGACATTCGCAAGCTGGCGCGCCTGCTGCTCGCTCAGCGTATGACGGACTTCGGCTTTCTCAGGCATGGATTAGCTCCTCTAACAGCAAAAGGGAATGATTGACGAATGCGATGCACAGAAATTACGGAGTGTGCTTGGGCAGAAACGATGCCGTTCAGGTGCAAACGGTAGATGCCGCCGACGGAATTGTCTGTCACTCGCATCACCGCGTTCTCGGATTTGATGTGCCTCTCAGCCGAAGCGAATAATCGTCGCGGCGGTCAAACTTGTTGCGCCGGGTTCGAGAACTTACAGGCACAAATTTGTTCTCGTGAAGAATTCCTGATGAGATGTAACGCTTCCGGTTGTGAATGTCAAGTTAATGCATCGCCATTGTGGGAAAAACTAAGGAGTCCGTGGAATTATGCCTTCACGCGCCAGCTGTGGAGGCTTGTGCCCTATAGAACTTCTTCTTGGCCCGGGAACGAATTTCGTCAAGTTCTGCGTGCAGCCTTCTGATCTCTGCATCCAGCTCTATAAAACTCAGGCAGGGAGAAGTGAGCAACCGGTCAGCCTTCACACCCTCGTAATCCTTGCGGACACTTCCTTTGACACAGACGCAGACGGAAGGCTTGGTTGATGGACCTCTCTCCGAGTACACGAGATCGAGAGTTGAGGTTTCCATGATTCGGCGATTATGCCACGAATTCGAAGCCTCGTTCTGATCTGATTTGCACAGTATTGATATTCCCGGCACCGAGCTCTAAATGCCGACGGGCATCTCCGAGACGAATGGCAGTCGCGCCTTCTCCCAGGCGTCAAACCCACCGATAACGTTGGTGACGTTCCCGAAGCCCTCTCGCCGCAACCAACTGCAAGCAATCATGCTCCGGTAGCCGCCCTTACAAAGGACGGCAATCGGCGCATTGCGGTCCACTTGTGGAAGGGATGTTTTGAAGTCCTCCAGCGGCCACCAAGCCGCCGCTTCAATGTGCCCTGTTTCCCATTCCGGCTTCCGGCGCACATCCAGTAATTGAAACTTATCCGCGGCAAAATGTTCATTCAAATTTTCTACGGTGATTTGCGGCAGTTCGGCCAGGCGCAACCCCGCCCGGACCCAGCCCTCGACGCCGTCTTGTAAGTATCCGCGTGCATCATCAATGCCGACTCTGGCCAGCCGCGTTCGCGCTTCAGATAATTGCTCTTGCGATGTCGCGATCAGCAACGGTCGGGACGATAACCCCAGCAGTATGCCCGCCCATGAGGCAAATTGTCCGGATAGCGGAATGTTGATCGATCCTGGCACATGTCCCGAAGCGAATTCATTTGCCGGCCGAACATCCAACGCGATCAGTCCCTCATCCAGCAGGAACTGCAGTTCTCGTGCTGAAACCGCTTTGAGGCCGGGCAATTCCGACAACGCTGGCGCGCCGGTGCGATTGATCTGGGCATCCTGCGGGAAATATTTGGGACGAGGCGGCAAGTTCGTCGTCAACTGCCGAATGAACTCATCCTTGCCCTCAATCTGCAGGGCGTGGTTGGTGAGCCGCTCGGTGCCAATGGTAGAAGAACGCTCCGTGCGCATGTTGCGCCCGCACAGCGAGCCGGCTCCGTGGGCGGGATAAACGATAACATCGTCGCCGAGCTTGAGCAGCTTGTTGTGCAGGCTGTCGTAAAGCATCCCCGCCAGCACCGTGGGAGTATGCGTCGTCGACAAGTCGGGACGCCCCACATCTCCAAGGAAGAGTGTGTCCCCCGTCAAGACTGCCCAAGGATCAGGAGATTTTTCTTCATCCGTGACCACCAGGCAGATGCTCTCCGGACTGTGCCCAGGCGTGTCCAGAACTTTGATTCGCATGTTTCCCACACGCAACTCAAAACCGTCTTGAACCTCGGCGTGGGGAACCGTCGCACGTCCATTGGGACCGATGTAAATCTTGGCTCCGGTGCGGGCAGCCAGCTCCTGGTGTCCGGAAACGAAATCAGCATGCAGGTGAGTCTCAAAGATATGGCGGATTTTCAGCCCGTGCTGCTCAGCGGCTTTTATGTAAATGTCCACATCCCGCTGAGGATCGACCACGACCGCATCTCCCTCCGACGCCAGCAAGTAAGAGGCGTGCGCCAAACAGCCCAGGTAAAACTGCTCGAAGTACATGCCTCTTCCTTCCTTCTGCCGGGCAAATCTCGCGGCCGGTTCATAGCGAAGCGCCCTAGAATTCTCTTCCTTCTCAGCCCCGAGTACAAGCGTTGCCATCTCCGAAGCTTGGACTCGAAGTTCTGGAACCGCGATGGTCTCCCACAAGCTCCCTTTGCGAACTGGGCCGATGGCATAAAGAACTTGAGAAACCTCGCCGTGGGCGTCGATCAAGGCGCCATCCCGGGAAACATCTAGACCCAGAAACAACGGGTCCGGCCGGGCCAGTTTCTGCCGCATGAGATCGGTCATCAAAAGATCGTCCATCTTGCGACAGTCACTTTCGGGACCGGTGCAGTTGATTACACGGTGCACGCGCAGCCGCTCAACGTGCCCGGACTCGCGGTCGCGGTAAGTCACTTCGACTCCGTCCATGTCTTCGGCGTACGCCGAGATCCTGCCGGCATGGGTTTTGATCTGGCCGTTCTGAATTTGCGCATTGAGCCGAGCCCCGATCGCTGGCGCGATCCGGTGACGATGCACATCCCAATAGGGCCGGACGTGGCGCAAGAACCGGCGTCGCTCCTTAAACGAAAGGGAGCGCCAGATCTCTTGCGTGAAAGGACGGAGCGAGTCGATCACGGCTCGCCAGCCACTGCCTCCTCCTTCCGCAGCTTCCACTTGCGTGCGAATCAAGCGCAAGAGCCCGCGAACCGTTCTGGAAGATTGCTCGTCCCAGAACGGCGGCCAGATAGCAGTCGCTTTGTGAGTCTGCGGCAATAGGCCGCGGCGTGAGAGGACGTGAATAATCCCGCGGAATCCTCGTTCACGCAGCGTGATCGCGACATCCACACTCGTAAGCCCGGAACCGACCAACAGAACGCTCTTCTCCTCAGCGACATCGCCCAGCGCGCTAGATTTCCAGGGATTCGAAACATAACGCTGACTGTGTGGCGTTCGTCCCGGGAGCCGGAGATCGCCCGGCGGAAAGTTCCCGAGTGCGATCACTACTTTGTCTGCGAAAAGTTTCCGCCCGCTGCGAAGATGGATCTCTGCGGTCTCGCCAACACGAGCTATGGAGACGGCTTCGTCTTGCACATGTTCGATCTGGCCAGGGTGACGTTCGATCGCTTGCTGCAACAGCGATCCAACATACCGACCGTAGACCGGACGCGGGAGATAATCATCCGGGGAGGCGCTGGAATCATGGTTGAGGCGCGCCCACTCCAGAAAGTGCCCCGGATCATCTGGGTAGCCGCTCATGTTCCTTGCCCGGACATTCAGCAAATGTTCGTCGCATTCGGTGCTGTAGGCTACGCCGCGGCCAAGGCGCTCACCCCTCTCAATGAGAACCACGGAAACGCTGCCGCCTGACTTGCGCAATAGCTGAGCCGCGAGCGTCGCGCCTGTGAAACCCCCTCCGATGATTGCAACAGTTAACTGGGACATTCTCTGGTCTCCGTTAATTCCGTTCATGAGTGTCGTCTCGCCTGTCCCCACTCGGTGCTAGGAGCCTTGGGGTAATGTCTAGTATTACCATCGACTATATAGTATACTGCCGAAAGTTTGGCTGGAAATGCCACTTTCGTGGTAGTCAGCAAAGGCTGCGGAGGAATCCGGTGATCCTTTTCCTTGAGAGGACTTGGTTCTTGTGGTGGATCGTCGCGATCATATTGATACTGCGATGGTTCCATTTGTTCTCGTGCAACGCCGGGGCAACGCGTGATACACCCGCTGCGAACCAGGGGCATAACGCGCTTGCTTCAGACCTGTTTCCCTCCGGAAGCGTCACCCTTCTGTTGATTCAAGACGGAGTGCAGGTGCTGAAGGCTCGGCGCTGAGAACCACATCGCGCCAGGCTTACGGGCACCTCCTCCCCGCTTCCGCGATGTGGTTTCCGGTAGCGACAAAGTGTCATTGTTGTGAGTACAATCAACGAAATTCGACGGTTCCCATGCCCGGATCCGGCCAAAACCCGTCACACAAGCCCGGGTTCACTTGAGTGCGTCCAGCCTAAGTGCCCGTGGGTCGTGGCAACAATTTCTTTGATTTCCAAACCTGCAAAGGATATCCCTATGCTGCGAAGAGCTTTTGTTCTGGTGTTGTTGGCTGCTCTTTCGGTGGGGGCCTGGGCGCTGGATGTTCCCAAAACCACATCGCCGGAACAGGCCTCCTTTCACATCAGCAATGTTTTAACGATCAAGGTGCCCAAAGGCGCAAGAACAATGCGCGTTTGGTTCGCTGTCCCGCAAGAGGACGCCTATTCGATTGTGCGTAACTTTAACGTGAATGTGGCCGGCGACTATGGGGTTCAGTATGCCGGGGATTCCTGGGGCAACAGGGTAGGATACGTAGATATCGAAAACCCCACTCGGGACCAGATCTTGTTGAAAGAGGAATTTGACTTAACCCGTACTGAAGTTCGCAATACGATCAACGCCGCTGAGACGCGGCCACTGACGGATCAGGAACGTGCGGCCCTGGCCGCTTACCTGCAACCGGCGACCCACGTGATTGTTAACGACGAGATCAGGAAGCTCGCTGCCTCGATCACCGGCGGAGAGCCGAATCCAGTTCTGGCCGCGCGCAAACTTTATGACTGGACATACAAGAACGTGAATTACTGGGTGAAGGATCCCGAGCATCTCAAGGCTTCTCCCGTGGGTAGTTCCGAATACTGTCTCCGCACCAGGACCGGCAACTGCACGGACTTCCATTCACTGTTTGCATCGCTGGCCATATCCTCCGGCATCCCTGTCCGCATGGTCTACGGTTCGTTGCTAAAGCCCACGTTGAACGGAATGGAAGTGGACGCAAGCTACCACTGCTGGATTCAGTTCTTTGCTCCGCGGCTGGGCTGGCTGCCGCTCGACGCCTCCCTGGCCAACATCTATTCGGAAAACATTCCGCTTAACGATAAGAACAAGAAACTGGTGGAGCTTACGACTTCAACTGGATACCACGGTGCCGACACAGACAAAATCGAGTACTACTTCGGCAATCTGGATGACCGTCGCGTGGTCTGGTCGATGGGCCGTGACTTGATCATGCAGCCTCCGCAAGATGATGGTCCAGTGAACTCCTTGCCCAAGATATATGTTGAGGTAGACGGCAAACAGTTTGCGGACTGGACGCGACAACTTACCTACAGAGAACTGGCGCATTGACGATGCAGAGGAGTGTAAACGTGTCCAGACGCTCCTCGGGCATAGGAGGACACAATGTCTAGTAATTCGATAGTCTATATAGTGAGACTATGCCAGTTTTTACACTCAAAAACTGTCAATGCCGATTTTGCGCCATCGGCGACAACGGAGTTAGACAGCGGCAGTCGTACGTGGGGCCCGGAGTTTGCTTGAACAGCTAAACATAATTGAACAAATGCTTCTGCTTGGAATGGGACGAGTTTTTCAACAGTATCTGTGAAAAAACTGATAGCGAGGGCCTTGAAACCGACTACTATTGTGCGCTTGAGCTGTTTGCACCCATATTGATTCATGAATGCCGGAACCGTTCAATTGTGTACACCTTGCCCCGGATTCTTCCCGCACAGAAACATTGGTCGTGGAGCGCGATGTCAGCACTCGGCTTGGGGGACTGGCTGACTGGCTGAGCACCATCCTCCTGTGTCAGAAACACTGGAAAAAGTTTGCGGGAAATGTTCGCAATACCGCGACGATATTGGCAGTGCTCGTCGCGACTAAGTTTTTAAAGCCGATCGGAGTTACACAAAAAGACTGTCTGCAGCAAGATCGTTTGAAAATGTGCAATATTGAGCAGTCTGCGGACACTACTTTCGTACATGCTGAGGACCAGAAGTCACGACCTCAGAACCAAACGTAGACTGGCATTATGCGAAAGAACCTAATCGCTGCGATTCCACAAACTGCTCCGGCTCCAGATAAGGGCTGGCTCGACCTCGACGCTGCGGCCTTGGTCGAGGTCACATCGGAAGATAAGGAATATCCAGTCGAGTCCGCATTGGTATCGGGGGGAACACGGGGCTGGCGCGCCGCCGATTCTGGTGCACAAACCATCCGCCTAATTTTCGATCAGCCGCAAAGCCTCAGACGCATCTCGCTCGTCTTCGAAGAAGCAAAAACTGAGCGCACGCAAGAGTTCGTGTTGCGATGGTCTGCGGATGAAGGTCGCTCGTTTCGAGAAATTGTGCGCCAGCAATGGAATTTCAGTCCTCCTAACGCAATCCGCGAGGTTGAAGAATTTCAAGTTGCACTCTCGGCTGTCACCGTTCTTGAATTGGTCATTGTGCCTGACATCAGTCGAGGAGCGGTTCGGGCCTCGCTCACGAGTCTGCGCCTGTCTTGATGGGCCGCTGCCTGCTGCAAAGTTAATCGGCAGGACTGAGCGGTTTGGATCAGCGGAGCCATGCTTTCCAAGCCGATGTTCTACTTATTGAGCAGATGACCAGGCGAAGGAAAGACTCTGGGGTAATGGAAAATGGGCCGTATCCATAAAGTGGCACCCCGGCTGCGCAAAGCTCCGCAACCGCCTTTGTCACATGCTGGAGCTCCTGCTGACGCGCACCGGGCCAAGAGGCCCCGCTTGTCCAACCCCCTGCTCCTGACTCGGAACTGAACCCCGGTGATCGCGTCGAGGGCTTGGCTGATTTTGGAAAGCCGACTGGAGAATTCGGAACAGTTGAGCAAACCAACGAAGACGATGCGCTTGTAAAGTGACGGTCGTATGAGACTGCACCCGCCTTGGCTCAAGAAGGTCAGCGACAAAGCTCATCCCTTTGCCGAGCCGGCAAGTGATACCCGCGGGAGATCGCGATCATCAAGGCCGAGATGGGAAAGCTAGAAAAGGCCCGCCGGAATGCGTCGATAGCGGCGCCCGGAAACTACTCGAGGTGTGGATTGGAAACAAAAAAAGAAGTTGAAGTCCGGCAATTCGTAAAAGGCACATTCAGGCCGTTTCGCGAGAGTCGGAAGAATACGTCCCTGTTATGTGCCGAACGTAACAATCTTCGTGAGCTGCCTTGCCGTTTTCATTAGCAAACAAATCATTCTGTAAGTCTACGGCGCGGCCGCAAAGTATGCAGGGTATTTCCGGGAAGGGGCGGCTACCCATAAGAGCCCTCCTTAGGGGTCACTAACAGGCTAAACCCAAGACCCGAGTTCAAACTGAGCAATAAAGATCACCGCGATAATTCTCGGCAGCGTGGATGATCAGCAGTTGCCGATTTAGCTTGACGGCGACCTCGCCAGGGGTCAATGAGTGAAATAGGGATTCCGCGACAGTTACGCGCCAGCGTTCAGTTGTCCGAGGGCAATAGGAGTCGCCGTTTTGGCTCGCTTTCCGCCAAAGGTACACGACAGCAGACTGTGCAGCATCGTATCCGGTTTGGAAACAATAAGTTGGGCGTCGAGACAGAGGGCCACTGAACTGCACCATCTAAACCGAGTGAGCATCGTTCTCCTCTTTCAGGTTTCCTGAACTAAGTCAGCCCATCTGAAGTTCTCTCTCTTAGCTACCCTCAACCCTAGGAGGTTGCCTATATGTTTTCACGCAATGTCTCGTTCCATCTGAAGTCGAATATGCTCTCCGATTACACCCGTGCTTTTGAAAAAGACGTCCTGCCTTTGCTGCGTAAGCAGAATGGCTTTAAGGACGAAATCACGTTCGCCGGTCCAGGCGGAGTTGATGTGACCGCCATCAGTCTGTGGGATAACAAGAACGATGCCGACAATTACAACGCCCATACCTACCAGCAGGTGTTGAAGACGCTGGCGAAATTCATCGAGGGAACGCCCCAGGTTCACACCTTTGACGTTGTCACCTCAACCCTCCAGCAGCACCAACTCGTGACCGCATAACAGACACTCTCAGTTGGTTGGGCACGAGAAGGCGCAATTACCTCGGCCTTCTCGCGCCACTAACCAGCATGCACTTGATCACCGAAGCCATCGGAGTTGCTGAAGGCCGGTAGCAGTCTACCGGGCTAAAAGGACGTGCAGGGCTGATCGAAAGATGCATCGCACGCCCGCCGGAGGAAGTTGCGAAACCATTGGCGCAAGTTGACTAGTTGACCAGCCTCTCATGACTCGCTCTCCCGCTCTTGCACCTCGAATTTTGCGCTGGCTTTAGAGTCACAATCCGGGAAGCGATGCAGCCTAGTTTCTCGTATTACGACCGACGGGTGTGAAATAGCGCACCGTCACATCTTCTCCCATGTGAACGATTTGATGCTGTCCTGCGAAACCCCGATGTGGTGCGGGTTTGGCCGTGAAGTAGCGCACCGTCACATCTTCTCCGATGTGAACAACCTCCTGCTCCGCGAGTCCCACCTGCCGGTGGGGTCTGCGAGTCCTGGCCTCTTCCGCTGGAATTCCCGCGGTTTGAACCGTAGGCTTGTATTCCGCCAGCATTATATTTGCGAGTGGAAGGGGTACCTGCTCCGCGACCGCTGACGTTCCCCTCAGCTCAAAAGATCCCGCGGACGAAGCCGTGTGGCGGTCGCTGTAGGCAATCCAGCAACTTAATACGAGGACGGCAGCAAATGCTGCTACGTTCACGTCCCACGGCGGCTTGGGCCAGGGAAAGAGCTTGGCTCGCTGCATGAGCGCTGTTGCAAGCGGGTCGGGTGGCGTGGGTTTCAGCGACTCCCAGTCCGCTGGCATCTTGGCTTCGCATGGCTGGATGATCGAATGCTTGTTGGCTGGGCTCGATTGAGATGCCCGGTCGGTGAGAAGCTCCGCCGCCGCGCAGAGCTTGAGGACATAGCATTCCTCATGAACCGCCTGCCCGTCCTCGTCAGCATTACTGGTCTCAAGCGGAACAGGGCTATTGCAAATACAGCAACCTGGAAGCTCCCGCGTGCCTCTGTGAATTGAGGGTACAGTCTTTTGACGGCAATCACCGAGCTGACGGGATGTAGTTAGCGCAGAGAGTGGAACTATCGCCCGCATCGTAGTCCCATGACCATCCGACTCTATTTCCAGTTTGCCGTTCAGTTCATTCATGCGCTCGCGCATTCCGGCCAAGCCAACACCCGTTTCTGCACTTGTTTCACGAAGTCGATCCAGACGCTCCGCTGGTATGCCGCATCCATCATCTTGTATTTCCAGAGTTATTTTCTCAAGCTGCTGCTGGAAGCAGACCCTAACTTCCGAAGCTCCAGAATGGCGATGTACGTTCGTCAAGCTTTCCTGCAGGACGCGGAAGAGGGCAATCTCTATCCTGAGTGGGAGTCGCTGTTCAAGGGTTGCAATATCCACCTTTGCGTTGACTCTGGTGCGCTTGGCGAAACCTTCGACGTACCACTCAGCTGCACAGGCAAAGCCGGCTTCATCCAGCAAGGGTGGGTGGAGCAGGTAAGACGTGGTACGAATCTCCTCGATGGCCTGATCCGCCAGGTGGGTCACGTCTGACAAAAGCGCCGCTACGGCCGGATCTTTCTTGCAGCGTTCCTCAAGAAACGAAACACTGATTTTCAACGCTGCCAAGGTTTGGCCGGTGCTGTCGTGCAACTCACGAGACAACTTGCGTCTTTCCTCATCCTGCACCTTCAGAAGCCGCTGAGATAGGTTCTGCAGCTCAGCGGTGCGTAGCAGAATCATCGATTGCATTTGCGAATGCTCACATGCCATTTGCTTGGAGTTCCTCGAAAGGCTCCACATAAGTCCTCCTTGGAAGCGGCTGGGGAGACAAGCAGGGTCTCGTGGCCAAGTGCGAGGATTGTCCCATGGGGGGAATCTGGATTCTGGTCACAATTGCACACGCTGTTGAAAATGGCATTCTCGCGGCGACGCAAACACGAGGCGAAAACGGGGAACGGGATTCGTATGAAGCGAACGCCACCAATTGCAGGCCGAGGAAACTGACTTACGCCTTCTCTTCCAACGCCGCTGTTTCAGATGGCGATCCTGAAGCTTAAACCTCGACTCTTGCTAAACTCGGCCCGTCGCAACTGCTCACCAACTCGGCCAGCAACTGCTGAACTCCGCACGGATACGTCGCTTGGACGCTGAAAAGTCTGTCTTTGCGGTCATTCGGACACTTCAACACAGACCCCGCCTGTCGAACAGGTGTGTTGGTCATATGCTTACTCAGTCAAACCACGTTTGTGATCGCCAGCTCAGTGATTAGGCTGTTTTCTTCGCGGCCTTCACCTTCGCCCATCGAGTCCTTTGGGCAGCGGCGATCCTCTTGCGGGCAGCCACCGAGAGAGTACGTTTACCCCTTATAGGGACACCCTTTGTCGCTTCCCGAACCTTTTCCCAGCGTGCTTTTTGTGCAGCCGCCATCCGCGCCCGAGCAGATGCGGACACCTTTCTGGCGCCAGTTCTTCTTCCGAGTGCGTTACCGAAAGCCGCGAGCGCAGCCCCAATCCCGCGAAGTTCCTTTGTCAAGCGTTCTTGTTCCTTCTTCAACAACTGGACGACTCCAGTCACATTGTTCATTGAGTTCCCCCCTCGCGAGGGATTGTATCAAGCGACATTCCTACCAGTTACGAGTTGCCGACCATATCTGACAGTAACGTAAAGCCAAGGGCGTTTCTCAGTATTAATTCGACGGACAAACCGATAAGCCCGGGCCGCCCGTTATCCAGCCAGAATCGTCGGCAAGGTTTATTAAACTGCCAGTGCGCCAATCACCAGGGTCAGTGGCCGACGTGGAGGGACAGCCGCTATTGCAACTTCGCGTACTCTGCCTTGGCCTGCTTCAGGACAGGAATGTCGGGATCGGCGTCTTTCCAGAGGAGCAGGAAGTTCTCATAGGCGGCTTTTGCTTTGGCGGCGTCGCTCTGCATGGCATATGCTCGACCCAGTTGGAGATGAGCGAGTACGCCGGTGGGATCCCCGACCATTATCCCGGGGTGATCCAGAATTTTCTGAAATTCCCTGGCGGCCTCAGGGCCTTGGCGTGCGGCCAAATACGCCTGACCACGTGCATAGATGGGATAGAGAGCCCCGAAGAAACCCGTTTGAGTGCTGCGCGGCTGGCCCAGTTCATAGGGAACGGCCACTTGGAGAAGTTCGATTGCCTTTGCGGAATCGCCATGGTTCAGAGCAAGAAACGCACGCACGACCGGCAAGTAATTGAACTTAACTGACGTATCTTCGGGGAAGCTGCTTTCCAGATCGTTGGCCAGGGTTTGAGCTTGCGAAGAATCCCCCGCCATAGCCAGGGCGAGGGCCGCGCCATACTGCACCTCCCTGTTCTTGGCAAGCGCAAGGGCCGCCATTGCCATCGGCTTTGCGGCTGGCGCGTTCCCGTAAAAGGCTTCCCACAAGGCTGCTCGGGTTTCAAATCCAGCCGCCTTCTCTCGATGAGCCGCCTGCTGCGCCAAATCGCTTGCCCGCCGTAACATTTTCGTGGCCTCTTGCAGGTGACCGGTATATGCGAGGGCAAAGGCTTGGTGGTCGGAAATCAATTCTTCCGCTCCGGATTTTCCGTGAGCCGCGGCCACTTCCCGTTGCATGCCGCCGCTGTCGCCTTTCAAAAAAGCGACATCGTATCGCAGAAGGGCTAACAGAGGGATTTCAATTTTTCGCTCGGAGGCTCTGCGAACCGCGTCTTCGGCTGCTCCCAGACGGTCTAGGCTAAGAGAGTTGGAACCAAGAAGGGCATAGCCAACGCCAAAGTCCGGAGCCAGTTCAATCGCCTTTTGGGCCTCTTCGGCTGCCTTTTCATGTTCGCCGAGCACAGGATAAATGAAGCCCGCTAAGAAGGAGTGGGGCGTCCACTCACGGGGATAAGCTTGTGCCCACGCCTCGCAGGTCTGCTGTGCTTTTTTCTGGTTTCCTGTCGCCCGTCCATCGTAATAAGCGGCGATAAAGAACTTCTCGTTGTCGCTGACGCGGTCCTGCAATTCGTAGGCTTTTCTAGTGTTCTCCGTGCCCAGCTCCGTTTCGCCCATGGAACCATACATGAGCCCGAGCGAGGCATATGCGATGGCAAACTTAGGGTCGATTTCGACAGCATGTTTGAAGAAAGGAACTGCCGCGTCTCCACCCTGGGAGGCTGTAACTTTCCAGCCCATGCTATAAGCCTTTAGGGCTTCCAGTGACGGGGTCGTAGCCTCGGCGAGCGGGGTGTCGTGCTTTTCGACGGTCACAAGGGATTCTCCGACTCGCATTCTGAACTTACTCGCAATTTCAGTCAGAGCGTTCAGTACGTCTTCTTTCCTTGCCACTTCCACCTGCTCTTCATCGAGGATGTCTGCTGTGCGACAGTTCTTTGCGCGCAACCCCAATACGTAATGGCTTCCGAGATTTGCAATGGAGCCGTCCAGGACAGCGGCACTCGCAGTGCGCTCGCACACTTCATGGGCGAGCTCTGGAGTAAGCCGCGCATCGGATGACTGGCCCATCAGGGACAGGGTGTGCCGGATACGCTCCTCTGAGATGAGGCTCAGGAAAGGCGACTGTTCCAACTGCACGGCCATACCTTGCCGCAGCGTCCCGTCAAACACGGGATCGCCCGTCGTGTTCAGGAAATCGGCGAGGACGATTGTGTCTTTGTCGGTCAACCTCGGCGTGCGATGGAGATAGAAGTAACCACCACTCGTAAGAACCAGAACAACCACTGCAGCAAGAACAATGCCTGTCCTATGTTTGTTGATACGACCTGAGGTTTCGGTCCCGGTGGTCGCCGGCGGTTGCGCCGAATCGGTGTCGCGTCTCAGCCTTTGCAGATCAGCTTGTATTTCAGAGGCGTGCTGGTAGCGAAGGTCGAGGTCTTTCTCCAAACACTTGCCGATGATTCGTTCCAGTTCGGGCGGCAGGTCCGCATTCACTCGCACAGGAGGAACAGGTGACCGGTTAAGGATGGAGTCAAAGATCACGCCTGTGGTTTCCCCGCGGAATGGCAGCGTTCCGGTTGCCGTCTCGTAGAGCACCACGCCGAAGGAGAACAGATCGGAACGGGAATCCAATTTCTTTCCGCGAACTTGCTCCGGCGACATGTAGGCGACCGTTCCCACAGCCGTGCCTGGGTTGGTAAGAGACTCCTCTATCGTCGAGGCGTTCAGGTCCATACCTTCGTCGTTGAGGGAAACCTTGGCCAAGCCGAAGTCGAGGACCTTCGCGTGTCCGCGCTTGGTGACAAAGATGTTCGCAGTCTTGATGTCGCGGTGGACGATGCCAGCGGCGTGAGCTGCATCCAGTGCGTCGGCGATCTCGATGCTCAGCGATAAGATCAATTCGGTTTCTATGGGACGCCCTGCGATGCGATGCTTCAAGGTCACACCGTCCAGGAACTCCATGGCGATGAAAGACTGCCCATCGTGTTTGCCGATTTCGTATATGGTGCAGATATTGGCATGATTGAGAGCAGACGCCGCTCGCGCCTCCCGGCGAAAGCGTTCCAAAGCTTGCGGATCGCGGGACAGGTCCTCGGGCAGAAATTTCAATGCAACAAAGCGGCCAAGCTC
>Ga0187883_10000269_pt1 | contig 35716 bp, 27 predicted proteins | sample June2016WEW_20_1_2_FD_132966 | JGI IMG/M metagenome (GOLD analysis project Ga0187883, IMG submission 132966) | Peatland microbial communities from SPRUCE experiment site at the Marcell Experimental Forest, Minnesota, USA - June2016WEW_20_10 | ecosystem: Environmental > Terrestrial > Soil >...
AACGACACCTTGATCCGGGAGACGAACGAGAACTCGAGCCTGAGCGTCTTCTACCAGTGGGAGGACTACCTCGCCCAGCAGCTGCCGGTCATCTGGCAGCCACTGGCGGCAACCGCCGTCGAGGTCTCCAACAGGATCGGTGGAGTGCTTCCGGTCAACGCCCTCGACAACCTCAATCCCGAGTACTGGTACTTCAAGTCGTAGACGGGATCTAGCAGTCAAGACTTGACGAGAGAACCCGACTCGGGAGGGCAGTGCCTTCCCGAGTCGGGTTCTTTACTATCCGCGTGGCCCAGTTACCTGCGGTCGCGGCTGGATACGATCGAGGCCGCCCGTCCTACCAGGGCTTCGGTCTCCCTCCGTGACTGGAGCGACCAGACGGTCGCCAAAGCGTTCTCCTGGGCAACCGCGAGCAGGGTGCCGTCACGGGCAAAGGCGAGCCCCGAGAACTTGCCCGACACGAGTCAGCCCTGAAGTCGAGGACGCCGCTCTGATGGCGGCATAGCGACCTTCAGTTGGACAGAGCAGCTGCCTTCTAAGCACTCCGGGCTGAGCGGCTACTACTTAGTGTTTGACCAGGACAGACGCGAGCGAAGGTCGCACACTTGTCTCCTGTCGTTGAGGTGGACATCACGAGTCGGGCGCACCTGAAGCCCCAAAGCCGGACAGCGTCACAGCCGGCAGGGTGTGCGGTACTACCGGCAGCGTCGTAGCCTTCGAAGAGGAGGTAGATATGCGCTGCCCAGCTTGTGGAGGCGAGACCCCCGAGGGGAAACGGTTCTGCAAGCACTGCGGCGGCTCGCTCGCCGCCGCCTGCCCGGCCTGTGGGGCACCCCTCGAGGCGGACAACCGCTTCTGTGTTGACTGCGGGGCAGCTGTCTCCGCGCCCGAGGCTGCTGAGGGTCCTGTCGCCGAGCGGCGTCTCTGCTCGGTGCTCTTCGTAGATCTCGTCAGCTTCACACCGCTCGTGGAAAAGCGCGACCCGGAGGAGGTACGCGAGCTGCTCTCGGACTACTTCGGGCGTGCCGAGCGGGTCATCGCCCGCTACGGCGGCACGGTGGAGAAGTTCATCGGTGACGCCGTCATGGCCGTCTGGGGGCTTCTCGGAGGTGGGGGAGCTTCAGCTGAAGGGTAAGTCCGAGCCCGTCACCGCCTGGCGGGCGCTTCGCGTCGTCGCCCAGCGACGAGGCGTAGGGCGCTCGGAAGCGCTCGAAGCCCCCTTCGTCGGCCGGGCCGAGGAGCTCCGGCTCATGAAGGACCTCTTGGCGGCGACCGAACGCGAGCACCGCGCAAGACTGCTGTCGGTCATGGGTGTCCCCGGCATCGGCAAGACCCGGCTCGTGTGGGAGTTCGCCAAGTACACCGACGGACTCGTCGAGCCGGTTCACTGGCATGAGGGACGCTCGCCCGCCTACGGCGACGGCATCACCTTCTGGGCACTTGGCGAGATGGTGCGCATGCGCGCGGGCATCGGCGAGTCAGAAGAGCCCGGCTCCTCGAGGGCCAAGCTCTCGGCTTGTGTGGCCGAGTTCGTCGCTGACGAACGCGACCGCCGCTGGGTGGGGGCGTCCCTCGCCCACCTCCTCGGCATCGGTGAGGCCCCGCCGGGCGACCGCAACGAGCTCTTCTCCGCCTGGCGGAGCTTCTTCGAGGCCGTCGCCGACACGGCGACCACCGTCATGGTCTTCGAGGACTTGCAGTGGGCTGATGCGGGGCTCATCGACTTCGTCGAGTCGATCCTCGAGTGGTCCTCAAACCACCCGATCCTGGTCGTGACCCTCGCCCGACCCGAGCTGCTCGACAGTCGGCCCGCCTGGGGGGCCGGGCAGCACAGCTTCGCCGCCCTTCACCTCGAGCCGCTCTCGGAGACCGAAATGGGCGACCTCCTCCACGGCCTCGTCGAAGGTGTGCCGGACGAGGTGGTCGAAGCCGTGCGGGCACGCTCCGAGGGCGTCCCCCTCTACGGCGTCGAGACGGTGCGCATGCTCGTCGACCGGGGCGTCCTCGTGCGCGAGGACGGCAGCTACCGCCTTGTTGGCGAACTTGGCTCTCTCCAAATCCCAGACACCCTGCACGCCCTTGTCGCCGCCCGCCTCGACGCCCTCTCGCCAGAGGAGCGCTCCCTCCTGCAGGACGCCGCCGTCGTCGGGCGGACCTTTCCGACCGAGGCCCTGGCCGCCCTGCACGGCGGGGAGACCGCCGCCAGCCTCGAGCCTGAGCTGCGGGACCTCGTGCGAAAGGAGTTCCTCTACCTCGAGACCGCCCCCCGCTCACCCCAGCGAGGCCAGCACGGCTTCGTGCAGGGGATCATCGCCGAGGTTGCCGCTGCCACCCTCGCGAGGCACGACCGCAGCGCCAAGCACCTCGCAGTCGCTCGCCACCTTGAATCCCTCGGCGACGAGGAGCTCACCGGCCTCGTGGCCGCCCACTACGTCGAGGCACAGCGGGCCGCCCCGGAAACCGAGGCCACCGAGATCGCCGTCGGTGCCCGTGAGTGGCTCTCGCGGGCAGGAAAGCGCGCCCTCTCCCTCGGCTCGCCCGAGCAGGCGCTCGCCTTCTTCGAACAGGCCCTCGAGATGACACCGGCCGGGCCCGAGCACGCCTTGCTCCTCGAGGCCGCCGGCGAGGCTGGAGGGCGCGCGATGGCCTACGAAAAGGCGATGGCCCGTCTCGAGGAGGCCATTGCCTACTACGACGCGGCCGGCGACCACGATGCCGCCGGTCGTGCCACCGCCGCGCTGGCTCGCGCGCTCGGCGGCTTGGACCGCTACTCGGAGGCAATCGAGCGGGTCGAGCGGGCCTTCGAGGCCCTAGGCGACGAAGGCGAGGAGCGCGTCAGGGCTGGTCTCGCCTGCGAGCTGACGGTCGCTCACGCGAACTCGGGCTCGCCCGCGCGCGCCCTCGAGTGGTCCGAGACCGCCCTCGTCCTCGCCGAGCAGCTCGACGACATTGCCCTCGTGGCACAGACGATCGTCTCCAAGTCGTACGCCTTGTACAACCTCGGTCGCCACCTCGAGGCCGTCATACTCGCTCGAGGGCATGTCGCCCTCGCCGAGGCGGCCGGTTCCCTCCGAGACCTCGCTCTGGCTCAGAGTCTTCTGGGCCTCCTTGTCTTCGAAGAAAACCCCAGAGAGTCGCTGTTCGCCACGATGGAGGCGGCTGATCTGGCGAGGCGGGCTGGGGACCGACTCCTCGAGATGTGGAAGCTGGGCGACACTGCCGAAGGATCGCTTTTCCTAGGCGACTGGGGTCGCGCACGGACCGCCATCGCTGAGCTGGAAGAGCGAGAGCCCACGTCTGTAAGGCGCGTCACGTTGCCCATCCGCAAGGCGATGCTGGCGGCGCTCACCGGAGAGTCCGCCACGGCCGCGGCCGCCCTCAAAGAGGCCGGTGAGCAAGTGGCGGCGTCGAGCGAGTTCCTGGCCGCGCGCACCACGTACTTGGTGGATCGCTCTCTGGTGAGCCTGGCGGCCGGTGACCTCGACGCGGCCCAGCGGGAGGCGGGCGATGCCGTGGCCCTCGAACCGGCTGGGACAAACAGTCGGCATGCTCTAGCGATTCGCGCGCGCGCCTGCCTGTGGCTGCGTGACACCGTCGGTGTGCAAGAGGCTCTTTTGGCGATGAGGCCCTTTCGCGGCCGGTGGATGACGGCCGAGCGCCTGACGATGGAGGCCGGATTGGCTGCGCTCGAAGGTCGAGTGCAGGAGGCGGCCGAGACCTACCGAAAGGCGGTCGAGGCGTGGCGGGCGCTCGACTGTACTCTCGACCTGGCCCTGTGCGAGCTCGACCGCGTCCTGCTCCTCGGTCCCGATCACCCGGACGCCACGATGGCCAAGGAAGCCCGGGACATCTTCACCGAGCTGGGAGCCAAGCCCTTCCTGGAGCGGCTCAACCATGCGGCCAGGCTCGAGCAGGTACCGGACTGAGGGTCGGGGCGCCGCGCTCCTGGCGCCACCAAACTGGCCCTCGTTGGCTCTCTTTCGCAAAGGGCAACCTCTGTCGGAGCGGTGTGCAAGCATGGATCGATCGGGAGATAGCCTGAAACCCGCAGGTCACAAGCTGTATGAATGCCCCCGTAGCTCAGTTGGACAGAGCAGCTGCCTTCTAAGCAGACGGTCGCACGTTCGAGTCGTGCCGGGGGCGCCACTGTGATCTCTCGCGACACCGGAGACGGATGTCGCGAGAGATCGGAGACTGCCGGCAGCGCCGCCGGGCGGCCCGGGCGGACCTGTCACCGAGTTGGTAGTCGGAGATACGCAAGCCGGGTCGCACCTTCCTCGGCAGATACGCTCTATGCGTCCGCGATGGTTCTGGCCAATCACCCCTGCCGTCCGAAGGATCCTGAGGTAAGGCGAGTCGATGAAGACCACCGCAATGCGTGCTCGCCCGTGCGAGCGAGTGGTCGTTCGTCCGGCGCCCGCTGGCGCCGTCTGGGCACGAGGCTGATCGAGACGTGGCCACCGTGCTGCTCGAACGGGAAGAGCCTGCTGCCGCCATTGCCGGGCGGCTGACGGCTGCGTCAGAGGGCCGCGGGTCGCTCGTGCTCGTCGGCGGTGAGGCGGGCGTCGGAAAGAGCGCCCTCGCCGATGTGGCCTCCCGCGATGCGCAGGAACAAGGCATCTCCGTGCTCATTGGAGCCTGCGACGCCTTGGCGACACCGCGGCCACTCGGTCCGTTCCGTGACATTGCCGCCGAGGTCGGCGACGCCAATCTCCTGCAGATCCTCGAAGGAGCACCACGCCGACATGAAGTGTTCGGCGCCTATCTCGAGCTGCTGTCGCGGGCCACTTGCCTCGTCGTGCTCGAGGACTTGCAGTGGGCGGACGCGGCCACACTCGATTTGATCCGCTACCTCGCCCGTCGGATCGGATCGACCCATGCGGTCCTCTTGGGCACGTATCGAAACGACGAACTCGACGAGCACCACCCGCTGCGCGCCCTGCTCGGGGAGCTGTCCGGTGCCGACAGCCTTGTGCGCCTGTCTCTCCACCCCCTCTCCCAGGCGGCCGTCACCGCCCTCGCTGCCGGACACGCTGTTGACGCCGCGGATCTGTGTCGCCGGACGGGAGGCAACCCCTTCTTCGTCACGGAGGTGTTGGCAGCGGGCGGGCAGGAGTTACCGGAGGCGGTTCGGGACGCCGTGCTCGCTCGGGCGTCACGGCTGTCTCCCGGCGCCCGGGCTGTGCTCGAGGCGGCTGCCGTCGTCCCTCTCCACATCGAGCTCGATCTCCTGCTGACGATGCGACCAGACTCGGAGGCTGCCATCGACGAATGTCAGCGGCGCGGCATGCTCGTCGCCGACGGGTTCGGGCTGCGGTTTCGCCACGAGCTCGCCCGCAGCGCCATCGAATCCGACCTGCCGGCGGCCCGTCGGGCAATGTTGCACCGACAGGCGTTGGCGTGGTTGCGTTCCCGTGGGGACGACCGGGCTTTGCCACGAGTCGTCCACCATGCCATCGGCGCGGGCGACGCTGTTGCCCTGCTCGAGTTCGCCCCATTGGCGGCGCGCCGTGCCGCTGAGCTGGGTGCACACCGAGAAGCCGCCGCCCATTTAGCGGCGGCAGTCGAAGCTGGCGACGGTCGCCTTCTGCCGGCTGAGCTCGCCGGTTTGCTGAGCCGCCAAGCCTATGAGTGCAACGTGAGCGACCAGCACTCGGCGGCGCTGGCGCTCTATCGACGAGCACTGGCCATCTGGGAGGGGCTCCGCGATGCCGCCCAAACCGGTGACACGCTGCAACAGCTTTCTCGCGTGCTGCTGACGTACGGGCACGGAACGGAAGCAAGGCAGGCCGCAGATGCGGCCATCGCCGTGCTCGAGGCTGTTCCGGCCGGGCCGGAGCTCGCCATGGCCCTCAGTACCCGCTCGCGGATCGCCATGAGGGCGAACGAGTACGACGACGTCATCAGTTACGGGGAGCGCGCCGTCGAGCTGGCTGACGAGCTCGGCGAGGAGGCGATCTTGATCTACTCGCTCGTCACTGTCGGGTCGTCGGAATTCGAGCGAACCGGTAACGCCGCCGGACAGCGGCGCCTCGAAGAGGCGATCCTGCGCGCCAAGGTCGCCGGCGAGGAGGAACAGTTCGGCAGGGGCCTGCTCAACCTCGGTGTCGTCCATCTCCTGCACCGTCAGTACACGCTCGCCCGTGCCGCCTTCGACGAAGGCATCGCCTTCTGCGACGAGCGCGGACGGGACGCTTTGGGAATGATGATGCGTGCCGAGCGGGCGCGACTCGATCTCGAGACCGGGAATCTCGAGGTGGCGTCGGCCGCCGCCACTGACTGCCTCCGGCGGACAGAAGCACAGGACACACGTGTGTCAGCGCTCACGGTGCTCGGCCGGGTGAGGACGCTGCGCGGCGACCCCGGCGTGTGGGAGGCGCTCGACGAGGCGTGGGAGTTGGCAGGCCGGCAGGCAGAGGTGCAGTATCTCGGGCCGGTGGCAGTCGCCCGTCTTGAGGCCTGCCTGCTCCTTGGAGTGCGGTCGGAGGACGACGTACCAGCGGCGGCGGCGACGCTGCGGCTCGCCCAGGAGCGCGCCTCGCCCTGGTTGACCGGCGAGCTCCACGTGTGGCTCGCTCGCGCCGGCGCTCCGATGGAGGTGACGACGCCTGTGGCCGAGCCCTGGCGATTGGAGCTGTGCGGAGACGCCCAGTCGGCGGCGGACGCCTGGCACGCCATTGGTTGTCCTTATGAAGCCGCTGTGGCGCTTGCCTGGAGCGAGGAGGGCGGCGACGCGGAGCGCCGCGGGGCGGTGGAGGAGCTGCAGAGCCTCGGCGCGCGCCTGGCAGCCACCGTGGCGGCAAGACGCCTGCGGGAGCACGGTGTCCGCAGCGTGCCTCGCGGCGCTCGCAAAGAAACCCAGCGCAACCCTTCCCAGCTCACCCGCCGTGAGCTGGAAGTGCTCTACCTCGTTGCAGACGGTTTGACGAACGCGGAGGTAGCCGAGCGGTTGTTCGTCTCCGTGAAGACCGTCGAGCACCACGTGAGTGCGGTGCTGTCGAAGCTCGGGGCCCGCAACCGGACGGCGGCGCTGGCGGAGGCACGCAGGCGCGGGTTTCTCTCGGGCGATGGCGAATCCGAGGGCGGGGCCGGCGGGCGATAGCGCCTCGTGGGTCGAGGACGGGCACGAAACCTAAGGGTAGGCACTCGGAAAAATAGGGGCAGGCCCCGATGTTGCGGGCGCACCGCAATCGTACGGTGACCACTGGCGATTAATGGCTAGGAGGCCCGATGCCCCGTTATCTCATAGAGCGCTCGTTCGACGACGGTCTCCCTCTGCCGGCGGCAGCCGACGGCTACGAAGCCTGTCGAGTCGTCGCCGAGCGCAACGCCCGCGCCGACGTGACCTGGCTGCATTCCTACGTGAGCGCCGACCGTCGCAAGTCGTTTTGCATCTACGACGGTCCTTCGCCGGAGGCCGTGCGCCAGGCGGCAGCCCTCAACCATCTGCCCGTCGACCAGATCACCGAGATCCGCGTTCTCGACCCCTACTTCTACTCGGCGCCATGAACGCGGCGATGACGACGAAGGGCCGAGGCCCGTTGAGCGCTCGAGAGTGCTCCAAAACCGAAGTACGGATGGCGGCACTCCGTCGCCCCAGCAAAGGAGAAACGGTGCAACAGGACAGAGCAACCAAGGTGCCGCCGCGGCTGCGGCCACGAGGAGCCGGTAGGTACGGCGTCCGGGCGGCGAGGGTGGCAACGGCCTCCCTCGCCTGCGTGCTGGTCGTCGCCCTGACGGCCGGTCCGGCGGTGGCCGGCGTCCCGCGCAGCTCGCTCGTGCCGGCGGAGCCGACGGCATGGACGTTGTGGAGCCCGGGGGGTTCCACCGAGCTCGTGGGGATCGACGTCGCGACGGACGCAATCGTCGCGAGCATCCTGATCCCGGACTCCATCGGAGACAACGTCGGCGGGACGGCCGGTGAGCTGGCGATCACCCCGAACGGGCAGACGGCCTACCTCGCCGTCGAGTGGGCGCGCGAGGTGCTGCCCATCGACTTGACGAACCAAACCCTCGGCAACCCGATCAAGGTCGGCAACGAGCCGGTCTCGGTGGCGGTCACGCCGAACGGGTCGCACGCCTACGTGCTCGGTTTTGTGAACCTTCAGCACGCCAGCGTCGTGGCGATCAACACCTCGAACCGCAGCACCGGCAAGGCGGTCCGCGTCGGCCCGCTCGAAAGCGCCGGCGCAGGAGGGCTCGCGATCACCCCCGACGGGCGCACCGTGTGGGTCAGCAGCGCCGAGAACGGCACCGTCACCCCGATCTCGGCGAGGACCGGCAAGGCCGGCAAGCCGATCAGCGTCGGTGCCTTTCCGACGTCGCTGGCGGTGACGCCGAACGGCACAACCCTCTGGGTCGCCAACAGCCTGGACGACGACCTCCTCCCCGTCGATCTGGCGACATCGAAGGTGGGCAAGAAGGTGAGGCTGGGCGCATCGCCGATCGACCTGTCGATCGCGCCGAACGGTGCCTACGCCTTCGCCGCGCTCGGATCGCCAGCCAACGGAGCGGACCGCGTCACGCTCAGCGGCTCCCATGCCGTCACCAGGATCCCACTGGTCGACCCCACTGACGTACCGTTGCAGGTCGACGCGGGCGCCGTTGAGCCCGCCGGCGGAACCGCCTTCTTCTGTGGCGCTTCCGAGGCGGTCATCGCGCCCGCGGTCGTCGCCACGGCGTCGCCGTCCGCACCGATCGTGCTGGCCGACGGCGTCTCACAGATCTCCGCCATTGCCATCACACCGGATCAGGCACCCAGGGCGGAATTCACCGTGGGAGTCTCCGGCCTCACCGTCAGTCTCAACGCCAGCTCTTCCTCGGCCTGGTTCGGCACGATCGCCCGCTACAGCTGGAGGTTCGGCGACGGGGCGACGTCCCGCCAAGGCCCGACAACCAGCCACACCTATGCCAAGAAGGGCAAGTACACGATCACCCTCGTCGTGACGGACTCGCTCGGCACTTCGACCTCGGTCGTGTTCACGGGTCAGACGGTCAGCCGCAACGGCGGACGCAGGGCGCTGAAGTCCACCGTGATCGACATCGGCTGACCGCCTTCGGAAAAGCTCATCTGCAGGTTCAGTCGGCCCTCAGCCCGTCGTCTCCGCCAGGCGACGGGCGAGGTAGCGGCGTTCCGCCGCCGTCGGCGCCTGCTCGAGCGCTTGGCGATACGCCTCGGCCGCCTCGACAGGGCGGTCGAGGCGACGGAGCAGGTCGGCCCGCGTGGCGGGAAGCAGATGGTATCCGGCGAGCGCACCGGAGACCTCCAGCGACTCGAGGAGGACCAACCCGGCGCGAGGTCCCTCTGCCATGGCGACGGCGACGGCGCGGTTCAACTCGACCACGGGGGAGGGCACCATGACCGCCAGCCGGTCATACAGGGCCGCAATCTCCACCCAGTCGGTCTCGTCCGCTCGTGCGGCGGTGGCGTGGCAGGCGGCGATGGCGGCCTGCACCTGGTACGGACCCGGACGGGCGCGACGGAGCGCCCCGGCCAGCACGGCTAGTCCTTCGTCGATCGAAGCCCGGTCCCAGCGGCTGCGGTCCTGTTCCTCGAGGGGGATGAGATCGCCGGCCGCGTCCACGCGCGAGTTGCGTCGGCCGTCGTGGAGGAGCATGAGAGCGAGCAGGCCGAGCGCCTCCGGTTCGTCCGGCATGAGGCGGGCGAGAACGCGGCCAAGCCGGACGGCTTCGCCCGAGAGGTTCTGGCGCATGAGGTCGGTGCCCGCAGTGGCTGAATAACCCTCGTTGAACAGCAGGTAGAGGACGCCGAGAACGGCTCCGGTGCGTTCAGGCAGCATGTGGCCAGGCGGCACCCGGTAGGGGATGCCGGCGTTGCGGATCTTTCGCTTCGCCCTCACGAGGCGCTGGGCCATCGTGGCCTCGGGCACGAGGAACGCTCGTGCGATCTCGGCGGTGGTCAGCCCCGCGAGGGTTCGAAGTGTGAGGGCGACCTGCGCCTCGATCGACAGGGCCGGGTGACAGCAGGTGAAGATCAGCCGGAGCCGGTCGTCTGCGACACCGCTGTCCTCATCGTCCGGCGCATCGTTACGAGACGACAAGACCGCCACCTCCTGCAGCTTGGCCGCACCGGTGGCCGCCCTGCGCGCCCGGTCGATGGCGCGGTTGCGGGCTGCGGTTGTGAGCCATGCACCCGTGTTGCGCGGGATGCCGTCGCGCGGCCATCGCTCCAGCGCCAGCGCGAAGGCATCCTGCGTGCACTCCTCGGCCACGTCCCAGTCGCCCGTAGCGCGGATCAGGGTGGCAACCACCCGTCCCCATTCGCCGCTGAAGGCATCGGCAACGGCCGTAGCGACGTCGGCTGCTACGTCATCTCCCAGATAGGCCTCACTTCGATCGATCCCGATTGTGCCCCGGGGATCTTGGACGCCACCTCGATGGCCTCGTCGAGATCCTTGCAGTCCACGACGAAGTAACCACCGACTTGCTCCTTCGTCTCGGCGAATGGGCCGTCGGACGTGATGATGTCGCCATTGCGCACGCGCACCGTCGTGGCGTCGGTTGAAGGCCGCAGGCGCTCGCCACCCTGCAGGACGCCGCGCTGAGCCATCTCCTTGCCGAAGTCCTCGTACCCGCTCGACATGCGGGAGTCGTCCTCCGGGCTCAAGCTCGCCAGGCCGGCCTCGTCGCCACAGATCATCAGTAGGTATCGCATGGATCCTCCTCTAGTCGCTCGTTGCCATCACGACGAACGAGGCGAGGCGATATCGACACCTCGAGAGAAAGACGATCCGAGGCTGGCGCCCGAGGGCTCCTGACTACGAGCTAAGAGATCGTCCGGATCAAGGCCCCGGAACTGGCGTTCATCTCCGTCAGAGACGGGCCGTAGGGCGCATTGAGCCCTCCTTCGTTGACCACCCACAGTGTGCTCCCGGCGACCGCCAAAGCTTGCGGATTGCTGAATTCGTAGGGACCGTTGGTGTTGCACATCATCCAGGGCATCATCACTGTGTTACCTGGTTGGACCCTCGTGATCATGGGGGAGGACCCAGGCGGGCTGGCGGCATAGAAGTTGCCGTCGGCGAAGATGATCGGGCCGGGATTCGGCAGGTTGCCGTCCATGTCCGGAACCACCTTCACGAGTTCGCCGGTGCTGGCGGAGATCACCGTCACCGTCGGGCCCAGGTAGTTGGTGATCCACACGGCTCCGCCGTCAACGGCCATCCCGGTCGGCTCTTCGAACTGATACCTGGAAGCTTTCAGGGTGTTCGACGTCATGGTGGTGGCGTCGATCTCGGTGACGGAGTTGCCCCTGCTGTTCGTCACGAACAGCTCGGTGCCAACCGAGACGATTGCTGTCGGCACATCGAACCGGAACTTGGCCACGCTCATCTTCCCGGTGCCCGCGGCGAGCTTGGTGACCGAGCCCGACCCGCCGGCATTAAGGACGTACACGTTGGAGCCGTCCGTGGCGAGGGCGACCGCGCCCGAGAAGTACCTGGCGCCCCGGAATGTTCGCACGAGAGCACCGTTGCTGATGGCGAGCTCGGTCACGCCAGCCTTCGCGTTCGCCACGAAGAGGTCCTTGCCGAGCACGAGCAGGGCGCTTGGTTCGTCAAAGCGGTATCTCGAGCCTTCGATGAGCCTGACGAAGGCTCCGTTGGAGGCCCTCACCTCGGTGATGGAGTTACCCATCCTGTTGGCGACGAACAGGTCCGCGCCGGCGACTGCGGCTGCGTCAGGGGCGTTGAAGCGGTAGTCGCCTGGCCTCTTCGAGCTGGGATGGGTGCTTCGAAGCGCCGCGCCGGCGGGACTCGCCGCCACGAGCGCACCGAGGAGCAAGCCCGCAGTCAGGGTCGACGCCGCCACCGACTGCCTCTTGCGCCGCCGTGCCCGTTCCGAACGGCTCGTCGTTGCATGCGACATCGGTACCGCCTCCTTTTGCGCCAACACTCGACCCGAGGAAGGCCGAGGCGCTCCCAAACGGTAGCTCAGTCAGATCATCAAGCTGTTGCGGTCGCCCGGAGCCGGAACCGACGTCCTCGCCGCCCGCTCGTCAGTGGCCATTGACATGGTCCCGCCCGCTTGACAGTGTCCAGGTCAACAGGGCCCAGGAAACGTTCGCCTCGGGCTCTTCCCACCTCGAGGAAGAGGAGCACCGGATGAGCGACACGATCGAAGCCGCCTATGCCCCGTTCATCGCGAGCCTGCGAGCGGGCTCCTTCAACACGCCGGAGGAGGGCTGGCCCGCAGGGCTCATCGCCGCCCACGTGGCTGTGAACAACGACCTCATCGCCGAGGTGGCCGAGCGGGTGATGGCAGGGGAGCATCCGAGCTACGACAACGCCCCAGCGGTCGACGACGACCGACTGCAGGCACTGGCTTCCGGCGGGCTCGGCGAGCTGGCCGACGCTGTCGAGCGCTCCGCCGCCCGCCTGGCCGCCGCCCACACCGCCCTCGGCGCGAAGGCGACGACGCCAGTGCCGGCGATGATTCGGGACGGGGGAGTGGTCGTGGTCGATCAGCCGACGCCGATCGGGTCTCTCTGCGAGGGCAACGCAAGCTTCCACCTGGATCTTCACCGGGAGCAGCTTCGCGCGCTGGAAGTGCTGCAGCCCGGGGAGCCGCCCGCCGAGTTCGACCGCTATGAGCTCGTCCTTCTCATCCGCCCCGACGATCTCCCCGACGAGTCCGAGGAGGAGCTGGCATCGTTGCAGAGCCTGCACCTAGGGCATCTCGCCAAGATGCGAGCGGCTGGCTACCTGCGTGTGGCCGGCCCACTTGCGGGCGAAGACGGCGAGTCCATGCGCGGTATCGGCCTGTACGAGACCGGATCGCGGGAAACGGCCCGCCTGCTGGCGGAGGACGATCCGGCCGTTCGGGCGGGAAGGCTCGTCGTGAAGGTGCTCGACTGGTACACCAGCAAAGGAGCCGTAATCTTCGGAGCGTGACCCTCCCGGCGGCGATGCCCGACAGCGTGCCGGGAAGCGGCGACCAGGAGCGACGGTGCGGAGTCGACAGCGTGCCTTCCTCCCCCGGTACTCTTGCGCCCGTGGGCATACCGGCGCCCGAGAGCGAAGGCTCGGGCGGCTCCTCTGTGCAAATGGCTCAGCTTGACGCCGCGCGCCCGCATTCAGGCAGCTCGGAGGGCAATCAGCTACTGAAACAGGGCATCGCTCTGCAGCCGCTGCTGGAGATCGGCGACCGGAGCGCCGTCGGCTACGAGGTGCTGCGCCGACCTCTGCACGGCCCGTCGCAGCCCGTCGAGGACTTCGCCCGGGCGCTCGAGCTCGTGCCGATCGTGAACCCGGCCGTCCTGGTGGTGCCGGCGGACGAGCGGCTGTTCTTGGACGTGGGAGAGGACCTGCCTGCCATGACGGCGGCTGCGGGCGTCATGCCGGCTGAGCTCGTGTGGCTGCTGCCGGCGAGGCGGCCCGATGAGTCGCCTGCTCGGAGCCTCGAGCGGGCGCACTGGCTCTCGAAGATGGGTTTCGCCTTGGCCCTCGACGAGATCGACGTGTCGTCGCTCGCCAGTGCCGAGGTGGCGGAATTGCAGCCGGCCTTTGCCATGCTGCAGGGCAGCTTTGCTGACCGGATCCGCGCCGAGCCGCGGGCACGAGCCGAGGTGGCGGCGCTCATGTCGTATTTCGGCCGGCTCGGGACGAGGATCGTCGTGCGCAAGGTGGACGACGAGCACGCCGCCCAGCTCTGGATCGAGCTGGGCCAGCAAGTCGGCATCGGCACCTACCTGCACCCACCTGTGGTGCTCGATCCGTGGCTCGCCGAGGCTGGCGACCAGGTCGTCAATCGATCGTGGTTCCGTGAGCGTTCGGTGCGCGTGCTCGGGCGGCACGACCGGGAGCGGATTCCCGTCTCCTACTCCCCCCTGTCGAGCTCGAAGGTTGCCGCCGACGATCGTGAGTTCGCCCGCGCCCTTGGCAATGCGGCGCGGACCTTGCAAGCCGAGCACGATCCGCTCCACATTCTCGAGACCGTCGCCGAATTGCTGCCCCGCGTGCTGCCCGTCGACCGCTTGGCGATCTTCGAGGCTGACTGGAACCACTACACGCTGCGCCCCCTCGTTGTGAAAGGCGAGGGGTTGGAGGGGCTCGCCGACGTCGACGACCTCATGGATACGGGCATCACGGGCTGGGCGTTTCTCCGGGGCGAGCCCTACAACTGCGGCGACACGTTCACCCATGCGGAGGCCGCCCACATCCCCGGCAGCACCGGCGGACGTTATGACGAGTCGATCGTGGTCATCCCGTTGATCGCCGGCGACCAGCGGCTCGGAGCGCTCGACGTCTGGCGCGACGGCCTCGACCGCTTCAGCGAGGAAGAGGTCGAGCGCTGCGCTCTCATCGGATACTTGGCCGCAGCCGCGTGGCGGAATGCCCAGCTCTACTCCGAGCTCGAGCAGCGAGTCCTCACCGACAAGCTGACGGGCCTCCTCAACAAGCGCTGGTGGGACGAGCTGGCGCCCAGAGAAGCCGCCCAGGCGCTGCGCATGGGCTCCGAGCTGGCCATCCTCCTCGTGGATCTCGATCACTTCAAGCGCGTGAACGACACCTGCGGGCACGCCGTGGGAGACGTGACGCTGCGCAACGCCGCCCGCGTGCTGGCCGGCGCCGTGCGGTCGGGTGATGCTGCCGTGCGCTTCGGCGGCGACGAGTTCCTGCTCGTGTTGCACGGCGCTGATGCCCGCGGGGCTGAGCGCGTGGCCGAAATGGTACGCAAGACCTTGGCTGCCCTCCCGCCCACCTGCGCGGGGCTTGGGAGCGTGACCGCCTCGATCGGCGTGGCGCTCTTCCCGACGCACGGTCCGTCGCTGGAGGAAGTCGTGCACGAGGCGGACCTGGCGATGTACCGCGCCAAGGCGCGGGGTCGCGACCAGGTCGTCGTCTTCAGGCCTGACTGATCCGAGCGGCGGCCTGGCCTGCCGGAGCAGACGACGGACGCTCTCACCGGCCGAGAGCGGGCTCCGGGCGGGGAGATGGCGACACTGACAGCCCGCACGCGGCAACATGGGGCAATGGAAGTACTCGTGATCGCAGGTCAGGCGACGGTGCCCGACTTCCTTATCGCCCGCAACACCCGCGTCGTCGATCTGCCCGACGCCGAGGTGTCGCCGCTCGTCATGACGGACCTGCGGGCACGCCTGCCAAAGCGCGTCACTGTCGTGGGTCCCTTCGCCCCGGAGGTGGCGGCTCGTCTGCACCGCGCCGGGCTGCCGGTACGCCTGCATACCGACGAGGACGTCACCGGCCGGCCGAGCCTCGCCGGCGTCGAGGTGCTCCCGCTCAGCGACCGCGGGGCGCCCATGGACGTGGTCGGCTCGTTGCTCGAGCTGGTCGGCAACACGCCGCTCGTCCGACTCGATCGCATCGGCAAGGACCTCCCGTGCCCGCTCCTGGCCAAGCTCGAGCACCTCAACCCCGGGGGAAGCGTGAAAGACCGGCCCGCCCTGGCGATGATCGATCAAGCCGAGCGCGACGGCCTCCTCAAGCCGGGGGGCACCATCATCGAGGGCACCTCGGGCAACACCGGCGTCGGCCTTGCCATCGTGGCAGCACGCCGTCGTTACCACTGCATCTTCGTGATGCCGGACAAGATGTCGGCGGAGAAGATCACCCTCTTGCGCGCCTACGGCGCACAGGTGGTCGTGTGCCCGAGCGCCGTGCCGCCGGACCACCCGGAGTCGTACTACTCGGTGACGGCTCGCCTTGCTGAGGAGATCCCGGGTGCCTATCACCCGGACCAGTACCACAACCCGGAGAACCCGAACTCACATGTACGCACGACCGGCCCGGAGATCTGGCGCCAGACAGCCGGCCGGGTGACGCACTTCGTCGCCGGAATCGGCACGGGCGGCACGATCTGCGGGATCGGCCGCTATCTCAAGTCGGAGAACCCGGACGTGCAGATCATCGGCGCGGACCCGGAGGGCTCGGTCTACTCCGGCGGTTCGGGCCGGCCCTACCTTGTCGAGGGGATCGGCGAGGACTTCTGGCCGACGACCTACGACCCGGACGTCGTCGACCGGGTGATCATGGTGAGGGACACGGACTCCTTCCTGATGGCGAGGCGGGTCGGTGTGGAGGAAGGGATCCTCGTCGGCGGCTCGACGGGCACCGCGCTCTGGGCTGCGTTGCATCTCGCACCCGAGCTGCACGCAGACGACGTCGTCGTCACGTTGATCCCCGACTCCGGCCGCGGCTACCTGTCGAAGCTCTACAACGACGAGTGGATGGCCGACCACGGCTTCCTTCGCGAGATCGGGCAGACGGTGGCAGATCTGTTGGAGCGCAAAGGGGCGACGCTGCCGGAGCTGATCCATGTCCACCCGGACGACTCGGCTAGGGAGGCGATCGGCATCATGCAGGAGTTCGGGGTCTCGCAGTTGGCGGTCGTGCAGGCGGAGCCACCGCTCGCCGAGGCGGAGGTCATCGGGGCCGTGCACGAACGCGAGCTCATGCAGCGTGCCTTCGAGGACGCTTCCCTCCTCGACCGGTCGGTACGCGAGGTCATGAGCGTGCCACTGCCGACCGTCGGCAGTGGCGAGAGCGTCGAGTTGGCCATCCACCGCCTCGAGGAGGCTCCGGCCGTGCTCGTGATCGACCACGGGCACCCGGTCGGGGTGTTGACGAGAACGGACGCCCTTGGGTTTCTTGCCCAGGCGAACCGGACGGGGGAGAAGGGCAGATGACTGCAGAGCTCGGGTTCGAGACCTTGGCGATCCACGCCGCCCAACCTCCCGATGCAGCCACCGGGGCCGTCATCCCGGCGGTGCATCTGGCGACGACCTATGCCCAGCGTGCCGTCGGCGAGCACAAGGGCTTCGACTACAGCCGGACGGCCAACCCGACGCGCGCCACGCTGGAGGGAACGCTGGCGGCGCTCGAGGGGGCGGCGCACGGCTTCTGCTTCGCGAGCGGGATGGCGGCCGAGGACGCTCTTTTGCGGCGCCTGCGGCCCGGGGACAACCTGCTGATTCCGGAGGACGCCTACGGGGGGACCTGGCGCCTCATTGCCCGCGTCTTTGGCGAGTACGGCATCTCGCACACGCCGGTCGATGTCACCGACCCGGATGCCGTGGCATCCGCCTGGCAGCCGTCGACGAAGCTCGTATGGATCGAGTCCCCTAGCAACCCGACGCTTCGGATCGCCGACATCGAGGCGCTCGCCCACGTCGCTCATTCTCGTCAGGGTTGGTGCGTGGTCGACAACACCTTCGCGACTCCCTACCTCCAGCAGCCGCTCGCGCTCGGGGCTGATGCCGTCGTGCACTCGGCCACGAAGTATCTCGGCGGCCACTCCGACGTCGTCGGTGGGGCCGTGCTCACCAGTGACGCAGCCCTGGCGGAGCACGTGGCGTTCATCCAAAACTCCGCCGGGGCGGTGCCGAGCCCCTTCGACTGTTATCTCGTGCAACGCGGTCTCAAAACCCTCGCCGTCCGCATGGACCGGCAGTGCGCCAACGCTCGTGTCGTGGCTGAGTTCCTCGTCGAGCACCCGGCCGTCTCACGAGTCTGCTACCCGGGTCTCGCCTCCCACCCCGGGCACGACGTCGCCAAGCGCCAGATGCGGGACTTCGGCGCCATGGTGTCGTTCGTGCTCGCCGGCGGCGAGGTGACGGCCCTCGAGGTGGCCGCCAGGACGAAGCTGTTCACGCTCGCCGAATCGCTCGGAGCGGTCGAATCCCTCATCGAGCACCCGGCGCGCATGACGCACGCCTCCGTTGCGAGCTCACCGCTCGCCGTCGATGCCGGCCTGCTTCGCTTGTCCGTCGGTCTCGAGTCCGTCGGCGACCTCGTAGCCGATCTCGCGCAGGCGCTCGCCTGAGCGGCCGGCGCTCGGCGGCCGACGCCTGGTCGGTGCGCGCCCGTTCCCCACTCAGCGGCCGACGCCGCCTCCCGAAGCTGGCGCGGGGAGAGTTCTGGTAGTGGGTTTCGGTCGAAATTGGTACCTAACTCACTACCAGGTTGGGTAGGACGGCAGGTTCGCTGGCTCGGTTGCCGTGAGCTACTGCTCTGGGGCGCCCTGTCTGGCGAGGAAGTCTTCCGTAACGAGGGTCGCCGAGTCCCGGTTGAGCGTCTCGCCGCGGAAGAAGGCCGGGGCGATGGCCTTGTAAACGAACATCAGGATGATCCCGACGACGATCGTGAGAACGTCGATCACGAAGACGCCGCTCACCTGTTCGTGTGGCGGGAACGGAAGCGTGAACGACGTGTAGCTGCCGCTACGAGAGGCGCTCCAGTAGTACCAGAAGCTCCAACCGAGGATGAAGAACAGCACCACGCCACCGAAGGCGGGGACGATTCCTCTCATGAAGAGGTTGCGGGTGCTTTCACGCAGCGTCGATCGGTAGTACCAGACGCAAGAGAAGCCGGTGAGTCCGTAGTAGAAGGCGATCCACACGCCGATCGCCGAGACGGCGTCGCCGATGACCCGCCCTTGGGAGAGGTAGTTCATGATGACATAGAGCACGATCGAAACCAGGCCCATGACCAGCGTCGAGAACGTGGGTGTGAGAAAGCGCTTGTGCATCTGGGCGAACTTCGACGGGATGGACCTGTACACCGCCATCGACAACGTCGTGCGTGCCGTGGGCAGGATCGTGGTCTGTGTGGACGCTGCCGCTGAAGACAGAATCATCAGGTACAGCAAGTGGACGGGGATGGAGGCCAGGTGGGAGTGGCCGAAGATGGCCGGCCCGAGGACGGAGAGGACGTCGTTGACATTGTTCGGGTTGCTGAGACCGATTCCCGTCGTACCGAGCCCGGCGAAGGACTGCACCGAGAGGACGACAAGGGCGTAGATGGCGAGCAGTATGAACGTCGAGAGGACGGCAGCCTTGCCGGGCACAGTCTCTGCGTCGGCTGTCTCCTCGTTGCAGGCGACAGCCGTGTCCCACCCCCAGTAGATGAACAGCATGAGCGAGAAGCCGACGATCAGGTTGCTGACGTGGTCGTCGAGCGGGTTGAACCAGCTCCAGGCGGGCGTGAGGTGCCCGACCGGGGCAGAGCCGTTACCTACTTTGACAAGGGCGAACACCGACATCAGCGTCAACATCGTCAGCTCGATGCCGAGGAGAGCCTTCTGGAAGTTGGCCGACACTTCGATTCCGACGTAGCAGATCGCCGTCATGAGGACGATCCAGAGGATGCCGACGAGTAGCACCCAGCCGCTCGAGGGGACGTCGCCGATGCTCGTGGTGTTGAAGAGGTCGAAGACGTACTGACCGGCGATCTGAGCGAGGCTGGCCATGACGATGACGTCGGCAGCGATGATGCCCCAACCGCCCCACCAGCCCGTCTTCGGCCCGAAGGCTCTCGTCGCCCACGTGAAGGTCGTACCGCAGTCCGGGTCGGCCTTGTTGAGCTCGTTGTAGCCGACCGAGATGCACCACATCGGGATGAAGGCCAGGATCGTGACGATGGGCGCCTGGAAGCCGATGACGGCCACGACGAATCCGAGCGTGGCCGCCAGGCTGTACGCCGGGGCCGTCGAGGCGACGCCGATGACGACGCTCGAGATGAGCCCGAGCGCTCCGCCCTTCAGGCCCTTCTTCGGTGCTTCACTGGCGGGTTCCACCACAACTGAAGCCACTTCGCCCCTCCCCCTGCGACGCGAGATCAGGTGTGACTCGGCCGTGCCACGGCACGCTCGTTCCGCTCACCCCTGGAGTTCCGGGAAACCATAGCCCGCCCGACCGGCGCCGTCACGTGAAAAACGCAGAGAAGTGCGCGCCGGGCCTTCGGATTCCGTTGAATTGCACATTGCGGACGACTGATTCGGCAATCGCAGCCGTCGCAGCCGTTCGAGCCCGTCCTTGCCAGTGCGGGCGATCGGTCTGAGGTCCTATCGTCACGGTGTGCCACAGGCCTCGAGGATGATCCGGTTGCTCGGTCGGCGCCTTCGCGGCGGAACCGTCGTGGTCGAGGACGGCCGCGATCACTGGAAACTCGGGGACGGCGAACCAGTCGTCAACGTCACCATCCACGACGAACGGGCGTGGTCGGGTCTGCTCAGGAAGGGCTCCGTCGGGCTTGGAGAGGGCTACGTAGAGGGCTGGTGGGATGCCGATGACCTCACCGATCTCGTGCGAATCCTCATCGTCAACACCTCGACGCTCCGGTCGGCCCTCGACGGTCTCGGGCAGGCGGCCACGCCGCTCGTGGATCAGCTGGCGAAGCTGCGCCCGCGGACGGCCGCCCAGGACCGCAGCAACGTGCAGGCTCACTACGACCTCCCGGGCGAACTGTTCGAAGTCATGCTCGACGAGACGATGGCGTACTCGTGTGCCGTTTTCGAACGACCGGGCGTCACCTTGGCCGAGGCCCAGCGGGCGAAGTTCGACCGGCTCTGCCGCAAGCTGCGACTCCGCCCGGAGGACGATATCGTCGAGATCGGAACGGGATGGGGTGGTTTCGCCATCCACGCGGCCGAGCGCTACGGCTGCCGGGTGACGACGACGACCATCTCCGACGCCCAGCGGGAGGTGGCCGCCAAGAAGGTGGCAGAAGCGGGGCTAGCGGACCGTGTGACGGTGCTCGGACGCGACTACCGGGAGCTCGAAGGGCGATACGACAAGCTCGTCTCCATCGAGATGATCGAGGCTGTCGACTGGCGCGCGCACGACGCGTTCTTCGGAGCCTGCTCGCGACTGCTGCGCCCGCAGGGGTTGATGGCACTGCAGGCCATCACGATCGCTGACCGTAGCTACGAGCGCGCCAAGCTCCACGACGACTTCATCCGCAAGATGATCTTCCCTGGCGGGTGCATCCCGTCGATCGAGGCGATCGTCCGCTCTGCACGTCGCGCCACGGACCTCATCGTCATCGACCTCGAGGACATCGGCCGCCACTACGCAGAAACCCTCCGCCGTTGGGACATCGCCCTTCGAGCCGGCCGGTCTCGCCTGCGGGATGCTGGGCTCGATGAGCGCTTCCAGCGCCTCTGGGATCTGTACCTGTGCTACTGCGAAGCAGCCTTCCTGGAGCGCCACATCAGCGACGTGCAGATCGTGCTTGCCAAGCCGGGTTGGCGAAGCGAGCCGGCGTTCGAACTGCGCGCGGTCTGAGCGTCTCGCCGCCGGGCGGCAGTGCTGCAAGACGGCTCAGCGGGGGTCCCAGGCGTCCGGTTGGGCGAGCATCTTGCGCACGTGTTCCGGCAGGTCGCCGGTCACCACTTGCTCGAGGCTGACTTCGTCGAGGACGTTACGCAGGCAGGCTCGCACGGCCACCCAGACGGACTGCAGGTGCTCGGCGGCCGCTTCGTAGGTGGTCGCTTCCGGGCGGACTCCGCGCACTTCGGCGAGAGGACCCTCCAGGCGACGAAAGACCTCGCCGATCGTGATCTCCGACGCCGGCCGAGCGAGCTGGTAGCCGCCCTCGTTGCCCCGCTGGCTGGTGACGATGCCGACGCGACGAAGCTCGTTCAGAATGGCTCGCAGGAAGCGTACGGGGAGGCCTTGAGCATTGGCGAGCTCCTCTGCGGTGAGCGGTTCACCGTTTCGGGCAGCGAGGGTACAGAGGGCTCGAAGGGCATATTCGACCCTGGCAGAGATGTGCACACCAGCATTCAACCCGAATTATGTGCACTTGTGCGAGTGGGCGGAGTTGAAGTCTCCTCAGTCGTCGACCATGAGGTGCGAATCGACCATCTCGAGGTAGTTGCCCCAAGCACCCCGCACGGCCTCGCGGTGGGCGTCCAGCTCACCATCGACGGCCGCCCGGTAGGTGTTGCGGGCGTCGTTCACGTTGCGTAGGTAGTCGTCCCTGGCGATCGCCATGTTCTCGTTGTAGGTCTTGCGAACCTGCGCCGCCGTCTCGTTGTAGGTCGCTCTCGCCTGGGCCACGATGTCACGGCGCATGGTCGATGGGGCGTTGGCGACGGCCTGCTTGTACAACGCCCATGCTTCGTCGATCTGCTGGCCGTGCGTGCTCTCGGCCGTCGACTGCATCTGCTCGTAGGCGACTCGGGCGGGATCGAGGGCGGTCTCGAATGCATCCCAGGCCCGCTCGACGGCTTCCCGGTAGATCTCCCAGGCGTCGTCGATGATTCCCAGGTACTGGTTGCGCGCCTCAAGGTCTGCCGCTCTCGTGTCAGCATTCGCCATCCGGCATCCTCCTCCCGATCCCCAACGCTAGCGCGCCACTTGGAGGTCGACCATACGACGCCTCATGCGAGCCCGCCGTACACTCACACATCTACGGCTCTGAGTAGCCGAGCCGTCACTTCGCGTGAACAGCCTACAACCGCCGGACACCCCCGCGGAGAACAATGGGCTGAAGACGCCGGCAAGTGCGCTCGACCGATATCGACGGCGATGCGTCACGCTCCCTCGAGGGCGCGCCGGCTGTCGGCCAGGGCCCGTCGGGCCGCCTCTGGGGCAGCTCTGCGCAAACGCTGCAGATCCCGGTGAGCGGCTTCGATTGCGCAGAGCCAGGGCGAGGGAACACGCGGGATCGGCCCGCTCGAGGCGAAGGAGCGCTCGGCCGCCCACGAGCAATGCAGCTCCTCCTCAGCGCGTGTGCAGGCGACGTACAGCAGCCTGCGCTCTTCGGCGAGGGCGTCAGGATCACGGGCGTGGGCGATGGGGACATAACCGTCCTCGAGGCCGGTGACGAAGACGATGGCCCATTCGAGTCCTTTGGCGCGGTGGAATGTCGTGAGCTCGACGGCATCGCGGCGCACGGGATCCTGCTCGCGCCCGTGGGCGGCCTCGAGCCAATTCCTGAAACCCGCCCCGTTCGCAAAGACATCCTCCGCCAAGTACTCGCCGGCGAGGCGGACCAACGCCGACAGATCGAGCCGAGCGTCGTCTTGAACGGCCTCCTCCTCGTCCGATTGCTCGTCGTCGTGCCCTGCCCTCACGCTCGAGGCGAGGTCGGCGGTCCAGGCGGCGAGCGCAGCCGTGTCCGGCGTATGAGCGGCCGCTCTCACCGCTTCCTGCACCCACGGCTTTCCGAGCAGACCGGCCGCACTGACGACATGGCAGGGAACACCGCGAGAGGAGAACGCCTCCTCGAAGGCGCCCAGTTGGGCGTTCGTGCGCGCCAACACGGCGATCTGCGACCAGGACCGCCCGGGTCGCTTGGCGCGCCGGGCAACCTCGGCCACCCCGGCTGCTTCCGCCCTCTCGTCGGCATAGGAAACGACCGTCGGGATCGGCCCCTCGGGGCGCACCCCTCCCGCCTGCGCCGCCCGTGTCTGCCCGAGGACGGCGCCGGCAACCGTCAGCACCTCGTGTGTGGAGCGGTAGTTGATCGACAGCCGCAGGATCGAGGCCGCCGGGTAGTCCTCGCCGAAATCGGTGATGGCGCGCGGGTTCGACCCGTTCCACGAGTAGATCGCCTGATGTGGATCGCCCACGACGCAGAGATCGTCGTTGGAGCCGAGCCAGGCGCGCAGGAGGCGTTGTTGAGCGTCGTTGACGTCCTGATACTCGTCGACGAACAGGTGCCGGAAGCGCCAGCGAGCGGAGGCGGCGAACTCGTGATCGCTCAGCAGCTGCTGGGTGCAGCGATCGAGCAGGTCCTCGAAATCGAGCACGCCGCGGCGGTGCTTGTGGAGCTCATAGCGCTCCCACACCTCTGCCACCTCCGTGGGGTCCCAGGTGCCCCGTCGACCGGCAAAGGCGGACGCCCGCACGAGCTCGTCGGGACGCAGGCAGCGCGACTTCGCCCATTCGATCTCGGAGGCGAGATCCGCCACGGACCTCTGAGCGCCCCGAGCCGGCGCGCTCCCGGCCGCTCGCCGCTTGGGTGATGTGCGGGCAGGCATGCCGGCGTCGTCGAGCACGTTCATCAACATGCGCACCTTGGAGCTGAGCACGACCGGCGGACGCCGCCCCTGCTCGGCGGCGAGGCGCTTCAGCTCGGAGAGCGCGACGGAGTGGAACGTCCCGGCCGTGACGGCCTCCGGAAGCCCGAGTGTCGCCAGCCGCGATCGCAGCTCGGTGGCTGCCTTGCGGGTGAAGGTGAGGGCGAGGACATGAGCGGCGGTCGCAGAGCCGTTCGTCACCCGCCAGGCGATCCGTCGGGTGAGCACCCGCGTCTTGCCCGAGCCGGCTCCCGCCAGCACGCACAGCGGCGTCGCCGTGGTGGTGATCGCCTCGATCTGCTCGGGGTCGCATCCGGCGAGGAGGTCGCCCGCCGGGCGCGTCCAGTCGCGAGTGCTCCGATCGTGGGCCACATGATGACGGTACCGCGGGACTGTGTCACCGGGGCGAGGCCTCGCCTCAGGTATGTTCCAAGCGGTGCTGACCTCCTTTGCCGGCGCACAGCTGTTTGGTGAGTCCTACGGGGCCGGTACCCCCGTTGTGCTAGCGCTGCACGGCTGGCGTCGAGACCATCAGGACTTCGTCGCCACGCTCACCGAACCCGAGCCGGCGCTCGACGCCATCGCCCTCGACCTGCCCGGCTTCGGGGGAACGCCACCTCCGGCGGAGGTGTGGGGGTCACCCCGCTACGCAGAGGCGCTCTTGCCGCTGCTCGAGGAGATGCAGGCCCGGGTGGTCGTGATCGGCCATTCGTTCGGCGGGCGGGTGGGTGTCCACCTGGCAGCCATCGCCCCGGAGCGCATCGGCGGCCTCGTGCTCACGGGAGTCCCGCTGTTCCGCTCGGCGGCTGCCCGCCGTTCGCCCCTCCGCTTCAGGGTCGTCAAAAGATTGGCAGGTGTCGGCCTCGTCTCGGAAGGGCGCCTCGAGCAGCATCGCCAGCGGTACGGCTCGGCCGACTACAAAGCGGCCAGCGGTGTGATGCGGGACGTCTTCGTGACCCTCGTGCAGGAGGACTACACCGAGGCGCTCTCGCAGATCGCATGTCCCGTCGAGCTCGTGTGGGGTGACGACGACACGGCTGTGCCGCTCGCGGTCGCCCACAAGATCCAAGCCGCCATTCCGGGCGGTGCCCATCTCGTCGTGTGCGAAGGTGCCGGACACATGACGCCGATGAGCGTGCCCGGTGAGCTACGGGCTGCCATCGAACGCCTGCTTCCGTGACGGCGATCACCAGCGTCAGCCTGGCGGTCGCCCTGGCGGGCACCATCGTCGGCTCGCTGAAGTGGCTGCGGGTGGCCCAGCGGGAGCACTACTTGGCGGGGTCCGCCACACGTTTCGCCCTCCGCTGGTGGCAGAGCACGCCGGTTGACGCCATCCTCTCGCTCGCCGGCGTCCTCGGCATCGTCGCTTCGGCCTTCGTCGCACCGGCCGCCGTCCTCCCCGCCGCCGTGGCCATCGCCGCACCCCGGCGCCTTGGCGTCCGCGGGCGGACGTCGAGGCTCGTCTGGACGCGTCGGCTCACGGCGCTCGCGTTGGCCGTGGGCCTCCTCGAGGGGTTGGCCGTCGCCCTCGGCGCCGCCATCGCCGGCCTGCACGGAGCGGTCGTTGCGGCCGCATGCCTGTGCCTGCTGGCGCCAGTCGCGCTCGACCTGTCTCTCGCCGTCACGCGCCCGATCGAAACCCGCCTCGCCACGTCCTACGTTCGTCAGGCAACCGCTCGGCTGGAGCGGGTGCACCCGGTCGTCGTCGCCGTCACCGGTTCGTACGGCAAGACGACCACGAAGGGCTACATCGCCCATCTCGTGAGCGCCGCCAAGGACACGCTGGCCAGCCCGCAGAGCTACAACAACCGCGCCGGCTTGTCGCGTACCATCAATGAGCACCTCGGACCGGCCACGGAGGTGCTCGTGGCCGAGATGGGCGCCTACGGGCCAGGTGAGATCGCCGAGCTCTGCACCTGGATGCCGCCGGAGATCGCCGTCATCACGGCGATCGGTCCTGCTCACCTCGAGCGCTTCAAGAGCCTCGATCGCACGCTGAAGGCGAAGGCGGAGATCACCGAGAGGGCACGCGTTGTCGTGCTCAACATCGACGACGAACGGCTCGCCGGCCTGGCCAAGCAGCTCGTGAGCGCCGGCAAGCACGTCGTGGGCGCCTCCGGCTGCAGCTCGGAAGCCGACGTCGCCGTGCTGGCGGTGCCGGACGGCATCGAGCTTCGCGTTGGCGGGCGGCGCCTCGGGACGGCCATGACAGCGGTGGCGGACCGGCCGACGGCCCTTTCGAACGCCGCCTGCGCCGCCGGCGTCGCTCTGGAGCTGGGTGTCGAGGCGGAGACGCTGTTGCCGAGGCTGGCCACCCTGCCCGTGCCGGCCAACCGGCTGCAGCGCTACGTCGCCGAGGCCGGCTATGTCGTGCTCGATGACACCTTCAACTCGAATCCGGCGGGCGCCCGCCTCGCTCTTGCCCGCTTGCAGCTCGAGGCACCGCGGGGCCGCCGAGTGCTCGTGACGCCCGGCATGGTGGAGCTCGGCAGGCAGCAGGCCTACGAGAATGCCGCCCTGGCCGAGGCCGCCGCCGCCGTCGTCTCCGACCTTGTCGTCGTGGCACGCACGAACCGCCGGGCGCTGTCCGAAGGGGCACGCCGCCGAGCCGATGGCGCCTCGGTGCTTCTTGTCGATCGACTCGACGAAGCGGTCGCCTGGGCCCGCCAGAATCTCGGCCCTGGAGACGCCGTCCTTTACGAGAACGATCTGCCCGATCACTTCCCCTGATCGCCCTCGTCAGCCCGCATCTCGTCGTCCGTCCGAAACCCCCCGAGACGCCCTTTCGATCCCCTTACAACCTGCTAGCTGCCGCTAGAGTGAGCGCCGCAATGGGTTTGAACAGGGGCCGCCGGCTCACCTTCGACGAACGCGGCGCGCTCGGGATCACGGGGGCGGTCGGGCTTCGCAGCGGAGGGGCGCTCGCTCGGATCGCCGTCGTCTTCGGCGGGCCGTCCCCGGAGCACGACGTCTCGATCCTGACGGGCCTGCAGGTGTTGCGGGGCTTCAACCAGGTGCCCAACATCGGTGAGCTGCACTCTTTCTACTGGTCGAAGACGGGCGAGTGGTTCGAGGTGCCCACGAACCTCGAGGCGTCTGCCTTCGTTCAGGGCGTACCCGCCGGTGCCGGGCCGTTGCGGCTGGTGGTGGGGGCGGGTGGGGGTTTCTTCGCTCAGCGGGGAGGACGCTTCGGATCGAAGGAGCAGCTCATCGAAGTCGACGCCGTGCTGGTGTGCTGCCACGGGGGACCCGGCGAGGATGGCTCGTTGCAGGGGGCGCTCGACATGATCGGCCTGCCGTACACGGGCCCAAACATGGCCGGGGCCCTCATCGGGATGGACAAGCTCGTGTTCAGCGCCATGGCCGCCTCCGCCTGGATGCAGATGCTTCCCAGGGTCCCGTTGTCCGAGGCCGTCCCCCCGCCCAGCTTTCCCGGGCCTTACATCGTGAAGCCCCGCTTCGGTGGCTCGTCGATCGGCGTCGAGGTCGTGGCGGACTACGAGACGGCCCGTGCACGCCTGCGGGTGAACCCGCACTTGAAACGCGGGGCGGTCCTCGAGCCGTACCAACCGGAGCTGTTCGACCTGCAGATCGGAGTGCGCCTCTGGCCCGAAGTGCAGCTCTCGGCGATCGAGAAGCCGTTGCGGACGCGAGCCGGCGAGATCCTCGCCTACTCGGACAAGTACGTCGGGCCGGAGGGGATGACGACGGCGCCGCGCGAGCTACCCGCGCGCATCAGCCCCGAGCTCGAACGAGAGCTCCGTACCATCGCGCCCGAGGTGGCGCATCTTGTCGGCGTGCGCGGTGTCGCCCGCATCGACTTCCTGTCCGACGGCGAGGCGGTCTTCGTGAACGAGGTGAACACGATCCCGGGCTCGCTCGCCCGCTATCTCTGGATCGACCCGCCCGTGCCGTTCGCCAGGTTGCTGCTCGATCTGCTGGGGGAGGCGATCGCAAGGCCGTCGGTGAGTTTCTCGGTCGCAGGGGCCGACGGGACGGTGCTGCGGGGCGCCGGTGCGATCTCCGGCAAGCTCGGCTGAGCGAAGAGACAGCCCAATGGCCTTTCCTCGCAAGCTCCTCGCCCCGGGCGAGGACATCGTCCTTGAGGCGCACCCGAACTGGTCGATCCTCGTCCCTCGCGTGTCGCTGTTCCTGCTGGTCGTCGCCGCCTCTGTCACCGTCGTGGTGGAGTGGACACATGCTCCACTGTGGGTGGGCTGGGTGCTTCTCGGCATCGCCGGTGTGTTCTTCCTCTGGGTGCTCGGCAAGATCGGCGTGTGGCGCTCCACCACGCTCGTGCTCACGAACCGGCGGGTCGTGTATCGAACGGGTGTCCTGCGCCGTCTCGGTCGTGAGATCCCCCTCGACCGCGTGCAAGACGTGACGTACTCGCAGAGCATCGTCGAGCGCCTCGTGGGTGCCGGCAGCCTGACGATTCAGTCAGCCGGCGCCGGAGGCGAGGAGCCGTTCCCGGACATACGGCATCCCGCCGCCGTTCAGTCGCTGATGAACCGGCTGATCTCGCCCCCAGCGGCGGGCTACGGCGCTGGCGCGTACCCACCCCAGGGCGCCTACGAGCAGCCCCAGTACGCCCCGCCCAACCCGCAACCCCAGTACCAGCCGGCGCAGAACCAGCCTCCACCCCAGCACGCCCAGCCGAACCCGCAACCCCAGTACCAGCCGGCACAGTACCAGCCGCCCCAGTACCAACCACCCCGGTACGAGCCAGCGCAGCACCCGGTGCAACCGCAACCTCCGACCTACCCGACGCCGTCACCGCTACCCGAGCAACCCTCGCCCCAGTACCCGCAGCAGCAGGTGTCCCAGCAGTACGCCCCGCCTCCGGTCGCGCCTCCAGCCGCCCAGCCGGTTCCGGCGCCGGCTGACTCGCTGCCGTCATCGTCGAGTGAGGAGCTGACGCGGCTCGACGAGCTGCTCCGGCTAGGGGTGATCACGAACGCCGAGTACGAAACCAAGCGGCGGGAGCTGCTCGAAGGTCGCTGACGGGCGAGTCCTCCCGCCTTGGTCTACGAGCGTCGCCGCGCAGCCTCGGACGGAAGAGTCCGCCACGCCTGCACGCCTCGCAGCGGCAGCCGGACAGAGCCGCGCTCGGCCAGGGCGACGACACAGCCGCCGAATCCGGCCCCGGTCATCCTCGCCCCGAACACCCCACTCATCGACCGGAGTCGCTCGGCCAACCCGTCGAGCTCCGGGATCGATGCCTCGAAGTCGGCGGCGAGGCTGGCGTGGCTGTCGTTCATGAGCTGGCCGGCAGCGCGGAGGTCGTTCCGCTGGAGGGCTGCGACGAACTGGCGCACGCGGGCGTTCTCGCTCACGACGTGGCGCGCACGGCGCCGGAGGACGGGGTCGGACAGCCGGTCCACCTCCCACGGCGTCGCCGAGCGGAGCGGTCCGACCAGGCGCTCGGCCGCCTCGCACTCCGCCCTGCGTTCGGCGTAGGCCGATGCGACGATGGATCGCACGACGCCGCAATGGGCGACGATGACCTCGACTTCCTCGGGGATCGCCACCGCCGTCGCCCGCAGCGTGGAGCAGTCGAGCAGCATGGCGTGACCCGCCTCCGCCAGGGTGATCGCCAGCTGATCGACGATGCCAGTGCGGACACCCGAAGCTACCTGCTGGGCGAGTTGGCAAGCTTGCGCGAGGGAGAGGGCGTCGCCCGCATAACCGAGCGCCAGCGCTACGGCGATCTCGAGGGCGGCGCTCGAGGAGAGGCCCGCCCCGACCGGCAGCGTCGTGGTGATCGTGCCCTTGCCGCCGTACCGCGGGCGCACGATCGAAGCGATCGCGCCGACGTGGCGACCCCACTCCGGCAGGATCATCCCCAGATCCCAAGGGTTGGCAGGGACGGCGAGCGGGATGCGGGCGCTCTCCGGCTCGAGGGAGGAGGAGAGCTCGATGCAGTCGGCGGTGGCATCCGGGTGGAAGACGACCTCGGTGCCGAGGTTGATCGCGATCGGCAGGGCGAGACCACCGGTGTAGTCGGTGTGATCGCCGATGAGGGTGACCCGCCCGGGTGCGAACGCCGTCACGGCCTCGATCGGGCCGTCGCCGCGACCGTCTGACCTCGGCTCGCGTGCCTGCATCGCCGGGCTACCGGTCGCTGAGCACGGAGGTATCGCCGGCTCGCAGTCCCTCGATGATCCGCCGGTACGCACCGGCCGAGTCCTTACCCATCGAATCAAGTTCGTCCCATCGGCAGGACCGTTCCCGGTCGATGCCATATATGCCGAATCGGGGCTCGTAGCTACCCCACTCGTAGTTATCGGCCAAACACCAGTGCCAATAACCAGAAATTGGGATCCCGGCGGAAATTGATGTCAGAACAGCCGCCAGGTTCTCCCGGAGATAGCGGGGACGGTCCCATCCGTCGAGGCGGGGAAAAGCGCGGCCACGGCGCACGCGGTTGCAGAGACCGTTCTCGACGATCCAGAGGTCGAGGTCAGTTTCGGTGTTGACGGCGCAGTAGGCCGACAGCCCGGGCGGGTTGGCAGGGTCGTCCCAGAGGGGGCGCTGCGGCAGAGGCCATCGCCCGCCCGCCGTCGGCATGAAGGGGGGCTGCAGATGGCTCGCGGTCTCGGGGTCGTAATAGTCGAGCTGGGTGACGTCGAGCGTGCGCTCGTGTGGGCTGGCGTAGACAGCTTCGATCGTCCGGGCGAAGGCCTGCACCGGGTGCACGAGCTGCCGGGCGAGACGTCGGAGCGCCTCCTCGCCCGTCGCCCAGCGGCGCGTGCTCCCGCTCGGGCCGGGTACTCCCTTGCCGGCATCGCTGGCGTAGAAGTCGGTGCGGCGCTCGGCGAGGTGGGCATCGAGGTCGTCGCGGTCGACCCCGCGTGAGCGAGCGAGCAGCAGGTCGATGAGGAGTCGGTCGAGCTCGTAGATCGAGAAGCTGCAGTTGTTCGTGCTCACGACGCCGGCGGGTTGCAGCCGCTTGATGCGCTCGTAGGCGAGGACGTGGGCCGACAAGAGGAGGTCGGCCGCCTTGAGGGTGGTCGGTCCGTCGAGGCGCCTCCCGGGCGGGAAACCACCGAGGAAGAAGCTCATGAGGGCGAGGACGTTGATCTCGTTCAGGGTCACCCAGTTCTGGCACTCCGACGACAGCCGTGTCACCGCCTCGGCTGCGAAGCCCGCGTAGCGTTCCGCAGAATCGGCCCTCGACCAGAAGTCCACGCCTAGCCAGGCCGGATGGGTGAAGTGCAGCAGTGTCAATAGCGGTTCCATCCCGCGCTCCCGGCAGGCGGTGAGGATGCTGCGGTAGCGCTCGAAGGCATCGTCGTCGTAGCGGCCCTCGCTCGGCTCACACCTTGCCCACTCGAGCGACAGCCGAAACGAGTCGATGCCGAGGGCGGCGGCCTGATCGAGGTGGTGCTCGAACTGGTTCCAGAAGTCGAGAGCGATCCCCGACACCTCGACGCGTCCTTCGGTCTCCCACTCGTACCAGTTGTTGCGCGGTTCGCCTGGACCGTTGAAACCGCCCTCGACCTGAAAGCCCGCCGTGGCCACCCCGAAACGGAACGAATCGCCGAGCAAGCCGGGCATCGACACATCGTGCCACGGTCGGTCGATCTTGCCGGGCGCCCAAGCGGGCGGCCGCCAGCTTGACCGCTTCGCCGCTGCAGGGAAGCATTCCGTCATGCCGACTGCCCACGTGAACGGGATCGATCTCTACTACGAGACCGCCGGAGACGAGTCTCATCCACCGCTGCTGTTGATCTGTGGTCTCGGCATGCAGATGGTCAGTTGGGGCTCCGATTGGATCAGTAACGTGGCCGCCAAGGGCTACTTCGTCGTCGCCTTCGACAATCGCGACGCTGGCCTGTCCACCCACCTCGTCGAGTGCGGCGTGCCCGACCTGCTGGCGCTGCTGAGGGGCGAGGACCCCAACATCGCTTACCTCTTGAGCGACATGGCCGACGACGTCGCCGGACTGCTCGACGCGCTTGGGATCGAGTCGATCCACGTCCTTGGGATCTCGATGGGTGGCATGATCGCTCAGCAGCTCGCCATCGATCACCCGGCGAAGGTGCGCAGCCTCACCTCGATCATGTCGACCACAGGCAACCCCCACGTCGGGCAGCCCTCCCAAGCCGCCGCCGAAGCCCTCCTCTCCCTCAACCCAACTTCGAGGGAGGAATCGATCGATCTCGCCACGAAGGTGTTCGAGATCATCGGATCACCCGGCTTCCCTCCCGACGAGGACCGACTGCGTCGCCTGGCGGCGGAGGCCTACGACCGTTCGAGCGAGCCGACCGGCATCTCCCGGCAGATGGGTGCGATCCTGGGCTCGCCCGACCGCACTCATGGCCTCGCTACGGTGTCGGTGCCGACAGTCGTCATTCACGGAACCGCCGATCCTCTCGTCAACCCGTCCGGCGGCGAGGCGACGGCGAAGGCCATTGCGGGCGCCAAGCTCGTGATGATCGAAGGTATGGGGCACGACCTTCCTGAGCAGGTCTGGGATCAGATTCTCGATGAGGTCGACGGCAACGCCCGCAAGGGGGAGGCGCAGCGGTCGGGCCCCGTCGCTGCGCCCTCGTGAGCGGACCGCTGAGCGGGCTGCGCGTCGTCGAGCTCGCCGGGATCGGACCGTGCCCCTTCGGGGCGATGGTGCTCGCCGACCTCGGCGCGGACGTGCTGCGGATCGAACGCTCCGGTGCCGTGCCGGCGGCCCGACCGGAAGGAAGCTCCTGGGATCTACTCCAGCGGGGGAAGCGTTCGATCGGGGCGGATCTGAAGCAGGGTGACGGCGTCGAGCTCGTGCTCGCATTGGCGGAGCAGGCGGACGCGCTCGTGGAGGGGTTTCGGCCGGGCGTGACCGAACGTCTCGGGCTCGGCCCGGACGCCTGCCTGGCTCGAAACCCGCGGCTCGTCTACGGGCGCATGACCGGTTGGGGGCAAGCCGGGCCCTTGGCCGATCGCGCCGGGCACGACATCGACTACATCTCCGTGGGCGGCGTGCTCGAGTCGATCGGCCGCACCGGCGAGCGACCGGTGCCTCCGCTCAACCTCGTTGGGGATTTCGGCGGCGGCGGCATGCTGCTGGCGCTCGGGGTCATGGCAGGCGTCTGGTCGGCCCAGCGGACGGGGAAGGGGGACGTCATCGACGTCGCCATGGTGGACGGGGCGGCGCTGCTCATGACGATGACCTGGGCGTTCCGGGCTCTCGGGGTCTGGCGGGACGAGCGCGGCAGCAACCTGTTGGACACTGGGGCGCCCTTCTACGACACCTACGAGTGCGCGGACGGGAAGATGGTCGCAGTCGGCGCTCTCGAACCGCAGTTCTTCGCCCAGCTGCTCGCGGTCATGGGCCTTCCGGCCGACGCTGAGCCGCCCCAGATGGACCGTTCGCACTGGCCGGAGACGAAGCGGCGCTACGCCGAGGTCTTCCGCCGCAAGACGCGCGACGAGTGGGCGGAATTGGCGGCCGGCAAGGACGCATGCCTGGCGCCCGTCCTGTCCATGACGGAGGCGGCCGCCTACCCCCACAACCTCGCCCGCGGCACCTTTGTCGACGTCGACGGCGTCGTGCAGCCGGCGCCGGCGCCCCGCTTCCGGCGGCAACCGGCGACGGTCCCCGCCGGTCCCGGCTGGCCCGGGGAAGGCGGTGTCGCCGCCCTCCTCGACTGGGGTGTGCCAGAGAGCCGGGTCGAGTCGCTGCGCCACAGCGGGGTCATCGCCACGCTCTGAGCGGCGCGTGCGGACCCTGAGGTGGCGGCTGGTCGGCGGGGGCATCGGGTGGCCCGGCCAGGGGGGTAGCCTCGTGCAGTGGCCCAACGCTTCTTCATCGCGACCTTGGGCTGCCCGAAGAACGACGTCGACTCGGACAAGCTCGTCGGGCTGCTCGAGTCCGAGGGGTACCTCGAGACGTCCCAGCCCGGTGACGCCGATCTCGTCGTCGTCAACACGTGCGCCTTCATCGAGCCTGCACGAGAGGAGTCGATCAACACGATCCTCGAGCTCAGCCAGATCCGGCGACCTGGGGCGCGCCTGGCGGTGACGGGCTGCCTGGCAGAGCGGAGCGGGCCCGAGCTGGCTGCAGCCCTGCCCGAGGTCGACGTCGTGGCCGGATTCGGCGTGGACTTCCTCCAGCGTCCGGCTCGGGGGCCTTCGCCGACCCGCCTGCACGAGACCACGAAACGCCAACCGGTGCGCCTCCTTCGCCGCGGCGAAGTACCCTCGTTCGACCTCCTCGAGCTGCCCCGCCCGCCGGCGACGGCGCCATGGGCGTACGTCAAGGTGGCCGAAGGGTGTGACCGCAAGTGCGGCTTCTGCGCCATTCCATCGTTTCGAGGCAAGCAGCGTTCCCGCACGATGGCATCGATCCTTTCGGAGGTCGAGTCCCTGCGAGCACGCGAGATCGTCCTTGTCGCGCAGGATCTCGCATCGTTCGGTCGCGATCAGTCGAGGGCGGTCGGCACGTCGGTTGACAGCGACATCGTGCAGCTCGTGGAAGCGGTCTCGGCCCGCACCGAGCGAGTACGTCTGCTCTATCTCTACCCGTCGTCGCTCAGTGACAGGTTGATCGACACGATCCTCGGCACCGGCGTGCCCTACTTCGACCTCTCCCTCCAGCACGTCTCCGTCCCATTGCTGCGGAGGATGCGCCGCTGGGGGAACGGGGAGCGCTTTCTCGAGCGGATCGGGAGGATTCGGGCGATGGCCCCCGAGGCGGCCCTGCGCTCCTCGTTCATTCTCGGCTACCCGGGCGAGACCGAGGAGGATCACGACGAGTTGCTCGCCTTCCTGGGGGAGGCGGAGCTGGACTGGGCGGGTTTCTTCACGTTCTCGAGGGAGGCCGGAACCTACGCCGCCGGTCTCGACCGGCAGATCGCACCCGAGCTCGCCCTCGAGCGCATGCGGGAGTGCTCCGAGTTGCAGGACTTCGTCACGGCCCGGCGGCGGCGCCGGCTCGTGGGCTCGACCGTGTCCGTGCTCGTCGACCGCCCGGGCGTCGGCCGCAGCTTCCGGGAGGCGCCGGAGATCGACGGGATCGTCCGTGTGCCGGAGCACCTCGCCGTCGGCGGTTTCGTCGACGTGGTCGTCACCGCGGCGGAAGGCCCCGATCTGATCGGCGATCGGCCCACGCTCGACATGGGACGCCTGAGTCCTGTCACGATGGTGGTGTCGTGAGCACCGCCGAGAAGCCAACGTCGACCTTCGGCCCGTCCGCCCTCGCCACGCCGGCGAACGTACTGACGCTCGCGCGCCTGCTGGCAACCCCGGTGCTGGTGGCCATGGTCGTGTTGACCGGCCCGGCGACGTGGACCCTGTTCGGGGTGTGGTTCGTGTGCGCCAGCTCCGACGGCCTCGACGGTTACGTGGCGCGGCGGCAGGGGACGACGAGGTCGGGGGCGTTTCTCGACCCGTTGGCAGACAAGTTCCTCGTCCTCGGAGTGCTCGCGGCGCTCGCCTCGATTCATGAGCTCTCCTGGCTCCCGGTCATTCTGATCGGCATCCGGGAAGTCGCCATGAGCGTCTTCCGGGCGTACGCGGCGAGACGAGGCGTGTCGATCCCGGCTCGCCAGACGGCGAAGGTGAAGACGCTGCTGCAGGACATCGTCGTCGGGCTCGCCCTCATGCCGCTCGTAGGCGAGCACCACATCGCCCTCGTGAGGGGGTTGCTCTGGGTCGCGGTGGCAATCACGCTGTACACCGGTCTCGAGTACCTGCACGATGGGCGGCGCTTGCTCGCCGGGGCCGCCGGCCCCGCCGGCGCCGCCTGATCCACCGCCACTGCCGGCCGAGTGCGCACCGAGATCGTCGCTGTCGGGACCGAGCTCTTGCTCGGACAGATCGTCGATACGAACTCCGCCTACATCGCCGAGCAACTGGCGGCCTCGGGCCTCGACTGCCACTTCCAGACGTCAGTCGGAGACAACCTCTCCCGCATCGTGCTGGCGTTGCGGAC
>Ga0187883_10000270_pt1 | contig 35679 bp, 32 predicted proteins | sample June2016WEW_20_1_2_FD_132966 | JGI IMG/M metagenome (GOLD analysis project Ga0187883, IMG submission 132966) | Peatland microbial communities from SPRUCE experiment site at the Marcell Experimental Forest, Minnesota, USA - June2016WEW_20_10 | ecosystem: Environmental > Terrestrial > Soil >...
GAGCAGCTTACCAAGATCTACCCGAACGGATTCGAGGCCGTTCACCAACTCGACCTGGACATCCCAGACGGCGAGCTTCTGGTCATTGTCGGTCCATCAGGATGCGGAAAGACGACAGTACTTCGAATGATCGCGGGTCATGAATTCGTGACCTCGGGGACTGTTCGTATCGGCGAGACCATCGTGAACGACGTCTCACCGAGAGATCGTGACATCGCCATGGTTTTCCAGAACTACGCGCTTTACCCTCAGATGAACGTCGCTCAGAACATCGGCTTCCCGTTACGCATGAAGAGGATCCCCAAGCGCGAAATTGACAGGCGAGTAAAGGAAGCGGCAGGCGTTCTCGGAATCACCGAGTGGCTCGGCCGAAAACCCAGTCAACTCTCCGGTGGCCAGCGACAGCGAGTAGCCATGGGTCGCGCGATTGTTCGCGAACCGAGCGCGTTTTTGATGGACGAGCCGCTCTCCAACCTTGACGCCAAGCTCCGTGTGCAGATGCGTGCGGAAGTCGCGCGGGTTCAGAAGCGCATCGGCGTGGCGACCGTCTACGTCACGCACGACCAGACCGAAGCAATGACCCTTGGCCACCGAGTCGCCGTTCTGCGCTCAGGAGTGCTCCAACAGTGCGACGCTCCCCAGGTGCTTTACGACCGCCCGGCCAGCGTCTTCGTCGCGGGCTTTATTGGCTCACCCGCGATGAACCTCTTCGAAGGCGGACTTTCGGCCAACCTCGCCTCGATTGCTCTCGGCTCGCAGCACATCGCTTTGTCAAGTGAGACGCTCGGCCTGCATCCCGGCCTGAAACGCTACGGAGGGCGCTCCGTCGTCGTCGGCATCCGACCCGAGGATCTCCCAGCGGCGAGCGGTGAGCAGGCTGGGCCCAACCTCGCCGGTGACGTCGAGATCGTGGAAGCTCTTGGCTCCGAACTCCTCATTCACTTTCGAACGGATGCTCGTGTTATCCGTGCAGAGGGTCCTGGGGCGATCGACAATGGGGACACTGCGCAATCCGCTGATCCCACCACACCAGTCGATTGCATTGCGCGAGTCGGACCACGCGCCGTAGTTCGTGCGGGGGACCGCATCAGATTCTCCATCTCCCCCGAGCGCCTTGAGTTCTTTGACCTCACCACGGGTCGCGCGATCTGGACCTAAATGGCCTTGAGCCGTCCACGGTAGAGACGTCGCCGTGCGGTTGGTGTCGCTTGCGACAGCGACGTCCGTCGGGGTTGACGACCGTGCTCTTTGTGCAGCTCGGCCCTTCGCCAGCTAGCTCAAGATCGGCCGTTGGCGGCAGCCTGACGACTTGGCATTTGAGGCGCCAGGGTATCTAGGACGTCAGGGCGGGGAGGCCAAGGGTGGCCCGCAGGATGTTGCTCTCCCTGTTTACGGTTGCTTCGTCCTGCGCGAGCATGGCCTTTTCCGATGTCCAGTTCGATACCGTGGCTGACTCGCTATCGGCGACCAGGGATTCGACAGCGATGGCCACCGCCTGGGCGGGAGTCGACGCCGGCCCCGTAAAATCCGCACCCTGAATTCCGGTCGCGAAGGTGTCGCTAGCTGCGACAAGCGGGCCTAGGAAGGCTTGCAGCCTGGCAGTCGTCTTGGGTGCTGCTTTCCTGGCATCAAACTTCTTTACCGCGGCATTGTAAGGCGCCTCGAGCTTGAGAAACGTCGCCGACTCCCGCACCCGGGCCGCCCCGGTGAGCCGGCCGACGGTCGTTGCTGTCGCGTTGCCACCGCCTCCACACGCTGACACCGTAAGTCCGAGGGCCGCGAGCGCTACCGCGAAGCTAACGAAACGTTTCATGAAGGTTCTCCAAATGTCGTTGTGGCTGTCGGGCCTTCTGCCCTTCATCGAGCACCCTCTCGGGATTCGTTCTCGCACCTCGGCGAAGTGTACTGCTTACTTTTGTCAGTTGCCGAAGATGCTCGCGACGCTAAGTTACCCATCCGGCAGCGAAGTTGGAGCACACACTTGATGTGGCGAAACAGATCAGAGGACCCGGGCGGGTACTGAAGCCGCGCCCGTTCTCCGAAGGCCGTCGGCCGGGCCTGGCGAGGGAAGAGGCAGTCGTGCCCTGGGCCAGCGTGCGTCTGAGCTAGGAGCCGGTCTCGAAGCCATGCCGTTTTATATGTGTGAGGCCTGATCGCTGAGTACTCCGAGTATGCAGATATTCCGCAACGTACTAAGAGCTAGCCGTCGCACATGACCCTGATCGTTATCAGCCACGCGAGCGGGTCGAAAACCTTCGCTCACAAGGTGGCGGCACCTTACGTGTAGAAGATTAGTGCTCGAGCTGAAATGTGGGTCAAGTGTCGTCTGAGTTTGGGCCAACTCGCTGATCGGTTCGGGTGCGGCTCGGGTCCGCCAGCCCGCAAGCGCCGCGGGCGTCCTTCGAGGAGGTGATCCCGCAGGACGATCACCGCCTGCTCTCGCCCTGCATTCGAGACCTGATACGAGAGCTCTCGTCCATCTCTGCCAAGTTAGGGATTTCCCGCCCGCCCATCCCGCCCGTCGCAGAGCCCAGCTTCGGGACACCTTGCGGCCGGTTCTGACCCTGCGACGGGCGTCCCGGCCTCGGCGCCTCCGGAGAATTCTGAAGACCACCAACCGCGCTCGAGCCGCCGTGAGTGTCGATGGGGCCAAGAGTGAGTCAAGCCCGGTTCGGCACGGCGCGCTGACCATCGACGCGGGCGGCGACTGCACGGCGTCACCTCCCTGCCTATAGTGCGCTCCAGCGGCCGGGGGGTGGTGATGACGTCTCCGAGCAGTTGGTCCAAAGGCGAAGAGCATCCGCAAGCCGACCTTGATCCCTCCGTTGTCAACGTGGTGACCAGGAGTCCGCTGCCGTGCCTCGTCATCGAGGTGCCTTCTGAATTGATCGTCGTAGCGAGTCCGGCGGCGGCTCAGCTCCTCGAGCCTGCAGGCGGAAGCGTGGTCCAGAAACACCTCGAAGATTTTCTCGCCGACGAGCCCACCGGAGCCCTCCAGCTACTGCTCTCCGGCCGACTTCAGGGCTACGAGGCCGTGCGTACCTTCCGGCGAAACGGCGACGAGATCCCCTTTCACATCTGGGTGCAAACACTCCGAGACGTTGCCCCAACTCGATATGTCCTGATCGTGGCATGGGAGGGGACCGAGACAGGGATGCCGCCGGTACCCCCCACCGCAGGCGCCGAGCGACCGGTCGTTGGCACCGTCGATCGCGACCTCGTCATCGACCGGGTCAGCTTTGACGCGCAAGGACTTCTCGGCTTCGCCCCAGAGGCCTTGATCGGGCAATCGCTCCTGCGTCTTGTGACAGAACCCGACATAGCCGGCGTCCTGCTGGCACTGGCCCAGTCGGCTACGACGGGTCGGGGTGTGACTCAGCGAGCGCGACTTCAGAACGCAGCGGGGGCACTCGTGCTGTGTTGGGTACTCCTGCTGCCCCTCGCGCCCGTGCCGAGTGCGGCCTTTGCTCTCTTGCCAGGGGACGAGCGCATCGACGACGCCGTCACATCGGAGAGGGCGATGCTGCAGATCATCGAGCGCCTCGGAAGCACGATCGACGGTGCCACTATCTCGCGCCAACTCGCGAGGGTTCCGTGGGCCTCGTCCCGACTGACCCGACTGTCGTGTCGCGAACTGGACATCGTGCGGCGGCTGGCAGCAGGCGATCGTGTTCCGGCGATCGCGGCGTCGCTTTACATCAGCCAGAGCACCGTTCGCAACCACCTGTCCAAGGTCTTCCGCAAGCTCGGCGTCCATTCCCAGCAGGAGCTAATTGACTTGCTGAGAGAAATGAGCGATCCGCCGCCTAACGAGTGACACCTCGCCTATAGCCAACGCCTGTGCGGTCCAAGAGACTGGTCCGGACATGTCGGTAGGTGACTCCGCGATGACTCGCGTCCGCAGAGCCCGCAAGAGCGAAGCGAGCAGCGCATGCAGTCTTACCTCGCGACCTTGATGACCAGTTGACCGGCCGAGGTGACCGGGCGGCACTGAAAGCGCTCACGTCAATGCGACGTGAGCCAGGAGTCGCGCTCGTCCTGCTGGATATCGATCGGTTCAGGATCGTCAACAGGGCGCTCGGGCATCAGGTTGGCGACGAGGTGCTGGCCGTCGTCGCTGAGCGGTTGCTCGCATGGGCGAGCCCGAACGTGACGGTAGGTCGGGTCGGGGATGACGAGTTCGCTCTCATCATCAGGTCCGGCTTCGACGCCCGGGTCGCCATCGCCTACGGAACACATCTGGTAGCTCTCCTTGGTCAGCCGATGGTTTTCAGGGGAGAACGGCTCCGGATCACTGTGAGCGTGGGCATCGCCCTGTCGGACAGCGGGGCGAGCGCGACCGACTACCTCCTTCTCGGCGCCGATCTGGCCCTCACTCGAGCAAAGCACCTGGGTGGCAACCGCTTTGAGCTCCTCGACGAAACGGCACGCCGGTCAGCGGTCTCTTGGGCGCAGCTGGAGGCAGATCTGCGGAATGCCGTCGACGACCGCCAGCTGGGGGTACATTTTCAGCCGGTTGTGCGCTTCGACGGCACCATCGTTTCCGTCGAAGCGCTGGCCCGCTGGTCACACCCGAGGCGCGGGTCGGTCTCACCCTGTGACTTCATCCCGCTGGCGGAGGAGGCGGGACTCATCTCGCTCTTGGGCGCGCAGATGATCGAAATGGCGGCAGAACAGGTTGCCCGATGGCGTCGCTCGCTCACGCCCTGGCTTCAGCTCTCGGTCAACGTGTCCGCCCGGCAACTGGCTGAGGAGGGAGCAGCAGGCGCCATACGCGACGCACTCTCAAGCACCGGGCTCATGCCATCGGCCGTTTGCTTGGAGCTGACGGAGACGGCCTTTCTCGAGGACCACGAACACGCGGCGGCTGCCCTGGCAGAGTTGCGTGCAGAGGGGATGGAGATCGCCGTGGACGACTTCGGGACGGCATACTCCTCTCTGCTGTATGTGCACCGATTCCCGGTTCAGGCTCTCAAGATCGACCGATCCTTCGTTGCCGGCCTCGGCAGCGATCGAACTGCTGCCGCCATCATTGGTGCCGTCATTCAGCTGGCTCACTCCCTGGGGCTGACTGTCATCGCTGAAGGGGTCGAAACCGAGCAGCACCTTCGGGCGCTGCGAGACCTTGGATGTGATCTCGGGCAGGGTTACTACTGGTGTCCCCCGCTGCCGGCAATGGAAATGGAAGCGCTGCTCAGGCGAGGGAACCAGATCGACCCGGGCTGAGGCGGCTGAGGACTTCGAGAGGTGGCGGCGTCTGTGGCAGCACCGCCGGGACGCCTCTCTGTAAGGTGCCATCATGGTCGCGGTTCGGTTGATCAGGTGATCAGCCCACCCTTCGAGTCAGCGGACGGGCCGTGAGCGCCTCCGACGTTCGACTCCTGCTGGCCGATGTCGACGGCACACTCTTGACTCCGGACAAAGTCTTGACGGACCGGGCGGTGGCCGCCGCCCGTCGGCTCCGAGACGCTGACGTGCTCTTCGCCGTAACCAGCGGGCGCCCGCCGCGAGGCATGTCCATGCTGGTCGAACCCCTCGGCTTGACGACTCCGATTGCAGCGTTCAACGGAGGTGTCCTCGTGAACAGCGACATGTCGGTGATCGAACAGCGCGAGGTGGCGAGCGACCTCGTGAGGCCGATCATCGACCTGCTGACGTCCTTTTCCCTCAGCGTCTGGATCTACCGGGGGGCCGACTGGTTCGTCCCGGATCGCAACGGACCGCACGTCGACCGCGAGGCCTGGACGGTCCAGTTCGAACCCACGGTGACCGCGGATCTCCGCTCGATCACCGACGACGTCGCCAAGATCGTGGGCGTGAGCGACGATCATGACGCCGTAGAGCATGCTGCGGTGGCAGCGAGAGATGGGTTCGGCGACCACGTCTCGGCAGCGCTGTCGCAGCCCTATTACGTGGACGTCACGAATCCCGATGCCAACAAGGGAGCGGTGGCCAAGTACCTCTCCGCCAAGTACGCGATACCGGCCCGGCAGATCGCCACGATCGGCGACATGCCAAACGATGTCCTCATGTTCGCTCATTCCGGGCTGAGCATTGCCATGGGCAATGCCGGGCCAGAGGTGCAACGAGCCGCCCGCCGGGTCACGACCTCGAACGACGAGGAGGGTTTCGCCAATGCCGTGGAGCGTTTCGTTCTCGAAGGGGTGTCGCCCGCCTGAGCAGGCCCGGGCCATTCGGGCATCTTCCACGCGGCCAGCCTGGCCGACCGAGCGGAGTTCGTAGATCCGAAGCCACGTAGTCGCCCTCCGTCAGCGCTTCGGAAGGCCGATTACCTAGGTTGGCACGTCGAAGCTCACGAGGTATCCGTTGCCGAGCTGGCCGCAGCCACCGTCACCCCAGGCCCAGAGGTTGCCCCCCGGTCAAGGGCGTAGCCGGTCTCCGAGCCGGCGGCGATAGCGACAATTTGGTCGAGCCCCTTTACGCGTACCGGCCTGTCGCTGAAGGCGTGGTGCGTACCGCTGCCGAGTTCGCCGAGGCTGTTGTCGCCCCACGCCCACACGGGCTACGTGCACCCTCGTCGAAGCGACTGTCCACATTCGTGCAGGTCAAGGTGGCGTGCGCCCGACACGAGACTCCCTCCGACACTGTGGGGATTGCCAAGGTTGGCACGCACGGGTCACGGTACGTCCGGATCCCCCGACGAACGCCGCCCGGGGCCTTCGCTACGGCTGGCGGGGTTCCGTCACGGGATCCAAACCCCGGTGGAACCGATGTAACCGGAGTCGTACTCGATCTTGGCGGCTGAGACCCCTTTCTTGATTTCGACAGCCACGCAACCGGTGACCGAGTGACCCGGCGTGACCGTGAGCTCACCGGAATCGAAATCCGTACATCCGAGCAGGCGCTCCGAGCCGGCCGCGTACGCCTGCTTGTCGGAACCGACCACCGCCACGGCGGTGTTGGCGACGAACTGGTAGGTGCCCGAGACTCCCGTCACCTTGATGAGCACCTCGGCAAGATACTCACCGGCAGGCGGGGCGTTCCGGCGACTGGCTGGTGTGGCCGGGTCTTGGAATTTGAGCAGCGTCACCCGGATGGTGTCGCCGATGCCATCGTTGAGGGTCAACGTGGAGCCAACCCTTGCCACTCGTGCACGAGTGGTCGACGAACAGCCCGCAACAGCAACCGCCATAACGCAAGCACCCAGCAAGACGCTGAGTCGTCTCCTCATCCTGACCCTTCCTGCAGGGGCGGCGTGGCACCGCCTGCAGGCTGAAGGATTCGATCGCAGCGGCGCTGGGGTCATGGGAGGGATCCGGAGGACCGGCTTTCCACGAGTGGTGGGCCGAGGGCAGTCACCTCCCAGTTGTCACCCACCCGTGGCGGCGTGTCTACGTGCACGCGCACGACCGCCTGGCCAGAGCACGCGGCTGCTCTGGGCAGGCGGCTCGCGCCAGATGCAGCTTCGCCCGTATGCAGAGCGCCGACGTCGGGGACGAGCTCGCAGGCAAAACGTGGGCCGAACGTTTGCACGGATCGGACCCTTCCCGAGAGGGCGACACCCCGCTCCGGCCAAGCTCCCTCGACGAAGCGGTCGGGATGGAGCGCCCACAGCTTGCCCGAGTCATGAGGCACGAAGCTGCTGTAGCCGAGCAGCCGGGCTACCTGCACCGTGGCAGGTTGTCGCACGAGGTCGACGGTGCTCCCGAGTTGAACGATGCGACCCTCATCCATGATGCCAAGCAAATGCCCAAAGGCTTGAGCTTCGGCGAGGTCGTGGGTCACGAGCAGGGCGATGGCTTCAGACCGGGCCGAGGCATCGATTGCAACGTTCCGAAGCAGGGCTCGAGATGCCGCGTCCACTGCCGAGAAGGGCTCGTCGAGCAGGAGGGCGCGAAAGGGCCGGGCGATTGCGCGGGCAAGGCAGGCGCGCTGGCGCTGCCCACCGGAGAGGGAATCAGGGGCGGCGTCGGCGAGACCCCCAAGGCCCACCTCGTCGAGGAGTTCCTCGAGGGAGCGATCCCCGAAGAGCGCTCGCCCGCGAATGCCATAGGTGACGTTCGCTCGCACGCTCAGGTGGGGAAAGAGCGTGGTCGGCTGGCGCACGAGGGCCACGCCGCGCTCACGCGGCTCGAGGGGTTGCTCGGCGAGGGCCCACGTCCGTCGCTCCCGTGCAGCGTTGACGAGCCGTCCGTCGAGATGGATGCGCCCCTTCTTCAGCATGACCGTGCCGGCGATCGCCTCGAGGCAGGTCGTCTTGCCCGCCCCGGAGGGGCCGAAGAGAGAGAGGCGTTCCCCCCGGGCGAGGTCGAGCTGAGCCATTACGTCGAAGCTCCGGCGCGACACCACGAAGTCGGCGTCGAGCATGGGAGGTGGCGTCACAGGCTGACGGTAACCGGCACCGCCGCGCTCCTTCGCCCGCGGGCACGGGCGCTCCAGAGAAAAGCCAGCAGCGGGAGGGGCAGGGCGGCCACGATGAGCAGGAGGGCCACGACGAGGGCCGGGGTGAGGCCGTTGGCGATGAAACTCTGATCGATATCGATGGGCAGGCCAGCAGGGTTGTAGGCGATGATCAGGACGGCCCCGAAGGCACCCATGGCCCGCGCCCAGGAGATGGCGATCCCCGTGGCGAGGCCGGGGGCGGCGAGCGGCAGGGTGATTCGGCGGAAGGCACTGAGCGGCCGGTCCCCGAGGAGGAGAGCATCTTGCTCGAGCCGCTGGTCGACCGTCGTGAGAGCGGCCGCCGCCGAGATGATGTAGTACGGGGCGGCTTCGTAGAACTCGGCCACGACGAGGGCGAACATCGTGTTCACCCCGAAGACGTTCGGGTTGATGCTCGAGACGAAGCGACCGACCGGTCCAGCTTGACCGATGAGGAAGATCAGCAGCAGCCCAATGACGAGGGGCGGCATGAGCAGGGGCAAGACGATTCCTGCCTCGACGACCCGTGCCAGCTTCACGCGGCCGCGGGCGAGGAGGTAGGCAAGGGGCGTGCCCAGCACCACCATGAAGCCGAGCGCCATGGCACTTGCTTCGAGAGAGGTCCAGAGCGGATCGAGCGCACCCGGCTGGTCGAGGTTGACGCGGATCGTATGGGGGGACACCTGAAACAAGAGCACGACGAGCGGTCCCAGCAGGGCCACCCATACGATCGCGGAGGTCAGGACCGCCGCCGTGCCGGGGAGGCGTCCCACGACACGGCGGCTCAGGTGCGCCACCGGTGTTACGAGCCGATCTGACCGCCCAAGGATTTGAACAGTTTAAGGATCGCCGGCGGGAGAGCTTCGGCGAGCGTCACGCCTGGAGCGAGGACCACGACCGGCTTGATCAGCCTGTACTTCACGCCCGTAAGTACCGCCCGGCCCTTCGGTTGCATCAGGAAGGCGACAAAGGCCTGGTCCGCGGCTTCGTTCGCCGGTGTGAAGGTCGTACCCGTCTGCGGTTCCACAAGGGTCTCGTTGAGGTGGATCACCTCGCCCGTGTTGAGGCTCCCGCTCACCTCCAGGCTCACGGTCGAGTAGAGGCCTACCTCTGACGGGGAACCGAAATCGATCGTCGGTGGAAGGGAGATGTAGTCCAAGCCGTACTGCACTGCCTCCGGCAGGTACTCGCTGCCGGCGTCCACGACGCCCTCCTGTATGTCGACGGGCAAGGCGTCTTCGTCCAGCTGTTGCGAGTTGGCCCCAAACGGCTTCGCCTTCGTGATTCCGAGTGCACGATCGGTGATTCCGCTCGGCAGGTGCAACACCTTCTGGGCGAGCTTGTTCATGAGGATGAAGAAGATGCCCTGCGGGTCCTGGGTCGGATCGGTCCTGCCGAGCTTGAAGCCGTGCGTCGTGAAGAGCGTCCACAGGTCGGAGAGGGGTTCCGCCCCCGTTCTGATGGCATTGAGCTGCGAGTAGTAGCGGCTCTTCTTGGAGAACCCGATGACGAGCGGGTCGGAGGCGACCGCCAGTGCGAACTTCGACCGGTCATACGGGAAGAGCTCTTTGATGGCGTGTGCCCCTATGGCGAGGAACGCACCCGGGTTGATCTCCTTCGAGATGATCTCCTGAGCGAGCGCGAGCGATCCAGCGCACGGAGGTCCGCCGAAGGCGTCGCCCGTCGCCTTCTCGAATGCCGGACCGAGTTTGTCGTGGTAGAGCTTGACAAGCGACCCGGCACAGGCGACCGAGGCGGTGCCGTGCGTCGTGCGTGGGCTCGTCGACCTCGCGCTTGTCGCCGCCAAGCTCGCCGAGCTCGACGATGCGACGGCGACGAAGGCGGCCACGGAGATCAGGGCGGTCCATTTCACCAACGATGCTCTTGAAGTTCGAAGACGCGTCATGAGCGGACAATAGCGGTGTGAAAGTGATTCTGTCTAAGCGCAAGGCCTACTAGCCACAGGCGACGCACCCAGCTTGTCGTGCTTAGGGGCGATTCCGGCCGTAGCGCTCGTGGCTCTCGACCCACTGTCCGCCGAGCACGGCAGCCCCGAGTGAGAGCTCGCCGCACCACACCGTCGCGGCGACGATCTCGGCAAGCTTGCGCACCTTTCCGTCGCCGTAGCAGCCCATCATCTCGAGGCACTCCCGCTGCGTAGGGAGACCCGTTCCGCCGCCATAGCTGGCGACGATCAACGAGGGGATCGTGATCGAGAAGTAGTAGTCGCCATCGTCGGTCCTCTCGGCGTGCACGATGGCGGTGGAGGACTCCGCAACGTTGGCGGCGTCCTGTCCGGTCGCGATGAACATGGCGGCGATGCCATTGGCGGAGTGGTTGGCGTTGCTGTTGGACCCGGCGAGGAAGCTGGCGGCATTGGCTGCCGTTCGGCCCTGCACGAGCTGGCTGGCAGTCACGCCGAGCACCCGCGCGAGAAGGTCACCCGGGACGGTCGCCTCAGCAATGACCCGCTTGCCGCGGACCGTCAACGAGTTCAGAGCAGAAGCCTTCTTGTCCGTGGCCATGCCACCTTCGAGCTGAAAGTAGCGGATGTCTGCATGCTGCTGGCGAATCCATTCGCAGGCGATCGAGGTGGCCTTGCCGACCATGTTCTGGCCGGCGGCGTCGCCGGTGGTGAAGTTGAACCGCAGGTGGAGGAAGCGACCGAGGGAGTACTGCTCGATGTGGCGCAGCCTTCCCGAACGGCTCGAGGAGTCAGCCACCTGCTTGATGGCAGCGAAGTTCCCCACGACCCATTCGCCGAAACTGCGGGCGGCTCGAGCATCGTCAAAGCCGAAGACGGGGGCACGCTGCATGGCGTCGTCACTGATCGTGGTCTGCACGCCCCCTACCTGACGGGCGAGCTTCATTCCTCGGTTGTAGCTGGCAACGAGCGTTCCCTCCGTCGTAGCGAGTGGGACCAGGAACTCACCTTGAGCGTGCTCGCCCCGCACGCGCAACGGGCCGGCGATCCCGATCGGCACCTGGGCCACGCCGACGAAGTTCTCGATGTTGCCCGGCAAGAGCGACGCGTCGAATGAGAACGCGCTCACGTGGCGGAGCTCCACTCCGGTGTGCTGGCGCACGAAGTCCCGGCGGCTGGCCGCCTGCTCGTCGGTGTAGTCGTCGACCGCGGACCGAGGAATTGTGCTCATGGCTGCCGTTTCTCCTCGTGTGGCCCGATCAAACCGGGCATGGACACCGTACGCCCTCTCGGTTGCCGCTAGCGCAGGACCGAAAGGCCCTCCCGCCATCGCCTTGCGGCTGCGGTTGCGCTAATAAGGACGATGGAATGAGCCACACGATCAGGAAGGGTCTTCGGCATATACGGGTCAGCCGGGAATCCGAGGCGGACACCGGCCAAACGGCACCCAGCCAACGAACGCTGGATGCTTTGGCGGACGCCGTCCGACGAGCTCGAGAGGCCACCGACGTCGCAGCAGCGGGGGATCGGGTTCGTGCGGTACCACCGTATGCGAGGAGGCCGGCGCCGTCTGCTGGAGCGGCCCGCGCCTTCTGGCGGGTCGACCCGCTGAGGACTCGGCGGCGAGGGCTTCGGCGGGCGGCCGCCCTCGGCACACTCGGGGTCGTTCTCCTCGCCGTCATCCTCACCTTGAGCCTGGGTGGGGGCACGCGGTCGCCACGGCCGCCAGCGGCGGCCGGGTCCCGACCGGGCACGCAAGCTCGGGCGAGCACCCCTCGGGCCTCCGCCACCACGACACCGGTGACGGTGCCGCCAGCCACCAGTCCCAGGCCCGCCCCGACGCAGACCACCACGACCGTGGCGCCCGCGACGACAACCACCACGACTAGCGTGCCCAGCGGGGCCAGCAGGAGCCCCGCCCCCCAGCTCTCGTCGATTACGCCGTCACAGAGCCGCCCCGGCACGGTCGTCGTAGTTCACGGCACCGACCTGTTCAGCCCGAACGGCGTGGTCCTGGCTCGTTTCGACGGACAGCCGACGCACACCATTTGCCTGACCCAGACCTCCTGCAGGGTGACGGTGCCGCCCTTGCCAGGCTCACCTTCGAGTGTGCGAGTGACGATCACGACGGAATCGGGTACCTCGAACGCCCTCTACTTCGTGTACGGCTGAGCCTGCGATTCGCCCTCCATGCCGGGCGGGCTCACCCAACTTCGTGAGCCCGGCTGTACCTCACGTGCAGCTCGTGCCAGCGCGTGTCGGGAAACGGCCACGTCGGAAAGCCGGCGAGCGCGGTGGCCAACAACCCAAGGTGTAGGTGCCACGCAGCCAGGGTGCCGGCCTCGTCCCAATGCCCGTGCAGGGTGTGGGTGAACAGCAGGATGCAGCGTTCGGCGGCCGGGATCAACTGCCACTTGACGACACCGTCGGGCTCTCCCGGGCTCGTCCAGGTGTACTCGAGCACCTTGGGAGCATCAAGACGCGTGATGGTGCCCGTCACCACGTAGCCCGCCGGGTTGCCGAGGCGCAGCTCGACGCGCCCGCCCTCGATGGCATCAATCGTCACGTCGGCCAGCCAATCACCCAGCCGCTCGGGTCTGGTGAGGGCGTCCCAGACCTCCTCCACGGGCCGGTCGAGCACCCGTTCGAACCGGAGCTGGGCGGTGTCGCCGTCACGGGTGAGCGTTCCGTCTGAGCCGAGCTCGTCGCGGTAGCGGTCGAGGTACTCATACCAGCTCTCGCCGGATCTCGTCGAACCGTCGAGCGCCACCTCGAGCGAGTCGATGCATACGTTCCAACCGGCGGCCGAGCGCGGCGCGCTCGCCCGGCTCTCGAAGCTGTGGGTGAAGACGAGGACGCAGCCACCCGCGTACGGAGTCAGCTCGAAGCGCAGCAGATCCTCACCCCACGTGAAGGCGAACAACCGGGGCGGGTCCAGCTCGGTGATGGTGCCATCGGTCGGCAACAGCTCGGAGTCGACCTCGAATCCGGGATGTCTAAAGGTGACCTTGCCACCGAGCTGCAAGTCCATCTCGGTCTCACCGGGGAACCAATGGGCGAGCTCCGACGGTTCGGTGAGCGCCCGCCAGACACGCTCCACGGAGTGGCCGAGGTGGCGCTCGAAGCGCAGCACGTAGCGGCCCCCCTCGCTCAGCAACGACCCGTTCACGGCTCAGTCCTTTCTGTCGAGATGGGCTTCGAGGGCGTCGAGTCGACCTGACCAGAAGCGCCGATACGGCTCGAGCCAGGCGTCCACCTCGGCGAGCGGCTCTGCTCGCAGCTGGTAGAGGCGTCGTTGCGCGTCGACACGTACGGCGACCAAGCCGGCGTCGCGCAACACACGGAGATGCTTGGAGACGCCCGGCTGGCTCAACGGCAGATCCGCCACGAGCTCGCCGACGGACCGCTCTCGCTCCCGCAGCAGGTCGAGGATGCGTCGCCGGGACGGCTCGGCCAGCACGGTAAACGTCACGAACCGAGTATGCCGCATCAGTTATATGTCTGTCAAGGGATATACGCGCAGAGCAATTTGGCCATTGTTCTCGCGAAGTTTTCGTGCGGTTCAGCCGTGCGTCATCCGGGAGGCGTAAATAGTCACCTGGCAGGGTAAGTAGTCAGCTGGCGCGCCAGGGCATAACCACGTCGGGGCACCACGGTGCCGCCGTCGTCGACGAACAGCCGAAACGGGAGGAGTCGCCGTGCAGCTCAACCGAGGAATCGTACGAGTAGTGGTTTCAGCGGCAGTCTTGACGACAGTGGCGGCCGCAGCTGTTGGCGGGCAAGCCGGCGCCTCCGGAGCCTCGCAGGGCGCGGCCGTTCGAGCCGGTGTCACCACAAGCTTCGGGGGAAGTTGCGAGCTCAGGGGTGGGATCCGCCACGTCGTCGAGATCTTCTTCGACAACGTGCACTTCAACCGCGACAACCCGAACGTCCCCTCGGACGTCGAGATGATCCCTTCGCTCGAGCGCTTCATCGAGGACAACGGCACGCTGCTCTCGAACAACCACACGCCCCTCATCGCCCACACCGCAGACGACAGCATCACCACCTACACCGGCCTCTATGGCGATAGGGCCGGGATGCCGATCTCCAACAGCTATCAGACCTACAACACCGACGGCACGACGGATCCTGCCGAGTCTTTCGCCTACTGGACAGACCCGATCTTCGACACCGCCAGCAGCCCGAATGCCGGGCACGACACCAACCCGTCGCTGGTCTACTCTCCCGTGCCGCCCGCGACCTCCCCGCATCCGATCTCCCCGACCGAAGAAACCCCGGCGCCTTGGGTGCCCTTCACCCGCGACGGCTGCAACGTCGGCGACGTCGCCTCGGCCAACATGGAGCTGGAGAACCCGGCCGTCGACATTCCGGAGGTCTTCGGCGCCGACAGCCCAGAGGCACAACAGCTGGCCGCCGACCCCGATCCCTACAAGGACCCGGAGACGGCCGACTACATCGGCCTTGCCATCCACTGCGCGAAGGGGGCTCCGCTCTGCGCATCCGCCGAGGCGCTCAAGTACGGGCAGACAACGCCGTCGCCGACGGCGGTGGCGGACCTGCTCCCCGACGAGCCGGGCGGCTACAACGGTTACCAGGTTCTCTTCGGGCACAAGTACATCGCTCCCGTTCTCGGCGCCGGCGTGGCGGGCGTAACCCATCACGGGTACGAGGTGACGAACGCCGCCGGCAACCTTGTCGACGAGAACGGCAACGAGATCGACGGTGCCTACCTGACCGACTACCCCGGCTTCCCAGGCTTCTCGAGCATCAACGCCTCTCAGACGCTCGCCTACATGGCCGACATGCAGGAGGCGGGCGTGCCCGTCACCTACGGGTACATCTCCGACATCCACGGCAACGACTACATCCCCTCCCTCTCAGCCAAGGGGCAGCCCTGTTACGACGCCCCCGCCGCCCTCGGGAGCGGCAGTGCCTGCTACGTGGCGCAGGCGCAGTACTACAACCAGGCCTTCGAGACGTTCTTCCAGCGGCTGGCGGCTGACGACATCACGCCGAAGAACACCCTGTTCGTGTTCAGCTCGGACGAGGGTGATCACGAGGCGGGCGCCAACGTGGGTCGGGCGATCCAGCCGACACCAGCCAACTGCGACGGCGCCACGATCAGCGGGCTCGTCGTCACGTCCGACGTCTCCTGCACCTACCCGGCGGGCTCGTTCGGCGAGCTCGACGGCAACCTCACCGGCCTGTTGGCGACCGAGAAGTCGGACAAGACACCGCTGTCGATGGAGGACGACACGGCTCCCGAGATCTATGTCACCGGAGACCCCTCGGCCGACACGCCGACGGTGCGACACCTCGAGCACGACGTCGCCGGCCTGACGGCGGCGAACCCCTATGCGGGCGGCGTGCAGCCGATCACCAACTACATCGCCGACCCGACCGAGGAGGCCATCCTCCACATGGTGAACGCCGATCCGGCCCGGACGCCTACGTTTGCCCTCTTCGCCAAGCCGGACTACTACCTCTACGACGGCGGCACCAGCTGCTCGGGTGCGTGCGTTGTGCAGGACACCGGCTACGCGTGGGACCACGGAGACTACGCAGCCGAGATCAACAACAACTGGGCCGGTTTCGTCGGCCCAGGCGTCGCCGATCTCGGACTCGACGGCTCGACGCCCGAGCAAGGCCCGAACTCGGCCGGTTCCAACAGCGGCCAGGAGACCTCGGTGGAGAACAACAACCCGGGAACCTGGATCGACGAGACGGACATCCAGCCGACGATGATGTACCTGACGGGCCTGCGGGACGTCTACGTGCCGGATGGACGGGTCATCAGCCAGATCCTGGCCACCCCGAACTTCGCCCTCGACCGGCGTTCCACCGCCCGGCTGGCTACCTGCTACAAGCAGCTGAATTCAAGCGTGGGAGAGTTCGGTGCGGCCACGCTCATCGCCGACACGAACGCCGTCGAGAGCGCGAGCTCAGGCGACGCGACCTACGGTCACATCGTGGCGGCGCTCCAACTGCTCGAGGCTGCCCGCGACTACGTCGCCAACGCCGTCCAACAGCAGTTGACGGCGGCAGCCTTTGTTGGGATACCTATCCCGCGCCGGCAGGCGCACCTCGAGACGGCGGCCTGCAACTTCCTCATCGACGCGGCCACCTTGCTGGCGACCGCCACCACGCCCGCGACCGCCCACGCCGTCAGCGCCCGTGTAATGGGGAAGTTCGGGCAGATCAGTCAGGTGCGAGCCGAGCTGGCGCACCTGCGGTCAAACACCCGCTAGCCGTCGCCCGGCAGCGCCTCCGGACCGAGTCGTCTCAACCCCAGATGGCCAGGCCGGTGTCGAGGTCGAAGAACTGGAGACGGTCGGTCTCGACGAACCTGGGGCTCCTCGCAGGCCTGCAGGGCGCCGGCGCGCATGACGGCGACCGGTCACCCATCGTGATCGCCTCTGTCTGGTCGTGGATGACCTACGGGGTTTCCAGGCCGAGGCGATGCTTGGATGCGCGCCACCTCGGCGCGCATCTGCACGCGGATCTTGGCGTCGAGCTTCGCTCGTCCATCGGGAAGGCGCTCGGCTCACGCACGATACGCCGTCCCATGGGACTTCAAATCGTTGCCGGCACGGCGCTCCTGCTGGTGCTGGCAGCATGCGGCTCTTCGTTGAACGCGGTCCCCGGCTCGACGGTGCTGACGACGACGGCGAAGCAGTTGGGAACGAAAATCTCCTTCCCAGCCGACAAGTTCGGTATCGTCAGCGTCACGGTGACGAGCTACACCCAGCCCGAGCCCGGGGACGCCGCCTCGTTCACCACGCCACCGGCTGGTGACGTCTTCGGGGTGATCGACGCCCAGATGTGCGCCGGCCCCGGAGGCTCAGCGAAGGGACCGGACACGACGGACTTCACCGCCTACACGGCCAAGGGAGCCTCGGTCCTCGTCGACTTGACCAATGATGCGACGTCGCCTGCTCTCGACAACGTCAGCTCCTTGGGCGCCAACACGTGCGCCGAAGGCTCCGTCACCTTCGACGTCCCGAAGGGTGTGCGCCCACCTCGGTCGCCTACTCGACCTTGGCACGATGGGCGATCCCGCCGGCTTGAGGTGGCGCTATCACTAAGCCGCCCCGAGGTCAGGCAGGCCGACGGGGCGGGGGATCTTCCATGAGTGAGCCGGAGCTGGGGCTCACGTTCCGTGCCTGCGCAGCAGCGGCGGTCGACGACCTCCTGCGCGTCCGACCGGAATCGGCTACGACGCTCGGAGACCACCGCTTCGACGAGCACCTCGAGGACCTGTCAGCTGCCGGCCTGGCTGCGACGGCCGGTTTGCTGCGCCGCCGCCACCGCCAGCTCGGCTCGCTGGACCCGCAGCGCCTCGATTCAGAGGACCGTGTCGACCACAGCATGCTCGTCGGCGAGATCGAGCGGCTGCTCTTCGAGATCGATGAGCTCGCCGCCATTACGTGGGATCCCTTGGTCTACAACGTCGGGGAGGCCTTCTATCCGCTGCTCACCCGCCCCGTGCTGCCCGTGCCGGACCGCCTGCGGGCCATCGCAGCGCGTCTCGCCCTCGTGCCCGATCGCTTGGACCTGGCGCGCCGCCAGCTCGAGGCTCCACCACGTATCCACGTCGAGACCGCCCTTACCCAACACCCCGGCACGGTGGCGATGGTCGGAGAGGAGGTGGAACGCCTTCTCGTCATCGAGCCCGGACTGCGCTCGGTGGTCGAACCGGCCCAGAGGCGGGCGCTCGACGCCCTCGAAGGCTACGCAAGTCTGCTGCGTGAGCTGCTCGACGGCCCTCATCGCGACCCGAGGATCGGCCCGGAGCTCTTTGCGCGCAAGCTCCAGCTCAGGCTGCACTCGCCGTTGTCGCCCGAGGAACTGCTCGCACGAGCACAGCGCCGGCTCCTGCAAGTCGACGAAGAGCTCGAGGCGACCGCTCGGGCGTACCTCGGCGCCGACGGCAGCGGTGGAGCGGAGGCGACCCGAGCCGCCCTCGACCGCGTCGCCACGGACGTGCCCGACGACAGCACGATCGTGGCGTGCGCCGCGGCGGCGCTGCAGCGCTGCACCGAAGCCGTGCGCGCCCTCGGCCTCGTGTCCATCCCTGACGACCCGGTACGCATCGAGGTCATGCCCGTGTTCCGCCGGGGCATCGCAGTCGCCTACTGCGACCCCGAAGGGCCGCTCGAGGAAGGCGGCGAGACGTCGTTCGCCATCGCGCCGACGCCGGACGACTGGCCGCCGGAGCGGAAAGCCTCGTTCTACCGTGAGTACAACAGCGCCATGGTCACCAACCTGGCCGTGCACGAGGCGATGCCGGGGCACATGCTGCAGCTGGCGCACGCGAGGAGGTTCCGAGGCTCGACCCTCGTCCGGCAGGTTCTGTCGAGCGGCACCTTCGTCGAGGGCTGGGCGGTGCACGCCGAGCGCCTGATGGCCGAGGCGGGCTTCGGCGGGCTCGGGGTTCGGCTGCAGCAACTGAAGATGCAGTTGCGCATGACGATCAACGCCATCCTTGATGTTTCCGTCCACGCCGGTGAGCTCGGCGAACAGGCAGCCAGAGAGCTCATGATGACCCGTGGCTACCAGGAGGAGGGCGAGGCGCTCGGCAAGTGGCGGCGAGCGTGTCTCACCTCGGCGCAGCTGTCCACTTACTTCGTGGGTTATATCGAGCTGGCGGAGCTGTTCGCCGGGCTCGGCGAGCGAGTGGACTACGACGAGATTCTGGCCCATGGGTCTCCTCCGCCGACGCTGCTCGGCGGGTTGCTGGCGACTTGATCGAAGGAGGTTTCGTGGCAGAGCATGACGACGTGGAACCGGCGAGGCTGCGTCTCGTCCGGGCGGGCGAGCTGAGCCTAGGCACGGCGCAAACTGCGGGCATGAGACGTTCCGAAGCCATCTCCGGGAGCGCCTGCGGTTCGCAAGTTCTCTGGATGGGCGAAACCCGCATGGCGCCGGGGGCCGTGTCGGCCAACCACCATCACGGGCACTCGGAGACCGGCATCTACGTCACGTCCGGACGTCCGGTCTTCGTGACGAGTGATGGTTCCGGGGGCGAGCGCAGACTGGAAACCTCCCCAGGCGACTACGTCTTCGTACCTCCCTACGTGCCACACCGCGAGGAGAACCCGTCTGCCGACGAGGAGGCCATCGTCGTGATCGCCCGCACGACGCAGGAGGCGATCGTCGTCAACCTCGACGACGTCTCCGTCCCGGGCCCTTCGAGCTCACCACGCTCGAGCTGACTCAACCACCTTGCCCGAGGCGGGCGAGGAAGTCGTCGCCGCTCCGCGGCGCGATGAAGAGCCCTTCTGCCTCCGCCAGCACCGTGCCGTCCAGCTCGCAGCTTCCCCGGATCGTGCGTTTCCGGCCGTCGATGCGTTCCACGGAGGCTCGTAGCTTCAGGAGACGGTTGAGCGGCGTGGGCCGCAGATAGCGGATCGTCAAGGTGGCGGTGAACCCCGGGCCCTGCTGGGCGAAACCCAACAGCTCGTCGAACATGGCGGCGATCAACCCGCCGTGAACGTGGCCGGGCGGGCCTTCGTAGGCGGGGCCGAAGGAGACCTCGCCCTCGATGTGGGTGCCAGCCGGATCCTGGACGACGGTCAGCACCACCGGGGGGGCGATGGCGTTGCTGCGACCGCTCACAGGGCTGAAGGCGACGAAGTCACGAGGCAGGAGACCGGCCTCGCTCACCTCCCATGACCGCTTGCGCTCCGGCAGCTGCCCGAGGCGGTCGGCAAAGGCGGCGGCGGCCTCAGCTGCCTGCTGCAGCTCCGCAGCGGAAGGTCGCACGACCGCGAGCCGCTCGATGATCCGGCGCATCTCGTCGGCGAGGCGGGCCACGCCGCCAGCCGGATAGTCGTCAGCCATGATCGTTCTCGTCCTCGGATGTGGGTGGCGCCGCCTGCGCCGACGGTCACGTTGCCATAGGGCCGCCATCCGGCTCTGAGAACGAGGGCGGCACCTGCGGGATTGGCCCGAGACGTTAACAAGGTGTCGCACAGCCGGAGGGAGAGAGGCGCTTCTCTCTGGGACTTCGGGGCCACAGAATCGTGACTTCCGACCCTGGGGGCACCGAGCTGAGTGCGGCATCCTGGCTCACGAGACACGCGCTCCGACCACGGAGGAGATGCACGGGTGATGCAGGTGTGGATAGACCAAGAGCTCTGCACGGGAGACGGCCTTTGCGAGGAGATCTGCCCGCCCGTGTTCGTCCTCTTCGAGGACGGATTGTCCTACGTGAAGCAAGGTGACCGGGTGCTGAACGGCCCCGGTGGGAAAGCGCAGATGGCCACCGTCGCCTCCGACCTCGAAGAGGGCGTCACCGAGGCGGCAGAGGAGTGCCCGGGGGAGTGCATCTTCATCGTGGCCGACTGATCGACCGCCGGCTGAGGCGCCCCGTCGGCTGTACGGAGCCACGTCTCGAAGCCTGCGAGCTGGCTGATCGATGCCTGCGTCACCGCTCAGCCGCCGCGCTCGCTGTCACCGTGACATCTGGCGAGTCCCGCGAGGTCCGCGACGGAAGTCGGGCGAGCACGAGGACGACACCACAGACGGCCACGAGGGCGCCCACGACCATCGATACCTCCAGGCCACTCGTGAACGCCACGCGGGCAGCTCGCGCCAAGAGGGCGCCGGCGCCGCCGCCAGCATGGGCCGCCACGGCGAGGGCGCCGCCGAACGAGCCGAGAATGCTATGCACGGCAGCCGCCGGCACGTGCCGGCCGGCGAGCGCCGCGGTCATGCGACTTTGGTAGCGAGTGGAGAGCACGCTGCCGACGACGGCGACGCCGAGCGCTCCACCGACCTGCAGTGCGACCGCATTGGAGGCCGATCCGACCCCTGAGTCGCCTTGGGGGACCGATCCCACCACAGAGTTCGTCGCCGTCGGCAGGAGGAGGCCGGCCCCCAAGCCGATCAGCAGCAGGCCGGGCACGACTCCGGCGTAGGTCGTGGCGATCGTTGATGCCGCTGAGATCTGCCCCAGGCCGCCGGCGACTGCCGCCAGGCCGACAGCAACCGTGAGCTTGAGCCCGATGAGCCGACCGATGATCGGGGACAGAGCGGCACTCACCACGAGCATGGAAGCCATCGGGAGGATGCGCAGCCCCGCTTGCAGGGGTGAGAATCCGAGGTCGAACTGCAGGAACTGGGTCTGCACGAAGAGCGCCCCCAGCAAGCCGAAGACCCCGAGGCACTCGGCTGCCGCAGCTACGGAGAATCGCCGATCACGAAAGAAGCTCAGCTTCAGCATCGGGTGAAGACTGTGGGCCTCCCAGGAGACGAAGGCGCCGAGAACCGCGAGACCGCCGAGCCCGACTCCGATCACCTCCCATGACGTCCATCCCTGCGTCGGAGCCTCGATGATCGCCCAGAGCAGCAGACCCAGCCCGCCGATTGACAGCACCGCCCCAGCGGGGTCCGGCTTGTCGGCCATCGGGTTCTTCGAGTCGGGCACGAACACGAGGGTTCCAATGAGGGCCACCACGACGACGGGCACGTTGACGAGAAACACCGAGCCCCACCAGAACTTGGCGAGCAGCAACCCGCCAGCGATTGGACCGATCGCGATGCCGAGTCCGATCGTCCCGGCCCAGATACCGATCGCGCGGGCCCGCTCTGCCGGGTCCCGGAAGACGTCATTGACGATCGAGAGCGATGCAGGGATTGCGAGGGCCGCGCCGGCCCCCATGACGGCGCGCCAGGCGATCAACAGGTGCACCGAACCAGAAAGTGCGGCGCCGATGGATCCTGCCGCGAAGACGCTGAGGCCGATGAGGAAGAACCGTTTACGCCCGAAGCGATCGGCCAGGCTCCCGCCGACGAGCAAGAGCCCGGCGAACACCATCGCATAGGAGTCGACGATCCACTGCAGCTGGCTGGAGGTGGCGTGCAGCCTCCGGACGAGCGTTGGCAAGGCCACGTTGAGAATGGTGTTGTCGACGTTGATGATGAGGGCGGAGGCGCACAGCACCGCCAGTACCACCCCGCGGTGAGCCCGCCGGCTCGCCGGCGCCACCGCCGTCGGTGGCAGGGCCAGCTTCACGGGCGCCCGCCGGCTGCCGAGAACGGAAGGCAAACTCGTATCAACAACGAGAGAGCCCTCTCATCGGATCAGGCAGGCGCACGATCCTTGGCACGGTCAGAGGTGCTCACGACGGCCCCGCATCCGTCCTTCAGCGGAAGGTTCGGCCTTCGCGGACAGGGGGGCGCGCCGCTCGACGAAGCGGATGCAGGGCTCCGAGCCGAGGGCAGCGGCCGTCTCGGCTCCCAGCTCGAGGAGCTGAGGGCGCACTCCGATGGCCTGAGAGTGGCCGTGGTGTGATTCGAACGGCGTCGGGCGCACCTCGTCGATGGCCGAGTCGAGCTCGTCGATGACGTCGTCGATCCGGCTGACGACCTCTGGGCGGGGGTCGAGCTGCCGAACGCTTTGCAGGGCGATCGCGCAGGCGAAGAGGCGCCCGGCGACGATGTCATGGAGGTTCCGGGCGACGCGATCCTCCTCGAGCAGTCTCTCCCTGTCGGCGAGAGCGGCGAAGAGGTGCTCCCGCAAGCGGTTGCGGTCCGTCAGGTCACGCAGTGATGTCGCATAGCCGATCAACCGGCCATGGCCGTCTCGCACGGCGGACATCGTGGAGGTCACCTCCACGAACGTGCCGTCGCTGTGGCGCCGAACCGTGTTGTAGATCGTGACTTGATCGCCGGTCTCGAGACGTCGCATGCTCTCGGCGAACTCCTCGCTTTCCTCTTCAGGGACGATGTCGTGGACGCGTCGCCCGATCATCGATCGAGCCGAGTACCCGAGGAGGATCTCGGCGCCGGGGTTCCAGCTCGTGACGGCGAGGTCGGGAGTCATCGAGAAGATGCCATCGGTAGAAGAGCGAACGATGGCGGTAAGGAGCGCCCCAGCCTCACTGGTGTCGTCAGCATCTGGGTCGCCACCGACGAGCCGGTTGGTGGCTTCGAGTTTCTCCGTGAGTTGAGCGAAGACCACCGCCTTGTCTTCGATGGCCGCGTCAGCTCTGCGGAGCACCTCGAGCAGGACGACGACCTCCCCGATCTCACGCAGGACGTCGATCGTGCTCGAGCCGGCGTCTTCGGAGTCGTCGTAACGAACGAGGTTGACGTTCTCGGCCCAGCGCGTGCCCGGAGCGAGCGCCCAGCCCATGGTGACAATCGTCCCGGAGGATGACTGTGTGCTGACGGAGAACCGCTCGGCCGCTCGCGCGGCGAGCATGAGACCGAGATGATCCTGACCGGTCGGGCGGAACACCGTCTCGGCTTCAGCGGCGCCGGCGCCGGTGCCACGAACCACCACAGTGAGGTGCGGAGCCGTTTCATCGTCCTCGACGCTGAGCGCCGCCTCCGGGCTGTGAGCGTGCTGGAGGGCGAAGACGCCCGCATCGGTGACCGCCAGTGCGACGAGGCCTTGATCCGACGGGCAAAGCCCGCAGGCACTCGCCAATCTGGTTGCCCGGATCCGCAATTCGGCGACATCGACGTAGTCGCGCAGGGCGATGGAACCCTTGAGCGTGCTGACCGGCGACTCAGCGGAGTGCGACGGGCCGCCCGCCACGGTACCGAGGGTCACCAACAGTGCTCCCATGCTGCACGCTCCAGTTCCGTCCCGATGGAGAGACCATCACCGGGGTCTGGGGCGAAGGTGCAATGAAGTTCATTGCGGCGGCAGTGGGAACTATACGCTGCTTGCTCGCCTGCGGCCACCGCGGCCTTACGGCCGTGGCGCCGGTTCAGGAAGGCTCGGTCGCAGAGTGGCTGCGCAACGCTGAGGCGGGCAGCGACCCGTTGATCACGCCATCCGCAACGTCGGCGAGTCGAAGGTTGTTGCGACGGGCGTGGTTACGCAATGCGGAGAACGCCTCTTCCATGTCGAGACCTTCGTGCTCGGCCACGATGCCTTTGGCCTGCTCGATGACGATGCGGCTATTGAGGGCGCGATGGAGCTGTTCGTTGAGGATCTGTGCCTCGAGCGAAGCGCGGTGCTGCAGGACGGCGATGGTGGCGACATCGGCCAGCGCCTGGGCGGCCTCGATATCGACTTGGCGGATCTCGCCAGCCTCGATGTGGAACAGATTGAGGGCGCCGATCACGGTGCCGCGGAGCCGCATCGGCAGGGCGTGCACCGAGTGAAAGCCGGCGGCGAGCGCCTCGGCGGCGAAACGGGGCCAGCGGCCGTCGGCGACGGCGAGATCCTGGTTCACGACCGGCTTGCCTGTGCGGTAGCAATCCAGGCAGGGCCCCTCCCGGGTCTGCAGCTCGAACAGCTCCAGGACGCGCATGGCCTCGGACGAGGAGGCCATCACGCGAAGGTCGCCATCGGGCGCCACCAACATGAGTCCAGCAGCTCCGACGTCGAGGACGTCGACGCAACGGTCAGCAAGCAACGTCAGCAGCTCGACCACGTCGAAGTCGTCTACGAGCGTGTCAGCCAGCTCGACGAGCGTCCTGGCGAGGATGGCTTCTCTGGGCATGTATATCTTCGATGACATCGGTTCGACCGACTTTACGTCCTCGGCCGAGGGGGTCGCCTGAGCACCATGGTACGACCGATGGAGCCCCGATGTTGACGAAACTTGCCCCTGGGACAAGACCTCACGGGCACGGATCCTTCTCCCCGCTCTCGGCGTCGAAGCGCAACTTCCTCGCCACAACGTCCTCTGCCACCTGCGTCAGGCCACGGTCGTTGCCGAAGGCGTAGGCCTTCAACCGGATGAGCGCCTGGCCGACGCTGACCCCGAGCTGGGCGGCCACCATGCCGGAGGCCTGGTGAACGACGTACTGAAAGTTGCCACCGGCCTGCAGCTCGGTGCCGAGCGTGCCAGGCGGGGCGTTGACCTGTAGCAGGAGCACCGCCTGGGCGGCGAGGTTGGCCATCACGAGCGCGTCCGCATGCTGATCGTCGCTGAGCGATCCCGGCCGGTCGTTGTAGAGGTTGAGCGCCCCGAGGCGAATCGCTCCGATCTGGAGGGGGAAGCCGAAGACGGCCCGCACGCCGGCTGCCAACGCCGGCCCGGCGAAGGCGAGCCACCGCGGCACCCTCGGATGGGCGAGATCAGGTTCGAGCACCGGCCGATCGTGCAAGTAGGCGTCCACGCACGGCCCTTCACAGAGGCTGTACTGCAGCTGCTCGATCAGGGCGCTCACGTTGTCGGTGGTGCATATCGAGCCCTGCGGCACGTCACCGGACATCAGCATGATCCCAGCGCCGCTCATGCCGGTGACCTCAGCGCAGACCTCGCCGAGCCGCTTCGTCGTCAGCTCGGGGGCGCCGGCGCCCACGAGCTGCCTGAGAATCCCTTGGCGCCCTTGACCGCTCACCACGCATCGTCCCTCGCACCGACGACGCCCCTCGTCGGCTCGGCGTCGGAGGTGGCATCCCCCACCGGGCTACGACAGAGGGTGAGGTACGACGATCCCGTAGGGGTCATGGCTCTCTCCTGGAATCGGCACGGTGACTGTGGCGTTACCAGGGTCCGGAGCATCGCTCCCGGGCCAGCCGGTGGCCGGCCCAACACGTCAGGGCTCTTGTCGTGCTGCCACGACGGTACACCCTTTGCCTACACGGCCGCCCTTGCGGTCAGAGTGCGCAGATGGTAAGCCTATGACAACGCTTGCGGCGACGACCCGGAGGGTTTGAGCCGCAGCATCGTTGCTCTGGACCCTGGCGACGAAGCACCGAGTGAGGTGCTCGGAAACCGGCCAGGAGGAGAGGAGCGGCGAAGATGTCCCAGGCGCGCACGTTCCGCCATGACGTCCCTGCACCCGGCCAGAGGTCGAGTGCGTTCTCGAGTCGGTCCCACCCGTCAGTCCGTCCGGCCACACCCGAGAGAACCAACATGTGGTCGGTGCCTCTCCGGTTCCTCTTCGCACCGGCCAGCGTTGCCACCTCGCCACCCCCCCGTGGGCGCGGCGGCCCACGGTGCGAAGGGGGCCGGATCTTGCCGACCGAGCCCAAGGCCGGATGACCCTTTGACCCCCGAGGGAGGTTCCCAGTGATTCGCAGATTGACCGAACTGGCAGTGCTCTGTCTGGTCGTCATCGTGATCCTCCTGCTCCTGAAGGTCATCTAGACGTCGCGACGCCTCCGTACGCGCGAACCACTTCACCACTCCGGTCGCCGACCGCCGCATTCGTCTCACCGATGAGCGAAACGTGAGGGTAATGAGCAGCCGCCACCGCCGGCGTGCCCCGGAAGCCCGACAGTCAGGTGCCGGATAGCCCGGCCACGAGGGAGGCGGGCACCGGCGCCACCTTGCATGCCAAGGTGGCGGAGCCGTGGTTGACGGTGAGCTGCATGCCGCATCGCGGGACGACGGAGCTTTCGGCGAGGTCGATGTCGAGCAGTTGGAACCCGCCCTCGCCGAGGGTGAGCACATGACCGGCGGCGATGCCGATCGTCGCCGGCACCAGCACCGGCCCGATGCGCACCTTCACAGTGTCCGGTCCGGAGAGGACGACCTCGCGACCGACGGCGTGGGAGAGCTCGGCTGCCGTCACCGTCACCTGTACCTCGGCGCTCGAGATGGCGGTGACGCGAACCCGGCGGTCGGCGAGGAGAAGGTGTCGGTCGATCTGCACGCTCTGTGCGGAGACGTCGACTCGGGCGAGATGGAGCTTTCCCACGGGCACGTCGACGAGCTGGACGTCGATCGCCTCGACGCTGCCTTTGGCGACGAGGTCGAAGAGAAACCCCACTGAGCCGACTTGGACGGCGGCTCCCTGGGCGGCGGTCCTCGCCCGGATGGCGTGCGCGAGCTGGTTGTCGGCGATCGAACGCGCCGTCAGGTCGAGTGCGACATAGGCGGCGGCGAGCAGCACGATGACGACGAGCAGTCGGCGGACGTACCGCCGCGCCCGCCGAGACCGCCGGCGCTCTACCCGCACCGAAGCGGTCCGCTCACCAGCAGCTCGGCAGGCGGTTGCGCCACGGACGGGCCGCTTCGAGCTGAGCCGCCAGAGCCAGCAGGCTCGCCTCGCCCGCCGGGCGACCGATGAGCTGGACACCGATCGGCAAGCCGTCCGACGTCCAGTGCAACGGGAGCGAGATGGCGGGCTGGCCGGTGATATTGGCGGGAGCGGTGAATGGCGTGAAGCGCTTCTGGGCGTCGAAGTCCAAGTCGGGGTGGGCGTCGTCCCGCAGTCCCCCCACCTGAGCCGGTGGCTGCGCCAGCGTGGGAGTGAGCACGGCGTCGTAGACCGTGGTCGCCACGATGGCTCGCCTCGCCGCCAGCTGTGCAGTTGCCAGGGCCTCGACCGCTTGTTTCCCGCTGACGGCGCGCCCCCGCTCCCGGAGCCACTGCGTGAGCGGGCGCAGTTCGGACTCTCGTCCGTCAGCGACGGGGATCGTGGCGGCGCCGACGGTCCAGATCGTCTCGAACGTCGCCACGAGCTCCGGGCTGAACGGGCGCGGGCAATCCTCGACCTCGTGGCCCAGCTCTTCGAGCAAAGCTGACGTCTCCTCGAAGGCGGCGGCGCACGCTTCGTCGACGTCGGCATCGGAGATCACCGGTTCGATGTACCGACCGATGCGGAGTCGCCCGACCGGTGCCTGAGCGGCGGCGAGGAACGTCTCGCCCGGCAGCAGCGGCGGCGCCCAGTGGGGATCGCCAGGCATTGCGACGGCCATCGCGTCGAGCAAGGCGGCGGCGTCGCTGACGGTTCTCGCCAGCGGGCCGTTCACGGCAAGTCCGGCCACGTCCGCCATCACCGGCCCGCCGCTCACCCGGCCGCGCGACGTCTTCAGGCCGACAACGCCGCAGACGCTCGCAGGTATGCGGATGGAGCCGGCGCCGTCGCTTCCTTGGGCGAAGGGGACGAGGCCGGCAGAGACTGCGGCACCGGCTCCGCCGCTCGAGCCACCGGCGGAACGCGCCAGAGCGAAGGGGCTGCGAGCGGGTGGGGCGACATCAGGCTCGGTGTAGCAGGGGAGCCCGAACTCCGGAGTGTTCGTCTTTCCCAGGCTGATCAGCCCGGCGGCGGCCAGCAGGGTGACGACGTGGTCGTCGACGGGCGCCACGAACTCGTGCATGAGAGCGCTCCCGAACTTCGTCGGCACTCCCTTGGTGAGGTTCAGGTCCTTGATCGCCGTCGGCACGCCGAACAAGGGCGGGAGCGGGCCGCCCTCGAGCAGGCGGGCTCCCGCCTCATCGGCGCTCTCTCGCGCCCGGTCCTCGGTGACCGTCACGAAGGCTCCGACGTCCGGGCCGTGGGCATCGATGCGCTCGAGGTAGTGCTCGACGAGCTCGCGCGGGCTCACCTCCCGACGACGGATCGCCGCTGCCTGCTCGAGTGCGCTCAAGTCGTGAAGTTCGCTCATCGAGGGCAAGCTCACCCGAAGACTCCGAAGACCCCCTTCGTGCGCAACCCCTCCCAGAACTCGGGGTCGTAGGCGCCCTCAGGATCAGCGCGTACCTCGGCGTCGAGGAACTCGGCGTCCTCTCCCACGAGAATCCGCCAACGGTTCTGGCGGACTCCTTCGAGGATGATCGTGGCGGCGGCGGCGGCGGTCGTCGGGGCAGCGTCTCGGAACATCTCACCCATCATCTGGATGCCTTTTCGCAGATCCTCGTCGGACACTTCCGCGAAGGGGAGGCCGCGGGCGATGAGCTGGTTGCGCAACCGCCCGAGATGCTCGGCATCCATCGACTCCGGCTCCTGGCCGTGAGCCTTGCCCGAGTTGATGACGATCGAGGTGCCGATGTGACCGGGCATCACGACGGACGCCCGCAGGTGGGGTGCGTTCACACGGAAATCCGTGATGAGCGCCTCGGTGAACCCGCGCACGGCGAACTTGGCGGTGGAGTAAGCGGTGTGTGGAATGCCAGGCCCGATCGACGCCCAGAGCCCGTTGACGCTGCTCGTGTTGACGACGTGCCCTTCATCGGCCGCCACCAGCAGGGGCAGGAAGACGCGGGTGCCTAGGTAGACGCCACCCCAATCGACCCCGAAGGTCCGCTCCCACTCGGCACGCTCGTCGGCGACGAAACTGCCGCCGCCGCCGATGCCGGCATTGTTGAACAACAGGTTGATGTGGTCCGTCTCGAACCGGCTCGCCACGGCGTCCCGAAACGCCACGATCTGCGGCTCGGACGAGACGTCGGCCACGAACGTCGTCACCCGGGTGCCCGCCGGCGCTCCCTCGAAGGCGAGCCGCTCGGTCTCGCTCATCGCCTCGGCCGACACGTCGCATGTGGCCACGTGGCACCCTGCGGCGGCAAGCTGGCGTACCAGCTCCCTGCCCATGCCCGTGCCCCCGCCGGTGACAACGGCGATGCGCCCCTCGAACCGCTCCATGGACTTACCCCCTGAGGATGGACTGCCCGCACCTTACGCGAGTGAGGAAGTGCCGGCGCCGTCAGCCCAGGTAGGCGATGGGCGCGCCGAGATTTCCCGCCGGGCCGGGGTGAGCCCGCCGGCGATGGAAGTACAACTACGCAGAGAGGCGGGCGAGGTCGGCGCGGCCAGCCGTGATGAGGGCGAGGAGCTCGTCGAGGCTGAGGTCGCACGCCCTTGCCATGGCCGCCACCGTGAAGAACGTCGGCGTCGGCACGAGGCCATGTTCGATCTTGCGGATCGTCTCGATCGACAGGCCGGCGCGAGCCGCCACCCCGACGGCGCTCTGCGACCCGCGGGCAGTCCGGAGCGCCCTGCCGAGCGCCACCCCCCGCTCGATCTCGTCGCCTGTCAGCCGAGCACGGACCATCGGATAAGTATACCGGTATTATTATTGGAGCGTGAGGATCCACCACGAACCCGAGCTGAAGACCCCGGCAGAGATCCGCCTGATGGCACAAGCCGGCAGGCTCGTCGCCCGCACGCTGTCTGAGGTTCGCCGGGCCTCTCAGGTCGGCGTCTCACTGCTGGAGCTGGACGGCATCGCCCACCTCGAGATCACGCGCTCCGGTGCTCGCCCGACGTTCCTCCACTACCACCCCGGCTTTGCCCCCACTCCGTACCCGGCGACGATCTGCACGTCGGTCAACGACGTCGTCGTGCACGGCATCCCCGATGGCTACCCGCTGCGCGACGGAGACCTCGTGAGCATCGACTGCGCCGCCCACCTCGACGGCTATTGTGCCGACGCAGCCATCAGCTACGTCGTCGGATCTGCCAACCCGGCCGCCCAGAAGCTCATCGAGGGCGCCACGGCCGCCCTGCAGGCGGGCATCGCCGCCGCCCAGCCCGGTGGCCGCCTCGGGGATGTCTCGGCGGCGATCGGCCGCGTCGGTCGCAGGTTCGGCTACGGCATCCCGCCCGACTTCGGAGGGCACGGGATCGGCCGGGCGATGCACGAGCCACCGAGCGTGTCCAACACCGGCTTGCCCGGCACCGGCATGCGCCTTCGACCCGGGCTCGTCCTCGCCCTCGAGCCGATGTTCATGGCCGGCGGCGAGGACCGCTACGTCGTCGACGGGAACGGCTGGGCGCTCCGGACGAGCGACGGCAGCCTGGCGGCTCACGTCGAGCACAGCGTCGCCATCACCGACTCGGGGCCGGTCGTGCTGACGGTCGACGACGGTCCCCGGCCCTGAGGAGCGGTCCTGCGGCTGATCAGGTCGTCTTGACGATCAGCACGGCGCACGGCGCGCTGTGGGCGACGCTGTTCGGCACGGACCCGAGGATGCGCCGGTTCATACCCTTGCTGCCGACGACGATGAGGTCGGCGTGCAGCTGCTCAGCGAGCGAGACGAGTACGTCGGCAGCCGCACCGCTGCCGGCATGTCGCTCGACCGAGATGCCGTCGAGGGTTTTGGCGGTATCCGCCAGGACGTCCTCTGCGTCTTGAGCGAGGAGAGCGTTGCCCATGCCCGAGTCGCTCGCGGCCACGCCGGCGACCGGCACAGCCATGGCTCCGGCGCTTTGCTGGTAGGCCTTCACGAGATGAAGGGTGGCTCCGGTGCGACGGGCGAGGTCGGCCGCAACCGCGACGGCTTCGGCGGCTGTCTCCGAACCGTCCGTTCCCACGACGATAGTCGAATACACGGCTGTTCCTCCGATGCAGGGGGTTCTGGCGGGCGACTCTATCCGCGAAGGCCTCTGCCCGCAGTTCCCTGCGCTCGCTCCTGCTCGTGCGCCACAGCAGCGGTAGCCTGCCGCCATGTCCCGAGCTTCGCACCGTCGATGGCACCACTGCGGCCATGGCTGAGATCGAGACCGTCACCGGGCCGGTCGAGGTCGCCACGCTCGGCCCCACCCTCATGCACGAGCACGTGTTCGTCCTCAGCACCGACTACGCCCAGAACTACGGCCCCGGAGCGTGGTGGGACGAGGACGAGCGGGTCGAGCATGCGATCGACAAGCTGCGCTCCCTCTACGCCAAGGGCGTGACGGCCATCGCCGATCCGACGGTCGTCGGCCTCGGTCGCTACATCCCGCGGATCCAGCGGGTGGCGGCGGAAGTGCCGGTGCGCATCATCGCCGCCACCGGCGTCTACACCTACGGGGACCTTCCCTTCCCATATGCCAACCGCGGACCGGGTTCGATGTTCGGCGGCGCCGAGCCCATGATCGACGACTTCGTACGTGACCTACGGGAGGGCATCGCCGATACCGGGGTGAAGGCTGGGTTTCTCAAGTGCGCCGTCGAGCACGCCGAGGTGTCGCCTGGGGTCGAGCGGGTGCTCCGCGCCGTTGCCAAGGCACACCTCGAGACGGGGGCGCCCATCACGGTTCACACGTCGTCGGCTGAGGAGACCGGACGCTACGTCATCCGGGTCCTCACCGAAGAGGGCGCCGACTTGACGAAGGTCGTCATCGGGCACGCGGGCGATTCGAACGACCTCGCATATCTCATGGAGCTGGCAGACACCGGAGCGCTGCTCGGAATGGACCGCTTCGGGATCGACTTGTTCAACACGACGCCAGACCGTGTCCGCACGATTGCGGCGCTCGCCGCCCGAGGGTACGCCGATCGCATGGTGCTGGCACACGACGCATCCTGCTGGATCGACTGGTTCGGGCCCGGGGTGCTCGCCATGCGGACCGCCCTCACGCCGAACTGGCACTACGAGCACATCTCTGACGACGTGCTGCCTGCTCTGCGGGCCGCCGGTGTCTCCGATTCTCAGATCGACCAGATGATGGTCGACAACCCGCGGCGGTACTTCAGCCCGGGCCTGTCCTGAGCCGACGGCGGTGCGCTCAGCCGCTCACCGTGTGGGCGTCGGCGACCGCCAGCGCCTCGTCGAGAATCGCCAGTCCCGATCGGGCCTCCTCGTCGTTGACCGTGCAGGGGGGGACGACGTGCAGGCGGTTGTAGTTGGTGAAGGGGAGCAGGCCCCGCTGTTTGCAAGCGACCACCAGCTCGTCCATTGCAGGGCTTGACCCTCCGTAGGGGGCGATCGGCTCCCTCGTCGCCCGGTCTTTCACGAGGTCGAGGGCGAAGAACACTCCGAGGCCGCGGACCTCTCCGATCGACGGGTGGCGAGCAGCCAGCTCGGTCAGTCCCGGCCGGAGGATCTGCTCGCCGATACGGGCGGCGTTCTCGATGATGCCCTCTTCCGCCATGGCGTTGATTGTGGCGACCGCCGCCGCGCACGCCAGCGGGTGTCCCGAGTACGTAAGCCCGCCCGGGTAGACGCGCCTCGCGAACGTCGCCGCGATCGCGTCGGAGATGACGACCCCCCCGAGCGGCACATAGCCGGAGTTCACGCCTTTGGCGAAGGCGATGAGGTCGGGGGCGACGTCGTAGTGCTCGAAGGCGAACCACTTGCCGGTGCGGCCGAAGCCGGCCATGACTTCGTCGGCGATGTAGACGATGCCGTGCTCGTCGCAGATCTGGCGCACGCCGGCGAGATAGCCGGGAGGCGGAGGCATGATGCCGGCCGTTCCCGGGATGGTCTCGAGGACGATTGCAGCGATGGTGGCGGGACCCTCGAACTCGACGACGTGCCGCAGGTGCTCGAGCGCCCGCTCTGTCTCTTCCTGCTCGTCGCTCGAGTGGAAGGGCGACCGGTAGAGGAACGGCCCGAAGAAGTGCACCACGCCGGCGCTGCCGTAGTCGTTGGCAAAACGCCGCGGGTCGCCGGTGAGGTTGATGGCCGTCGTGGTGGCGCCGTGGTAGGAGCGGTAGGCGGACAACAGCTTGATTCGGCCGGTGTGCAGTCTCGCCATGCGGGTGGCGTGCTCGATGGCTTCTGCTCCGGCGTTCGTGAAGAAGACCTTGTTCATCCCCTCCGGGGCACGCTCACAGATGAGACGAGCGGCTTCGCTGCGCACGTCGTTGGCGTGCTGAGGCGCCACCGTGCAGAGGCGGTCGGCCTGCACCTTGATGGCGGCCACGACCTTGGGATGCTGGTGGCCGATGTTGGTGTTGACGAGCTGGCAGGAGAAGTCGAGGTAACGGTTGCCGTCGTAGTCCCAGACGTAGCAGCCTTCTGCCCCGGCGATGACCATCGGCTTGACGAGCTCCTGGGCCGACCAGGAATGAAACACGTGGGCGCGGTCGGCGGCGTAGACGCGGGCGCCTTCTTCGGCGATCCCGATGGTCGCGGTCATAGATGTCCTTGTCTCGTCGATGTCGTGTTGGCTGGGAGGAGCCCGGGCGCGGCCGGCGGTGTCACGAGGTCTGGGGGAAGCCGAGGTTGATGCCGCCATGGCTCGGGTCGAGCCAGCGGCTCGTGACGACCTTGCCGCGGGTGTAGAAGTGCACCCCCTCGGTGCCGTGGGCGTGGCTGTCCCCGAAGAGCGACGCCTTCCAGCCACCGAATGAGTAGTAGGCCATGGGGACCGGGATGGGCACGTTGACGCCGACCATGCCGACCTCGACGTCGTACTGGAAGCGGCGGGCCGCTCCGCCGTCGTTGGTGAAGATGGCGGTCCCGTTGCCGTAGGGGTTGTCGTTGACGAGCTTCAGAGCGGCCTCGTAGCTCGGCACGCGCACGACCGAGAGGACGGGACCGAAGATCTCGTCGGTGTAGATGGACATCTCGGGCGTCACCTTGTCGAAGAGGGTCGGCCCGAGCCAGTAGCCCCCCGCCTCCCCGTCGATGTCGCCCGCGCGGCCGTCGACGACGAGCTCGGCGCCGGAGGCGACGCCGGCGTCCAGGTAGCTCGCGACCTTGTCACGGTGCGCCTTGGTGACGAGCGGCCCCATGTCCACCTCTCGCCGGCCGTCGCCGGTCTTGAGCGTGGCCATGCGTTGGCCGATCTTCGAGATGAGCTCGTCTGCCACGGGCTCGACGGCCACGAGGGCGGAGATGGCCATGCAGCGCTCTCCGGCCGAGCCGAAGCCGGCGTTCACGGCGGCGTCGGCCGCCAGCTCGAGATCGGCGTCCGGCAGCACGACCATGTGGTTCTTCGCACCACCGAGCGCCTGCACGCGCTTGCCCGCCCTCGTTCCGGTCTCGTAGACGTAGCGGGCGATCGGCGTCGAGCCGACGAAGGAGACGGCCTTGACACCCCGGTGCTCGAGCAGGCTGTCGACGGCCACCTTGTCGCCGTGCACGACGTTGAAGACGCCCTCGGGCAGCCCGGCCTCGGCCCATCGCTCGGCGAACCATGTCGAGGCCGTCGGGTCCTTCTCGCTCGGCTTCACGACGACGGTGTTGCCACAGGCGATGGCGATGGGGAAGAACCAGCACGGCACCATGGCGGGAAAATTGAACGGGCTGATGATGCCGACGACACCGAGCGGCTGGCGGATCGAGTACACGTCCACTTGCGTGGACACCTCCTCGGAGTAGCCGCCCTTCAGCAGGTGCGGGATGCCGCAGGCGAACTCGATCACCTCGATCGCCCGGTTGATCTCGCCGAGGGCGTCGGAGAGGACCTTGCCGTGCTCGCTCGTCACGATGGCCGCCAGCTCGGCAGCCCGCTCCACGACGATCTCCCGGAAGGAGAAGAGCACCTTGGAGCGCTTGGAGAGAGAGGAGTGTCGCCAGCTCTGAAAGGCCCTCGTGGCTGCGTCGACCGCCTGGTCGACGTCGGCGGCCGATGCGAAGGCGACGTGCTTGGTGAGCTCGCCCGTGGCCGGGTTGTAGACGTCACCCATGCGTTCGGTGCTGCCGTCGAAGGGCTTCCCGTCGATCCAATGCCGCACGAGTGGGACTGAGGTGGGGGCAGAACCGGTCATGAGAGGATTCTCGCGCCATCGCGGCCCGCTGCGGTCATCGATGCGTGCCGAGCTGCCCTCGCCCCCCGGCGAGGAGCTCTCAGAGCTTTCCGGCGGCGGGGATCACCGTTGTGCGATAGGCCTCGAAGGTGTCGTGAGCCGAGTCGTGCATCAAGTAGAGGGCGAATTGGTCGACGCCGAGGGCCCGCAGCTCCGCCAGGCGAGCGATGTGGTTCTCCGTCGGCCCGAGCAGGCAGAAGCGGTCGATGATGTCGTCGGGCACGAACTCGGCCGAGGGGTGGCCGGCGCGGCCGTGATGGGCGTA